>Ga0310811_10009771_pt1 | contig 12401 bp, 10 predicted proteins | sample YCmetagenome_FD_207642 | JGI IMG/M metagenome (GOLD analysis project Ga0310811, IMG submission 207642) | Soil microbial communities from experimental microcosm in Duke University, North Carolina, United States - YC | ecosystem: Engineered > Artificial ecosystem > Soil microcosm > Unclassified ... | reverse complement strand
AGGGATGACAGGATTCTGTTCATATTTACCACTACTTTTAAGGTCGTAAGATAGGTAAAAGTTTAATTTATATTTGTTACGGGCTTTTTAATGTTAAGGTTGCCGCCCGGTTGCCGGGCCTTTGCCTAAAATTAGCAACCCCTGTTAGTGTTTTTACCTATAACTTTGCCCCTTATTTAACAGCAGACTCATTGTGAGCAATCAGATCAACAAAGTAAGCTTAGCAAATCTTGTTATTGCGTTAGGCATCATTTACGGCGACATCGGGACCTCTCCCCTCTACGTTCTAAACGCCATTATCCATGGAAGAGTGATTGAAGAAAAGCTCATTTTGGGCTCTCTTTCCTGTATCATCTGGACCCTGACGTTACAAACGACCATAAAATACGTGTGGCTAACCCTAAAAGCCGACAACAACGGTGAAGGGGGGATCTTCTCCCTCTATGCCCTTGTCCGGCGTCAGAAACGATGGCTGGTGATACCGGCTATGATCGGCGGCGCCGCATTGCTGGCCGACGGGATGATCACCCCGCCGATCTCGGTGACCTCCGCGATCGAGGGTCTGCGGCAGATGCCGGCATTCCGGTACGTGGACCAGTCGACGATAGTCTATCTGGTGCTGGGCATCCTGGTGATATTGTTCTTCCTGCAACAGTTCGGCACAGAGTCGATAGGTAAGCTATTCGGCCCGATCATGTTTATCTGGTTCTCCATGCTTGCAGCCCTGGGAAGCAGTCACCTGCTGGATGACCTGGGCATTTTCAAGGCTCTCAGCCCGCACTACGCCATCCAGCTCCTGACGACCTATCCTAAAGGGTTCTGGATCCTGGGAGCCGTGTTCCTTTGTACCACAGGAGCCGAAGCCCTATATTCCGACCTGGGACATTGCGGCAAAGGCAATATCCGCATTTCATGGATCTATGTCAAGCTTTGTCTTATCCTCAACTATCTAGGCCAGGGCGCCTGGCTGATGGCCCAGTACAAGGGCCGGATCTTCGACACCAACCTGGGTAACCCGTTTTATAATATCATGCCGACCTGGTTCCTGATACCGGGTATCATCATCGCCACAGCAGCAGCCATCATCGCCAGCCAGGCCCTGATCACCGGGTCCTTTACCCTGATCAGCGAGAGCATGCGCCTCAACCTCTGGCCAAAGCTGCGGATCAGCTATCCTACCGAAGAACGCGGTCAGTCCTATATCCCGGCTATAAATTTCATGCTGTTTCTGGGCTGCTGCGGGATCACTATCTATTTCCGGAGCTCCGCCCATATGGAAGCAGCCTATGGCCTGGCCATCACCCTGTGCATGCTGGCTACATCCATTCTTTTCGCCAATTACCTTATCTCCCGACGGACAAATTCGGCGCTGATCTATCTCTATCTGACCCTCTACCTGAGTCTTGAGCTAAGCTTTCTTTTCGCCAATCTCGACAAATTCCCACATGGAGGTTTTGTCACGCTGATCGTTGGCGGAGGACTGTTCGCCGTCATGTACGTCTGGTTCCGCGCCCGTAAGATCAAGAACCGCTATGTTGAGTTCGTCCGCATGGAGCACTATATCCCGCAGATCCAGGAGCTGAGCAATGACCGGACGGTGCCAAAGTCAGCCACCCACCTGGTCTATATGACAAGCGCCAATAACCCGAAGGAAATAGAGCATAAGATCATCTATTCCATCCTGAATAAAAAGCCTAAACGGGCGGATATTTACTGGTTCGTTCACGTGGACACCCTGGACGATCCTTACACCGCAGAATATTCGGTAGAACATATCATCCCCAATGACATCATCCGGGTTGAATTCCGTTTGGGTTTCCGGGTCGAGCCAAAGATCAATCTCATGTTCCGGAAGGTCGTGGAAGACCTGGTCAACAACCGGGAAGTGAACATTACCAGCCGGTATGAATCCCTGGAAAGAAACAATGTAGTGGGAGACTTCCAGTTCATCGTTATGGAAAAATACCTGAGCCAGGATAATGAGCTGCCGTTCCTCGAACGGGTGGTGATGAAGCTGTACTTCTGGCTGAAAGAGCTTAGTCTTTCAGAAGAAAGGGGCTTTGGACTGGACCCCTCCAACGTAACGATAGAAAAATTCCCGCTGATCGTTTCGCCGGTACCCAACTTCAACCTGAAAAGACTGAATGTCGAAGAATAGATGTTCAAAAAAAAACTTATACGCTGGGCCAAGGTCCTGATCTTACTCTACTGTATCATCGGAATAGCCTGGTATTACGGGCAGGAAAAGTTGTTGTTTCATCCCGTAGCTGTGGACAGGAAAACGGCCTATACTTTTCATCAGCCCTTTACCGAGCTGAATATTCCCTACGATGCCGCCAGCAATCTGAACGTGATCCAGTTTCATGCCACCGACAGACCCGCAGATAGCCTGCCCAAAGGAGTAGTGCTTTATTTTCATGGCAATACCGGCGGCACCAGTACATTCGCACCTGCTTCGATCGATTTTACGGCTAAAGGTTATGAAGTATGGATGCTGGACTATCCGGGATTTGGCAAGAGCACGGGGGCATTCAGCGAGAAAAAACTGTATGAATATGCGCTGGTGTATTATAAGCTTGCGCGAAGCCGATGGTCTCCCGGACAGATAATCCTTTACGGACGTAGCATGGGAACAGGAATTGCCGCGCAGCTGGCTGCTGTGCGGGACTGCCGGCGACTGATACTGGAATCGCCCGCTTACAGCCTGACTTCGGTAGCCCGGCGCTATCTCTTTCTCTATCCTGTCAGCTCGATGCTGCACTATCACTTTCCCACCAATGAATATTTACCTGCCGTGACTGCGCCGATCACGATCTTTCAGGGGGATCAGGACCGAACAGTGCCCTATAGTAATGCGTCACGCCTGAAGCCCCTGCTCAAAAAGGGAGATGAGTTCGTAACAGTACAAGGTGCGGGGCACAATGATCTGCGGGACCAGACGCCGTACCGGGAAAAATTGGATTCAGTGCTCGCGCTGTGAGCGCTGGCCCTCTCAACGGGTGCCGATCAATCCCCGGACGCTTTCTTCCCGCTGAGCAGGCACAAAATAGTCGTTCTGCGAGACGATAGTCCCTTCCGCATATACATCGAGGGGAACCAGCTTTTCCTGTTCGAGGACATAGGCTTTATAACCAAAGGGCTGCAGCAGCTCGAATAGCTTGATCCGCTGCTCGCGTTCGAACAGCTCACAAAGTAAAATAGGATGATGCTTTTGCAGGGTCTGCGTAAAGGAAGCAAAGACCTGGAATTCCAGTCCCTCCACATCACATTTGATATAGTCCAGGCGGGGCAGGCTGCTGAAGAGATTGTCCCCCGATTCGTTCTTCACTTTTTCTGATTCGACAAAGTCCAGGGTCGGACTGGCTTCCATGACGCGGGCATAAGCAAAGCGTTTCATGGCTCCTACCTTGGGTATACCCATTTCTACATATTCGCCTTTACCTCCAAGAGCTACCTTATAAAGAGTAACATTGGCTGATTTTTTCTGCTGGAGGAGCCGTTCCAGCGTATTGTGAAAAGAGCTCATGGGCTCAACGGCAAAGACCTTTCCCGAATTGCCGGCCAGACGGCTTAATTCGAGCGTAAAATACCCCAGATGCGCACCGATGTCGACACAATAGTCCCCGGGACGAATGATCTTTTTGAGAAAATAGACATCCTGGTATTCTTTCCCCAGCAAACGCGTACGATAGAGACGCTGAAAAGAGCCAGCCAGGAAGGACAGGTATCTTTTTTCACCTAAGATGTTGAGTAGTATCTTTTTGATCGCCATATCTGGATGCAAGTTAACTGGACCGGGTAAACTGGCAAAAATATTTGTCGGCCACCATGCTGGCTCTGCCAGGCTAAGGACCAGGTTTTGATCAGGCGGACACCCCGTTCTGCTCAGATAGGCACTACGTTCTGATTCTTGTTCTGCCTGAGCTTGTCCGGTACCGACAAAAGTATTTCCTGGTGGAGGGCCTGGACCAGGCGTTGCTTAACGAAGTCACGGTGTACGACAAGGCTGACCTCCCGCATAGGGGTTGGCTTTTTAAAGTGACGGATCAGCTGCTGCTGTTTACCAGTAAGGTCCATGGCGGCCAGCTCAGGCAGGATCGTGATGCCGTCATTGAGCTCGACCATGCGGCGCAAGGTCTCCAGGCTGCCCGCTTCATAGTCGAAATGACTGCCTTCCCTACTGGCTTTTCTCAATTCACAGAGCCTGACGATCTGCGAGCGGAAACAATGACCCTCTTCCAGCAGCCACAGCTTGTTTGGGTCGATGTCCTGAGCCAGCATATAGGTCTTTTTATAAGCTGCATTTTTACGGGAAACATAGACCAGCAGCTCCTCATAGAAAAGCACCTGTTCCCGGATACCGTTTTCCTGGAGTGGGGTGACAAGAATGCCCACGTCAATCCGCCCTTCCCGGAGCCTGGCCACTAAAGTTTCGGTAGTCATTTCATTGACGACCAGCTTTATCTGGGGGTATTTTGTGGTAAAGGACTGGATGAAAAGAGGTAAGAGGTAGGGAGCCAGCGTAGGAATGATACCAATTCGAAGCTCACCCGTAAGAACCCCTTTTTTTGCCTGAACAATCTCACTGATAACGTGTTTCTCTCCCAGGATCTTTCTGGCCTGCTCGATGACCTCGCGGCCTGCTTCGGTAGGGATAACGGGCTGTTTGCTGCGGTCAAAGATCTTCAGCCCCAGCTCTTCTTCCAGCTTCTGCACCTGCATGCTCAGGGTGGGCTGGGTAACAAAACAATGACCGGCGGCAGTCGCAAAATGGCGATAGGTATCCACAGCTACAATATATTCAAGTTGAACAAAAGTCATACTGCAAAGGTATAGATAATCTCTATGTAAGGATAAATTTAATCGATGTTGTCAATCGGAAATATTGTTGAACTTTATCACGCAATTCAGATTGTTCATTATTCAAATACCAGGCATTATGAGCGAAGAAAAAAAACAGCTTACGACAGCTTCCGGTATCCCGTATTATCATCATGAGGATACCCAGAGCGCCGGCCCGCGCGGCCCACTATTATTACAGGATTTCATTCTCCACGAGAAGATGGCTCATTTCAACAGGGAACGTATCCCTGAACGTGTCGTGCATGCCAAAGGCAGCGCAGCATACGGTACATTTACCGTGACACACGACATCACAAAATATACAAGGGCCAGACTATTCAGCCAGATCGGTAAGAAAACACGCACCATCCTGCGATTCTCCACCGTCGGCGGGGAGAAGGGCTCCGCCGATACAGAGCGCGATCCACGTGGCTTTGCGCTGAAATTCTATACAGAAGAAGGCAACTGGGATCTGGTAGGCAACAATACGCCCATCTTCTTTATCAAGGACCCGAAGAAGTTTTCCGATTTTATTCACACGCAAAAAAGAGACCCGCGCACCAACACCAAGAGCCCGACCATGATGTGGGACTTCTGGAGCCTCAATCCCGAAAGTCTGCACCAGGTGATGTTCCTGATGAGCGACAGGGGTACTCCTTATGGCTATCGTCATATGCACGGCTTCGGCAGCCATACCTTCAGTCTTATCAATGACAGGAATGAAAGAGTATGGGTGAAGTTTCATTTCAAGACGGCGCAGGGTATCAAAAATTTCACCAATGATGAGGCGGTAAAAATGAAAGGGGAAGATCCGGATTTCGCACAGCGCGACCTGGTGGAAGCCATCGACCGTGGCGACTTCCCCAAATGGAACGTGAAGATCCAGGTGATGACACAGGAACAGTCGAAGACCTACGCTTACAATCCCTTTGACCTGACAAAGACATGGTCACAGAAGGAATTCCCGCTGATCGACGTCGGTGTTCTGGAACTGAATGAGGTGCCAAAGAATTATTTTGCCGAAGTAGAACAGGCTGCTTTCGCCCCGGCCCATGTCGTAGATGGCATCAGCTATTCCCCCGATAAAATGTTACAGGGACGCCTCCTCTCCTATCCTGACGCGCATCGTTACCGGTTAGGGGTCAATTATGAGCAGCTTCCCGTCAATCGCTGTCCCTATGCAGTGAACAATTATGAAAGGGACGGAGCCATGCGGCTGGACGGCAACGGCGAAAGCAATCCGAACTATTTCCCGAACAGCTTTGATAATATTGTTCCTGACGAAAGATACAAGGGCCTGCCGATGGAGCTGGACAGCAATATAGCAGACTGGTATGACAGAAATGGTCCGGGGGAGAATGATCATTATAGCCAGCCCGGCATTTTCTGGAGGGAGGTGCTCAGCACTGAAGACAAGAAGCATCTGGTCAGCAATATTGTCGGCGCGATGAGCGGGATCTCGGGTCCGAAACGCGGGGACATCATCAACCGTCAGCTTTGTCATTTCTTCCGGGCCGACATCGGTCTGGGAATGGCGATAGCGCATGGCCTGGGAGTGAACGTGGAAGATGCGATGCAGGGTGCCAGACACCAGCAGCCGGTTACAGCAAGCTGAGTTCGAGTCGATGCCTACATATACAGGAGTGAGGGCCGCCCAAAAGCGGCCCTTCTCTATTTGATAGGGGCATACCCTCCATTAACGATTCAATAACCAATAAAAAGGGCGGGATCTACTCATTTTTTTTAAACCTTGCATGCGTAAATTCAAAATGAAGAACCATGTATAAGAAATTCCTTTTTGTTCTTTTTACGGGCATTCTTACTGTCCATCTTCAGGCGCAAACGCGCAGGATCGATACGGTTGCTGTCTCCATCCTGGATAAAATGAGCGCTGTGATCGGTGATCTCAGCTCCTGCAGCGTCACGATCAGATCCAACTATGATGTATCCAGCCGGGAGCTGGGTCTTGTAAAACACTCCGATGAGCAGGAGCTGTTCCTTCGGGGGTCCAGCAAACTGTTGTTGCGGTCTGAAGGGGATAAGGGCAGTCGTTATTTATTGTTCAACGGAAAGAACCTGAGCTATTATTCGATGGACAGGAATCAATATAGCCAGGTTGAGACACCGGCTTCACTGATAGAAATGATCGATACGGTCAATAAGCTCTACGGAATCGAGTTCCCGATCGCAGATTTCTTTTACCCCAGCTTTGTAGACGATATCCTGGCGGAGTCGAAGAACCTTATGTACCTTGGTCTCACCCAGGTAGATGGGAAAGAATGTTTTCACATCGCCGGGACGGCTGCTGACAAGACCTTCCAGTTCTGGGTTTCCAACGATGCCTGGTATCTCCCGATGAAGATAGTGATCGTATATACCAATAAGGAGATGAACCCACAGTATGAGGCCGTACTCAGCAACTGGCAGGTGAATCCGAATCTGCCGGACGCGATATTTCAGTTTACACCGCCTGTCAGATCCAAACAAGTCAGGATGGTGCCTTTAAAGAACAAAAAATAATTGATCATTATTAACTTGCAATCATGAAAGCTTTTCATCAATATAAACTTACAGGGATGATCGTTCTGCTGACGATGACAGCGGTCTTCCTCCCCGGGTCCATCATGGCTCAGCGATTCAATCACGCAGGTTTTGGAGGCGGAAACCGCGGCGGAGCGCCCGCTCCTTCGAGACCCGCTCCTATGCCCGTGAGGCAGGAGAGCCGTCCGGCAGCACCGGCAAGACAGGAGGCCAGACCAGCAGCTCCCGAACGGCAGGAGAGCCGGCCAGCGCCTGAGACCATCAATGGCGGCAGCCGCAATTTTGGCAATCATGATTTCAATCGGACCGTGAATGTGCACGAAACGGTGAATGTTCATGAGAACGTAACCGTCCGCGGCGGAGTGGCAGGAAGACCGGCAGTGACGATCCACGATCATGAGAATGTTTATCATACAGGCGGGTATCGGGGCATTCATCCCTATTATTATCATCCTTACCGGCCTTATTACTGGGGTCCCCGGTGGCATCCCCTCGGCTTTTTCCTCACTTCCCTGGCGGCGGACGCTATTTACTTTTCATTGAACAACCAGCGCTATTATTATGATGCCGGCTGTTATTACCTTCCATCCAACAACGGATATTCAGTAGTGCCTGCACCCGTCGGAGCGGTGGTCAGCTCACTGCCGGAAGGATATGAGACGACCATGGTGGGGAATGATTATTACTATTACTTCGGAGGGGCTTTTTATATCAATAATGGCCAGGGTTACCAGGTGGTGCCGGCGCCTTTCGGAGCGGTGATAACTCAGCTGCCGGTAGGTGCAACAGAGCAGCAGATCAATGGACAGACCTTAATGGTTTATAACAACACTTATTACGCGCCCATATCACAGGATGGGCAGGATTCCTATGAGGTCGTAGACCCGAACCAGCAGTAGGAGGCGGCGCGCCGGCAGAGTTCGGAGCGGCGCGCTGCGGAAACCGGGCACGGCGCAGCAGCGCCAATCCGGCCTACTCCTGCAACAAGGTTCTTTCCTGGCCTATCTCGAGGGTGTGTCTCACACCGATCTTTAATGCATAATTCTCCCTTTCGTGACTGACGGGGAAACCGAAACAGACGGGATAGTCGTATTCTTTTACTACATCGCGAATGATCTCTTCCACGGAAGCGCCGAAGGGACGGGTAGTATCTTTTGTATCTGTAAAACCGCCGATGATGAGACCGGCGAGCTGGTCGAATTTCCCGTTGCGTTTCAGCTGATAGAGCATCCTGTCGATATTGTAGCGATATTCTCCCACGTCTTCGAGGAAGAGTATCTTCCCTTTGGTCTTTACATCGGAAACTGTGCCGGCAAGATGCGCCAGCAGGGAAAGATTGCCCCCGATAAGACGGCCTCTGGTAGTACCGGGTCTGTTGAACGGATGGCCCGCACAGGTATACGCTGCCGGCTGGCCGGCGATAGCCTGGCGTATGGACCGGATATATTCATTGCCGGCCTCTCCATCGTTGAAGGCGCTGGCCATTGGCGCATGAAGGGTCGCTATCTTATAGTTGGCCCAAATATGAGCATGCAGGACGGTAACGTCGCTATAGCCGATGATCCATTTGGGATCTTTTTCAAACCGGGAGAAGTCGATGCGGTCGATGATTCGCGTGAGGCCATAGCCACCGCGGCCGCAAAGGATAGCTTTGATCCCGGGGTCATCAAGATTTTGCTGTAACTCGGCGAGACGCTGGTTGTCGGTGCCGGAGAAATAGTTTTCAGACGGCCCGCCGAGGGTTTTTCCTTCGTTGACGCGATAGCCCCATGACTGCAGGGTTTCGATACAGGTTATGGCTTTTTCCCTGGGCATATAGCCTGCAGGACAGAGAAGGGCAATGGTGTCATTGGGCTGGAGATAGGAAGGAAGCGTCATAATAAATAAGGGAGATTTGGCAGGTTACGAGAGCTGAGGCGTTGTTGTTTTTTCAGATAATTTAGCCTGATTGTCACGGGTATCAAGAATATGAGGTATGCCGTATTTGAGGGCATAATTCTCTTTTTGATGGCCCACAGGAAAGTCGAAGCAGACAGGATAATCGTAAGCTTTGACCCTTTCCGTGACGATATCGACGACGCTGTGGCCGTATTCTTCGCCGACATCATCGGGTTTGACCTTGAAGCCGCCTACAATAAGACCCGCGATATGCTGAAGTTTGCCGGTACGCTCGAGGTGCCGGAACATGCGATCGATACTGTACAGGTATTCTCCGGTATCTTCCACAAAGAGGATCTTACCGGCAGTGTCAATATCGGAGCTGGTACCGGCCAGTGTTTCGATGGTCTTGAGATTTCCGCCGATAAGAAGGCCTTCTGCAAGACCGGCGCGATTTTGGGCATGGGGAGTGGCATGATATTCCATTTTTTCGCCGCTCAGTGCCTGACGGATGGAAAGAATGGACTGAACCTGGACAGGTTCGGCTTTCGACCAGTCATCAGGAAAACTGTTGCACATTTTGGAATGTATGGAGGCGACGTTGAAATTGGTATGAATATGGCAGAGAAGGACGGTAATATCACTGAAGCCGATGACCCATTTGGGATGTTGGATCAGCGGCACAAAATCCAGCTGGTCGATGATGTGAATGGCGCCATATCCGCCGCGGGCACAGAGGATGGCGCTGATCCCAGGATCATTGAGCATTTTCTGGAAGTCTGCCAGCCTTTCGCCGTCATTGCCTCCAAAGATGAAATCTTTTTTTCCGACGGTATCGCCAACCTTGATGTGGAAGCCCCAGCTTTCGATCAATGTTACGGCGGGCTGGATCTCTTTTAGCGTTATATTGCCGGCCGGGCAGGTGATACCGATGCTGTCCCCGGGTTTGAGATAAGGAGGAATGATGAGCGGGAAAGGGGCAGGAGGATTGGTTTTGGCGGCTGCGAGCACAGGGCCGGCGGCGCCGAGTGTCAGGATTGAGGAGAGAAAGTTTTTTCGATTCATCTACTTTTGAATTAATATTGTTTCGGCAACTGGACTATCGTCCAGATAGGGTCACCGCTTAAAATTACTACTTTTAGGACATGCGTTCTTTATTGGCGATGTTATTGTTATTGTTGTCAGCAGGAGCAGGACGGGGTTTGCGAGCACAGGATCTGACCGGGCAATGGACAGGTACTGCCACCGACAGCAAGTCGGATAGAAAGCAAAACCTTGTCTTATCTATTACAGAAGGGGATTCATCCTTTGGCGGTGTGCTTCACTGGTACTCTCCGGAATCCCAATATATCCGGCATATTATTGTCAGCGGAAGGTTCTTTGGAAAGGATTCTATCCTGACCATAAGGGAAGACAGCACTATCCATAGCGCGGTGGAAGGAGGCGACCCTTTCCGGAATACTGGTCTCTCTTCAGCAGAGAAGGCGCCGGCCTCGGGATTTTATATCCTGTTCTATCGCAGGACAGCCGGTAGAAGGGATCTCCTGAAAGGTCATTGGGGATTTACCGATCCGCAGACAGGAAAGTCGGGCGACCTGGAGATCTGGCTGGAGAAAAAAGCCCCCCCTTTTATTCCACTGGCAATACCGCCCCATCCAAAAAAAGACTCCACATCGTCAAAACAGCTGGAGTCCCTGCATGAGCGGCAGTCGACCGTTGCAGCAAGTATCCCTGTCCGGGGGATAGATACAGTGCGGATCGAGCTATATGATAATGGCGAGATTGACGGGGATTCTGTCAGCTTGTTCGTCAACGATCATTTACTAGTCCAGCATGTGAAGCTGACAGCCCAGCCAAAGGTCTTGCTGGTGCCTATCGATAAAAGTCTGCCGGTGAACAGGCTGGTCCTGTTTGCCGAGAATCTTGGCAAGCTGCCGCCTAATACTGCACTGATGGAGGTGACAGTGCATGGGAAAACCTATAACCTCTTTCTTTCAACAGATTATAAGAAAAATGCCTCCGTCGAGTTTAGCTTGCAGGAATGAGGCTGCGCCCGCAAAGGGCTGGGCACCGCTTATCGGTAGCAGGCATTGACAGCGCGGCCTGGTTTTGCAGGGCGGCGTAAACGGCGTAAATTTGCGTCCCACAGACCATCTTGCGGTGGCAAAAATTTAATATGACGAATCAACCAAAAAGATACCTGATCACGGCGGCTCTTCCTTACGCCAATGGACTGAAACATATCGGTCACCTGGCAGGAGCATATCTGCCGGCGGATATATATGTACGCTATCTGCGGGCGCAGAAACGCGATGTTGCCTTTATTTGCGGCAGCGACGAGCATGGAACGGCTATTCCCATCCAGGCCATGAAAGAGGGTACCACGCCCAGGGCTATTATCGATAAATACCACGGGCTGATCAAACAGAACTTTGCCGATCTGGGGATCTCTTTCGATATCTATCATCGTACCAGCGAGCCTATACACCATGAGACAAGCCAGGAATTTTTTACCTTTCTCAACGATCGTGGTGAGCTGGAAGTAAAAGAAAGCGAACAATACTATGACGAGGAGGCCAAAACCTTCCTGGCCGACCGGTATATCGTCGGTACCTGCCCCGTTTGCGGCAACAAACGGGCCTATGGTGACCAGTGCGAGAATTGCGGCACCTCATTGAGCCCCGAGCAGCTGATCGAGCCACATAGTACGCTCAGCGGCAAACCGCCGGTGAAAAAAAGCACGAAACACTGGTATCTGCCACTTGACAAACATGAGGCCTTCCTGCGGGAATGGATACTTAAAGAGCATAAAGACGACTGGCGGACGAGTGTGGTTGGTCAGTGCAAGAGCTGGATCGACGGCGGACTGCAGCCAAGGGCCGTCACCCGTGACCTCGACTGGGGAATAAAAGTTCCTTTACCGGAAGCAGAAGGGAAGGTATTGTATGTTTGGTTCGATGCGCCGATAGGCTATATCAGTGCCACCCGGCAGTGGGGCATCGATCAGGGGAAAGACTGGAAGCCTTACTGGTACGATCAGGATACCAAGCTGGTGCATTTTATCGGAAAAGACAATATCGTCTTCCATTGTATCATCTTCCCCATCATGCTGAAACTGCATGGGAATATCCTGCCGGAGA
>Ga0310811_10009769_pt1 | contig 12402 bp, 9 predicted proteins | sample YCmetagenome_FD_207642 | JGI IMG/M metagenome (GOLD analysis project Ga0310811, IMG submission 207642) | Soil microbial communities from experimental microcosm in Duke University, North Carolina, United States - YC | ecosystem: Engineered > Artificial ecosystem > Soil microcosm > Unclassified ... | reverse complement strand
TCGAAAAACGCCGCCGCACCCTTGCCGTCGTTCTTGACGCGGTACATGGCAAGATCGGCGTTGTGGCGCAGCACGTCGTAGCTCTGGCCGTGGTCGGGATAGAGGCTGACGCCGACCGACGTGGAAGCGAAAATTTCGGATCCGTCGATGAAAAACGGTGCGGTGAGGCGTTCGATCAGCGACTTCAGAAACTCCGCGACTTCCTCCTGGTTCTGCACGGGACTGAGCAGCAGCAGGAATTCGTCTCCGGATATTCGCGACAGCATGTCGGTGTCGCGAAGCTCGCGGCAGATTCGCCGCGCGAGCTCGATCAGGAGTGCGTCGCCGTTGGAGTGACCGTAATAATCGTTGATTTGCTTGAAATTATCGATGTCGAGAAAGGCGAGCGCGAACTTCGCGTCTGCGCCTTCAGGACGCAACAGGCCATTGGCGCGATGCTCGATTACCCGCCGCGACGGCAATTCGGTCAATTCGTCGTAATAGGCCGAACGGAAAAGCTGGTCCTCGAACGCCTTTTGCTCGCTGATGTCGGCGGAGCTCGAAATCAACAGATCGCGGCCGGCGATGCGCACCGGCCGGTGGCTCGTCAGCAGCACCTGCCTTGCTTTGCCGTCGTCGTGGCATTCTTCGATGATGGCGGGCTGCCCCGCGCGCAGGATATCGCATCCCGCTTCGCGGCGCTGGTCGAGCTGTGGTGATTGCGCGACCGGTGCGCCAACGCTGAGCCCGAGCTGGGCTGCGGCGGCGTCGTTGACGATCAGAAAGTCGCCTTGCTTGTCCTGAACTGTGACACCGGTGGGCAACAGCCTCAACACGTCCCACAACAGGCCGAGCTCAGGCTCGGTTGAACGAGGGTTATCGGCCGCTGCCTCGAACAGCGGGTCATTGGCGACATGGCATTGCATGGCGACGGATTGTGATCAGTTCCCTCTTAGTTTTGGTTAAGCGGTCCGTATAAACACGGAGAGCTTCGTACTGCCTCCGCGCTTCCCGAGATTTCGTCGCGAGTTGTCATTAACAGAGTATCAACGCCGCTTCTCATTTCGTGCCCGCAACGCGCGCGTGGTTTCGTGAATGCAGGCTGTTTTCAGCTCTTCGGCACGCGGCATTGCATGGTGCAATGAACGCCGCTCTTCAGGTAACTGATCTCGGTCTTGCCGTCGAAGGGCATCAGCGCCGATTTCAATAATTTGGTGCCGAAGCCGGCCGCGCCCACCGTCTCCACCGCCGGTCCCTCGGTTTCGTCCCAGATCACGTTCAGTCGGTCATCCGACAACGTCCACGACACCTGCAACAGGCCGCGCGCGGAGGAAAACGCGCCGTATTTGGCGGCGTTGGTGGCGAGCTCGTGCAAAATCAGCGCCAGACTGACCGCGAGCTTCGCCGGCAGAAACAGCGAGTCCCCGTTCAGATTGAAGCGGACATGGCCGTAGGGACCAAGCTCGGAAAGCAGGAGATCGCGGATGTCGCAGCCCGAACCGTCGACCCGCGCGATCAGATCGTCGGTTGCAATCAGCGCCCGCATCCGATGGTCGACGCGACTCCAGACCTGCGGCTCCTTGTCCAGGACCTGGTGCAGCACCGCATGGATCACCGATAATTTGTTCTTCAGCCGATGCTGAAGCTCCGCGACGACGAGCTTGCGGTAATCCTCCTCCTCGATCAGGCGTTTGGCGATCTGCCGCTGCTGGGCCGCGATCGACCGGTAATGCTCGATGCCCCAGATGGTGAGGCCGCAGACCCCCCAGAAGATGAGGAGCAACGCGACTCGCGCGAAATCCGCGGTGCTGCTGCCGAAATCGACCCCGAGGCCGAGCGCGCCGCCTGCGAGCGCGGTGAGAATGCCAAGCTGAGCGCCGCCGACCGCGGTCGCAAAGAACACAGCGGGAATATAGGGCGTGAAAAAGATGTCGGGCCGGATCAGCGACAGGCTCCAGCGTGCCAGCGTCGTCAGCGCAAGGCAAAGCGCGGCAAATCCGACGCCAAGCACCAGTGGCGGGTGCGACATCCCCAGCCAGCCCCGCCGGATTTCCTCAAGCCATTTCATCATGTGGTACAAGAGCCCGATCAGCCGATCCAAATTAAGGCCGATCAGGTGCAAAATAGGCGCTCGCGCGCTGCGCGGATAGCTCGCCTTGCGCCATCAGGCAATATCGGTTCCAATATGACTGGCAGCAACGGCCCGGCCGGCGCCGGGGGATTCAGGCGAAGGGCAAAGGAAACGATATGGGACGGCTCAACGGCAAGGTCGCGGTCATTACCGGTGCGACCAGCGGTATCGGCCTGCGCACGGCGGAAATTTTCGTCGATCAAGGCGCGAAAATCGTCATCGCCGGCCGCCGCGTGCCCGAGGGCGAAGCGCTGGCGAAAAAGCTTGGGTCGAATTGCATTTTCCGCCAGACGGATGTCACCGAGGAAGACCAGATGCGCGCGCTGATTGCGCTCGCGGTGGAGAAGTTCGGCAAGATCGACTGCCTGTTCAACAACGCCGGCGGTCCGGCGCAGACCGGCGGCATCGAGGGACTGGACGTCGCGCGCTTCGACGCCGCCATGGCGACATTGCTCCGCAGCGTCATGCTCGGCATGAAGCACGCCGCGCCCTACATGAAGAAGCAGGGCTCAGGCAGTATCATCAACAATGGCAGCATCGCCGGCCGGCTCGCCGGCTTTTCGTCCTCGATCGTCTATGGCGCGGCGAAGGCTGCGGTGATCCATCTCACCAAATGCGTGGCCATGGAGCTCGGCGAATCCGGCGTGCGCGTCAATTCGATCTCGCCCGGCGCGATCGCGACCGGCATTTTCGGCAAGGCGCTCGGTCTTTCGACGGATGCGGCCGAGAAGACGCCGGCGGTGATGGCTGCGCTCACCAGGAGCGCACAGCCGATTCCGCGCGCCGGCCTGCCCGACGACATCGCCCATGCCGCTGTGTTCCTGGCGAACGACGAATCCAGCTTCGTCAACGGCCACGATCTCGTGGTCGACGGCGCCATGACCGGCGGCCGCAACTGGAGCCAGCAGCAGCAGGGCTACGTCGCCATGCGCCAGGCGTTTGAACAGGGCGCGAAATAGTTGCGCTGTCATTCCGGGATGGTCCGGAGGACCAGACCACAGATGCGCAATTGCGCATCGGGGAATCTCGAGATTTCGGGTTCGGTGCTGTCGCACCGCCCCGGAATGACGGCTCCTCTCACACCGGCTTCACCGTCACCTTCAACCCGTCGCGCGGCTTGGGGATCGGCCACATCTGCCACTGCGGCTGATAACCGGGCGCAATCGAGACTTCGAGGTTTTGCAGGAAGTGCCGCGCGAAGGTCTTCATCTGCATGTAAGCGAAGTGCAGGCCGAGGCACATATGCGCGCCACCGCCGAACGGCACCCAGGCAAAGCGGTGACGGTTGCGCTGCGCCTCCTCGGTGAAGCGCATGGGATCGAAGGTGTCCGGCTCGGGCCAGATCTCGGGCATGTGATGGGTGAATAGCGGATTGACGCCGACCAGCGTGCCGCCGGGAATCGCAAATCCCTTGAAGGTGAAGTCGCGGACCGCGCGGCGCGGCATCGAAGGCACCGGCGGCTTGATCCGCAGCGCTTCCTTGAAGGCCATTTCCGACAGCGGCATCGCTTCGAGATGATCGAAGCTGATTGGCGCATCGGGCTCAAGGCCGAGTGCCGATACTTCATCGCGCAGCTTCTGCTGCCACTCCGGATGCGCCGCCAGTTCGCCGATGAAAGAGGTGAGTGACGAGGTCAGCGTGTCATGCGCCGCCATCATCAAAAAGCTCATGTGGTCGACGATGTCCTGGTTCGACAGCAGGGCGCCGTCCTCATGGGTGGCGTGGCAGAGCTGCGAGAACAAGTCCTCGCCGCCCCTGGCGCGGCGAATCGGAATCTGCTCGGAGAAATAGGCGATGATGCGTTTGCGCCCGGCGACGCCACGCGCCATCTGCGTACCGGGGATGGGCTTGCGGATCGGTGCCACCGCGGCAGCCACCATGTCGACGAAAGCGCGCGTGATCTCGTTGACCTCGGGGCCGATCTCGGCGCCGAGGAACGAGGTCGCGGCAAGATCGAGCGTGAGCTGTTTCATCGCCGGATAGAACAGCATCTCGCCGGGCTTCGCCTTCCATTGCGCGACCCGCGCTGCGATGCCCTTGTCGAGCTCGGCGAGATAGGACTTCATCGGTCCGGATTTGAAGGCGACCGACAGAGCGCGGCGGTGCAACCGATGCTCGTCGAAATCGAGCAGCATCAGGCCGCGTGGAAACAGCCGTCCGAGGATCGAGCCCCATCCATGCGTCGAGGAGAACAGTTTCGCCTGGTCGAACAGCACGAGCTCGTTGGCCTCGGGGCCGAGCAGCGAGATGCTGGTCTCGCCGAACATATGGGTGCGGTAGATCAGGCCGAATTTCCGGGCGTTGCTCTCGATGTGGCCCTTGGGGTCGGCCAGCGCCGCCAGCGTCTTGCCGATGATCGGCCAGCCTTCATCGCCTGGAATATGTGTCAGCGTGTTGCGCTTCGGCGGCGTGAAGGTGAACGCGGGAGAGACCACACCCTGCATCGACATGGCAGACGCTCCTTGGCTCTTTGGACGCGACCCGATGATCCGGTTGCTCAAAATAGCCCGTTGCAGGGCTGCTGCAAAGCCTGCCTGACGTCGCGGGCGACGATCATGGGGCGTGGGGAGAGGTAAGGCGAAAGCGCCGCCTCACGCCTTGCTCTTCTGCTTCGCCGCTTCCTTCTGCAGGTCCGGCGCATTCGCCGTAGCAATCGGGATGCGCCCGGGCCCGGTTTCCGCGAGCGCGGCGGCGGCCTTCTCGTTGCCCATGATCTTGGCCATCACCGCTTGGCCGGCCCGCTCGAACACGGCCCGGTTCTCGATCACGAATTTCTGCGACTTGCGCATGCTGTCGATATAGCCATTGATCTCCGGCACCACATAGCGCGCCACCATGTCCCAGCTGCGGCGCGTATTTTCCGGGTTGGCCCAGTCATGGGCGAAGCCGATGATGGTGCCGACGCCGCCCGACGTTTTCATCACGCTCTTGATCAGCTTCACGAGGTCGTCGGGCGTTCCGATGACGGAAGCCGCGCCGTCGACGAAGGCGGTCTGGTCGACGGCCTCGTCGGGCGATTTGAACGCGGCGACGCCCGGCCGCATCAACGTGCCGACATTATATTCATTGTGCCAGCGCATCAGCCCTTCACGGGCCTCGCGCCGCGCCTGCTCGCGGGTCTCCGCGACATGCCAGGACAGCAGCACGCGCCAGTTCGAGCGGCTCACCGTGGTGCCGGCCTTCTTCGCCGCGTCCTCGGCGAACTCCCATTGCTGGGCCAGCGACATCAATCCCTTCGTCGACATCGAGCCGAGCGAGATGATGCCGATGCCGTATTTGCCGGCGAGCGTCATGCCCGACGGTGAGATCATGGAAGCCACCACGCACGGCATCTCTTCCTGCAGGGGAAGGATCTGCAGCGCGGCGTCGTTCATTTCGAACCAGTCGCTTTTCACGGTGATGCGCTCGCCGTTGAACAGGCGGCGGATCACCGCGATCGCCTCGTCCTGGCGGTCGCGCTGGGTCATCGGATCGATGCCGAGCGTGTGCGCGTCGGAGGCGAGTGCACCGGGACCGGAGCCGAAGATGGCGCGGCCGCCCGTCATGTGGTCGAGCTGTACCATGCGCTGGGCGACATTGAAGGGATGGTGATAGGGCAGGGAGATCACGCCGGTGCCGAGCTTGATGCGCTTGGTGCGCTCGCCGGCGGCGGCCAGGAACATCTCGGGAGAGGCGATCATCTCCCAGCCCGAGGAATGATGCTCGCCGCACCAGAACTCGTCATAGCCGAGCTCGTCGAGCTGCTGCACGAAGTCGAGGTCGCGTCGGAATTGCAGCATCGGATGCTCACCGAGCGGGTGGTGCGGGGCGAGGAAGGCTCCGAATTTGAGGCGCGCCATGACGTTTCCCTGAAGTTGTGTTTCGTGTTCTTGTCTGGCTCATTGGTAAGCCAGGCACCGAGGGGTTTCAACGTTGCTGCCTGCGGAGCCGCAATGCATTTTCCCCGCCGCGCCGCTGTGGGCGGCATAAAATTGGACCCCGCCGGGGGTCAAAATCGCTGTTGTTTCGGCCCTCATTCCGTCTAAAAGGCACCTCGCCAGCGAGGAGCCGGCAATTTTTGTCCTGATTGCCGAACAGTCTGTCTTTCCGAGGCTTTTATGAACCTGGCGCGACCTGCCGCACCCTTGCCGCTTGCCAATCCGCGAAAGCAGCGGCTGATGGAAGAGCTCGAAGCGAGCCTCGATGAGGCCGAGCGCTGGCGCAAGATCAATGCGGCCTATCACGAAGACGATCACAAGTTCATGCGCTTCCTGATTCCGCCGGGTAAGCGCGTCTTGGAGCTCGGTTGCGGCACCGGCGAGTTGCTGGCCGCGCTCGAGCCGTCCTATGGCGTCGGCGTCGATTTCGGTGTCGAGACGCTCGCCCGCGCCAGGGCGCGCTTTCCCGGCCTCAACTTCATCCTTGGTGATGCCGAGGATCCCGCCACGCTGCAGGCGATCGAGGGGCCGTTCGATTACATCGTGATCGCCGACACCATCGGCATGTTCGAGGATATCGACGGCACGCTGCGGCTGATCTACCAGCTCTGTACGCCATCGACCCGCATCGTTATTGCCTATTACTCCCATCTCTGGGAGCCGGTGCTCAAAAGCGCGGAAGCCATGGGGCTGCGGCGCAAGCAGCCGACCGTCAACTTCATCGCGACCGCCGACTTCCTCAATCTGATGGACCTCGCCGATTTCGAGGTGATCAACCGCGAGCAGCGGCAATTGCTGCCGCTGCGCCTGTTTGGGCTCGGCCGGATCGTCAACAAATACATCGCGCCGCTGCCCGGCATTCGGAAGCTATGCCTGCGCACCTATCTTGTCGGCCGGCCGGTGAAACTGTTTCCGGACCGCAAGCTGTCGGCAAGTATCCTGATCCCCTGCCGCAACGAGCGCGGCAACATCGAGAATGCGATCCTGCGCATGCCGCGCTTCGGCAGTACGCAGGAGATCCTGTTTGTCGAAGGTAATTCGAGCGACGGCACCTTCCAGGAATGCGAGCGCGTGCGCGACGCCTATAAAGGCGTCTGGGACATCACGGTGCTGAAGCAGGACGGCAAGGGCAAGGGCGATGCCGTGCGCAAGGGCTTTGCCGCGGCCAAGAACGACGTGCTGATGATCCTGGACGCCGATCTCACCATGCCGCCGGAAGCGCTGCCGAAATATCACGCCGTGATCGAGAGCGGGAAGGCGGATTTCGTCAACGGCACGCGCCTGATCTATCCGATGGAAAACGAGGCGATGCGCCCGCTCAATTTCATCGCCAACCGCATCTTCGCCTATCTCTTCAGCTATCTCGTCAACACCCGCCTGACCGACACGCTGTGCGGCACCAAGGTGCTGCGCCGGAAGGATTACGAAGCGCTGGCGCAGGAGCGCGCCTATTTCGGCAATTTCGATCCGTTCGGCGATTTCGACCTGATCTTCGGCGCCGCCAAGCAGAACCTGAAGATCATCGAGACGCCGATCCATTACAAGGCGCGCACCTTCGGCGAGACCCAGATCTCGCGTTTCCGCGACGGCTGGCTGCTGCTCAAAATGGTCTGGTTCGCCTACCGCAAGCTGAAGGCGATTTGACCTCCTCCGTCATTCCGGGGCGCGACGAAGTCGCGGGCCCGGAGTTTGTTGCGCGACCGTCGTCACAGCATCGTCATTGCGAGCCAACGGGTCCGCGCGAAGCGCGGCCCGATGACAGGCTCCGCGAAGCAATCCAGCTTTCGCTGCAACAACTTACTAGATTGCTTCGTCGCTACGCTCCTCGCAATGACGGCGATTACCTCCGAAGTAATCGCAGAGACGACCGTCGCCTGACATATCCAAGCCCACAAGCTTCGGGCAGGATTTTCCATGCACCAGATGATTTCAGCTAACCTCGCGATGTCGCATCGCTGGTGGGTGCTCGCGATCGTGGTCGCGGCACAATTCATCTTCGGCGTCGACGCTTTCGTGGTCAATGTCGCGATCCCGACCATCGCCGTGGAGCTGCACGCTTCCACCGCACAGATCGAATCGGTGATCGCGATCTATCTCATTGCCTACGCCACCCTCATCGTCACCGGCGGCCGGCTCGGCGACATTTACGGCACGAAACCCGTGTTTCTCGCCGGCGTGACCGGCTTCACTCTGACTTCGCTGTGGTGCGGTTTGGCGCAGTCAGGGCCGGAACTGATCGCAGCGCGGCTGGCGCAAGGCGCCACCGCCGCGCTGATGGTGCCGCAGGTGCTGGCGACGCTGCATCTGCTGTTCGCCGACCATGCGCGAAGCCGCGCTTTCGGCATCTACGGCATTGTGCTGGGGCTTGCAGGCGCCGCCGGCTTTGCGCTCGGCGGCATCTTGGTGACGCTCGACCTCGGCGGCCTCGGCTGGCGCACGGTTTTCTTTGTCAACGTTCCGTTCGGTATCCTCATCGTTGCCGCCGCACATCTGGTCATGCCGTCGGTACCGCGCCATGCCGGCACGCGGCTCGATGTACCAGGCGCCACCGTGCTGTTCCTCGGCTTGTTGTGCCTGATCGGACCGTTGCTGTTCGGTCGCGACCTGCATTGGTCGCCCCTGGTCTGGTTCGTCATGGCCGCGGGTGTTGCGATCGTCGCGGCTTTCGTCAGGCTCGAGCGCGCAATTGAAAAAAGCGGCGGCATGCCGCTGATCGATCTGTCGCTGCTCTCCGACAGGTCCTTCATGCGCGGGCTCGCAGCGGCGTTCTTTTTCTTCTTCGCCAACCTGTCGTTCTACCTGATCATGACCATGTTCATGCAGACGGCGCTGCAGATTCCGCCGATCAAGGCCGGGCTCGTCTTCGTGCCGCTGGCGCTCACCTTTGTCGTGGCCTCGCGCCTCAGCAGCGTTCGCGCCAGGCATCGCGGCACGCTGGTGCTGATCGAAGGATGCGCGATCCAGATTGCCGGCCTGGCCGCGCTGGCATTGACGGTAGCCTTCGTGGCGACGCCGAGCGCGCTGATGCTGGCATCGATATTGATGATCTTCGGCTACGGCCAGGGGCTGGTGATGGCGCCGCTCTCGGGCGTCGTGCTCTCCAGCGTGAAGCCGGCGAGCGCCGGCTCCGGCTCGGGCATGTACGGCACCACGGCGCAAATCGCCAACGCCGCCGGCGTCGCCGCGATCGGCGCGGTATTCTTTGCCGTCGAGGAGGCGTATGCCGCGCAAACCGCATTGTTCGTCTCGATTGCCTTGTTTGCGTTGTCAATCATGACTAGCGCCGCATTGCTGTCATGGATGCGTCGCGCCTCTGCCTGAAGTGGTAGCGTGACACAGATGTGAACGTTGCAAATCGGCTTCAATCGCCGTGAATTCTGAGGATTGACAGCACACAGTCTTTTTATTTTGCGCTGCAGCAACTATCTTGCCATGGTGAGGTTTACGAATCTCGCGTGAAGGAGTTGCCGGTGTCGCTTGCCAATCATGTCGATTTCCTGAGGCGCCTGCCGAAGCTCGATCGTGTCAACGGCCTTTCCGAGCTTGGGCGTCTGCGTCCGGATGTCGAAAGCCCCCTGGTTGAAGTCCGTGAATTCGGGCCGAATCCGGGAGCCTTACGCATGTTCGCATTCGTGCCGGAAACGATACAGCAGCGTGCGCTGGTGGTCGTGCTGCATGGCTGCGGGCAGAGCGCGGCCGGCTATGATCACGGCGCCGGTTGGTCGACGCTGGCAAAGCATTATGGCTTTGCGCTGCTCGTGCCGGAGCAGCAGCTCACCAACAATGCCAATGGCTGCTACAACTGGTTCAACCCGGAAGACGTGACGCGTGATCGCGGCGAGGTCGCGTCGATCCGGCAGATGATCGCGCGCATGGTCGAAGATCACGGCATCGATCCGCGCCGCATCTTCGTCACCGGGCTGTCCGCCGGCGGCGCGATGACCTCGGCGATGCTCGCGACCTATCCGGAAGTGTTTTCCGCCGGCGCCATCATCGCGGGCCTGCCGTTCGGCGTCGCCAACAATGTGCGCGACGCGCTCACCATCATGCGCGCCACGCCGGTGCGCACGCCGCACAGGCTCGGCGATTTCGTGCGCAACGCTTCGCCTCATAAGGGCCCGTGGCCGAGACTTTCGGTGTGGCACGGCAGCGTCGACGGAGTCGTTGCGCCCGCCAACGCCAGAGAGATCGTCAAGCAGTGGCTCGACGTGCATCATCTGCCGCAGGCGCCGATGTCGGAAGGCGTGGTCGATGGCTATCCGCGCCGGGTCTGGTGGAATGCGGACGGCGAGACCACAGTCGAATCCTACACCATCACCAACATGGCACACGGCACGCCGCTCGGCATCGCCGAGAACGAGCAGCGTTACGGTGTGCCGGGCGCATTCATGCTCGAGGCCGGCATTTCCTCGTCCTATCACATCGCCAAATTCTTTGGTCTGACCGGGCGGATCGCCGAATCCGCTGCGGAGAAGCCGGCGAGGCCCGCGCGCAAGCCGGCTGCGAAGATGAAGGCAAGCGGTTTTGCCGCGCCGGTCATTCCGCCGGTGCCGATGCCTGACTTCACCGAGGTGTTCGATCCACAGGTGATGATGCAGACCCGCGCCGAGCGGCAACACGAGCGTGCCCGAGAAGAGGCGGGTGCCAAGCGAGAAGGGGCTCAGCCGATAGAGGTGGAAGAGCCGCGCCGCGGCGGCCTCGACGTCGGCCGCGTCATCACCCGCGCGCTCACAGCTGCGGGTTTGATGAAGTAAACGCTTGGCTTGGGTCTGGTGTAGTAGCCGCAGAGCGAAACGCGCGGGCGCGAACACCACTCACCTCGCCCCGCCGCAACCGGGGTTTACCCCGGTTACGCATCATTGTTTGCGCAAGTCGGGCAAGCCCGACTTGCGATGGGGAGAGGTCGGCGCGACGCGCCGGGTGAGGGGCCCTCCGCGCACTCATCTCTTTGTCGCATTTGTGGATGCACCCCTCACCCCGACCTTCTCCCAGCAAGTGCGGGGAGAGGCGGAGGATAGAGCAGGGCTACATCTTGCCGGTGATGAACGGATTGGTCATCCGCTCCTGGCCGATGCTGGAGCCCGCGCCGTGGCCGCAGATGAAGCCGACATCGTCGCCGAGCGGCAGCAGCTTTTCGATGATCGATTTGATCAGCGTCTCATGGCTGCCGCCGGGCAGGTCGGTGCGGCCGACCGAGCCGTTGAACAGCACATCGCCGACATGGGCGAAGCGCAGCTCCTTGTTGAAATAGACGACGCTGCCCGGAGAATGGCCGGGGCAGTGCAGGATATCGAAAGTGAGCTCGCCGATTTGGACCTGCTCGCCTTCCTCCAGGTAGCGGTCGGAGGTGAAGTTGCGCACACCGGTCATGCCGAAGCGGGCGCCGCTGTCGACCACATGCTCCAGCATATGGGCATCGGCCTTGTGCGGACCCATGATCTCGACCTTCAAGGCATCGCGCAGCTCGGCCGCGCCGCCGACATGATCGATATGGCCGTGCGTCAGCCAGATCTTCTCGACGGTGACGCCGGCCTGCTTGATCGCTTCCACGATCTTGGGTACGTCGCCGCCGGGATCGATCACCACGGCCTTCTTGCTCGGCTCATGCCAGAGGATGGTGCAGTTCTGTTCGAACAGCGTCACCGGCACGATCATCGCGCCGGCCTTCGCCTGAGTTTGGGTTTCCTGTGCCATGTCCTTTTCCTTGGCCGCACTTTGCCGATTTTTGCGGGCGCGCCAAGGGAAAGATTAAGGGAAAGATTCAGCGAAAGATTCGTGCGCGCGCGGGCGGTGAAATCGGCTAGGATGTGGGCATGGAATCGCCCGCCCGCCAGATCAGCCTGGTTCCCCCGACCGACCGCCGCCAGTCCGAGACGGCGCTGGCGGTCGCGCGCGGCACGGCCAGGCTGCTGCGCTCGCTCGGCTTTACCTCGGTCAGCGAATTGCCGCTGCCGTCGGGCCGCCGAGCCGACCTGGTGGCGCTGAACGAGCGCAGTGAGATCTGGATCGTCGAGATCAAATCCTCGGTCGAGGATTTGCGTGCCGACCACAAATGGGAAGACTATCGCGCCCATTGCGACCGGCTGTTCTTCGCCTTCACGCAGGAACTGCCGCCCGAAATTTTTCCGAAGGATACCGGCCTGATCGTCGCCGATGCCTATGGCGCGCATATGCTCTGCGATGCGCCCGAGCACCGGCTGCCGGCGCCGACGCGCAAGCTGATGACGGTGCGCTTCGGAATGGCGGCAGCGCTGCGGATCAACCGGTTGATCGATCCGCAGGGACACGCGGAGTTCTAACCACAAACTGCTCTATCCCCTCATCCTGACAGCTTGTGAAGCTTTGCGGTTAGCGACCATTTTTGAGATGGTGGC
>Ga0310811_10009768_pt1 | contig 12402 bp, 11 predicted proteins | sample YCmetagenome_FD_207642 | JGI IMG/M metagenome (GOLD analysis project Ga0310811, IMG submission 207642) | Soil microbial communities from experimental microcosm in Duke University, North Carolina, United States - YC | ecosystem: Engineered > Artificial ecosystem > Soil microcosm > Unclassified ... | reverse complement strand
GCAGCTTGCTGGAGTTCTGCCAGGACGAGCTGTCGTCGTGGTTCTTCGACATCCGTCGCGACAGCCTCTACTGCGACCGGCCGGACGCCCTGCGCCGCCGCGCCGCCCGCACGGTGATGGACGCCGTGTTCGAGCGCCTGACGGTGTGGCTCTCGCCGCTCATCCCGTTCACCATGGAAGAGGCCTGGGCGATGCGCTTCCCGGACGCCGCCTCCAACTGCCTGCGCGAGTTCCCGCCGACGCCCGCCGCCTGGCGCAACGACGCCGAGGCCGAGCGCTGGGGCAAGGTGCTGACGGTGACCTCGGCGGTCACCGGCGCCCTGGAGGTCGAGCGCCGCGAGAAGCGCATCGGCTCGTCCCTGGAGGCCGCGCCGCGGACGCACATCGCCGACGCGGCGCTGCTCGCCGCCTTCGACGGGCTCGACCCGGCCGAGGTGTTCCGCACCAGCGCCGCGACGCTGGTCGCCGACGAGGGGCCGCCCGAGGCGTTCCGGCTGGCCGAGGCGCCCGGCGTCGCCGTCGAGCCGCTGAAGGCCCCCGGCTGCAAGTGCGCGCGCTGCTGGCGCGTGCTGCCGGAGGTCACGGCGCCGACGTTCCTCTGCGAGCGTTGCGACGACGCGGTCGCCGCCTTTGAAGCCGCCCACGGGGAGACGGACGTTCCGGCATGACGAAGATCAACCGTTCCGGCGCCCTGGCCTACGCGCTGGCGGCCGTCGTCGTCGCCGCCGACCAGGCGGTGAAGGCCTGGATCCTCGGCCTCGGCCTGCAGTTCGGCGACACCCGGCCGGTCGCCGGCCCGCTGCACTTCACCCTGGTGCAGAACACCGGCGTCAGCTTCGGCTTCTTCCGCGCTGGCCAGGACCTGGCCCGCTGGGGCCTGGTCGCCTTCTCGCTGATCGTCGCCGCCCTGATCATCTACTGGGCGCGGCGGGCCAACCGCGGGCTGCAGGCGCTGGGCTACGGCCTGATCGCCGGCGGCGCGATCGGCAACGCCATCGACCGCGCCCGCTTCGGCTGGGTGGTCGATTTCATCGACGTGCAGCGGCTGGGCTTTTTTCCCTGGGTGTTCAACGTCGCCGACAGCGCGATCACAATTGGGGTGATCGCGCTGCTGCTCGACAGCCTGCGGCGGGAAACCGCCGCGTGAGGCCGTTGGCGTCTACCCGTGTTTGGTTTATCCCCTAGGCTTGAGGCCGGGGGCGGCTATGGAGTTCTTGAGGGTGATGAACGTCAGCAAAGTGATCGCGGCGTCCGCGCTGATGGCGGCGTTTGGGCTGGCGGGCTGTCAGTCCACCGCTCAGGCGCTCGGCATGAGCAAGGTGACGCCCGACGAATTCCGCGTGGTCACCAAGGCGCCGCTGGTGGTGCCGCCCGACTACGCCCTGCGCCCGCCGGCGCCGGGCAAGCCGCGCCCGCAGGAGCTGCAGCCGGAGAGCGCCGCGCGCCTGGCCCTGCTCGGCCAGCGCGAGGCCGAGCAGCGCTCCGACGGCGAGAAGCTGCTGACCGCCAAGGCCGGCGGCGACAAGGCCGATCCGCTGATCCGCTACGTGGTCGATGACGACGGCGACGTGGCGCACAAGGAGAAGAGCTTCGCCGACCGCGTGATGTTCTGGCGCGGCGCGAAGGGCGGCAAGTCCGACGCCACCGTGGCGGCCGACACGCCGGCCCCGGTCGATGCGGCGGCGGAGGCCGAGCGCGTCGCCAAGCTCACCGGCGGCAAGGAAATCGTCATCGCCCGCGATCCGCCGAAGAAGATCAAGCTGCCGGGGCTGTAGGAGCCCTTTCCCTCCCCTAAGAGGGAGGGAATCACGCCTCGCCGGGCGTCTTCACCGTGAAGCCGGCGTTGCGCAAGCGGTCGAGGACGCCGCCCTGGCTGAGCAGCGGCCGCAGCTGCACCACCGCGATGGCGTGGCCCGGCGTCTTCAGGGCCCGTTCGATCAGCGCCACCTGGTCCTCCTTGGCGCGCGTGTCGAAGGCGGCCGCGCCGGGCACCTGCGCCAGGCAGCGCTCGTAGGTCCGCTCGTTCGCCAGCGCCCCCGGCACGTCGCCGTCCGCCCAGGCCCGAGTCGCCGACAGCGTCACGCCCGGCCCGGCGTGCACCTGGGCCATCACCTCCTCCAGGCAGACCCGGCCCACGGCGGCCGGCGTCCGCAGCACGGCGCCGAGCTGCGGGGCGATGTCGTAGCTCTTCTGCCAGATCGGCACGCCGGCCTGCTTCGAGCGGTCGCGGATCAGCTTGATCGGGTCGGAGTTCACCAGGCCGGCGCTCGTCCGGTAGTCGCCGATCAGCAGCAGCGCCGCGCCCAGCGGGTTCTTGGTGGCGTAGCGCTGGGCCGGCTGGCCGACCCGGGTGCGAGCCTCGACGAAGCGCGCGCGGGCCTCGGCGTCGAGCGTCTCCTCGAACGGCGTCGAGGACTTCAGCCGCATGTAGTTCCAGGCCGCGCCGATCGAGTTCACCGGCCGCACGCGCACCTCCAGGAACGGCAGGATGACCGCCTTGGCGCCCTGCAGCCGCCGCTCGAACACCGCCTTGTCCCACTGCATGCGCTTGGGCGCCAGCGACGGCACGCCGAGCACATAGACGGTGCTGTCGCCGTTCGAGACGGTCCACCAGGCCGGGCCGCGGTCGCGGGCGACCACCACCAGCTCCTCGACCACCACCGCGTCGGGGTCGTTCGCGTCGGGCTTGGCCGAAGGGGCCGGCGGGACCGGGGTGAGCGGGACCTGGCCGGCGGCCGGCGCGGCGAGCGCCAGCAGCAGGGCCAGCAGACCGAGACGATGTCGCACGCTCATGGCCGTTCCGGAATCGTCCTATAAGGGGATGATCGCTGGCGTGTCAGCCGACAGCCGCAGCCAATTCTTTTTGCCCCAGGCTGCGCAATCAAGACCAGGCCCAATTTATGCCCATTCGCCGCCTGCCCGCCGACCTCATCAACCGCATCGCCGCCGGCGAGGTGGTGGAACGGCCGGCGAGCGCGGTCAAGGAGCTGGTGGAGAACGCCCTCGACGCCGGGGCGGCGGCGGTGGAGGTGCAGGCCGACGGCGGCGGCCTGACCCGCATCCTGGTGGCCGACGACGGCTCCGGCATCCCGCCCGACGAGCTGCCGCTGGCCGTCGAGCGCCACGCCACCTCCAAGCTGCGGCCCGGCGAGGACGGCGACTACGACCTCTTGCGCATCGCCACCCTCGGCTTCCGCGGCGAGGCCCTGCCGTCGATCGGCTCGGTGGCGCGGCTAGCCATCGCCAGCCGCGCGCGGGGCGCGGCCGACGCCCACGCCATCCTGGTGGACGCCGGCGCGGTCGGCGCGGTGCAGCCGTCGGGCTTCCCCGGCCCGCACGGCGCCCGCGTCGAGGTGCGCGACCTGTTCTACGCCACGCCGGCGCGGCTGAAGTTCATGAAGTCGGACCGCGCCGAGGCCCTGGCCATCACCGAGGAGCTGAAGCGCCAGGCCATGGCGCACGAGGCGGTGAGCTTCACCCTCGACCTCGACGGCCGCCGCGCGCTGCGCCTGCCGGCCGAGCGGCCGGGCTCGGAGGGCCGCCTCGCCCGGCTGTCGGCGGTGATGGGCCGCGAGTTCTCCGACAACGCGCTGGAGCTCAACCAGGAACGCGAGGGCGTGCGGCTGACCGGCTTCGCGGGCCTGCCGACCTACAACCGCGGCAACGCCGCCCACCAGTACCTGTTCGTCAACGGCCGGCCGGTGCGCGACCGGCTGCTGCAGGGCGCGCTGCGGGCCGCCTACGCCGACTTCCTGGCCCGCGACCGCCATCCGCTGGCCGCGCTCTACGTCGAGCTCGACCCGGGGCTGGTCGACGTCAACGTCCACCCGGCCAAGGCCGAGGTGCGCTTTCGCGATCCCGGCCTCGTGCGCGGCCTGATCATCGGCGCGCTGCGCCACGCCCTGGCGAGCGCCGGCCACCGGGCCTCGACCACCGTCGCCGGCGCGGCGCTGGGCGGCTTCCGCGCCGAGGGCTGGACCCCGCCGCCGTCCGCCGCCGGCTTCTCGGCCTGGCGCTCCGGAGGCTGGACGCCCGCGCCCGCCGCGACGGCGCCCGTCATCCTGCCCGGCCTCGCCGAGGTGTCGGCCCGCGCCGAGCCGCAATGGGAGGCCCAATGGGAAGCCCGGGAGGCGCAAGGGATGGCGGAGAGCGCCGGGCCGGCGCCGGTGGTCGACCCTCTCGACTATCCGCTCGGCGCGGCCCGCGCCCAGGTGCACGAGACCTACATCGTCGCCCAGACCCGCGACGGCATGGTCATCGTCGACCAGCACGCCGCCCACGAGCGGCTGGTCTACGAGCGCATGAAGGCCGAGATGGACGCGGGCGGCGTCGCCCGCCAGGCGCTGCTGCTGCCGGAGGTCGTCGAGCTCGACCCGGCCGAGGCCGAGCGGGTCGCGGCGCGCGCCGAGGAGCTGGCGGCGCTGGGCCTGGTCGTCGAGCCGTTCGGCCCGGGCGCGGTGCTGGTGCGCGAGGCGCCCGCCCTGCTCGGCGAGACCGACATCCAGGGCCTGGTGCGCGACATCGCCGACGACCTCGCCGAGAACGGCCAGGCGCTGGCGCTGAAGGAGCGGCTGGCCGAGGTCTGCTCGACCATGGCCTGCCACGGCTCGGTGCGGGCCGGGCGGCGGCTGACCGCGGCGGAGATGAACGCCCTGCTGCGGCAGATGGAGGCGACGCCGCACTCCGGCCAGTGCAACCACGGCCGGCCGACCTACGTCGAGCTCAAGCTCGCCGACATCGAGCGGCTGTTCGGGCGGCGGTGATCAGCCCCTCTCCCTCCGCGAGCGCGGCGAGACGAGAGGGGAAAGGGTAGGGAGAGGGGGCGGCTGGGCAGCCGCGATTCCGCAGCCATGATCCTGGCTGCAAGTCGCTGCCGGCTGATATGCCGCGCCGCCCCTCACCCTACCCTCTCCCCTCTGCGCTGGCGCGCGGGGGAGAGGGGATGTCCGCCGACTCCGCCTGGTCCATGTCGAGGACGGCGTTCATCGCCGCCAGCAGGCGGTCGGGCTTGATCGGCTTTTCGACGACGCCGTTCATCCCGGCCCGGCGGTAGAGGCCGGCGTCGGCGGGGTCCGCGTTGGCGGTCACCGCCAGGATCGGCACCTGCGAGGAGGCGGCCGGGCCCGAGCGGATGCGGCGCGTCGCCTCCACCCCGTCCATCACCGGCATCTTCACGTCCATCAGGATCAGGTCGAAGCGGCCGGTCTCGGCGGCGGCGACGGCCGCGGCGCCGTCCTCGACGGTCTCGCTGGTGCAGCCGAACATCTCGCACAGGGTCTGGGCGACCTTGCGGTTCACCTCGTTGTCGTCGGCGATCAGCACGTGGAGGGCGTGGGCGACCTCCTGGTCGGGCTCGGCGGCGCATTCCGCCGCCTGGTCGGGCATGTGATGCAGTGTCACCTCGAAGACGAACAGCGCCCCGCCGTCGGGCTTGGCGCGCGCCTCGATCCGTCCGTCCATGCGCTCGACGATCTGGCGGCAGACGGCGAGGCCAAGGCCGGCGCCCCCATGGCGAACGCCGGCGTCGGTCTGCTGGAACGGCTCGAAGACGTGCTCCAGCCGGTCCTGCGGCAGGCCGGGCCCGGTGTCGGCCACCTCGCCGGTGAACCGCACATAGGCGCCCTCGAGCCGCGCGGTCAGCCGGACGTCGACCGAGCCGCGCTGAGTGAACTTCAAGGCGTTGCCGATCAGGTTGTTGAGCACCTGCAACAGCCGCACGCGGTCGGCCAGCACCCAGGCGTCGGCCGGCCCGTCGTAGCGGACCGACAGGCTGAGCCCCTTGAGCTCGGCGCGTGGGCTCCACAGGCTGCGCACGTCGTCGACCAGCTTGGCGGCGAGCAGCGGCTCCTCGTCGAGGCCGAGCGCCGCGGCTTCGGCGCGCGACAGGTCCAGGGCGTCGTTGAGCAGCCGCAGCAGCGCGCCGCCGGACTCGATGATCGTTTCGACGAAGGGCGACAGCTCGGCGTCGCTCATTTTGCGGCGCAGGATCTCGGCCACCGCCAGCACGCCGTTCAGCGGCGTGCGGATCTCGTGGCTCATCACCGCCAGGAAGCGGCCCTTGGCGGCCAGCGCCGCCTGGGCGTCCGACGCCAGGCTGGTCATCGCCTCCGCGTGGGTGGCCGTGGCCGAGGCGGTGGCCTGCAGCAGCGACAGCGCCGTGCCGACACCGGCGTAGCGGCCGCCGCAGGTGACGATGAAGCCCTGCAGCAGCTCGGACGGCCGCTCCTCGAGCACCCGACCGCAGAACTCGGCCACCGTCATGTCGCCGTCGGCGACCACCGGATCGGTCTCCATCCAGCGCGACACCGGCCGCTCCGACCACAGGGCGTGACCGTACTGGGCGGCCATCCGCACCAGGAAGGCGTTGCGCTCGATCAGGCCGATGGGCCGGCCCTCGTCATCGACCACCGCGATGCACAGGGTGTCGGGCTCGTCCTCGAAGCGCTGGTAGATCTCGCGCCCGGTAATGCGGGGCGCCACCGGCGGAATGAAAGGAGCAATGTCGAGCAGCAGGGTCATCGACGCTTTCCGAAGATGGCGGACCAATGCCCGCGGCCGCCCTAACGCAAGGTTAGGAGGCGAATTTTCGGCGGCGAATGTTTTGAGACCCTTTTGTGACAACGATTTTCGACAGATTTCGCAAGACTAGACGGTGAGATCGAAAACATAGAAATTTCAGTATGATCTGTCCTCGGTCGTCGGCGGCCAATTCAGCGGGACGTGAAGCATCGCGGCCCGCCGTCCGCTACGGTGGCCCGCGAAGGAGATCGGCCATGGACGCCAACGTCGCCTCCCCCGCGGCCCTGATCGGCGATCCGGCGCGCGCGGCCATGCTGCTGGCGCTGCTGGACGGCCGCGCCCTTCCGGCCACCCAGCTCGCCTGGACCGCCGGGGTCACGCCGCAGGCGGCCAGCAACCATCTCGGCAAGCTCGTCGACGGCGGCCTCCTGGCGGTCAGCCGCCAGGGCCGCCACCGCTACTACCGCCTGGCCGGCCCGGCGGTCGCCCAGGCGCTCGAGGCGCTCGCCCGGCTGAACCCGCTCCCGAAGCCGCTCGACCCGCCGCTGTCGCCCAAGGCGCGGCGGCTGCGCGAGGCGCGCACCTGCTACGACCATCTGGCCGGTCGGCTCGGCGTGGCGCTGGCCGACGCCCTGGAGCGCGCGGCGCTGATCGAGACCGACGGGGCGGAGCGCTACCGGCTCACGGCGGCCGGAACGGCGCGGTTCGCGGCGCTCGGCGTCGAGCTGTCCGGATTGCAGGCCGGCCGCCGCGGCCTGGCCCGCCCGTGCCTCGACTGGACGGAGCGCCGCCGCCACCTGGCGGGGCCGCTGGCCGCGCGGCTGCTTGACCGGCTGTTCGAGCTGGGCTGGATCGAGCGCGGCCGCGAGAGCCGCGCCGCCGTCGTCACGGCCGTCGGCCGGCAGGGCCTGCGCGAGGCGTTCGGGCTGGAGCTCGAGGCGGCGGCGGCCGCCTGAGGGTCACCCCGCTCCGTAACGCAGGAAGTGCGCCCGCGCCGCGCCGTACTGGCGCTGGTCCAGCTCGGCAAATCCTTCAACGTTGAAGGGTTGCTCGTCGGCGCCGCGCTCGAATATCACCAGCGCGCCGTCGGCCAGCCAGCCGCCCTCGGCAAGCCGCGCCAGCGCCGTCTCGCCCAGGCCCTTGCCGTACGGCGGATCGAGGAAGGCGAGGTCGAAGGCCGGGCCGTCGGCGCCGGGCCGCACCCCGAGCTGGGTGGCGTCGCGGCGGTGCACGCGGGTGTGGCCGAACAGGTGCAAGGCGTCGATGTTCTCGCGGATCGCGCCGCGGGCCGCCTCGTCGGTCTCGACGAACAGGCAGAAGTCGGCGCCGCGCGACAGGGCCTCCAGGCCGAGCGCGCCGGAGCCGGCGAACAGGTCGAGGACCCGCTGGCCGCGCACGCCGTTCGACCAGGGGGCGTGCTCGAGGATGTTGAAGATCGCCTGCCGGGCGCGGTCGGACGTCGGCCGCGTCGCCTGGCCGGCGGGGGTCTTCAGCGCCTTGCCGCGGAATTCTCCGGATACGATTCGCAAACCTTGTCCCTCACGCCGCGCGCGCCTTGCCGGCCTCCACTCCCCGTACCAAGCTCGGGCGGAAAACGGGAGGACCAGACCATGGGCTTCGTCACCGTCGAGCGGCGCGGCGGGGCCGCGGTCGTCACCTACGCCAATCCGCCCCTCGGGACCATGACCGCGGCCGGCGCCCAGGAGATGCTGGAGACCGTGCGGCCGCTGGCCGAGGACCCGGCCGTGCGCTCGATCATCCTGACCGGCGGCGTGCCGGGCGTCTTCGTGCGCCACTACGACGTCGGCGAGCTGTCGGTGATGAGCGAGGCGGCCAAGGATGCGCCGGTTCCGCCGCCAGCCCCGCCGGGCGCGCGGCCGACCCAGGGCTTCCTCGCGCTGGTCGACCTGCTGGCCGAGGCGCCGAAGCCGGTGGTGGCGGCGATCAACGGGCTGTGCATGGGTGGCGGCTTCGAGCTGAGCCTGGCCTGCGACCTCAGGATCGCGGCCCGCGAGGGCGTGCAGATCGGCCTGCCGGAGACCCGCGTCGGCATCTTCCCGGGCGGCGGCGGCACCCAGCGCCTGCCGCGGGTGGTCGGCGAGGCCAAGGCGCTGGAGATCATCCTGCGCGGCCTGGTGGCCGAGGCGGAGGAGGCGCTGCGGCTCGGCCTGGTGCACGAACTGGCCGCCGATCCGCTGGCCCGCGCCCTGGAGATCGCCGCCGAATGGGACGGGCGCGGCGCCGAGGGGATCGCCTACGCCAAGCGGCTCACCCGCGCCGCCCTCGACCGCCCCCTGGCCGAGGGGCTGGCCGAGGAGCGCCGGAGCTTCGCCGAGGTGATGCGGACGGCCGCGGCCCGCGAGGGCCTGCGGGCCGCGCGTCCGCCGGCCGAGATCCAGACGTTTTGAGCCCCGCCTTGAAGCCGGCCTTGAACCCGGCTTTGTCGGCCGCCTTCGGGGCGGACCTGGCCGGGGCCTTGGCGCCCCTGGCGATGGCCTTGACCCCGGGTTTGGGCTTCGCCCCGGCCTTCAGCGGCGGCCGCGGCTTGCGCTTCGGCTTGGCCCAGCCGGGCTTGTACTCCGTCTTCTTACGCTCGGCGGCCTCGGCCGCCGGCCGCTCGGGCTCGGCCGGGCCGCGGCGCACGGCCTGGACGGCGGGCTTGCGCCACTGGGCGCGCTCGCCCTTCGGCAGGTTGTCCGGCGCGATGTGCGCGCTGAGCTGCTCGCGGATCACCCGCGGGCCGACCTCCTCCACCTCGCCGACCGCCAGCGTGCCGAGCGCGAAGGGGCCGTAGGCCAGGCGGATCAGCCGGTTCACCTTGAGGCCGAGCGCCTCCAGCACCCGGCGGACCTCACGGTTCTTGCCCTCCGAGAGGGTGAGCGTGATCCAGACGTTGGCGCCCTGCGGCCCTTCCTTGGCCTTGTCGAGGGTCGCCTCGATCGCGCCGTAGTGGACGCCCTCGACGGTGATGCCGGCCTTCAGCTTGTCGAGCCGCTCCTGGGTGATGCGGCCGTGCGCCCGGGCCCGATAGCGGCGCACCAGCGCGGTGGACGGCAGCTCCAGCTCGCGGGCCAGACCGCCGTCGTTGGTGAGCAGCAGCAGGCCCTCGGTGTTGAGGTCGAGGCGGCCCACCGAGATCAGCCGCGGCAGGCCCTGCGGCAGGGCGTCGAACACGGTGGGACGCCCCTGCGGGTCCTTGTGAGTGGTCATCAGGCCGACCGGCTTGTGGTAGCGGAACAGCCGCGCCGGCTCGGCCTCGCCGACCACCTCGCCGTCGACGGTCAGGATGTCGCCGGGCTCGACCTTGACCGCCGGCGTGGTCAGCACCTGGCCGTTCAGCGCCACGCGGCCGGCCTCGATCAGCCGCTCCACTTCGCGGCGCGAGGCGACGCCGGCGCGGGCCAGGGCCTTGGCCACCCGCTCACCGGCTTCAGCCGCGGGGTCTTGACCGGGAGCGGCCGGCTGGGTTCGGTGCGGATCGTGGACCATGATCACCGGACAATGCGCATCGCCCTTGCCGCGGCGCAAGACGCCGCCGCGCGCGGCGAGACCCCCGTGGGCGCGGTGATCGTCGATCCGGTCTCCGGCGAGGTGATCGCGTCCGGCGCCAACCAGCCGATCTCGGCGCACGATCCCACCGCCCACGCCGAGATCGTCGCCCTGCGCGCCGCGGCCGGGAAACTCGGCAACTACCGGCTGACCGGCCTGACCCTCGTGGTGACGCTGGAGCCCTGCGCCATGTGCGCCGGCGCGATCAGCCATGCGCGCATCGGCCGGCTGGTCTATGGCGCCGACGACCCCAAGGGCGGCGCGGTGGCGCACGGCCCGCGGTTCTTCGCGCAGGCCACCTGCCACTGGCGGCCGGAGGTCACCGGCGGGGTGCTGGCCGCCGAGAGCGCCGAGCTGCTGCGCGGGTTCTTCCGCGAGCGCCGCGCCAAGACCTGAGCTTGCCCGTTTTGGGCGTCACCGTTCAAAAAAATCCGGCAGAGACCTTGCACCTGGGACTGGCGCACATATCTGACGGTTCGCCCATCCTGGGCGTTTCCTCCCTAATGACTTCCCCGGCCGGGTCCTTCAGGACCCGGCCGTTTTTTTGCCTCGGGGGCCAGGGTCCTTCAGGACCCGGCCGTTTTTTTTGCCTCGGGGGCCAGGGTCCTTCAGGACCCGGCCGTTTTCTTGTCCTTGCGGACCCGGCGATTTTCTATGCGCCTCAGCCGACCAGGTAGAGCCGCGCCGCCCAGACGAGGTAGACGAGGCCCGTGGCGGTGACGATCAGGCGCGACACGCGCTTGAAGTTGACGTCGTCCATCCGCTCCAGAATCCGCCCGCCGACCACCGTGCCGACCATCGACAGCGGCACGGCGAACACGAACACCCACCAGGGCGGCAGGCCCTTGCCGTGCACGGCGATCAGCGGCGCGCCGTAGACGATGATCTTGGCGAGGTGGGCGAACACCTGGGTCGCGGCCTTGGTGGCGACGATCTGATGCCGGTTGAGCTTGGTGCGCACGAAGAAGACGTCGAGCAGCGGCCCCGCCACGCCGGCCGTCAGGTTGAGCCCGGTCACCGACAGGCCCGAGACGAAGGCGTGCAGCGGCTTGGCGGCGTCGAGGTTGAGACGCCCCTGCGGCAGCCAGAGCACGCCCGGCACCAGCCCCATCAGCAGGTAGAGCGTCGCCGTGGTCGGCTCGAGCGCCACCGCCGCCATGATGACGCCGGCGACCAGCGAGCCCAGGGCATAGACCCCGACGATCGGCCAGCCCACGTGGCGGCGGTGCAGCACGGCGCGCCAGCCGTTGGCCACCAGCTGCAGGACGCCGTGGGTGACGAAGGTCGCCGAGACCGGCAGGACGAGGGCGATGGCGCCCTTCAGCATCAGCCCGCCGGCCATGCCGAAGACGCCCGAGATGGCGGCGGTGATGAACGCGGCGGCGATCAGGAAGATCGCCGGGAACAGGGTCATGGAAAGGTCCCTCCGGGGTTGCGACCCGGCGCGCGTGGCGGGCACAGGCCGCCGCGTGGAACGCCGTCGGCCTACACCCGCGCTTGGCCGCAGCCAAGGTTGATCCGGCCGATCAACCCCTGGAGGCGTGCAGGCGCGCGCCGCAGCTCCATGCCGCGCCCGACTTCCGCGCCACCGCCGGATAGGGGCAGACGAGCTGGCTCGCGCCGCCCGCCACGGCCGTCGCCGTCATCGGCCCCGGCGCCTTGCCGTCGGCCACCCAGGCGTCGAGGGCGCCCAGCCAGTCGACGTTGGCGGGGGCCGCGCCGCCGCCGCAGTGGAGCATGCCGGGAACCAGGTAGAGCCGGTGGAAGCCGGAGGTGTCGCCCATCGTCTTGCGGACGTCCTCGTAGTAGCGGATCGACGAGCGCGCCGGAATCGCCGGGTCGTTCCAGCCGTGGTACTGGATCAGCTTGCCGCCACGCTTCTCGAAGGCGGCGAGGTCCGGGCTGTCGCTGTCGATGATCGGCCCCATCTTGTGGTGCGCCCGGTCGAACTGGGCGCCGAGATCGAGCTTCAGGAAATCGAAGGACGGGTCGCCGAAGGCGAAGTACTTGAAGGCGTTGGACGCGAACTGATAGCCGGCCGCCCGCGGGTGCTGGCTTTCGTCGCCGCCGGTGATCCAGGCGCTCCAGCTGCCCGGCAGGGCCTCGGCGCCCGGCGAGAAGCCCGGGAAGGCGATCCTGCCCGTCCGCGGATCGCGGCGGCCCTCGTAGAGCACCTTGGCCGAGCGCACCTGCGGCGCGGTGAGGCAGCCCTCGGTTTGCCCCGCCTTGCATTGCAGCGTCGCCGGGTCGAAGCGGCAGGCGGCCGGGTCGCGCACGAAGGCGTCGCCGTGGCCGCACTGCGCCAGCACCGTCTTCTGCAGGAGCTGCAGCTGC
>Ga0310811_10009767_pt1 | contig 12402 bp, 5 predicted proteins | sample YCmetagenome_FD_207642 | JGI IMG/M metagenome (GOLD analysis project Ga0310811, IMG submission 207642) | Soil microbial communities from experimental microcosm in Duke University, North Carolina, United States - YC | ecosystem: Engineered > Artificial ecosystem > Soil microcosm > Unclassified ... | reverse complement strand
TCCTTTGACCGGAACTTCGACCATTACCGGAGGATCGGCAAGATATGGCAGTTCGTGACCTTTGTGAAAGGCGTCAAGGTCCCTTACGACGTCATCCCGGAGCCCATGGGCCCGGAGCTGCGGTCGAGCTTCCCCGACTTCGACAAGGTCTCGATGGCGTCCATACCCGAAACGCAGGTGGTCCAATACGCGGACAAAAAATTGCCGGTACACGGCCTCTACGCGGAACCCGACTTCGCCGACATATTTAGCGTCAGCATAGAGAGCGGCCGCAGACAACGGGACATGCACGACATCCTCGTCGACGCCCCCACCGCCCAGGCGATCTTCGGTGATAAAAACCCCATCGGCCAGGTGTTAAAGATCAGCGACACCATCGTCGTCCGCGTCTCCGGCATATTCAAAGCGTTCCCCGCAAACAGCAGCCTTGACGGCGTACACTTTGTCGCCCCCTGGAGTCTCTACCAGGCCACCAACAATAACGCCCGGGGCGCCAAAACCGACTGGGGCAACAACTCCTTTAACGTATACGTACAGTTAAAAGCCAACGCCGACGTCAAAAACGTCTCGAACAAGATACGCGACATCCTGCTCAAGACCGACAACCCTCCCGTCTACCGCCCTGAGTTTTTTGTCTTTCCGATGGACCGGTGGCACCTCTACCGGGACTTCCATAACGGCGTGAACGTCGGGGGCTTTATCGAGATCGTCCGGTTGTTTGGCATCATCGGCATTTTCGTGCTCCTGCTGGCGTGCATCAATTTTATGAACCTCAGCACCGCCCGCTCGGAACGGCGCGCCAGGGAGGTCGGCATCCGCAAGACCATCGGCTCGGTCCGTTCCCAGCTGATCGTGCAGTTCTTTGTCGAATCGGCCGTCATCGCCCTCATCGCCTTTGGCCTGTCGGCCATCCTCACCTGGCTTACATTGCCGTTGTTTGCGGCTATCGCAGGCAAAACCATACCTTTCCCCTGGACCGACCCGGTCTTCTGGATGGCGGGCGCCCTTTTCAGCGTGTTGACAGGGTTCATCGCCGGTAGTTACCCCGCCCTGTACCTGTCTTCGTTCAAACCCATCAAGGTGCTCAAACGGACCAGCCGCCTGGCCGCCCTGCCACGCCGCGCGCTGGTGGTGCTCCAGTTCTCGATATCCGTCGCGCTGATCATCGGCACCGCCGTGGTCTACCGCCAGATCGGATACGCCAGGGACCGGCCCACGGGTTATGACCGCAGCGGAATGATCGAGGTGAACATCAACACCCCGGCCCTCAATCAGCACTTCGATGTCCTGAGGACGCAGCTGTTGGCCACGGGCGCCGTAACGGACGTCACGGAGTGCTCGAGCTCTATGACCGATCAAAACAACGGTACGACCGATATCGATTGGAAGGGAAAGGAACCAGGCACGCACCCCCTCGTGATGTCGAGCAACGTAACCCCCGAATACGGCCGCACCATCGGCTGGCGGATCACCCGGGGCCGGGACTTCAGCCGCGACTATGCCACGGACTCCACCGCGATGGTCCTGAGTGAATCGGCGGTCGCGCTGATGCGGTTCAAACAGCCGCTGGGCGAGCTCGTACAACACAACGGCCACACCTATCACGTCATCGGCGTCGTGGACAACATCCTCAAGGAGTCCCCCTTCGAGCCCATCAAACCCGCGTTTTTCACACAAGACGGCTGGTTCAGCGTTATCGATATAAAGCTCACGCCCGTGAGCGGCGCTATCCCCAAGGTCGAGAGCGTCTTCAGGCAGTTCAACCCGGGCGCGCCGTTCGCGTTCCACTGGGTAAACCAGGACTATGCCAGGAAGTTCGACTCCGAGGTGCGCGTGGGTGAGCTGGCCACGGTCTTCGCCGCGCTGGCCATCCTTATCTCCTGTCTGGGCCTCTTCGGCCTGGCGACCTTTGTGGCCGAACAACGCACCAAGGAGGTCGGCATCCGGAAGGTCCTCGGCGCCTCGGTGTTCACCCTCTGGCGGCTGCTATCCCGCGAGTTCGTCCTGCTGGTGCTGCTGTCGCTGCTGATCGCCATCCCCGTGGCGCGCTACTATATGGGCCACTGGCTCGAACACTATGACTACCACACCGGGCTGGCCTGGTGGATATTTGCCGGCGCCGGTCTGGGCGCTATCGTAGTCACCCTGGCTACCGTCAGCTTCCAGGCCATCCGCGCCGCGCTGGCCAATCCCGTTCACAGCTTAAGATCCGAATAATGCTTAGAAACTATTTCCTCGCCGCCTACCGCAACCTAGCCAAGCACCGCGTACACTCCATCATCAACATCGCCGGTCTGGCGGTCGGCATGGCCGTGGCGCTGCTCATCGGTCTTTGGGTGATGGACGAAGTCACCTTTGACCGGAACTTCCAGCACTACGGTCAATTGGGCGTGGTATGGCAGAACACGACCGGCAACGGCAAGGTGAGCACCTGGAATACCACGCCCTGGCCGATGGGCGACGAGCTACGGCGGAATTACGGACGCGACTTTACGAACGTGGCCGTCGCGGATGGCGGCGCTTCGGGGCACATACTGACGATCGGCGACAACAAGCAAATCAAGGTCGGCAACTATATGGAACCCGCGATGGCGGACATGCTCAGCCTGGACATGGTCGAAGGCACGCGCGACGCGTTGAACGGCGAACCCGACGGCGTGCTGCTGTCGCAGTCGGTGGCGAAATCGTTTTTTAAGGACGGCAGCGCCCTGGGCAAGGTCTTCCGGATCGACAACCAGGCCGACCTGAAGGTCGTGGGCGTGTATAAGGACCTCCCACAGAATTGCTCCTTTGCCGACATGGGTTTTATGGCCAACTTCGCCCAGCTCAAACGCCTCTATCACTTCGACCAGCAAAAAAACCCCTGGCGCTCCAACTCTTATTATACCTACGTCCAGCTGGCCCCCGGGGTCTCCCCGGCTAAGGCGAGCGACGATATACGCTACGCAAAGCTCAAACGCGTCCGCGCAGACGAACGCATCCACCACGGGCTGATTTTCGTACACGCAATGCCCCGCTGGCGCTTGTTTTCGAGCTTCGAGAACGGCGTCAACACCGGCGGTTTTGTCCAGGAAGTCTGGATGTTCGGCCTGATCGGGCTCTTCGTATTGTTGCTTGCGTGTATCAACTTTATGAACCTGAGCACCGCCCGCTCGGAGCGCCGCGCCAAGGAGGTCGGCATCCGCAAGGCCATCGGCTCCCTCCGCGGGCAGCTCATCGGTCAGTTCCTGGGGGAATCGATGCTGGTCGTGCTGATGGCCCTGGCGATCGCGCTCTTGCTGTCGCAGCTGGCCTTGCCCTCGTTCAACCTGGTGGCCGGCAAGGACATTGCGCTGCCCTGGACGAGCCCGCTCTTCTGGGGCTCGCTGCTGGTCTTTTGCGCATTGACGGGGCTCGTGGCCGGTAGCTATCCCGCGCTCTACCTGTCGGCCTTTAAACCGGTCAAGGTCCTCAAGGGCACCTTCAAGGCTGGCCGCCTGGCGGCCCTCCCGCGAAAAGCGCTGGTTGTCCTCCAGTTCACGATCTCGGTCGTCCTGATCGTGGGCACCCTGGTCGTTTTCCGGCAGATCCGGCACGCCCGGAGCCGTGAAACGGGTTATGACCGGAACGGCCTTTTCGAGGTCATGATGTACACCCCGGACATCCACCGTCACTTCGGCGCCGTCCGGCAGGAGCTGCTCAAAACCGGCCTGGTGGCCGACGCGGCGGAGTCCAGCAGCTCCACTACCGGCGTCTGGTCCACGAACAGCGATTTCTCGTGGGTGGGCAAGGACCCCAGCCTGTCGCTGGATTTCCCGAACATCGAGGTCTCTCCCGACTATGGCAGGACCGTCGGCTGGCAATTCCTCCAGGGCCGCGACTTCAACAGCGCCTACCCCGGCGACACCGCGGCCTTTGTCGCCAACGAAACCGTCGTCCGTTTCATGGGGCTGAAGGACCCCGTCGGTCAGGTCATCCGTTGGGACGGCCGCCCCTATACATTGATCGGCGTGATCAAAGACATGCTCATGGAGGACCCGTACAGCCCCGTCCGTCCGACCTTTTATCACCTGCAGGACACGGGCGACTACGCCAAGGTCGTGGTACGCATCAAACCGCAGGCGGGCGTACAGCAAACGCTGGCCGCCACCGAAGCCATCTTTAACCGCTTCGCCCCCGACCAGCCCTTCGACTGCCAGTTCGTGGACACCCTTTACGGTTTCAAGTTCGGCGGCGAAGAGCGGACCGGCCGGCTGGCCGGCTTCTTCACCATCCTGGCCGTTTTTATCAGCTGTCTGGGACTCTTTGGTATGGCCGCCTTTACCGCGGAACAACGCATCAAGGAGATCGGTATCCGCAAGGTGCTGGGCGCGACGGTGGTATCGCTGTGGGCGCTCCTGTCGCGGGAGTTCATCGTGCTGGTGGGGTTGTCGCTGCTGATCTCCGTACCGGTGTCGTACTACCTGATGAGCCACTGGCTGAACGGGTACACGTACCGGTCCAACCTGTCCTGGTGGATCTTTGCCGCCGCGGCGGCGGGTGCGTTGCTCCTGACGCTGGCCACCGTCAGCTTCCAGGCGATCCGCGCGGCGCTGGCGAACCCGACGCGGAGCCTCCGAACGGAGTAATTCGCTATCTTGCCCCGGTGAGCACCGTCCTGATCGTTATCCTGGCCCTCGCCGTAGCCGTTCTGGCCGTCGTGGTATCCCGGCAACACCGCCGCCTGAAAACGACGCAGACCGCGCTGTCAACCACGCCCGCGGATCTCATCGACAAGCTCAAGGCCCTCGAGCTGGAGTCCGCCAAGTCCCGGCTGAACCCGCACCTCTTGCGGAACGCCCTCAACGCCATCCAGTCCCACGCCTACCAGACGTATTACGCCCTGGACAAGCTGTCCAATGTCCTCGACTACATCCTCTACGAAAGCGACCGGCGTTTTGTGACGCCGCGCGAAGAGGTCGACTTTGCCCTCAGCCTCATCGAGATCAACCGCCTCAAGGTGAGCCCGCTCTTCGACCTCCAGGTAAAAAATAAGCTGGACGCTACGTACGACAAGCCGGCCATCGCCCCGCTCATCACCATAGACCTCATCGAAAACGCCTTCAAGCACGCCGACCTCCAGCGCGAGGGCGCCTTTATATCGATCCTTTTCGAGCTGAAGGACGACCGCTTCACCCTCACGGTCTCCAATAAAGTCAGCGCGCAGCCGCCCTTAAGAAAGGAAAAGGGCGGCGTCGGCCGCGCCACGCTCCGGACCCGTCTGGACGCGCTCTACCCCGGCCGGTACGAATTGGAACAATTTCTGCAGGACGACATATTCACGGCCAGGCTATCCCTGCGCCTGTCGTGACTGGTACAATCAAACCGCCTATGACCTGCGTACTCCTCGACGACGAGCTCCCCGGACTCCAGTACCTGAAGCTGGTCTGCCAGCAGATCCCGGGTCTGGAGGTGGTCCGCGCCTACAATGACCCGCAAAAGTTCCTCCACGACGCGCCCACGCTTGACTTTGACTTCGCGGTGCTCGACATCCATATGCCCGGCATCGACGGGCTCGCCGTGGCCGAAGCTATCCGCGGCCGCCCCGTGATTTTTGTAACGGGTCACCAGGAGTACGCCGCCGACGCCTTTGACCTGGACGCGGTGGACTTTATCCGCAAACCCCTCGACAAGGAGCGTTTCGAACGGGCGATCCGTAAGTTATCGACCCGCCTGCCGGCCGCCCCGGCCGCGCCCGCTTTCGCGCGGCTCAACTCCGCCCAGGGCAAGATATTGCTCTACTTCGACCAGGTGCTGCTGATCAGCGCCGCGGACGGCGATCCCCGGGACAAACAGGTCACGCTCAGGAACGGTCAAATCCTGTTGAAAAATATCTCCTTCACCCAGTTGCTGGCCCTCCTCCCCGCGGACCAGTTCCGCCAGGTCAACAAACAAACCCTCGTCGCCCTGAAGGCCGTCTCCTACTACAACGCAACGGAAGTCACCGTCGACCTCCCCGGCGGAAAACGGAGCATACCCCTGAGCGAAACCTACCGCCCGGGTTTTCATTACAAAAAATAACCGCCTTGTCACAGTAAGCCGTCGCCGGAAACAGCCAAAACCTATTTTTATCCGGTAAACGCCAACCTATGATCAAACGATACAAGAACCTTGCGTTTTATCTGGCCGTCGTGGCTGGTTTTTCTTACCTGATCTACCTGGTCCTGCGACAGGGCAAGCTCCTCGAAGACCTGCGGCCGGGAAAACTGACCCTGCCTGCGGCGTCCTCGCTCTGGACACAGGTAACGGACGCCTTCGCCCATACGGTAGCGGGCCCGATGTCGATCCTGCTGATGCAAATCGTCACCATCATCGTCGTAGCGCGTGTCTTTGGCTGGATATGCATTAAAATCAAGCAGCCCACTGTCATCGGCGAGATCGTCGCGGGCGTCGTGCTGGGGCCCTCCTTCCTGGGGACCTACCTGAAGGGCGCCTCCGCCTTTTTGTTCCCCGCGGCCTCGCTGGGCCACCTGCAGTTCCTCAGCCAGGTGGGACTGATCCTTTTTATGTTCATCGTGGGGATGGAGCTCGACGTTAAGGTGCTGAAGAACCGGGCCACCGACGCGGTGGTCATCAGCCACGCCAGCATCCTCTTCCCATTTACGATGGGCATGACGCTGGCATACTTCATATACACCCACTTTGCGCCCGCGAACATCAACTTCCTGTCCTTTTCGCTGTTTATAGGCATCTCGATGAGCATCACGGCTTTCCCGGTGCTGGCGCGGATCGTGCAGGAACGCGGTCTTTCGAAGACCCGGCTCGGCGCGATCGCCATTACCTGCGCCGCGGCGGACGACATCACCGCGTGGTGCCTGCTGGCCGCGGTGATCGCGGTCGTAAAAGCGGGCTCGGCCACCAGCGCCTTGTTTACGCTCGCGCTGGCCATCGCCTATGTAACGGTCATGCTCAAGGTCATCCGCCCCTTCCTCAAGAAACTGGGCGACAAGTATTCCAACAAGGAGTCGCTGTCAAGACCGGTGGTCGCGATCTTTTTCATCACGCTCCTGCTGAGCGCCACGGCTACCGAAATGATCGGCATCCATGCCCTGTTCGGGGCCTTCATGGCCGGGGTCGTCATGCCGGAGAACATGCGCTTCCGGAATATTTTTATAGAAAAGGTCGAGGACGTGGCCCTGGTGCTTCTGCTGCCGTTGTTCTTTGTCTTTACAGGGCTGCGCACGCAGATCGGGCTGCTCAACGACGCCTACGCCTGGAAGACGTGTCTGCTCATCCTGGCCGTCGCGGTCGGGGGCAAGTTCCTGGGGAGCGCCCTGGCGGCAAAATTCGTGGGACAGAACTGGCGCGACAGTCTATCGATCGGCGCCCTGATGAATACCCGGGGATTGATGGAGCTGATCGTGCTCAACATCGGCTACGACCTGGGTGTCCTCAACCCGCAGATATTCACCATGCTGGTGATCATGGCGCTGTTGACCACCTTTATGACGGGGCCCGCGCTGACCCTGATCCAGCGGTTGCTCCCCGAAAAGAAGGCGATGGCGGACTTCGCCAGCCAGGCCGTGAAATACAACGTCCTGGTTTCCTTCAGCACTCCCGACAAGGGTATCTCCCTGCTCAAGCTGGCCGGGGCCTTTGTCAAACGATCGATGGCCAACGCCACCGTTACGATGATGCACCTCTCCCCTTCCAATGACCTCAACCAGTATAACCTGGAGGAATACGAGCGCGACAGCTTCGGACCGGTGGAAGAGGAATCCCAGCGGTTGAGCCTCCCCGTTATCAGCCTCTTCAAACCCTCCGCCAACATCGAGGAGGACGTCGTCGAAACCGCCAACTCGGGCCACTTCGACCTGCTGCTGGTGGGGCTGGGCCGTTCGGTTTTCGACGGTACCCTGCTGGGGAAAATCCTCGGCTTCACGACCAAGATCATCAACCCCGAACGCCTCTACGGGACGCTCACCGGCCGCGAAAGGCTGTTCGAGCAGTCCATCTTCGACGAGCGCGCGCTGAGCATCATACGCTCCACACACGTACCCCTGGGCGTATACGTCGATAAGGACAGCGGCGAACCGGACAACGTGTTCATCCCCGTTTTTTCCATCAGCGACAGCTTCCTGCTCATCTACGCGCAGAAGCTGATCCACAACAACGGTTCCCGCGTCGTCATCCTGGACGTCTCCGGCGTGATCCGCCAGAACCCCGAAATGAAGGAGACCATACGCTCCATCGAGCAGGTGGCGCCCAACCACATCGCCTTGTACAACGAAAGCCGCATCGAGCGCGACTTCCTCGACCAGCAAAACCTGATGATGATCAGTCTCGACAGCTGGAAGCGCGCGGTCGCGTCGAGGAGCATCTGGTTATCGGGGATACCGTCGGCGTTGATCATTAAGCCCTAATGCCCGTTCATTTTATTCACTGTTGTCCGTTCCACGACAAGACGCTCATACCGGACTTGTCTGTTCCGCGGGATTTACCTATTTTTCCTGGGGCAATGTAGCCCTATGATGAAATATTACATTCTGTCCCTCAGCCTTTTGGTTGCGGCGTGTGAGGCAAGGAATCCAGATAATACCGCTTACTTCGACCCCATTTTCAGGCAAGCGGACAGTCTGGAGCGCGGGGGCGATGGGAAGGCCGTTGCCTGGCTGGACTCGGTTTTTAACAATTACCCGGAGGCCGGACCCCTGGATCGATACCGCCGTTACGATTTCCTCGCCCGCCACGCGGGGTACACCCAGCACAACTACGCGCTGGCCAGCCAGTACGACGACAGCATGCTCGAGGTCTCGCGGCCTTATGCAGACAATCCGCTTTTTCAGAACACTTACGGACTCGCGCTCCTGGGCAAGGGGCAGACGCTGCTCAGCCTCGGCGCGTACGACGAAGCCTTTAAATACTTTTTTGAAGGCAGGAACCGTTACGCCGGCTCCTGTTTCCTATCGAGCCAGTACAATGAGGCGCTCGGCACCATATACTATAACCAGCACAAATTCCCCAGCGCCATCCGCTACTACGGCGCCGCGCTGTCCGACCTGCGGGGCTGCGCCAGTCGCACGCCCTACGAGCAATTCACCGGGATACAGGGGCTGCTCGACAACATCGGCCTTGCCTATGGCGCCATGAACGCCAACGACAGCGCCCTGTATTACTTTAATCATACGCTGGCTTACGCGGACAGCGCGGCGGCCGTATTCACCGATCCGGACCAGCAACAATACATCCGCGAGGTCCACGCGCTGGTCAACGGGAACATCTCCACGATCTTCGACCAGCAGGGTAATTACGTGGCCGAAGAAAAGGCCATCCGGTCGTCCATGATGCCCCGCGGCAACCTTTTTGACAATGGCGTGCTGTCGCTGGCCGATATCTCCCTCCACCATCTTGGCCGCCCGGACGAGGCCCGCGCGTTGCTCGACCAGGCGCGCCGGAGCCTGAACACCGAGGTCCACGAAACCGGGGACGAGCTGATGTGGCGGCGGCTCGACTGGCAATACTGGGACACGACCGGTCACACGGCGGAAGCCTACCGGGCTTACCGCTCCTATATCGGTCTCCGTGATTCGCTCCGCGCGACCCAGCAGAACCTCAGCCGCATCGACGTCAACAGGGAGTTTGACGACCTGCGGCGCCAGCAGCAGCTCACCGAGCTCCGCGAAAACAATGTCCTCCAGCGCGACTACCTCCTCATCGCGATCGGCTTTTCGACGATGGCCGTCATCATCCTGGCGCTCATCTGGTGGAACTGGAGACGCTCCCGCCGCGACGTGCGCGTCATCGGTCTCCACAACAAACACCTGGAATTGACCCTGGACAGCCTCGAACAACGCAACCGCGAATACGACTACCTCTTCAAGATGGTGGCCCACGACCTCCGCAACCCCATCGCCGGGATCAGCGGCATCACCGAGCTGCTCGCCGAGAGCGAGGGCATTACGTCCGAGGAGCGCCAGATGCTGGCGCTGATCCGGCACTCCTGCAGCCAGGTGCTGGGCCTGATCCACGACCTGCTCGAAAGTAAGAGCAACCCCGAAACCCGCCGCCTCACCATGCAATGGTGTGACATGAGCGACCTCCTCGAGGAGTGCGTCTCGCTGCTCCAGGTAAAAGCCGAGGAAAAACGCCAGCAGATCAAGCTCGCCAAGACGCGCTCCTACCCCGTCCTGGCCGACCGCAACAAGATGTGGCGCGTCCTCAACAACCTCCTCACCAACGCCATCAAGTTCAGCCCCGAAAAATCGGTCATCCGCGTAGCCGCGACGCCGCGCGACAATACCTTGTTGATTTCGGTAACCGACACCGGTATCGGCATCCCCGAAGACATGCGGGAAAAGATCTTCGACGCCTTCGGCGCCGGGCGCTCCGGCACCCAGGGCGAGCGCTCCTTCGGGTTGGGTTTGTCCATCTGCCGCCAGATCGTCGAAGCCCACGGGGGTTCGATCTGGTTCGAGAGCGAGACGGGGCGCGGGACTACGTTTTACGTGACGCTGCCCATGCCGGTGATCGTCGAAGAAGAGGTGCCCGCCTAGCGCGCCGCGAACCCCGGGTGCAGCAACCGCTGCGCGCGGAACACATTATCCGCGGCCTGCAGGATCTTGCCTTTTAGTTGCGGATTATAGTTGGGGTGCGCCGCCAGGAACTTCCGCACCGTCTCCGCCGCGCTGGCGCTCTGGTAATTCCCCAGGTTCGCCGCCGCCCAGCTCTGCGGGAAGAACACGTCCCCGGTGCGTTGTATGTCTTCCATCCAGTCGAGGCTGTATTTTAGATACTTTTCGCTTTGCGCCACCCGCAGCGGATGGTGCAGATAGCCCAGCGCGGACAACACCCACGCCTCTTTCTCCCGGTTCTTCGCGTATTTCAAAGAAAAGAAAAAGCTGTCCCGCACCGCCTGGTTCCCCGACAGCGATGGCTGCAGATACTTCCAGCGCGCCTGCCGGTCCGGGTTCCTGATCCGCCGCCCCTGCTCCGCGAGGATGGCCGCGCTCCCCGGATAGTTGCGCACCGCCAACCCCGCCGCGAGGTTCGTATAGTCGTCCTCCGAGAGGTGGACGCCTTCCGGCGGCTGCTGGGTTTTCCAGACGCGGTAGATAGTGTCCAGCGCCACCCGCCCCTGCGCGATCCCCGCATACGCCAGGAAGATCAGCTTTCGGTTGGCCGGCGCCGTTTGCTGCCCCAGCGCGCCCCAAAGGATGTGCTCCGCGTTCGAACCCCGGCGGCTCCCCGTGTCCACGAAATGCCAGTAGATATTGCCGATCTGGCCGAGCAACAAACCGAGGTTCAATTCCTCTTTTTCGTCCGCGACCTCCGTAAGGTCGGATATCAGTGTCATCACCGGCTGGCCGGGTCCGCTGTCGAGCATGTTTTCATAGCGGTTGATCCTGGCGGAAGCCCGCATCACGGGATCGGAAAGCCACGTCGTACTGACGGGGAATACCCCATATCCTAGCCCCGAGGCGTTAAACACGATGTCCCGCGGCGCTTTCCGGCCAACGAGCTGCGGCACGTCGGTGGACGCCGTCTGCATATCGACCATAACGGTATCCACGTGGTCCGCATATACCAACGCCAGGTCGAACACCTGCGGCCACACCCGCCCGCTCCCGTCCTCGCCGCGCTGGGTCAGCGCCAAACGCCGGATGACGCCGCCGCTCGTATCGCAGGAGACGCCCACGACCGGCCGGCCGGTCTCGTTTACCCAGACCGAATCCCAGGCCCCGAGATCCATGGCGGTATATTTCTGGAGGATGCGGATCAGGTCCGGCCACGCCGCGTTCCCATAGGCGTAGGTGCGCAGGTATTCCCGCAACCCTTCCCGAAAGGGCTCCGCACCCATCTGTAGCTCCAGCTGCCGCATCATGATGGGCGCTTTGTGGTAGATGATGTTGCCATACATCGACCCCGCGTCCCTGAGGTTGTCGAGCGTTTGCCGGATCGGGTTCGATCCTTCCGTCCGGTCCACTGCGTAGGCCGCGGGCACGTGGTCGATCAGGAACTTGAGGTTATAGTTACTCCCCGGTTGGGTCGCCGCCGCGATCTTATCCGCCATGAAGTTGGCAAAGACCTCCTTCATCCAGACGTCGTTAAACCACCGCATCGTCACCAGGTCGCCAAACCACATATGCGACGTTTCGTGTGACAACACGTTCGCCCGTGCGTTCCGCTGCTCCTGCGTCGCGCTCCCGTCGAGGAACAACGCCGACGCCTTGTATTGGATCGCCCCCGGGTGCTCCATCCCCCCGAACTGGAAGTCCGGTATCGCCACAAACCCGAATTTCCGGAAGGGAAAAGGGATGCCCGTGTACCCCTCCAGGAACGTCAGCGCCTGGTCCTGTATCCGGAACAAACTATCGAGGCTCACGCGGATCTTCGTCGTATCCGTCTCTCTATAAAAAGCCTCCATCGGCCCATGCGCCGTCATCC
>Ga0310811_10009765_pt1 | contig 12404 bp, 4 predicted proteins | sample YCmetagenome_FD_207642 | JGI IMG/M metagenome (GOLD analysis project Ga0310811, IMG submission 207642) | Soil microbial communities from experimental microcosm in Duke University, North Carolina, United States - YC | ecosystem: Engineered > Artificial ecosystem > Soil microcosm > Unclassified ... | reverse complement strand
TCCGACAGCGACAGCAACATTCACACCAACTGCCACACCTACGGCGACTCACACGCCGAGCGCAACAGCAACCGCGACATTTACTCCGACGGCAACCGCCACCGTCACCCCGGCGCCAACAGCGACGGCTACATTTACCCCAACCGCTACGGCTACGTTTACGCCTACACCGACCTCTACATTTACTCCGACTCCAACAGCTACTCACACTCCGACGGCAACGTTTACCCCCACCGCCACAGCGACGTTTACCCCGACACCAACAGCGACAGCTACTAACACGCCTACTCCTACGGCTACAGCGATAGCCACCGCGACGCCGACGCCAACATCAACAGCCACTGCGACGCCGAATGGGTGTGTTCTACCGGAAGAATACTGGAAACATCACCCGGAGCAGTGGCCCGTGACTCAGCTACAGCTTGGTAACGTGACCTATAATCAGCAGCAACTGCTGTCGATCCTTGAACAACCAATCCGCGGAAATGGACTCGTTCAGCTCGCGCGTCAGGAGATAGCCACAAAACTTAACATCGCTCATGGTGCGGAGGAAACTTGTATCCAGCAAGCGCTGGCACAGGTCGATGCGGTGATAGGAGACTTGGTTATTCCGCCAGTGGGAAATGGATTCCTAAGACCCAACGGCGGTGCGCGCACGCTCACTCGATACAACTCAGGCGCAATGTGTGCTCCAGGATGCGAATTACCTCCGCAGCCAACGCCGAGTTCCTTCCCTTCGCCGCGGCCCGGACGGAGCCCGGCACCACGGCCTTGAAGGAGGGAAGAATCAAGATATCCGTTTGGCGTCTCAACATCGTTCACGCGACTCGTTGAAGCATTAAACGCAGAGTGCCGTTGCCGTTCACTTCTTTTGCCTCAACGCTCCAACCGTTCAATGGCCTTCCTTGGGCGCAAGTGATGCGACGATATTTTCAAAGCATGCCTCGCCGCGCAGCTGATCCCAAAACGGCAGAAGTTTCAAGTCGCCATAGCTGAGTGGGCTAGGATAACGAACGGCAGCGGCAAGCCTTTCACAGGCGAGCTCTTTATCGCCGACCCATGCAGCGATGATCGCTGAGTACTCGATCATGAGCGCGCCCTTGATTGAATCTTTTTCCACAGGCAAGAGTTCGACCGCGCGCCGCGCTTCACGCAGTGCTTCTTCTTTCCTCCCGAGTGCGGCGTCGATTAAGCTGAGTACGATCAATGGTGGCCCGAAGTCTGGTTGAGCTTCCACAAGTTTTTCCTGCTCTCCACGCGCATCAGTGAAAGAGGATCGCGCTTTTTCGTCATCATTTGTCATTCGCGCGATGATGCCTTCCACAAAAGGCCGATTAAATCGAAAAACGTCGTTGTTTAAGGGCGCGTTTTCTCCGGATGCGGCCAAGGCGTCTTTTGCGGCAGTCGCATCGCGCTCCGCCAAGGAGCAAAGCAACCAGCTATCGGCGATATCTGCTAACCCGGTGGGGCTAGCAGTCTTAAGTGAATCGATTAGTTGACGCAGCGGTCGAGTGTTTGCTTTCCATTCCAATTCCACTAGCGCCCGCGCTGCCTTCGCCTTAACAGCGTCGGGCGTGATACCGAGCACGCGATCGTACGTCATTGCTGCTTCAGCATACCGTCGAAGATCCCGGTAGCTGTCGGCGATAGCCAACAATGTAAAAATATTCCGTGGATCGAGATCAACTGCATGTTCCAGATTGCGTGTGGATTCTTCCCAGCGCCCAGACCGTCTCTGGATCAAACCCATCAGCTCGAATATCCGGGGGTCGTTAGGCAAGGTCTGGCGAGCAACCTCCAGTTCGGTCAACGCATTATCGTAATCGAGGTACCCGCGATAAAGATTCTCCGCGCGCGCAAGGTGCGCTTCGCCGGCGTCAGGGCGCAGGCGAAACGCTGCCTGAATTGCCGCTTCCGCCTGAGCCAGACGCGCAGGCGTGCGGTCATAGCCAAGGAAGTAAAGGACATCGTGGATCCAAGCCAGCTGACAATACGCCTGGAAAAACGTCGGATCCCGCGAGATCGCGTTATTCAATAGATCGGCCGCTTCCAGCAAATCCTTCTTTCCGGCATTGCTAAAGAATGCGGGCGAAGAAAGACTTTTGGCGCGGGTATAAAGATCGAACGCATTAAGATCAGCGGTCGGTGCTCGTTCGATATCACGCTTCTCATTCGGAGAGATTTTCGCGTGAAGCTGGTCGGCGATTGTTTGGGCTATTTCGCTTTGAACGGCAAACAGGTCGGCTACGTCGCGATCGTAGACTTGGGCCCACGTGTGTGTGTCACTATGCGCCTTGATAAGCTGTGCATTAACTCTCAGCCGATTGCCTATTCTCTGGACGCTGCCTTCTACAAGATGCGCAACGCCAAGTTGTTCTCCGATCTCACGCGAGTTGCGCGGATTTCCGCTCCTATAAAGATTCGCGGAGGTGCGACTGATAACCTTGAGTTCGGCGATTCTCGCGAGGTTAGAGGTAATTTCATCCTGCACTCCAGCGGCGAAATAAGCGTTTTGCTGGTCATCGCTGAGATTGTCGAACGGCAAAACAGCTACGCTCTTTTCGGGGATTGGCGCAGGCACAGATGAGGCCGTGGTAATCGGGACAGGCGAAGTCGGCGCCGGCGCAACCGCAGGCAAGCTGCGATGACGGACTGAAACTAATCCAATGAGAGCGACGGCAACAATCAGTGACAGGGCGAATGCCCAGAGCCATGCAGTATTGCGAGGCCGCGGCCAAGGCGTGACGGGTCGTTTGATCCTTGCCATTTGTACCGCGACGAGTTGCGGCTTTTCATTCGGCTCTTTGCCTGCGGCGGTCTCGGGGGAAGCTGTATCCTCACTTCGTTGAGCGACGCCAGCGACAAAGCGGTACCCGCGACCCGGTACTGTCATGATGTAGCTGTGCGAACCTGGCGTTTCGCCGAAGACCTGCCGCAGTTTCGAAATCGCCTGCGCCAGATTGTTCTCCTCGACGATCGAGTCCGGCCAGACCGCTTCCATAATCCTCTCCTTGTCCAGCACAGTGTCGTGATGCTCGACCATATAGAGAAGCGTATCGAACACTCTTGGCGTCAGGGAAATCGGAGTTCCATCCAATCGGCGTAAGCGCCGTTTGGCTGCATCGAGTTGGAAGTCCCCGAATTCGTAGAGGTTAGCCGGGGGAGTCTGCATCGCCGTTTTCAGAACAATTCAGGAAAATTCAGCCGCCGCCTAAAGATTTTCATAGCGGCGCCCCGCATTTTCCACCACGCGCAAGCTCGGTCCATGCCGTGCTTGCGAGAAACAAACCAAAACCCACAAAAACAATAAAATCAGAAACCACAAGAAAGAACAAGAGATGAAAAATCAGTTCGAAATAAATCCAATCAAACCAGTGAACGTAATCTGCATCATAGTCACGCTCGCCTGGTTTGGACTCATTCCGCTGGTGCAAGCGGTTGTGCCAGCTCCGGACGGAGGCTATGCGGGGTTCAACACGGCGCAGGGCCAGAACGCGCTATTTAGCCTCAATGCCGGGACCGGCCTTGCAAACACAGCAGTTGGCGCATTTTCGCTTTGGAGCAACGTAGAGGCCAGCTCCAACACCGCTGTCGGCACGGGAACGCTCCTTTTCAGCACCGCAGCCGAAAATACGGCGGTTGGCGCGGCGGCGTTGTTATTCAACACCACAGGCGAACACAATACAGCCACAGGTGTTCGGGCGCTTTTTAGCAACACCGCCGGCGACGAAAACGTAGCTGCCGGTTATGAAGCGCTCGCGAACAACACGGTCGGCAATCGCAATACAGCCAACGGTATCTTTGCTCTTACTAGTAACACTGAAGGCTCGGGCAACACCGCCGTCGGTCATTACGCGCTTATTAGCAACACAACCGGCGCGGGCAACACCGGCGCCGGTGATTCGGCGCTCCAGTTCAACAGTGTCGGTGTCAACAACACGGCCCTCGGTCACAATGCGCTCCAAATCGCGACGGGAAACTTCAACACCGCATTGGGCGCCGGCGCCGGCCAAAATCAAACCAGTGGCAGCGGCAACGTCTATATCGGTCTGATGTCCGGTGTGTCTGGTGAGAACGACCACACCTATATCCGCAACATCAACACTACCAGTGTAAGCGGCGGTGGGACTGATGCTGTCACTATAGATTTAACGACCGGCTTACTTGGTCACGCCAGTTCGTCCCGGCGCTATAAGGAGGACATCCAGCCGATGGACGACGCCAGCGAAGCGCTGTTTGCGCTTAAGCCAGTCACGTTCCGTTACAAGAAGGAGATCAACCACCGGCAGAGCCTGGAGTACGGCTTAATCGCTGAGGATGTGGCCCAGGTGGATTCAAACCTGGCGATCCGCGACAAGAACGGGCAAATCGAGAACGTCCGATACAGTGCAATCAACGCGATGTTGCTCAACGAGTTCCTCAAGGAGCACAAAAAGGTAGAGGAATTAGAGGCTTCACTCGAAGCAGTCAACGCCCGGTTGAAAGAACAAGCCGCCCAGATTCAGAAAGTGACTGTGCAGGTAAATGCAACGAAGGCGCTACCGCATTTGGTCATGAACAATCCGTAACCCCCAAAACCACCACAAATAAAAAGACAACAAAGACAAAAGACAAAATAAGGAGAAAAAAATGAACCATCTAAAAACCAATTATTCTATTTCATGCCGCCGCCTGATCGTCCGGCTAGCGTTAGCGGCGCTAGCTGTGCTTGCGCTAGCGTCCATTTCGGTTGCGCGAGCCAGCGACGACAGCCGTACGCCGGACTTGCCATCTCCTCTCTGCGACCGTTTGCAAGTACAGGGAGGCCGAGTGGCCTTCCATGTGTATGCGCTGGGTGTGCAGATCTACAGATGGAACGGTATTAGTTGGGATTTCGTGGCGCCATCAGCGAGATTGTTCGCCGACGCCGAGTATCACGCCGAAGTAGGCATTCACTACGCAGGCCCAACCTGGGAGAGTAACAGTGGCGGAAAAGTGGTCGCAAGCCGTGTGGAAAGCTGCGCCCCCGATCCCACCGCGATTGCGTGGTTGCTGCTTCGGAAGGTCTCGAGTGAAGGTCCTGGCATCTTCGATCGCGTGACCTTCATCCAGCGTGTGAACACCGCTGGCGGTTTACCTCCCTCAGGTCCCGGACCGTTCCTAGGTGCTGAAGAAGAAGTCCCTTACACTGCAGAGTATTACTTCTATCGCGGCTAGCACGAAACGGGAGAACGCATTCCCATTCGAACCTTAAACAAGAAGAAGGAAATGAAAAACCACTCTCACGAAAATGCTGTCGTATCTTTGATCGGCTCCCCAATCTGGTGGCCCTTGTTGCGGTTCATTTTCGTTGCCATCATGATCGCGCTCGCTTGTATCGCGCTGGCCACAGGCGGTTGAAGCGTTAAAGAACTGGAGCCTGTAGCCGCGGTCGTCGACCGCGGCTACAGCTCGAACAGTGGTTCAATCTTGCTCGCCAAAGCGTTGAGGAAAACAGGTGGAGCGTTGAAGCGTGGAGTCGACGGATCTCACGATGGAACCAGTCAGCCATGCTACGGGGAATCCTCAACTTTTCTCGGAATGACCGAATGATCAGAGATTCTTCGCTTCGCTCAGAATGGCAATACTAAGGTTTCAACGCGCCGCTTGTCTTTGGTGCAAGTGACGCGACGATTTTTTCAAACCGAGGATCGCCGCGGAGCGGGTCCCAGAACGGCATCAGTTTCAATTGGCCATAGCTAAGATCGCTCGGCTTACTAGTGGCGATCGCCAATTGCTCGCAAGCGAGATCTGTCTCGCCAGCCCAAGCCGCGATCATCGCCAAATATTTCACCATCGCGATGCCCAGGAACGCATCCTTTTCGATGGGACTAAGTTCCACCGCTCTCCTGCCTTCGCGCAGTGCTTCTCCTTTGCGGCCAAGACCGGCATCGATCAAACCAAGCATGCACAGCGCCGGAGCATGATTTGGTTGAGCTTGCATGGTTTTCTCCGCCTCCGTCCGTGCACCAGTGAATGCCGATTGCATTTTGGCATCGTCTTTCGTCATCCTGGCGATAACCCCTTCCATGAATGGCCGACTGAATCTCACATCGACGATCGGACCTAAGGACGCTGAATTCCCGCCCAAGGCCGTTAAAGCTTCTTTCGCGGCAGCGGGATCACGTTCAGCAAACGCGCAAAGAAGCCAATTGTCAGCAATACTGGATACTGCGGCAGAATTCTTCTCTCGAATTGAATCGGTTACTTTACGCAACGGTCGCGTGTCAGCTTTTGAATCCAGTTCCACGAATGCGTGCGCCGATTTCGTAACTGGATCGTTCGGTTCGAAAGCCAATATACGCTCATACGTCGCTTTCTCTTCAGCATAGCGTCGAAGCTGTTGGTAAGTTAACGCCAACTGTTGAAGCGTTAGAACGTTGCGCGGATCGAGCTCGGTAGCGCGCTCGAGATCGTGTATGCACTCTTCCCAGCGTCCTCGTCGGCGCTCGATGTAGCCTTTCAACGAGAATATCCAATCCTCACCAGGAAGAGTTTGACGGGCAATTTCCAACTCGCGTAGAGCGCCGTCATAATCGAGGTAGCCCCAATACAGATTACGGGCGCGCGCGAGATGGGTTTCGCCGGCGTCGGGACGGAGGCGAGCTGCCGATTGCAAAGCTGCTTCAGCTTGGGCCAGGTGCTCGGGGCTATGGTCAACAATTCCGTAAATGTTGATCTCAGTGAACGCGAGTTGGCAATATGCCTGGAAGAACGATGGATCGCGCGCCACGGCTTGCTTCAGCAGATCGGCTGCTTGCAGTAAATCGGCTCGCCCATTAGCACCGGCAAACGCCGTCAGAAAAAGATTTTTGGCATGGGAATAGAGATTAAACGCAGTGATATCGGTTGTTGGCGGCTGTTCAATGGCACTCTTCTCGCTTGGTGAAAGCTTCGCTTGCAGTTGGTCGGCGATAGCTTTCGCGATCTCGCTTTGGATAGCGAAAACGTCGGCTAAATCGCGATCGTACGTCTGTGCCCAGAGATGCGCGTCGGTGCGCGCATCGATCAACTGCGCGTTTACTCGCACACGATTGCCAACGCGCTGAACACCACCTTCCACAATATGTGCGACGCCAAGTTCATTTCCGATCTGACGCAGGTTGCGTTTTGCTCCGGTCTTGTACTGCATTACCGAAGTGCGGCTGATGACTTTCAAATCCGCAACCCTGGCCAGGTCCGTCAGAATTTCATCCTGCACGCCGTCGGTAAAAAATGCGTTCTCCGGATCGCTGCTTCGATTTTCAAACGGTAGGACGGCGATGCTTTTCTCCGGGATTTGTCCTGGCGAAGATAAAGGTGCGCCAGTTGGGGCAATCAGTTGCTGAAAACGCGAATCAGTCCGAAGCGGATCGAACATCGGATCGAGTTGAAGCAGGGCGGACGTAAATGGCGCGGCCGTGTCCGTCACTGCGGGTATCGAAAGTAGTTTCTGCAACGCAGCGATGGCGCGGTCGGGTTCTCCCAATTGCGCCGATACCCGTGCGAGAGTCTCGATGCCAGAAGGTCCACTGATTGCATCTTTCTCGATCGGGTTTGCAGCTATCGCCCGTTCGGCGAAAGCTAATGCCGCGACCTTGTCACCAAGCCCCATGTTGGTTAGTGCTAGATCAGTAAGCACATTAAAATTCTCTGGCTGGTTTTTCAGAAACAATTCCAGCTCGCTGCGTGCCTGACGCCAACTTTTCTGGGCCCTGGCATGGTCGCCGGCGAGATCCTGTGCCCAGCCTAACCAATAACGCAGGTCGCTGTTGAAATAACCCAACTCGGCATCAGGCTTCTTCAGTACCTCCTCCAGCCGGGGGATAATTGCTGCGGGGCGGCGCTCCAGGATTGCCTGGTAGGCTTGCGTTTCCAGCGTGCCGGCATCATCTGCGTTTGGATGCAGCGGAGCGAGGAGCGCTGCGGCTCGCGGCAGCTCGCCCTGGGCCTGTGCGATCCCTGCCTTGAACGCAAAAGTTCGAACGTCGTCTGGTGTTATATTGAGAACCTGGTCAAGCTTCCGCAGTGCTTCCGGCAAGCGTCGGAGTCTCATTAACGAAACCGCGTGTTGCGTGAGGAGATTGGCATTACGCGGGTCGAGCCGCTCGGCTTCGTTGAAGTATGTTTCGCTTCGCTCCCACTGTCCACGCCTTCGTGTGACATAGGCCAGCGATTCCGGAATCCGGCTGTCATTGGGCAAGACCTGACGTGCCTGTTCAAAATAACGTATCGCGGTGTCATAATCCTTCAAACAACCGTAGTGGTAATAGCCCTTAGCTAGTAACGCCTCCCCCAAATTCGGCTCAAGAGATAAGGCGGTTTCAGCTGCTTGCCGTGCCTCTTCACGAAGAGCCATAGTGGGTTGAAGGGTCTTCGTGAGATAGCCGAGCGAATCGACCGACGAAAGGAGTGCCCAGGCGCGTGCAAACTTTGGATCTAACCGCACTGCTTCCCTGAGATATTTTTGTGCACCAAGGGAGTTGGCGGTTGTGTTTGCAGGTTTCAGTGAGTAAGCCAGGCCGCGCAAGTATGCGTCGTAAGCCTCTGGATTGTCGGTCGGTTTGCCAGCTATAACTTGCTCTTCGTTGCCAGTTAGTTTTGCCCCTAGCTGGTCTGCAATCGCTTTCGCCACCTCACTTTCAACGGAGAAGGCGTCGGTCAGTTTGCGATCAAAGGTATCCGCCCAAACATGTGAGTCGTTAGCCGCTTTGATTAACTGCACGTTCACCCGCACGGCATCACCGCTTTTTTGCACTGTTCCTTCTAAAATGAAAGCCACGCCAAGTTGTTTCGCGATGTCGGGGACGTTTGCTGGCGCGCTTTTGTATTGGCGTGTTGAAGTACGCGAGATCACTTTCAAGTCGCCGATCTTTGACAGCCGGGTCAGGATTTCATCCTGAATCCCTTCAGCAAAGTAAGCGTTGTTCGGATCGGTGCTGAGGTTTTCGAAAGGCAGCACGGCAATCGATTTTTCTGGCACGATCGTCGCATCTGTTTTTTCCTTTCCTTCTTCCGCCATTTTTTTGAAACGTGGATCACTGCGCAGCCGATCGAACATTGGATCGAGCCGGAGCAGGGCAGGCGTCAAAGGGGCGCCAGGACCAAGTGCTCCGGAATAAGGAATAGACAAAAGTCTTTCCAAAGCTGCGATTGCGCGATCAGGTTCTCCGAGTCTGGCGGCTACGCGTGCGAGAATTTCAATTGTAGCGGGGCCACGTACCGCATCTTTCTCGACAGGAAGCGCAGCTATGGCGCGCTCTGCGAAATCCAACGCGGCGGCCTTGTCGCCAAGGCTCATGGCAGTCAGCGCGAGATCGCCAAGGAGAATATGATTCTCAGGTTGCTCCGTGAGGAAAGGTTCCAGTTCTTGACGAGCTTGTTGCCAGCTCTCCTTAGCCGCAACGGAGTCGCCGGTAACATCTTGAACCCAACCTAACCAAAATCGCAGTCCGCCTTTGTAAAAACCCAGTCCTGCGTCAGGGTTAGCTAGTACCGTTTTTAACTGCGAGATGATTGGTGCCGGCCGGCGTTCCAGGATCGCCTGGTAAGCCTGTGTTTCCAAAGCGTTGGTATCATCCGCTGCCGGTTGTACTGAAGCGAGGAGAGCCGAAGCCAGGGGAAGGTCACCTTCTGCCTGTGCGATAGCACCCTTCTCCACGATCGTATCGACATCATCTGGAGTAATATTGAGGATCTGTTCCAGTTTCCGCACTGCTTCTGGGAAACGACGACAGTCCTTATAGGAGAGCGCGTGCTGCGTGAGGAGAGTAACGTTCCGTGGATCTAACCGCTCAGCTTCATTAAAGTACATCTCGCTCCGATCCCATTTCCCTTGCCTTCGCGTTACATAGGCGAGCGATTCGGGAATCCTGCTGCTATTAGGTAAGAACTGGCGCGCCTGTTCAAAGTAGCGAACCGCCGTGTCGTAGTCCTTGAGACACGCATAATGATAGAAGCCCTTGGCCAATATGGCTTCGCCTAGATTGGGTTGAAGCGAGAGAGCAGTCTCGGCTGCGCCCCGAGCTTCTTCACGCAAAGCGGCCGTGGGTTGCAGAGTGACTGTGCTATACCCTCGCGATTCCACGAAAGACAGGAGCGCCCACGCGAGCGCGAACTTCGGGTCCAACCGAACCGCTTCTCTCAGATATTTCTGCGCGTTAACAACATTGGTATTTGTGTTGGCGGTTTTTAAGCTATAAGCCAGTCCGCGCAGGTAAGCATCGTAGGCTTGGGGGTTGTCCGTTGGTTTAGCAGCGATAACTTGCTGTTCGCGACCCGTAAGTTTGGCGCCTAACTGATCGGCGATGGCTTTCGCCACCTCACTTTCTACTGTAAAGATGTCGGTAAGTTTGCGATCGAACGTCTCAGCCCAAAGATGGGAATCAGTGTCTGCCCTGATTAACTGCACGTTGACGCGGACTGCGTCACCACTTTTCTGGACGCTTCCTTCCAATATGTGCGCGACGCCAAGCTGTTTCGCGATTTCCGATAAATTTCCCGGGGCACTTTTGTAGTGCTGCGTTGATGTCCGCGAGATCACCTTTAGATCAGCGATCTTCGATAAGCGGGTCAGGATCTCGTCCTGTATACCGTCGGCAAAGTAAGCGCTATCGGGATCGCTGCTGAGGTTTTCAAAGGGTAACACAGCGATGCTTTTTTCCGGCGCAAGCTGTGAATCTGCGCCTGACCTGGGAGGGGAGGCATAGTGAGAAAAGAAGAGGAGCGCTGCTGCGCTGGCAGAGCAAAATGCTGTGACCGTTGCAGCAGCAAGCTTGGGATTGCGTTTTGCCCAGCGCCAGGCTCGCACCGGCGGCGAAACGCGGCGCGCTATGATCGGGCGTCCTTCCAACCAGCGTTCGAGGTCCGTCGCCAAATCGCCTGCAGATGCATACCTTGCCTGAGGCTCGCGTTCCAGACAACGCGCGCAGATCGTCTCCAAATCTCTATCGAGTGTTGGTGCAAGCGAGCGCAGTTTAGGTGCCGGGTTTTCGCTGGCTTGTTGAATTACAGCCAGTGCATGTTCGCCCAGGAAAGGCGGGCGCCCGGTGAATAGATCGAACAAGATTGCGCCAAGACTATAAACGTCGGCCGCAGGGGTGAGTTTGGCTGCTGGAGCGTTGACTTGCTCCGGTGCGATGTAACCGGGCGTGCCGAAGATCGTAAGTGAGCGCGTGAGATCGGTGCGGGTGTCGAGCCATTTGGCCAATCCAAAATCGGTCACGAATGGTTCGCCATGGCCGTCTAGCAAAATATTGCCGGGCTTAAGATCACGATGCAAAACCCCGTGCTCATGCGCGTATTGCACGGCGCGCGCCACCTTCGCCATAAGCCGCACGCATTCGCGCGGTTCATCGCGCACGGCTGGCTCGGCTTTTTGCAAGCTGCCGCCAGACGCATATTTCATGCTGAAGAACGGCAGCCCATCTTCGCCCTGCCCAACTTCGTAGATCGGAAGAATATTTGGATGATCCAGGCTGGCGGCGGCTTCAGCCTCACGCCGGAAACGTTCCAGCGTATCTCGCGAATCGGCGTGATACGCTCCTATGCGCTTGAGTGCGACGATCCGGCGTGAATGCCGCTGGCGCGCGCGATAAATCACGCCCATGCCGCCGCGGCCGATTTCCTCCAAGATTTCGTAATTGCCAACGCGCCAGTGCGTGTCCTGCACTTCGTCTTCAGCAAGGATGGCTTCGAATGATTCGCGGGATGCCTCGCGATCCCCTTCAAGTCCCTCCCGCAACGTGCAGCTCAGGCAGAGCCCATTTCCTAGTCGTGTAGTGTCGCCGCACTCTCTGCATTTAACTGGCGTTCCGACCACGCTCGCGACCGAATCGGTTAGGCCGTAAGGCGTCATGTTTACCACTAATGGATAGGAATAGACACCGATTAGGGGAGGGGGCTCAGAAATCCATGTTTATGCTTGGCTAGGCTGCTGCCTCAGTTCCGGCAGCGAGCGTCGCGCATAGATAACGAATTTCTTCTTCTACGTCATTTGGACTTTCGACAGTTTGCGCGACTTCTTCGTAGATGAGCCAGCGATAACGGCGCCGCAGATTGTGAAGCTGCTTTTTTACTGCTGCCTCTGCTATTCCGAGGGTCATCGCAAGACTATTGTAAGAGACATCGGAGCGATCGGTCGCAAGATAAACACTCAACGTCTCAAACAACCTGAGCCGTTGTTTGCTTTGACATTCCTCGCGCAGACGTCGAAGTGCTTGCTCGACTACCGTCGCAGCCCACCGCAGATCGAACAGTTGTTCCGGCGACCACGAATTGAGCGCCTGGGCAGAGACAGACAATTGAGATGGCGCTTCGGCCATCCAATCATCCCACGAGACAAATTTCATATCGCCACCGCGCTTCTGCGCGCGCAATTTCTCGTACGCGTGCCCGAGGAAATCTTG
>Ga0310811_10009764_pt1 | contig 12404 bp, 9 predicted proteins | sample YCmetagenome_FD_207642 | JGI IMG/M metagenome (GOLD analysis project Ga0310811, IMG submission 207642) | Soil microbial communities from experimental microcosm in Duke University, North Carolina, United States - YC | ecosystem: Engineered > Artificial ecosystem > Soil microcosm > Unclassified ... | reverse complement strand
GGCCCATGCTGCGCGATGGTTTGCTTGAAGCCGTCCGCCACCTCTGCAAGCGCCGCATCCCATGACACGCGCGCGAGCGTGCCGTCTTTCTGGCGGCGCATCGGGTAGAGCAGCCGCCGCACAAGCCCCAGCGTCTCGCCCAGTGCCGAGCCCTTCGAGCACAACCGTCCGAAATTGGCCGGATGGTCCGGATCCCCCACGACCACGGCGCCGCCGCGTCCATCCGGCTTCGCCAGTATGCCGCAGCCCACACCGCAATAAGGGCATGTCGTGCGCACCGCCGGCGGATGCTGCGACGGCACGTTCATCAATACACATCCTGCTGATAGCGGTCCTTCTTCTTGAGCTCGGCGATGAAGGCCCCCGCGTCTTCCGGTGTGCGTGCGCCGTGCTGCGCGACGATGTCGACGAGCGCGATCTCGACGTCCTTGGCCATGCGCTTGGCGTCGCCGCAGACATACACATGCGCGCCGTCGGCAAGCCACGCCCACAGATCGCGGCCGACCTCGCGCATGCGGTCCTGCACGTAGATTTTTTCCCCGCTGTCGCGCGACCAGGCGAGCGTCAACCGCGTGAGCAGACCCGCTGCCTTCATCTCCTTGAATTCATCCTCGTAGAAGAAGTCGCAGTTCGACCGCTGGTGGCCGAAGAACAGCCAGTTGCGGCCCGGCGCTTTCGTCGCCTGCCGCTCCTGCAAAAAGGCGCGGAACGGCGCGACGCCAGTGCCCGGGCCGATCATGACGATGGGCACCTTCGGGTCGGCGGGCAGGCCGAAGGCGTGCGCCTTCTGCACATAGACCTTCACCGCGGCGCCCGTCGCGAGGCGTTCGGCGAGGCAGGTCGAGCAGACGCCGAGCCGGCGACGCTTGTCGATGTCGTAGCGCACCGTATCCACCGTCAGCGCCACGCGGCCCTGGTGCATCTTCGGCGATGACGAGATCGAATAGAGGCGCGGCTGCAAGGAATCGAGCGCTTCGATGAACGCCTCCGGATCAGGCCTGATACCGGGGAATTTCTCCAACGCGGCGAGCACGTCGAGGCTCGCCGCATCGCCATCGGGGTCCTCGCCGACGGATAGCGCCCGCGCCCTCTTCCGCCGCTCGCCGCCGGTGATGTAGGAGAAGAGCTGGAACATCATGTCCGGCGCCGGCGACAGGGAGACGCCATCGAACAGCGCCTCGCGCAACGTGCGCCCGCCGATTGGGAAGTCCGCCGGCGCGCCGAGCGCCTTGATCACCGCTTCGACGAGCGCCGGATCGTTGGTCGGGAACAGACCGAAGGCGTCGCCCACGGCGTAATCGAGCCCACAGGCGCTGAGATCGAATTCGATGTGCCAGGTCTCCTTCTCTGACCCGGGCTTGTTGAGCAGCTTGCGCGACAGCAGCGTCGCCGTCGCGGGATTGTCGCGTGAGCAGCCGGGCGCTTCAACGGGCGCGGCTGGCGCAGCGTCAACCGTCTGCGGTGCGACGGGCTTCGCCGCTGCCGGCGCCTTCTGCAATTCGTCATGCAGCGCCTTCACCATGCGGGCGGTCTCCTTGCCGCCCGGCACGCACAGGTTCAACCGCGCTTCCTTGCCGTCGAAGATCGCCTTCGAATAATTCTTGCAGTCGTAGCCGCACTGTCCGCAATCCTGCTGCGCCATCGCCGCCATCAAACGCCAGCGCACTGGCTTGGCTTCGGCGAGCTTCATGCGCTCGGCGATCGACAGCGTCTGGTCGTGCCAGGGCGCGCCCCCGTCATCATCGTCGGCAGTCGCCACTGGAGCACCGCCAATCAGCGCAGCAGCTTGCGCGTCCGAGAGCGGCCTGACACCGAAGCCGTCGAGCGACACGAAGCCGGCAAAGAAGCCGTTGAGCCAGGCCCGCTGTTCGTCGGAGAACGGTGCAGTCTCGGGCACCAGCGATGGAATTGGCGGCGGCAATGACTGTGTCATCGCACGACCTCTCTGTGGTCGTCATTCCGCCGCGGCGCGCGGCGCCGAACCCGGACTCCAGCCACAAGCACCGAGCCGAGTTCTGGATTCCGGGTTCGCTCGCTTCGCGAGCGCCCCGGAATGACCGCGTGCCAGGCGGCAACAGTCATTCCCCAGCCTCCACGTCGAATGTCTCTCTCAGCACGTCCACCTCATGCCGTCGCGAAAACGCGAGGAACGTCTCCTGTGAAGCGCGATGTGCGAGATAGCCTTTCAGCATACGCTCGACGGTGCGCGGCGCGGCGTCCGCTGTCACGTCGCGATAGATCTCGCGCGCAAGCCCGGCATTCGGCCCGAAGCCGCCGCCGACGAGGATGTGATAGCCCTCGACCGGATCGGCCTCCTCGCCCATGTCCACCTTGCAGGCGATGAGGCCGATATCGCCGATGTAATGCTGGGCGCAAGAATGATGGCAGCCGGTGAGATGGATATTGACCGGCGTATCGAGAGCGACGCGGGCCTCGCACCATTGCGCGATCTCTTCGGCCTGCTCCTTGGTGTGCGCGGCGGCGAAGCGGCAGCCAGTGGCGCCTGTGCAGGCGACGAGACCCGCGCGAACAGCGGTCGCCTTGGTAGTGAGGCCGAGCGCGGCGATCGCCTGCTCCGCCGCCTGAACGCGATCGTCGGCGACGCCGGATATCAGCAGGTTCTGCCACACCGTGAGGCGGATATCCCCGTCGCCATGCTCGCGCGCAATGCTCGAAAGTCCGCGCATCTGTGTGACCGAGACTTTGCCGACCGGCAGTACCACGCCGATCCAGTTCAGCCCCTCTTGCTTCTGCTTGCGCACGCCGATATGCGCCGCGCGGTCGAAGACCGGGCGCGGCAGGATCGCATCTGCCGGCACGCGTGTTAGCTTGCGCCCCAGCCGCTCCTCGACACGCGAAATGTATTTCTCCAGGCCCCACGCATCGAGCACGTATTTGAGCCGCGCCTTGGTGCGATCGGTGCGATCGCCATGGTCGATGTAGACGCGCACGATGGCGTCGGCGATCTGCGTCGCCTCTTCCGGCTTGACAATCACGCCGGTGTCCTTGGCGAAGTCTTTGTGCCCCGTGATGCCGCCGAGCGCGAGCCGAAACCAGACACCCGCGTCCGCCCCGAAACCATCCTTCACCTCCACCGCCTGGAAGCCGATATCGTTGGTGTCCTCCAGCACCGGAATGCGCCCGGCGCCGTCGAACCCGACATTGAACTTGCGCGGCAGGCCGTAAAGCTCGCGTTCGTTGAGGATGTGGTGATGCCATTCACGCGCGTAGGGGCGCGTGTCGAGAAGCTCCTGCGGATCGATGCCGGCTGTCGGCGTGCCGGTAACGTTTCGAATGTTGTCGGCGCCTGTACCGCGCGAGCAGAGCCCCAGATCTTGGATGCCTTCGACGACGGCGATCGCGTTCTTCGGCTCGATCTCGCGGATCTGCAAATTCGCACGCGTCGTCACATGCGCATAAGGGCCGGCGTAGCGTTCGGCGAGATCGGCAAGGCCTGCAAACTGCCAGTGTGTGAGGATGCCGTTCGGAATGCGCAGCCGGCACATATAGGACGTCTGCGCCGGCGCGACATAAAAGAGCCCGTAATAGCGCCAGCGGAAATTGTCCGCGGTCTTTGGAGCTTCATTCTTGTGCGCTTGCTCTTTCAGCCGCCCATAGGCGTCGAAGGGATGCTGCTCGCGCTTGATCTTCTCCTGGTCGGCCAGTGTGCCGCCGGCGGCGAGCACGCTATTTTGCGCCTCGATGTGGATTGCGTCGGGGCCGCTCGGCTCACTTTGCCGGCTTCCCGCCGGCGCGTTGCCGCGCGCGGCGCGCGCCGCCGACACGCCGGAGGCGAAGCCTTCGAGATAGCGTTTCTGATCCGGCGTGAAATCGCTCGACATGGCCGCCTCACGCCGCCTGCCGTTCGGCCAGCGCGCGGCCAAACATGATGTCGTCGCGGAACGCGTCGATCGAGGCGCCCGAGCGGATGAGATCGAGATACCAGAGCCCGTCGGCCGTATCGCCGAACAGCACGGCGCCAACGAGGCGTCCGCCCGCGATCACCAGCTTCTTGTAGCTGCGCAGGCCGGCATCCGAGAACACGATCTGCTCGGTGCCGGGCGCGCCGAGAAAATTGCCGCAGGAGAAGACGCTGACGCCAGATACCTTCAGATTGGTGGCGAGAACGCTGCCGGTGTACCGCGCCGCCTCTCCGGCGAGGTTAATCGCCAGCACCCGTGCCTGTTCATAGGCCGGCTCGACCAAACCGTAGCAGATGCCGCGATGCTCAGCGCACTCGCCGATCGCGTAGATGCCGGCTTTGCTCGTCTGCATGCGGTCGTCGACCATGATGCCGCGGCCGATATCGGCACCGCCGCTTTGCGCGAGATCGACGTTCGGCCGGATGCCGGCGGCGACCACCACCAGATCGGCATCAAGGATGCGGCCGTCCTTAAGTTCGACCGCCTCGGCGCGTTGCGTCCCACGGACCGCCGCGGTCTCGGCGTTGAGATGCACGGCGATGCCGCGCGCTTCGACCTCCTGTTTAAGCATGTCGGCAGCGCGCGCATCGAGCTGCCGCTCCATTAGCTGGTCCATCAAATGGACAAGCGCCACCTTGGCGCCCGCTTTCGCCAGCCCAGCGGCCGCTTCGAGCCCGAGCAGCCCGCCCCCAATTACCACGGCCCTTGTGCGCGGCGTGACGGCCGTCTCGATCGCGGCGACATCGCCCAGATCGCGGAACGTCATCACACCCGAAAGATCCATCCCCGGCACATTGAGCCGGATCGCCCGCGAGCCGGTCGCGAGCACAAGTTTGGCGTAAGGCAAGCTTGCGCCGCTGCCGAGCCGCACGCGGCGAATATCTGCGTCGATGCGCGTGACCTTCTGTCCGTAGAGCAGCGTCACGCCGCGCGCGCGCCACCACGCCGCCGGTTTGAGCTCGATCTCCTCGTGCGCTACTTCCCGCGCCAGCACCGAGGAGAGCAGCACGCGGTTATAGGCGAGGCGCGGCTCATCGCCGATCACGGCGATGGCATAACGGCCGAGCGCACGTACGCTGAGTTCCTCCACCAGCCGCAGTGCGGCCATCCCGTTGCCGACAATGACAAGCGGTTCACTCATCGCAGTTCCTCCCGCTCCGACAGCGTTCGGATGTCCATGTCATGCCGCTTCGACGACGCGGTGGCGCTCGTAGAGGAATTCCAGCACGCGCTGACGGCATTTGAGATATTTGGCATCGGACACGAGCTCGAGCCGCTTCCGCGGCCGCATCAGCGGCACTTCGAGGATCTCGCCGATCTGCGCCGCCGGCCCGTTCGTCATCATGATGATGCGATCCGAGAGCAGCACGGCCTCGTCCACATCGTGCGTGATCATCATCACGGTGTTGCCGAGCTTCTGGTGCAACGCCATCACCGAATCCTGCAAATGCGCGCGGGTGAGCGCATCGAGCGCGCCGAAGGGCTCGTCGAGCAGCAGAACCTTCGGCTCCATCGCCAACGCGCGGGCAATGCCGACGCGCTGCTTCATGCCGCCGGAGATTTCCGCCGGGCGCTTGTCCTTGGCATGCGTCATCTGCACAAGATCGAGATTGTGCAGCGTCCAGGCGTCGCGCTCGACGCGCGACTTGGCCGAAGCGAAAACCTTGTCCACCGCCAGCCGAACGTTGTCGTAGACGGTAAGCCAGGGCAGCAGGCTGTGGTTCTGGAAGACGACGGCGCGATCCGACCCCGGCTCGTTCACCTCGCGGCCTTCGAGGATGACGCCGCCATGCGTCGCCGGCGTCAGGCCCGCAACGATGTTCAGGAGCGTGGACTTCCCGCATCCCGAATGGCCGATGATCGAGATGTATTCGCCCTTTTCGACGTCAAAGGTGATCTCCTTCAGCACGCAGGTTTCGCTCGATCCGCGTTTGAAGATTTTGTCGACGTGATCGATCTTGCAATAGGCGGTCATGGATCCCTGCCCTTTAATTGGCGGCCGTGCCGCGCGTCACGATCGAGGCGACACCCGCGACGATGCGGTCGAGGATGAAGCCGACGATGCCGACATAGATCAGCGCGACGATGATCTCGGAGATGTGCGAAGAGTTCCACGCGTCCCAGATGAAGAAGCCGATGCCGACGCCGCCAATCAGCATTTCCGCGGCGACGATGGCGAGCCAGGACAGGCCGATGCCGATGCGCAGGCCGGTGAAGATGTAGGGCGCCGCTGATGGCACCATGATCTTGATGAAGAACTCGATCGGATTGAGCCGCAGCACCGCCGCGACGTTGCGGTAGTCCTGCGGAATATTGCGGATGCCGACCGCGGTATTGATGATGATCGGCCAGATCGATGTGATGAAAATGACGAAGATCGCCGAGGGCTGGCCGTCGCGGAAGGCCGCGAGCGACAAGGGTAGCCAGGCGAGCGGCGGCACGGTGCGCAGCACCTGGAAGACGGGATCGAGCCCGCGCATCGCCCAGATCGATTGTCCGACGAGCGTTCCGAGCGCGACGCCGACGACGGCGGCGAAGGCGTAACCGATCGCCACGCGCTGCAGGCTGACCGCGAGATGCCAGAACAGGCCCTTGTCCAGGCCGCCATTGTCGTAGAACGGATGTGCGATCAGGTCCCAGGCGTCGTTGACGACGCGCGAAGGTGGCGGCAGGGCCGAGCCGGCACGGCTGCACAGGAGCTGCCACGCCATCAGCAGCAGTGCGACCACGACGGCCGGCGGCACGACGCGCGTTGCGATGGCTCCGAGCACGACTGCGGCGCGTGCCTTGAGCGCCGGCTTCTTGAGGACGAGTGGGAGCACCTTTGCGTCCGGTTTGAGCAGCGCCGGCCGCGCGCTGACCTCCATCTCGGCGTTGACCACGGGCATATTCATCGCGCGAATTCTCCAATGTCGTTCGGAAGACGGGGCGCCATGAATTCGGCGCTTCCGCTCGCGGTCACGCCTCCACCCGCTTGATCGAGAGGCTCTTGAGATAGGCTTCCGGATTCTCCGGATCGAAGACCTTGCCGTCGAAGAAGGTTTCCTTGCCGCGCGAATTTGACGCCGGGATCTCCGATTCGACGCCGAGCGACTTGGCGGCCTCGCGCCAGAGGTCTTCGCGATTCACTTTCTTGATCAGCGCCTTGGTGTCGAAGCCAGGTTCGTATTTGCCCCAGCGAATGTCCTCGGTGAGGAACCAGAGATCGTGGCTTTGATAGGGATAGCCTGTGTGATTGCCCCAGTAGTGCATCATGTAGGGACTGTTCTCGACCGCCTTGCCCGGGATGCCGTAGTCGAATTTGCCCTTCATGCGATCGGTAATGTCGTCAACAGGGCAGTTGATCCATTGGCGCTTGCTGCAGATCGCGGCGGCTTCGGCGCGGTTCTCCATCTTCTCGCACCACTGCTGCGCTTCCATCACAGCCATGAGGATGGCCATCGACGCCTTAGGATATTTGTCGACATAGACTGCGCGCATGCCGAACGACTTCTCCGGATGCTTGTCCCAGAGCTCGCCGGTCGTGAGCGCGGTGTAGCCGATGTTCTGGTGAATGAGCTGCAGGTTCCACGGCTCACAGACGCAGAAGCAATCCATGGTGCCAACCTTCATGTTGGCGACCATCTGCGCCGGCGGGACGACGATCGTTTCAATGTCCTTGTCGGGGTCGATGCCGCCGGCCGCGAGCCAATAGCGGATCCACAAATCGTGCGTGCCGCCGGGAAAAGTCATCGCCGCCTTCACCGACTTGCCCGACGCCTTCTTCTTCTCCAGCGCCTCCTTGAAGGGCTTGGTGTCGACGCCGATCTTGAGGTCGCTGTATTCCTTGGCAACCGAGATGCACTGGCCGCTGACATTGAGGCGGCCGAGGATGTACATTGGCGTCGGCACGTTGTTCTGCGTCACCTTGCCGGCACTGATGAGATAGGGCATCGGCGTCAGGATGTGCGCGCCATCGATGCCGTTCGAGTCCCCACCCAGCACGAGGTTGTCGCGCGTCGCACCCCACGATGCTTGCTTCTGCACCTCGACGTCGGGGACGCCGTACTTCGCGAAGATACCCTTCTCCTTCGCCACGAAGAGGGGCGCCGCATCGGTGAGCGCGATGAACCCGAGCGCGGCCTTAGTGACTTCCGGTCCGGCCGCCTCCGCCACGTGTACACCGAATGGAAATTGCGTACTGACCGCGCCGAGCAACGCGGTGGCGCCCGCACTCGACTTGAGGAATGACCGGCGGCTCAATCCGCGCCGGCCGTTATTCTGGTCTCTGGTCGTCATCGTGATTGCTGTCCTTGTTTCATCCATCCCCGGTCTTGCCTCGTCGCCGCGTCCGCCTTGCATCCGTGCTCAAGCCAATAAAAAAGCCGCAGCCCTCAAGCGCGCGAAACCTGCGCACATCAGGACAGCGGCATTGCTGATTGGCCCGTCGTTGGACCGGTGGCGCCACGCGAGCGCCGATCGCAATCATTCAATTCAAGTGTCGTGCCAAGTCAGCACAGATACTGGAAGTATCGAGAAATCAGGGCCTTGAGGCGGAAGCGGCGTCCCGGTGCACATGTGGCCCAAGACGCGCCTGCTTAGCGAGGACGCACACTGCGACAAAATTGTGCAATGCAATATTCACCGCACCAGCGATAGCCGGGGCCGCCCCGGCCGCTTGATGGCCCAGGCCTTCAGGTGACCGGCGATATCAGCGGACACAAAATTCGGTCCGATAAAGGCGCCGACGCCGTCGCGTGGTTCGCCGTCGAACGGCGACGGCGCAATGCCGAGCGCAGCGTCGTAGAGGTCTGGCCGGAACACGGCCTCTGCCGCCGCGCGCAGTTCGTCCGACAAGGGCGCCTGCCCCCAGCGCGCGATCTGCGCATAAATCCAGGCCGCCTGAACCGGATCGGGACGTGCCGCATGATCGCGACTGATCATGATATAATTGTCGCTTGCGCGAACCGTGCCGTCCGCCGCCACCTTGAGCTTGCCGGTGAGCGTGCGCACGACGAGTTCCGGTGCGACGTCGAGACGGCGACCGACGATCTCCGACACCGCCGGGACGTTCTCAGGCTGATCGGCGAACTCCGCTCCCAGCGCCAGCGCGCGGGTAAGCGCAGCGAGCGTCGCGGGCTTCTCCGCCGCCCAGGCCTCGCGCACCGCCAGCACTTTTTCGGTGGCGCGAGTGACGATCTCACAGCCGAAATGCAGAATGCGCCCGAGACCGGCATCGACCGCGACGGAATTCCAAGGTGCGCCAACGCAGAAGCAGTCGACGTGGCCACTGGCAAGGCTCTCGACCATGTAGGGCGGCGGCAGGACGACCAGCCGCACATCCTCATCCGGATCGATCCCGCCGGCGGCCATCCAGAAGCGAAACTGGTAGTTATGGTTTGAGAACGGGAACGTCATTCCGAAGTTGAGCGGTTCGGCACCGCGGGCCTTTCGCTCTGCGACCACGCGCGCAAGCGCGCGGGCAGAGACCTTGGGATCGGCCAGATCGCCGTCGGCTAGGCTCGCCAGCGCCGTGTAGAGGCGCGGCGAGACGGTGATGGCGTTGCCGTTGAGGCCCAGATTGAAAGGCGTAATCAGCGGCACGCGCACATGGCCTATGCCGAGACTGGACGCAACAGCGATGGGCGACAACAAATGCGCGGCGTCGAAGAGGCCGAGATTGAGCTTGTCGCGTACGTTCGACCACGAGACTTCGCGCACCAGATCTACGTCGAGGCCTTCGGTGGCGGCGAAGCCCTGATCGACCGCGACCAGCAACGCGGTGGCATCGACCAGCGGGATGTAGCCGATCCTGAGTTTCTCGATCATTTGAACAGCTCCGCCGCCGTCAATACCGACTGAGCGATGTCGACGATCTTCTTGTTCTCGTTCATCGCGGTCTTGCGCAGCAGCGCATAGGCCTGCTCTTCGGTGAGACTCTTTGCCTTCATCAGCACGCCCTTGGCGCGGTCGATCACCTTGCGTTCTTCCAGTGCATCCTTGGCGCGGTCGAGCTCGGATTGCAGGCGCGAGAAGGCATTGAAGCGCGAAATGCAGAGATCGAGGATAGTGGTGATGCGTTCTTTCTTGAGGCCGTCGACGATATAGGCCGACACGCCGGCGTCGACGGCGGCCTGGATCGAGGCGCTGTCGCTCTGGTCGACGAACATCGCCACCGGCCGTTTCACCACGCGGCTCATCTGAAACATCTGTTCGAGCATGTCGCGGCTCGGGCTTTCGAGATCGATCAGGATCACATCCGGATCAATCGCATAGATGCGGGCGAGGAGATTGCGCGTCTCGTCGATGCGCTGGACTTGCACGTAGCCAGCATCGCGCAGGCCATCCTCGAGGATGGCGGCGCGGATCGGGCTCTCATCGACGATAACGATCTTCAGCGTGGAGTCGCGCTGACCACCGGGCGACTGGTTGCCCGAGCCTGGCTGTTCAGACCCTTTCCGCGTCTCAGCCAAATGCCGTTCCTCTGCCGCCATCTCGCCGAAGCGGTCGGATTGGATTGCTAGGTGTTCCCGTTTTCTCGTCATAGCGCACTCATGCAAGACCCGTTCCAGGCCCAAAGCCCACAGATTGGGGCCTTCCAGCGCATTCGGACCATTCAGGCTGTTGCCGCCGCACCCTGCATGGCGCCGGCCAGGGTCATATAGGCCTCGGTCCAAGCCGCCTTCACCGGCGGCGTGAAATCGGGGCCAAGCCCCTGCTCCAAGGTCCACAGCAGCGCAGCGCCGACCGATTCATAGTGGGCCGGCGCCACGCCGTAGGTCACATGGCGCTTGCCAAGGCTCTCTACTGCAGGAAGGATCGTCTCCACCTGGTGCAGATTGGTGACCGCGGTCGCCAGCATGGCGATCAGCTTCTTTTTCTGCTCCGTCATGTCCGACGGGAACACCGGCTTCACGTCGGGAGCGATCGCGAAGAGCCGGTCATAGAATAGATCGGCAGCGGTATCGGCAATCGGCACCACCTTGCGGAAGGTGTCTTGAACAAGGCTGACTTCTTCGGGGGTCATTGCGGTCTCCATTGGACGCGCGCTGAGCGTCAGCCCTGCCGAGGAGACCCGCGCGATGCGACGTCAGCAGCGGCGCCGGCGCTTTTGCCCGTCGTTGGGCGATGGATGAGCCGCGCGATACACGCCTGCGCTCAGAAGAAAACGCAGCAAAGACCATGCCAGACGCCTTGCGCGCCGGCGCAAGGGCCGTCAACCGACTGGAGGTCTGGGAGATTTCAGCCGCGCGCGAAAAGCGTTAGGACCGTTCAGCCATTGCGGTCGACGCTCTCCCGCGCTCGCTTCTACGCCGCCGCGATGGACGCTGTCTGTGCAGGACCCGCCGTCAGCGGCCGGCGCAATAGGCCCACATGTCCATAACAATGCTGCAGTCGGGTATCGGCAGCCTAGTGCGCACGGCGCCAAACGGGATCGGTGCGTCGCCCAGCTTCTCCTGCCAGACCTTCAACCCGGGATAGACCACATTGAGATCGCTGACGAAATGATGCGCCCGCAGAACATTCGCGAGCGACGTGCCACCCGCGCGGCAGATATCTTCGGCGGCGCCGAGGATCGCGCGCATCTGATGCTGGGCCGGAACACCGAGATAATGCAGCGCCGCGGATTGGCGCACCGAGGGGTTCGCGCCGTCTTCGCCGGCGGCATAGAGCGCCGAAAGGCAGAGCAGATCGCCCGCTCGCACGGCGGCGGGACCGAGCCGCATCGCAGACGATGGCTTGTGTACGATGATCTCCTTCTTGACCTTGCCTTTGTCCTTCACGCCGAAAATGTTGATCTCGATTTTCGACTCGAGCAGCGCCAGTCCCTTGGTCGACACCACCGTGAGCGCGCAAGGACTGTCGGCGAAGTGGCTGTTCCAGACATCCATGAACTCTGGCAAGTCATCGATGTCGGTCAGATAGACTTGCGCTTTGATCGCATTCTTGAGCGAGCTGCCGCCGGCTTCCAGTCCAGGTTTCAGGCGGCCTGTGATGAGAAACTCTGCTTGCAGCCGAATGTCGGTGCCATTCCATACTGCGTTCGGCGGCCGATAGGCCGCAAGCTCCAGCCCGGTCATCGCTTCGTTATTCGGCATCTGGCCGGCGACGAAGACGTAGTCGCCGCTTTCGAGTGACGCGATGAATCCCGAATGTTGCGGGACTGGTACGCCCTCCGGGCGCGCGGCCTCCGGTTCGCGCCCTTCGCCCGGCAGGACGGCGAGCATCGACACGTTCATGTTGGCGCCGTCGACCAGCAGCTCTTCCATCAGAACGGACGTGCTTGGCGGCACATAATCCTTCAACAGCGTCTTGCGCGCGCGCTGATACGGATTCACGCATTCGGCCCGCGGATAATACTGATCGACGCGCACGATGTGACGCAGATCGCCGCCTTCGGCCGCAATGAGTTTTGCAAAGCGCTCAAACAGGAAGTCACCCTCGCGCCGGTAGCGCGGCGCGCCGCCGAGCGGCAATCCCGGCTTGCCGGCAACAGCCGCC
>Ga0310811_10009763_pt1 | contig 12405 bp, 9 predicted proteins | sample YCmetagenome_FD_207642 | JGI IMG/M metagenome (GOLD analysis project Ga0310811, IMG submission 207642) | Soil microbial communities from experimental microcosm in Duke University, North Carolina, United States - YC | ecosystem: Engineered > Artificial ecosystem > Soil microcosm > Unclassified ... | reverse complement strand
CCGACGTGGCGATCGCGGTGTTGATGCCGATGAGCTGCCCCGACGTGTTGACGAGCGCGCCGCCGGAGTTGCCGGGGTTGATCGCGGCGTCGGTCTGGATGGCGCCGGGGATCTTCGTGGCGGCCGAGCGGTTGTCCGCGCCCTCGTCGATGGTGCGGTTCAGGGCGCTGACGATGCCGGAGGTCACGGAGGCCTCCAGGCCCAGCGGGCTGCCGACCGCGAGGACGGTGTCGCCGACGTGGACGGCGGAGCTGTCGGCGAAGGCGAGCGGCGTGTAGCTGCCGCCGCCGACGATCTTGACCACGGCCAGGTCGGAGGTCTCGTCGGTGCCGACGATCTGGGCCTGCGCGGACTTGCCGTCGGAGAAGCTGATCTGGACCGTCGTGCCGCGGGCGGTCGCGACGACGTGGTTGTTGGTGAGGATGGCGCCGTCCTGGGTGATGATCACGCCGGAGCCGACGGCGGAGCCGGTGTTGATCGACACGACGCTCGGCAGTACCGCCTGTGCGACGTTGGCCAGGTTGGCGGAGCCGGACTGCGAGCTGGAGTTCTGCGCGCTGATCACCGTGTCGCTGGCGGTCGCGGCCGGGCGGAGCTCCAGCGCGGCGTACCCGCCGCCGACCGCCGACGCGACGGAGAGCGCGACGGCGGCGACCACGGCGGCGACGCCCTTGCCGAGGCGCCGGCGCTGCAGCGGCGCCGGGACGGCGGTGACCGGCGTCACGTAGGGTGACGCTGGGGGGTACCACTGCGGCGGGTGCTGCATGTGGGGTACGTGTGGCGGCACGTGGTTGGACGGCATGTGCTGCTGGTGTTCCGCGGCCGGCTCCGGCACCCATCCCTGCTGTTCGCTCATGCTTTGAGCTTGCCGATGGCAGCTTGCGGAGCACCGGGAGCGGCCTGGGAAGCGGCTGTGAGGGGAAGCCGAACCTGGAAGGTGGCTCCACCACCCGGGGTGACGAAGACCGACACCGTGCCGCCGTGCACCGCGACCAGCGCCGCGACGATCGCAAGGCCCAGCCCGCTGCCGCTGTGCGCGCCGCCGGCCTGCCGCCGGGTCCGCGCCTTGTCTACCCGGTAGAACCGTTCGAACACGCGGGCCGCCTGCTCGTCGGTCAGTCCCGGTCCGTGGTCCACCACCTCGATCAACGCGTCGGTACCGTCACGACGCAGCCGAAGCTCTATAGGAGTACCGGCGGGGGTGTGCGTGAGCGCGTTGGTCACCAGATTGCCGACCACCTGCCGCAGCCGGGCCTCGTCGCCGTTGACCTCGATCGGCTCGTCGCGCTCGATCTCCAGGTCGATCTCGCGTTCGGGCGCGACCGCGCGGGCCGCCGACGCGGCGTCGGTGGCGATCACGCGCAGGTCCATGTCGGCGAGGCTGAGCGGGCGCTCCTGGTCCAGCCGGGCGAGCAGCAGCAGGTCCTCGACGAGCAGGCCCATCCGGGACGCCTCGTCCTCGATGCGGCGCAGCAGCGCGGACGTGTCCTCGGGCTCGCGGGCGGCGCCCTGGCGGTACAGCTCGGCGAAGCCCCGGATCGTGGTCAGCGGCGTGCGCAGCTCGTGCGAGGCGTCGGCGATGAACTGGCGCATCCGGTCCTCGGAGGCCTCCCGGACACGGAACGCCCCTTCGATCTGCCCGAGCATGACGTTCAGCGCGGCGGCGAGGTGCCCCATCTCGGTCTCGGGCGGGCTCTCGGGCACGCGCCTGGTCAGGTCGCCGGCCGCAATGGCCGCGGCGGTGCGCTCGATCTCGCGCAGCGGCTGCAGGCTGGTCCGCACGATCGTGACGCCGACGGCGGCGATGACGACGAGCACGCCCGCGCCGATGAACAGCTCCGCGGCGACGAGCTCGTCGACGGCGCTGTCAACCATCGAGAGGTTCTCGGCCACGCCTACGGCCCCGCCGCCGTTGGAGGGCTGGGTGATGAGCACCCGCCAGCGCTCGTGCGTGCCGGCGGCGCGGACCGTGTAGGGCTCGTTGAGCCGGTCCAGCACCTGCTGAGCGTCGGAGGGCAGGGGCGGGGCGTTCTGGGGCGACACGCCGACCGGCATGGGGTGCACGGAGCCGTCGTCGTCGCGGGCCCAGTAGAAGTACATGTAGTTGCTGGGCATCGACATGTCGGTCTGCTGCGTCGTCATCCGCGCCACCCGCTCGGCGCTGACCGTGGTGGCGAGCGCGCGCAGCTGGTTGTCGACCTTGTCGATCATCGAGCTGCGCATGACGAGCGCGCTGGCGACGCCGATGACGAGCAGCGCCATGGTGACGAGGGTGAGCACCGCGGCGACGAGCTTGACCCGCAGCGGCACGTCGGCGATGAACCGCACGACGGCCCCGGTCAGACGGGCAAGCGCAGGACGTAGCCCACGCCGCGCAGGGTGTGGATCAGCCGCGGCTCGGCGATGTCGACCTTGCGTCGCAGGTAGGAGATGTAGGACTCGACGATGCTGTCGTCGCCGCGGAAGTCGTAGTTCCAGACGAAGTCCAGGATCTGCGCCTTCGACAGGACGCGGCCGGCGTTCAGCATGAGGTACCGCAGGAGCTTGAACTCGGTCGGGGACAGAGCGATCGTCTGCCCGGCCCGGCTCACCTCGTGCGTCTCCTCGTCCAGCTCCAGGTCGTGGAAGACCAGCCGGTTGGGCCCCGGGTCGCCCGCGGTGCGCCGCAGGACCGCCCGGATGCGGGCGGTGAGCTCCTCGAGACTGAACGGCTTCGTCACGTAGTCGTCGCCGCCGAGCGTGAGGCCGCGGACCTTGTCCTCGGTGCCGTCGCGCGCGGTCAGGAAGACCACGGGGAGCCGGACGCCGCCCTCGCGCAGCCGCCGGATCACCTCGAACCCGTCGAGGTCGGGCAGCATCACGTCGAGCACGACCAGATCGGGCTTGCTCTCGCGGGCCGCGGTGACCGCCTCGCTGCCGGTGGTCACCGCGTCAACCGCGAAACCGGCAAAGCGCAGGCTGGCGGAGAGGAGCTCGCGGATATTCGGGTCGTCCTCGACCACGAGCAGCCTCGCCTCAGCCTGCGCCACGCCTGGCGACGATGCACCCCCGGATTGTGCGACGCCGCCTCGTACCCCCATGCGCATATCTTTCCGCCCTCCGCTGGAGTAGGGCTGGTGGTTGCCTGGGAAGTTCCTGGGCGACCAAAGCTCTACCTCAGCAAGCGTCTCACCTGGTCGATCGCGCCGTCCAACACGACGAGCGTCGCGCGCATCGTCTCCTGGCTCGCCCGCCCGGCGCGCGCCAGCCGCCGCACCTCGGAGAGCAACTGGGCGGCCTTCTCCTCCAGCTCACGCACCGCGTCGGAGGGCGGCTGCGGCGGCCGGGTGCTCGCGGCGCCGGGCCGCGGCGGGTACCCCCAGCCGAACGACCCCGGCCCCGGCGGCGGCGTGCCGCTGCGCACCTGGCGGCTGGCCTCCTTGAGCTCCCGCTTGAGGTCGCGCACCGAGCCGCGCACACCCTGCTCGACCTCGTCGGCCAGCGTCGAGAGGTCGGCGAGGGAGGCGTTGATGTCGTTCTCGAGCGACTCGATCTCACTGGCGCGCCGCTGCAGCTCCTCGAACCCCGCCGGGGTGATCTCGTAGACCTTGCGCCCGCCTTCGGCCGTGTGCGTGATGAGCCCGTCGGCCTCCATGCGCTGCAGCCGCGGGTAGATCGTGCCGGCCGAGGGCGCGTAGAGCCCATGGAAGCGGTTCTCGAGGAGCCGGATCAGCTCGTAGCCGTGGCGCGGGCCCTCGTTGAGCAGCTTCAGCAGGTACAACCTCAGGCGCCCGTGACTGAAAACCGCGCTCATGCTCCCACTGCTTCCTCGCCGCCGAGTTCCTCGTCGTCCACTGGCCGCCGCAACAACGAGATCGTGCCAGACGTCGCGTTGGCGGCCAGCCGCCCGCCGGTCCCCGTCCCGAGCCGCCCGGTCACCGTGTTCTTGCTGTGCTGCTCGAGCTCGGGAAACGCATTCACGACGTGCCCGGAGATCGCGTTGAGGCTGACCCGCAGGTCGCTGTCCTCGCGCACCCGGGCGGTGATCTCCCCCGACACCGTGTCGAGGTGCACCTCGGTGCCCGCCGGCGGATTGTCGAGGTCGCAGGTCACGGAGCCGGAAATAGTACGCGCACTCACGACCCCCGCCGTGGAGTCCGCGACCACGATCTCTCCCGACACCGTCTCGAGGTCGACCTCTCCCCCGAGCGTGAGCCCTTCGATCGACCCCGACACGATCTTGCCGGTGACCCGCCCGTCGATCCCCAGCAGCGTGATCCGCCCACTGGTGACGTTGACGTCGGCCCCGTTGCGCAGCGAGGACGCGATGACGGACCCGGACGCGACATGCAGCCGCACGGCGGCGTCGACGGGCACGACGACGGAGATGTCGACCTTGTACCGCGACCCGAACAGCCACCACAGAAACCCGGGCCAGCCTTTGGGGAACTCGTGCTCGATGGCGAGCCGCCCACCTTCGAGCGTGACGTCGACGGGCTGGTCCCCGATGGACGTGACCTCGAGCCGCGCCGGCCCGTCCGCCCCCACAACGTTGATCCGCCCCGACACCAGCGACACACTGAGGTCGGTAACTTCCTGCTCGAAGCCGAGCCTCTGCGGCTCATCAATCGTCCACGCGGTCATCGCGCACTCCTCGCTCGCTCCCGTACGAGGAGCGTATCGCAAGACGCGATACATCGCGACTGTCCTTCGCGACACACTCGCGTCTCGCCGGACGAATCGTCGCGCTCAACGAAAAGTCGGGCACTTCGTGCCGCGACTTTTCGGATTTTTCGCCCGACGACCTTTAAGTCCGATAAGTCTGGCGCGCCAGCGCCGGACTTATCGGACTCCGAGCTATATGGGCGAATCGAGAGACAGGGAGAGAGTCAGGCGGCCACTACCGCCGACGCCGCCCGAGCCAAAACGCGGCGCGGGTGCGTGTGGCGGTCGCAAGGGGCCGGGTGCAGCTTGGGGTGCGCGCGCAAGCTGATCGACAGGTCGCGCGCCGCCAGGACGCGCTTCAAGGAGACCAGCAAGGTCTCGTCGCCGATGAAGGCGGCCACCGTCGACACCACGCCGGCCTGGGCGAACGTGAGGCGGACGGGGACGACCGGGACGCCGGCGTCGACCGCGGCCTGGAACATCGCGGGGCGGAAGGTGCCGCCCATGCGGCCGCACCACGTGGTGCCCTCCGGGAAGACAGCTACCACGCCGCCGGCGGCGATGTTGCGGCTCACCTCGGCGACCGTGGCCGGCAGGGTCTTCGGGCGGGAGCGGTCGACGAAGACGGTGCCCAGCGTGGCGGCCAGGCGGCCGATGAGGGGCCAGGCGCGAACCTCGCGCTTGGCGAGCAGGCGGGCCGGGGCGTGGGCGAGGATCACGATCACGTCCAGCCACGAGACGTGGTTGGCCACGAGCAGGGCGCCGCTCTGCGGGATCCGGCCGCTCGCGGAGTGCTTGATGCCGAGGCCGGCCAGGACGGCGCGGGCCAGGCCCCGCTGGGCGTGGACCAGCTGGCGCTGGGGCAGCAGGGCCAGGACGGGGACCGAGAGGGCGGCGAGTAGCAGCACGGCGCCGGTGACGACGATGCGCTTGAGCACGATCAGGCGCGGCACGACGCGGGTGGTGGGCTCCGGCAGGCAGTCGGTGCCGCAGGTCGAGCGGGGCAGCCAGAGGCTGTCCATGACAGCCATGGAGCTCACTCCTGTCCGAGGAAGTGGCGCATGTACCGCGGGTTGACCCGGTCCAGCGACAGCAGCACGTAGAAGTCCGCGCAGTCGAAGTCGGGGTCGTGTGCCGGCGCGCCGCCCACCCAGGCGCCGAGGCGCAGGTAGCCCTTCAGCAGCGCCGGGACGTCGACCTTGGCGGGAGGCTCGACGTCGCTCGTCCAAGGGTTGCGGGGGCGCACGCGCCACGCCGACGGCACCAGGTGCTTGCGCTGGGCCAGGTCCCAGACGCCCGCGGCCGTGACGCCGCCGTCGGCCAGCGGGACCGAGGCGCAGCCGCCGAGCCAGCGGTGGCCGTGCAGGTGCATGTAGCGGGCGATGCCGGCCCACATCAGGTTGATCACGGCGCCGCTGCGGTGGTCGGGGTGCACGCAGGAGCGGCCGGTCTCCACCAGGCCGTCGCGCAGCTGGGCGAAGCCCGACAGGTCGAACTCGGTGTCCGCGTACAGCCCGCCGGCCGCGGCCGCCCGGTCCGGCGGGAGCATCCGGTAGGTGCCGACGACCTCGCCGGTGAGTTCCTCGCGGATGATCAGGTGGTCGCAGTACTCGTCGAAGGCGTCGACGTCGAGGCCGGACTCGGTGCTGTGCAGGGTGGCGCCCAGCTCTCCGGCGAAGACCTCGTGGCGGAGCCGTTGTGCGGCCCGAACCTGGGCGCCGTCGGTGGCCACCAGCAGGGTGTAACGCTGCAAGTCGCCCAGGTCTTGCGGGCCGGCGGCGACGGCGAGAATCGTCATGCGTTCGGTGTAAGCGTCGACCCCTGCGGATGGCTGACGCTCACAGGTTTCCCTGATGGCGCGCGGGTGAACTGTGGTTACCGTGGTCAGGCATGGCGGGATATTCAGGTACACCGTTACCCAAGAAGCTCGGTGTCATGGCGGGACATCGCGTCCTGCTCGACGGCGCGCCGCCGGAGTTCGAACTGGCGGACCTCCCGGCCGACGTGGTGCTGCACCGGCGGCTGATGCCCGGGATGTACGACGTCATCGTGCTCTTCTGCCCTAATCGTGCCCGCCTTCGCCGCCGGTGGCCGGTCCTGCACCGGCTGACCCCGCCGGCCGGTTCGCTCTGGGTGGCGTGGCCGAAGCGATCCTCGGGCGTGTCAACGGACCTCGACGAGCACGAGGTTCGCGAGTATGCCCTGGCCAACGGGCGCGTCGACGTCAAGGTTTGCGCCATCGATCCAACCTGGTCGGGGCTCAAGCACGTCATACGAGTGGCCGACCGCCAGTAACCGGTCCCCCGCGACGCAGCGAAACCCGGAGATTCCCCTGAGACGCGCGGGGCGGGGACGACGGGCTTGTCCGGCCATGCCATATTGACGGCTTCACTCAGTCCCACACGGAGGGAGCGGCGCGTTGTCCAGCGGGCAGATCGTCGTCTCCGGCCTGACGAAGCAGTACCGCAGCGTCAGAGCCGTCGACAATTTGTCGTTCGTGGTCGAACCGGGGCGCGTAACCGGCTTCCTCGGTCCGAACGGCGCCGGCAAGACCACCACCCTGCGCATGATGCTGAACCTGGTCACTCCGACCGCGGGCACCGCGACGATCGGCGGGCTTCGCTACGCCGACGCGCACGAACCGCTGCGCCTGGTCGGCGCGATCCTGGAGGCGTCGGCGGCGCACAAGGGCCGCTCGGCTCGCAACCACCTGCTCTGCGTCGCGGCCGCGGGCGGGTTTGCGACGTCGCGCGTCGACGAGGTACTGGAGCTGGTCGGCCTGACCCCGGCGGCCAAGCGCAAGTTCCGCGGTTACTCGCTGGGCATGAAGCAGCGCCTCGGCATCGCGCAGGCCCTGCTCGGCGACCCGCAGGTGCTGATCCTGGACGAGCCGGCCAACGGCCTGGACCCCGAGGGCATCCGCTGGATGCGCGGGCTGCTGCAGGGCCTGGCCCAGCAGGGCCGCACCGTGCTGGTCTCCAGCCACCTGCTGTCGGAGATGGAGATCCTCGCCGACGACGTCGTGATCATCGCCGCCGGCAAGCTCATCACGCAGGGCCCGGTCGAGCAGATCATCGGGCAGAACTCGGCGCAGGCCTCGGTGCGCGTGCGCACGCCGAACATCCAGGAGCTGGTGGCCGCGGTCCGCGAGGCCGGCGGCGCCATCAACCCCAACGGCAACGGCTCGCACATGATCACCGGGCTGGACGCGCCGGCCGTGGGCAAGCTCGCGCTGAACGCCGGGGTCGAGCTGCACGAGCTCGTCGCCGAGCGCCCCGACCTCGAGCACGTGTTCCTCGAACTGACCAAGGAAGGGGCGGGCATCCGATGATCCGGCTCATCCGCGCAGAGCTGATCAAGCTGCGCACCACGAACATGTGGTGGATCTTCCTGCTCTGCTCGCTGGCGTTCATCGGCCTCGCGCTGCTGATCAACACGGCGCAGGCGCACCAGGAGCTGCAGACGCCGGAGTACCTCAACAGCCCGCCGCCGTCCGGGCTGCCGCAGGACCAGCAGGACCAGATCCTGGCCGAGCAGCAGGCCGAGCGGGACCGGATCGCCGCCGGGCGGACCGCCGCCGGGCTCGCGCTCAAGGCGGCCAACATCTACACGTCGGGGCAGTTCTTCGGGCTGCTGCTCGTGATGCTGCTGGCGATCCTGCTGATCACGAACGAGTTCTACCACCAGACGGCCACGGCGACGTTCCTGGCGACGCCGAAGCGGACCAAGGTCATCGTCGCCAAGCTGATCACCGGCGCCGCCATGGCGTTCGGGTTCTGGCTGGTCGCCACCGCCATCGACCTCGTCGTCGGCGCGATCTTCTTCGCCGACGAGGGCTACTCCAACAGCCTCGGGCATTGGACGGCGCAACAGGCGATACTGCTCAACCTGCTGCTGTACATGCTGTGGGCGATCTTCGGCATCGGCATCGGGGTGCTGCTGCGCAGCCAGATCGGCGCGACGATCACCGCCGCGGTGCTGTACACCGTCGGCACCTACGCAGCGCTGGCCGCGCTGGCCCTGATCCACGAATACCTGATCAAGGAGGACTGGGTCATGGAGGCGGCGGTGTACATCCCGTCGCTCGCCTCCTGGCACATCGTCGGCACGCTGCAGAACCAACTGGGCGACGTCCACCTGCCGCCGCGCTGGATCGGCGTCGTGGTCATGATCGGCTACGCGGTGGTGCTCGGGGGCATCGGCACGCTCATCACGCGCAAGCGCGACGTGGCGTAACAGCAGGCTCAGGAGGCCTCAAGAGTTCGGCAAGATATGGGCAAGATCTAGGACAGTTGTGGCCGCCATATGGCGGCCACAGTTGTAAGGGTGAACGCCACCACGTCGTCTACATGGTCACTCCCGGCGGCGTCGGCGACGAACGAGCGTTAGGCAGCGCGTAGCCTGGACCCGGACATCCGTAACCCCTAGAACTCGCGTTTGGAAGAGGCGATCAAGAGCCGTGTCGACCCAAGCGACCAACTCGCAGGAGAACCCGCTGGCGGGATTTGGCCCGAACGAGTGGATCGTCGAGGACATGTATCAGCGGTACCTCGCCGACCCGGCCAGCGTGGACTCCGCGTGGCACGACTTCTTCGCCGACTACAAGCCCACCCCGGACGCCGCGACGGCGCCCGCCGTCGCGGCTGAGCCGGCAACCGTTGCAGTGACCGCACCCGCGAAGCCCGCGGTCGCCAAGCCCGTCGAGAAGGCCCCCGAGAAGAAGGCCGTCCCCGCCAGCAAGCCCGCGCCGACCAAGGAGACCGCCGCACCCTCCGGCGGCGCGAAGCACGTCCCCCTGCGCGGCGTGGCCGCCCGCATCGTGCAGAACATGGACGCCTCGCTGGAGGTGCCGACCGCCACGAGCGTGCGCGCCGTGCCGGCCAAGCTGCTGTCCGACAACCGGATCGTGATCAACAACCACCTCACCCGCGGACGCGGCGGGAAGGTGAGCTTCACGCACCTGATCGGATACGCGCTGGTCCGGGCGCTGGCCGCGCACCCGGAGATGAACAACAACTTCGCCGAGATCGACGGCAAGCCCAACCTGGTGCAGCCCGAGCACGTCAACCTGGGCATCGCGATCGACCTGGCGAAGCCGGACGGCTCGCGCTCGCTGGTCGTGCCGAGCATCAAGGCCGCCGAGTCGATGGACTTCCGGCAGTTCTGGTCCGCCTACGAGGACATCGTGCGCCGCGCCCGGCGCAACGAGCTGACCATGGACGACTACGCCGGCACCACCGTGTCGCTGACCAACCCGGGCGGCATCGGCACCGTGCACTCGATGCCGCGGCTCATGACCGGCCAGGGCGCGATCATCGGCGTCGGCGCGATGGAGTACCCGGCGCCCTACGCCGGGATGTCCGACGAGACCCTCGCCGACCTCGGCATCAGCAAGATCATCACGCTGACCAGCACCTACGACCACCGGATCATCCAGGGCGCGCAGTCCGGCGAGTTCCTGAAGGTCATGCACGAGCTGCTGCTCGGCGAGCACGGGTTCTACGACCAGATCTTCACCGCGCTGCGCATCCCGTACGAGCCGGTGCGCTGGGTGCGCGACGTGGCCCGCACCTCCGAGGGGCAGATCGACAAGGCGGCCCGGGTCGTGGAGCTCATCCACGCCTACCGGGTGCGCGGCCACATGATGGCCGACACCGACCCGCTCGAGTTCCGCATCCGCCGCCACCCCGACCTCGACGTGCTCGAGCACGGCCTCACACTGTGGGACCTCGACCGCATGTTCCCGGTCGGCGGGTTCGCCGGCAAGCAGAAGATGAAGCTGCGGGCCGTCCTCGGCGTGCTGCGCGACTCCTACTGCCGGCGCGTCGGCGTGGAGTACATGCACATCATGGACCCGGAGGAGCGGCGCTGGATCGCCGAGCGGGTCGAGAAGCCCTACGAGAAGCCCAGCGCCGAGGAGCAGAAGCACATCCTCAACCGCCTCAACGCGGCCGAGGCGTTCGAGACGTTCCTGCAGACGAAGTACGTCGGGCAGCGCCGCTTCTCGCTGGAGGGCGGCGAGTCGCTGATCCCGCTGCTGGACGAGATCCTGCAGAACTCGGCCGAGGGCGAGCTCGACGAGGTCGTCATCGGCATGGCGCACCGCGGCCGGCTCAACGTGCTGGCCAACATCGTCGGCAAGCCCTACGAGAAGATCTTCTCCGAGTTCGAGGGCCACCTGGACCTGAAGTCCGCGCACGGCTCCGGCGACGTGAAGTACCACCTGGGCATGACCGGCAAGTACACGCACCCGGACGGCGAGCACGCCACCACGGTCTCCGTCGTGGCCAACCCGTCGCACCTGGAGGCCGTCAACCCGGTGCTCGAGGGCATCGTGCGGGCCAAGCAGGACCGCATCGACCTCAAGCTCGAGGGCTACACGGTGCTGCCGCTGCTCATCCACGGCGACGCCGCGTTCGCCGGCCAGGGCGTGGTCGCCGAGACGCTCAACCTGTCGCAGCTGCGCGGCTACCGCACCGGCGGCACGGTCCACGTCGTCGTCAACAACCAGGTCGGCTTCACCACCGCGCCGGAGTACTCGCGCTCGTCGCTCTACTCGACCGACGTCGCCCGGATGATCCAGGCGCCGATCTTCCACGTCAACGGCGACGACCCCGAGGCCGTCGTGCGCGTGGCGCGCCTCGCGTTCGAGTACCGCCAGGCGTTCAACAAGGACGTCGTCATCGACCTGGTGTGCTACCGCCGGCGCGGGCACAACGAGGGCGACGACCCGTCGATGACCAACCCGCTGATGTACGCGATCATCGACCAGAAGCGCTCGGTCCGCAAGATCTACACCGAGGAGCTCATCGGCCGCGGCGACATCCCGATCACCGAGGCAGAAGCCCTGCTCAAGGACTACCACGAGCAGCTCGAGACGGTGTTCAAGGCCACCCGCGACGCGTCGTCCTCGCCGGCGGCGCGGCTGACCCGCCTGCGGGAGCCCGAGCCGGAGCCGGTGGTCGAGACCAAGATCGATGAGTCGGTACTGCGGGCAATCGGCGAGGCCCACGTCAAGCTCCCCGACGGCTTCACGCCCCACAAGCGCGTCCAGCAGCTGCTGGACCGGCGGGCGAAGATGGCAATTCAGGGCGACATCGACTGGGGCTTCGGCGAGATCATCGCCTTCGGCGCGCTCGTCAACGACGGCGTCACCGTCCGCCTGTCCGGCCAGGACTCGCGGCGCGGCACGTTCGTGCAGCGCCACGCGTCGATCGTCGACGCCGAGACCGGCGTCGACTACCTGCCGATGTCCGCGCTGATCAAGGACAACGCGAAGCTCTTCATCTACGACTCGCTGCTGTCGGAGTTCGCGGCGATGGGCTTCGAGTACGGGTACTCGGTGGAGAACCCGGACGCGCTGGTCATGTGGGAGGCGCAGTTCGGCGACTTCGTCAACGGCGCGCAGTCCATCGTGGACGAGTTCATCTCCTCCGGCGAGGTCAAGTGGGGCCAGCTGGCCTCGGTGACGCTCCTGCTGCCGCACTCGCACGAGGGCCAGGGCCCGGACCACACGTCGGGGCGCCTGGAGCGGTACCTCCAGCTGTGCGCCGAGGACAACATGCGCGTCGCCGTGCCGACCACCCCGGCCAACCACTTCCACCTGCTGCGCCGCCAGGCGCTGTCGCCGAAGAAGAAGCCGCTGGTGGTCTTCACCCCGAAGTCGCTGCTGCGGCACCGCCTGTGCGTGTCGGGCGTGGAGGACTTCACCACCGGCACGTTCCAGACCGTGCTGGCCGACCCGGGCGTGAAGGGCACCGC
>Ga0310811_10009762_pt1 | contig 12405 bp, 9 predicted proteins | sample YCmetagenome_FD_207642 | JGI IMG/M metagenome (GOLD analysis project Ga0310811, IMG submission 207642) | Soil microbial communities from experimental microcosm in Duke University, North Carolina, United States - YC | ecosystem: Engineered > Artificial ecosystem > Soil microcosm > Unclassified ... | reverse complement strand
CCGATATCTTCCTGCTCGACGGCCGCGAAGGCCCGACCCGCGCCGAGCTGGAAAAGCTCAAGCGCCATGCCGCCGTCACGGCGGTGATTGATGACGGTCACGAGCGCCGCCTGGCTTGCGACTATGCCTATTATCCGCCCGTGCCCGGGGCCCAGAGGCTGGACTGGGCGGGCTCGAACACCTTGCCGCGCGTGGGATGGGAATGGGCGTTGCTGGGCCTTAACCCCAACGCTCTCAAGGCCAAGGATGGCCCTGCGCCATCGCGGCCGACCGTGCTGGTGGCGATGGGCGGCAGCGATCCCTATGGTCTGACCCTGCGCGTGGCCAAGGCGCTGGCGGAACTGGACCAGATGTATCGGATCCGCTTTGTCATCGGCACCGGCATGAAGGATGGGCCCGCCGTGGCACGCGGGCTGGTGAGCCTGAAGAAGAATTATGAAACGGTGGAAGGGGCCGATGATCTTTCCATCGCCTATGCCAGCGCGGACATCTGCGTCTGCGCCTTTGGCGTCACCGCCTATGAGCTGGCGGCGCTGGGTGTTCCGGCGATTTATCTGGGACTGACGCCGGACCATGCTGCCTCGGCTTCGGCCTTTGCCGATGCCGGCATGGGGATTTCGCTAGGCTTGGCCGATCGCGCCAGCGACGAAGATATCGCCGGCCGGGTGCAATGGCTGTTGAACAAGCCCGGCGCGCGGCGCGCCATGCGGCATGCCGGCATGTCGCTGATCGATGGACAAGGCGCGGCGCGCATCGCCTCCGATCTCGCCCAGGCAATGGCCGCGGCGCGAACGCCGCCTAGGATCGCCGCGCTATAAGCGCCGCGGCTTGGGCGAAGACATCGTTCCAATCGCCAAACCGTTCGGGCATCACGCAGCGGCAGGCTGGCGCGAACGGCTCGTGCGTCTGGCCCAGCGCCGTCCAGCTCAGGCTGTAAAGCATTTTCAATGTCGGCACTCCCGCACCGGCTGACAGCCAGGAGACGGCGGTCGGTGCGCTGACAACCACACCCAGGGCGGCCATCAGGGCACAGGCGCGATCCAGCTCATTCTTCTGGTCGATGCCCTCCGGCACGATGATCTTGCGGCCGCTGAGACGTTCCAGCGCAGCAATCTCTTCTGTCGTGCCGTCATATTGGACCGAGACGATGGGCGCTTCGACCTGGCGCAGGAAATGGCCCCAGGCTTCCAGCGGGGCATAACCCAGGGAGCGATGACCGCCCAGCTTGCCGCTGCGCCAGCAGATACCGATGGCATTTGCGCCAAAAGCGCTTTTCCAGCGCGCCATTTCGTCGGCATCGGGCGTCAGAAAGCTGTGCGGTGCGGGAAATCGGTCCAGGCTGGCGCGCAGAAAGCGCGGCAGATCGCCCATCAGCGCCGCGGCATTGACACCGCCGACAGTTTTCAGCCAGCCATAATCGGCAATGACTTTACCGTTCTGGCTCCGGATCGCGGCAGGTTTGACCAGCGCGCCCGGAAAGGAGCGGGCGAACAAGGGCACCAGCCGGGGTTCGCATTCCAGGATCACGTTGCCACCCTCGGCTCTCGCCCGGGCCAGAAGATCGGGCATCATCGACGCGAACAGGATCTGGTCGCCGATACCCTGCTCGGACCGGACCAGCAGCCGCTTGCCTTTCAAGCTGCCGCCCGTCCACGCCGCCAAACCCTGTTCGGTAGCGGGAACCTTGCCGGGAATGTCCACCCGGGCGGCATAATCGCGCCAGCCGTCTTTCAGATCACTGTTCAGCAGATGCAGAATCGCGCGGTTCAGGCGGATTTGTGGGTTTTTGGGCTCGGCCTTGAGTGCCCGGTCATACAATGTTCGGGCTTGTTCGCGCGCGCCGTCATCGCACAGCATGTCGGCCAGATTGACCAGGGCCGGCACATAGCCGGGCTGCGCCGCCAGGGCGGCCTGGTAATGGGTTTTGGCCTCTTCGCCATCGCCTTTTTCGCGAAACGCCGAGCCCATGGTGAGGTGCAATTCCGGGCTCTGCGGTTCTCGCGCCAGAACCGGTTGAAGCAGGGCAATGGCGGCGTCGAACTGGCCCATGCTGCGCAGCAGGTTGGCGAGGTTGACCAGAGCTTCAATTCGTTCCGGCTCCAGCGCCAGCACCCGGCGGAAAAACTGTTCGGCCGGTGCGGCCAGGCCAAGCGCCTGTGCGGTGTTGCCCAGGGCAAACAGAACTTTCGCGTCATCCGGCTGAACCGCCAGCGCCGCTTCATACTGGGCAATGGCCTCGGCATGGCGGCCTGCCGCGGTAAGTCTCAGGCCTGCTTGATAGGCGCTCATGGTGCCAACATTGCGCGGCTGCCGTTAAGGCCGCCTTAACCGCGTTTTTTGTTGGCATGGCAAGCTTTTTATCGCTGCGGCCATTAGGACCCCCTTAAGGACGCGGATGCGATTTTAGCACCCATGGGCGGGATCACCGGATTGGATTCATCGGTGCTGCTGGGATACTACCAATCCCAGCTGTATTCGAGCCCGTCCGCCATCAGCGCCGCCAACGTCATGGCCCAGCAGGCCGCCGCCCAGACCAACAAGGGCGCGACGGCGAACGACGATCCGCCCTGGAACACGCCCAACGCCAACAATGCCGCACAGGACGCCCAGGTCCTGTCCACGACCAACTTCCTGGATACATCCAACGTTCCGCTGTCGGCTGGCGCGACATCGGACTCCAAGATGGAGCAGGACAACCAGAAGCTTTTCTCGCTCTACAGCGCGGTGAACACCTTGGCCTATCTCGCCAAGATGGCGCAGAACCCGAACGAGACCAGCGGCCAGCTGGCCGGTTTGAACACCCGGTTTCAGACAGGCCTGAACCAGATCCAGCAATATCTGGCGACCACCAAATTCAACAACTTCAACATGCAATCGGCCAAGCCGTCCGATACGGCCACGGCGGGCGCCACCATTGCCTTCAGCAATTTCACCTATGCCACCAAGCAGCTGGTGACCAACGCCAATCTGAACAATCCGCTGCCGGGGCTTTCGGCATCCGACAGCTTCACCATCGGCATCAAGAAAGGCGGCACCACGACCAATGTGGCGATCGATCTGTCGCAGGTGCCGGGCACGCTGAACCTCACCAACATCGTCAGCTACATCAACAACCAGCTCTCGGCGGCCGGATTCGCCACGCGCTTCCAGAAGGTGGAACAAGGCGGCACTGCCACCTCCGACGCCAACGCGACCTATGGTCTGCAGATCACGCCGGGCGGCGTGGAACAGGTCTCGCTGTCGGCCAATGCCACGCCGGCGCTGTACATGGTGGGCAATAGCGGCCTTGCCACAGAGACCTCGACCGTCACCAACAGCGCCACCTCCGCAACCACAACCACGGCGGCCGATCAGGCCGGCCGTCTCACCAAGCTTTCCGGCATCAACGGCACGCCGACATCGACCTTCAGCGTCAATCAGGCCGCCACTGGCGGCACCACCACAGCCCAGAAGACGGTGGTGGACTCAAGTGGCAATGTCTATGTGCTGGGCACCTCCACCGGCGACTTCGGCAGCCAGCTCAACCAGGGCACGCAGGACGTCTATCTCACCAAATACGATTCTGCCGGCAATGTGGTGTGGCAGAATTTGCTGGGCAGCAGCGGCAGCGCCAATGGCTACGACATGGCGCTCGATCCATCGGGCGGCATCGTCGTGACCGGCGCTTCCACCGCCGACCTCACCACCACCTCGGTGGCGGACGGCAACAACGATTCCTTTGTCGCGCGCTATGACTCCAGCGGCAACCAGACCTGGATCAAGCAGATCCAGACGCTCGCCACCAATCAGGCCAACACTGTCAGTGTGGACGCCAGCGGCAATGTCTATATCGGTGGCGCCGTGTCGGGCGGCGTGGTCGGCGCCGGCCAGACCTCGTTGGGCGGCGGCGACGCCTATCTCGCCAAATTCGATTCCAAGGGCAAGCTCCTGGCCGAACAGCAGTTCGGCACCAGCGGCGCCGATAGTGTGGCCGCCACTGCCACTGCCAGCGACGGCAGCCTCTATGTCGCCAGTGTGCAGAGCGGTCACGCCATCCTGGCCAAATATGCCGGCGGCGATGTCACCTCCGCGCCGGTCTGGACCGAGGATCTCGGCAGCCTGGGCGTGGGTGGCGCCATCGGCGGCCTCGCCACCGCCAATGGCCAGGTCTATGTCTCCGGCTCGACCACCAACGGCAATCTGACCGCGGGCGGCGCGGCGAGTGTGGCCGCGCCGGCCAGTGGCGGTGTGGACGCCTTTGTCTTCAGTGCCACTGACAATGGCTCGAGCGTCTCGGCCAACACCGTGACCTATATCGGCACCAGCGGCAGCGACACGGGCGGCGACGTCACGGTCGCATCCGACGGCACGGTCTTTGTCACCGGCTCGACCACCGGCACCTTCGCGGGCGCTCAGCGCAGCGTGCAGAATGTCACCAACGCCTTTGCCACCTCCATCGGTCCGGGCGGGGCGATCAACTGGACCAAGCAATATGGCGGCGCCGATGGCGTTTCGACCGGCGCAGGCCTTGCCATCGATCCCAACGGCTCCAGTGTGCTCGATGCCTTGGGCCTGCCGCGCGGCACCATCTCGCTGAACCAGTCGGTGGACCTGACCCAGCAGACCACGTTGCGGGCGGGCGACAGTTTCCAGATCGCGATCCAGGGTACGGCGGCCCGCACCGCCACCATCACCGTCGATCCGGGCGAGACCTATGACTCGCTGGTGACCAAGATCAACGCGCAGCTCGGCAGCATCGGCAAGGCTGCGGTGAACTATACCGGCTCGGGCGAGAACATGACCATCAAGGTCAATCCCGGCAACACCATCAACCTGGTGTCGGGGCCGGACGATTTCGACGCTTTGGCGCGGCTGGGTATCACCGCCGGTGTGCTGACCGCACCTGCCACCGGCAGCGCCAGCGTCACCAGCAGCACCAGCAACAGCAGCAGCAATATCACGCCCACCTACGGGCTAGGCCTGACCGGTGGTGTCACCGGCCCGCTGGATATCTCCACCAAGACCGGCGCGGACATGGCGCGCTCAACTTTGCTGACGGTGCTGTCCAGCATCCAGAGCACCTATCAGACCACCAACGCGCCGCCGCCCACCCCGCAGCAACCGGGCAATAACTCGGGTACTGTCAGTGCCGCGACGACGTCGCAGCTGGCGAGCTACAACATGGCGCTTTCGTTGATGAATACCGATCCCAGCAGCGCCGTGGCCAACATCCAGTCGATCGTGGCCAGCGGCGGGCAGAGCAGCGGGGGCGGGCTGTCCAGCCTGCTTGGGGCGCTGGGCGGATTGAGCTAGCCGGATGGTCATGGCGATGGCCATGACGGCGGATTTCAAATCGCTGAAATCGCAAGCCGCGAAGCGCTACGGCTTCAAACGACCCTGTTGAAAACCATTGCGCCGGACGGCGGCGGCTTGTAGCCGGGGCGGGCCGTGTAAGTACGCGCCGGCGCATTGGCGCGGTCCACTTCCGTGGCGATGGCGCGGATCAGGCCTTCGCTGGCATTCTTGACGCGCGTGACCATGCGCACATGAAGCTGCAGCACTTCGCGAAATCTGGCGGTGATGGCGAAGAAACGCTGGCGCAGGGTGAGTGGGGCACTCTGGGCCAGGCGGACATCGAAGCCCTGCGCCTCGCGGCCATAGATGGCGGTCAGCTTCTGGATTTCGGGATCGGCGGTGGCCAGTGCCTGGCGGCCGCCATCCTTGAGAATGGCGATATCGGCTTCCAGCGCCATGATGATGCGCTCGGCCAGTGCGATCAGTCTTTCGATGCGGGAATCGTCTTTCATTGCGCAGCCTGCTGGTGCTTGAGCAATTCGGTTTTCATTTGGGCGGCCATGCCGAAACCGCCCTGCTGTTCGATGCCCTTGGCGTATTCGTTGATCATCAAGGAGCGGAACATTTCCTCGCCCTGGCCACCGCCGGTAAGGGTGTCGGACTGGATGCCGGAGAACATGCTGCCCAGGAACTGGGAGATGAAGATGCTCTCGTAATCCTTGGCCGCGGCTTCGGCTTTGAGGGCGCTGGCAGTCGGCTTGGGCGGGGCCGCCAGCGGTGCTTGCTGGGCCATCGTCATTGCGCCTTGGATCGCAGCGTCCATCAGCCGATGATCTCGATTTCGGCCTGCAGCGCGCCGGCCGCCTTGATGGCCTGAAGGATGGAGATGATGTCGCGGGGGCCGACCCCCAGCGCGTTCAGCCCGTCCACCACATGCTGCAGCGAGACACCGTCCGGCATTACCGCGATTTTGTTGCCCTTGCCGTCGTCGACCTGGATGTTGGTGCGGGGCACGACTTGTGTGGTGCCGGTGTTGGAGAAGGGCGAGGGCTGGCTGACCTGCGGGGTCTCGGTGACCTTGATGGTGAGATTGCCCTGGGCGATGGCGACGGTGGAGATGCGCACATCCGAGCCCATCACGATCACGCCGCTGTTTTCGTCGATGATGACCTTGGCGGGCTGGTCGGGGTCGACCTTGACCTGCTCGATGTCGGTGAGAAGAGACATGACGCCGCCGGGGTAATTGGCGGGCACGTTCAGCACGACATTGGAAGGGTCGGTGGCCTGGGCGGTGTTGCCGCCGAGATAAGCGTTTACCGCCTTGGCGATGCGGGTGGCGGTGGTCAGGTCGGGATTGTGCAGCGACAGCTTCAGATTGGAGAGGCTGGAAAGCTGGAAGCCGGTGCCTTTTTCCACGATGGCACCATTGGCGATGCGCCCGGCGGTGGGCACCCCGCGGGTGACGCTGGAAGCCTCGCCCTGGGCGGAGAAGCCGCCGATCGAAACCGGGCCCTGGGCCAGGGCATAGATCTGGCCGTCGGCGCCGAAGAGCGTCGTGACCAGCAGGGTGCCACCTTGCAGATTCTTGGCATCGCCCATGGCCGATACCGACACGTCGATGCGCGAGCCGGGCGCGGCAAAGGCGGGCAGGTTGGCGGTGACCATTACAGCGGCCACGTTCTTGGTCTGCATGACCTGGCCGCGGGCATTGGTACCCAGTCGTTCCAACATGCTCTGGATGCTGAGCTGGGTGAACGGGGCGTTCTTCAGGCTGTCGCCTGTGCCGTTCAGGCCGACCACAAGGCCATAGCCGATCAGCATGTTGTCACGGATGCCCTGGACGTCGACCAGGTCCTTGACCCGCGAAAAAGCGAAAGCGGGGGAGGCCGCCAGAGCGGTTCCCACGGCAAGGGCGGCGATACGAAGATAATAAGGTGCGCGGCGCATATGTTCGGCTTCTGCCTGGTGTCTGGCCCAACCCTTGCCAGTTTCGTGCCGGGTCGCGGCAGAAATAAACCTTTTCAGTTCAATGGGTTGAACGGTGTTCGGGAACGTCCGAATGCACTCCCGGCACTTCTTGCCGGGATCAGCCTGCCGGTTTGGATGGATTTCGCCCCTCCCGCTACGCCGGTAGGGGGGAGGGGGCCGGTTCTTTCCTGCCGATCATCAAGGCCAGGAAGGCTGCCCCCACAGCGACAAAGCCGGCGATGACAAAAGAGTCCAGATAGGACCCGGTGGCGGTGCGGGAGGCACCCGCAAAGAAAGCGGCCGCGGCGGCGCCGATCTGATGGCTGGCTCCGATCCAGCCGAACAAGACCGGTGCGCGGGCGGTGCCGAAGACCCGGTTGGCGATGGCCAGGGTGGGCGGCACGGTGGCAATCCAGTCCAGGCCATAGAAAACCGCGAACAGCGACAGGCCGAAGAAAGTGAAGTTGGCGAAGGGCAAATAGATGAGGGACAAGCCGCGCAGGCCGTAATAGGCGAATAGCAGCTTGCGCGGGTCCATCCGGTCGGTCAGCCAGCCCGAGGCGGTTGTGCCCACCAGATCGAACAGGCCCATGATGGCCAGCAGCCCGCCGGCCGCGACCGCTTCCATGCCGTGATCGTGGCACAGCGCGATCATGTGGGTACCGATCAGGCCATTGGTGGTGAAGCCGCAGACAAAGAAGGTGATGGAGAGCAGCCAGAAATCGCGGTTCCTCAGGCCATCGCCCAGGGCGGTAAACGCGGTCTTCAGCGGATTGCCGCGCATTTGGGTTTCCACGGGATGATCTGCATCGGCGCCAAAGGGCCTGGCACCGATATCCGCCGGTCCTTCCGGCAGCAGGAAATAGACCGCTGGAATCAGCACCGTCATGGCAATGGCGACGCACAACACCACTGGCTTCCAACCATGGCTTTCGGCGATGGCAGACAGGGCCGGAATGAAGACCAGGGTGCCGGTGGAGGTGGAGGCCGCGAACAGACCCATGATCAAGCCGCGGTTGGTGACAAACCAGCGATTGACGATAGTGGCCGCCAGCACGGTGCTGACACAGCCCGAGCCGATGCCCGAGATCACGCCCCAGCTCAGCACCAGTTGCCAGGGCGCGGTCATGAACAGGCTCACGGCCGAGGAAACGGCCATCATCGCCAGTGCCACCATCACGGTCGCTCTGATGCCAAAGCGCTGCATGGCGGCGGCGGCAAAGGGCCCTGTCAGGCCGAATAGGAAGATGCCTATGGCGGCGGCCAGGCTGATGGTCTGGCGCGACCAGCCAAAGGCCTGGCCCCAGGGCACCATCAGCACGCCGGGCGCGGACCTCAGCCCTGCCGCTGCCAGCAGTGCGGTAAAGATGATAGCCACCACTGCCAGGGCATAGTGCCGGCCAAAGAAGGTGCGCTTTGTCATGGGCGGGAAGCTGACACAGATGACCTGCAAAAGCTCTGCTGCTCCTTGCATGGCTGTCAGGATGGACGAAGGTGGCTGCCAGCCTTATTTTTGTGGCTTCAACCATCCGGCAGCGCAAATTCCGATGAAAACCCGATGACCATGGACGCGCTGGATGCGCCCGCAGGCTGGGTGGTGGGCTGGCGGAACGCCTTCACATCGAAAGAGCTCGATGCCATCGAAGCCTATGGCGACAGCCTGGAGCCGATGAAAGCCGAGATCGCCGGCCGCACGGGCAATACCGATCATCTGCGCATCACCCGCGTCGCCTGGATGGACCGCGTTCCTCAGATCGAGTGGCTGTATGCCAAGGTCGAACAGGCGGTGCTCGAAATGAACAGCCGGCTCTACAAATATGACCTTTACGGTCTGGTCGAGAATTTCCAGTACACCGTCTATCACGGCAGCGAGGGCGGCCATTACGACTGGCATTGCGACACCGGAAAGACGGCGGAGCCGCGCAAGATCTCCCTGACCCTGCAACTCAGCGAGCCGTCGGCCTATGAGGGCGGGGACCTGCTGCTGGAAGCGGGCGCGGGGCCGACCTGCGCCCACAAGGCCCGCGGCACCCTGGTGGCTTTTCCGTCTTATGTGTTGCACCGGGTCACCCCGGTCACGTCCGGCATCCGCAAGTCGCTGGTGGCCTGGGTTTCGGGGCCTGTGTTCCGATGAGCCTGTATTCCCCCGAGTCAGTTCTCCATTGAGCCACATGGACAGGCTTGATCGGGCTTTCTATTTTCAGCCCATCGCTGTGCATGAGTCTTTTTCAGGAATCTCCGATGTCTCGCGCCCCACGTCCGGCTCTCTTGTGCATCCTCGATGGCTGGGGGTTCCGTCCCGATCATGCCGAGGACAATGCCATCGCCGCGGCGCGCACCCCCAACTACACCCGCCTCTTGGCCGAATGCCCGCATGCGCTGCTGGAAACCTCCGGCAATGCGGTGGGCCTGCCCAAGGGCCAGATGGGCAATTCCGAAGTGGGACACATGAATATCGGCGCCGGCCGGGTGGTGGCGCAGGATCTGCCGCGCATCGATGTCGCCATCGAGGATGGCAGCATCGCCCGCCGCCCCGCTCTGCTGGCGCTCATAGATAAAGTGAAGAGCTCGAAAGGCGCCGTGCATGTGATGGGACTGATGTCTCCGGGCGGGGTTCATTCCCATCAGGATCACATCGCGGCATTGGTGAAGATCCTGTCCGCTGCGGGGGTGCCGGTGTTCGTGCATGCCTTTCTGGACGGCCGCGATACCCCGCCCAAAAGCGCGCGCGGGTTTGTTGAGAAATTCCTGTCCGATATCGCCGGCCTTGCCGGGGTGCGCCTGGCGACCCTGTCGGGCCGCTATTACGCCATGGACCGCGACAAGCGCTGGGACCGGGTGGAGAAATGCTATGCGGCGCTGGTTGACGCCAAGGGCGCGCGCTTTGACGATGCCTTTGCCGCGCTGGATGCGTCCTATGGCGACAATGTCACGGACGAGTTCGTCCTGCCCTGTGCGCTGGGCGATTATATGGGGATGCAGGATGGCGATGCCATGCTGTTCGCCAATTTCCGCGCCGATCGGGCGCGGGAGATTTCCGCCGCTCTCTTGGATAAGAGCTTTGCGGGCTTCAGCCGCGAACGGCTTGTCAGCTTCGGTGCGGCGGCAGGCCTGACCGAATATTCCGAGGCGTTGAAGCCGCTGATGACAGCCGTCTTCCCGCCGGAAGATGTGCGCCAGACCCTGGGCGAGGTGGCGGCCGAGCATGGGATGAAGCAGCTGCGCATCGCCGAGACGGAGAAATACGCCCATGTCACTTTCTTCCTGAATGGCGGGCGCGAGGATCCGTTCGAGGGCGAGGACCGCATCCTGGTGCCCAGCCCGAAGGTCGCCACCTACGATCAGAAACCCGAGATGAGCGCCTATCAGGTGACCGACAAGCTGGAAGAGGCGATCGGTTCCGGCAAATACGATCTGATCGTCTGCAATTATGCCAATCCGGACATGGTGGGTCATACGGGCGTGATGGCAGCGGCGGTGAAGGCCGTGGACACGATCGATGAATGTCTGGGGCGGCTCACGCGGGCGCTGGAAAAGGCCGGCGGGGTGATGCTGCTGACCGCCGATCATGGCAATATCGAGATGATGAAGGACCCCAAGACTCACGAGCCCTATACGGCTCACACGACTTTGGATGTTCCCGTCCTTGCCGTCGGCGCGCCGAAAGGTGCCACCTTGAAGAACGGCAGGCTGGCCGACGTCGCGCCGACCTTGCTGGACTTGATGGAACTGGAAAAGCCGGCCGTGATGACGGGGCATTCCCTTCTGGTGAGAGGCACGTGAGGCGGGACGGCATTCTTCTTCTTTGTCTGCTGCTGGCAGCCGCTCCAAGCTTCGCCAAACCGGTTCAGCCCGTCCGCCGCGTTAACGCCCCGGTTCCCACGCCGCGCCCGGCTTTGTCTGTCCGCGCCGCGCCCGATGCGCCTATGGATCTCAGCCATGCCTTGCCCGGCAAGGCGCTGGCCAAGCTGCCGTCCAGTGCGCAGCAACTCAAAAGCCTGTCTTCGGAACTCAAACAGGGCCAGCCGCAACTGGCCAGTGCGAAGGAAAAGAGCGAGACCCTCGCCAAGGAGGCGGCCGCGCTCAAGAAGAAGCTGATCGAGACCGCGGCGCGCATCGAGAGCCTGGAGCGGGAGAAGATCGATGCCGATACCAGGATCGAAAGCCTCAGCGAAGAAGACGCGAGACTGAGCAAAGGCTTTGCCAACGATCGCGTGGCGGTGACCAAGTTGCTGGCGGTGCTGGAACGGTTGCAGCACGACATGCCGCCGGCGCTGGCCATGCGGCCCGACGATGCCTTGGGCGCGGCACGCGGTGCCATGCTGATCGGCGCGTCCCTGCCGCCGGTCTATGCCCAGGCGGCGCGGCTGTCGCGGCGGATCGATGCCTTGAAGCGCACGCGCGAGGCGCTGGAGCGGCAGAAGGCGCTGGCGGCCGATACCTCCGCGCGTCTCAATGTGGCACGCGGCGAGCTCGACGAGTTGCTGACCCAGAAAGAGCGCGAGGCCGAAGGCGCGGCCGAGACCTATGGCACTTTGAAGTCGCGAATGGAGGACGTTGCGCGTGAGGCCGCCGATTTCCAGGCGCTTCTGGCGCGGGTCAGGACCTTGCGCCGGGAGGCCGGCGACACCGACGACGGTGTGGTTACCGTGGAGGCAACGTCGTTAGGTTCCTTTAATGGCCTGGCCCGGAACTCGATCCTGGAACCGGTGGTGGGCAAGGCGACGGCCGGCACGGATAGCCGGAATCCGGGGCTTTCCTATGCAACCCAGCCGGGGGCCCAGGTGATCGCGCCCTCAGATGGCAAAGTTTTATATGCCGGGCCTTACCATAAGAGCGGACAAGTGTTGATCCTGGAGATCACGACCGGTTACGATGCAGTCCTCGCGGGACTGGGACGGGTGACAGTAAAGCCCAACGATCAACTGCTCGCAGGTGAGCCGGTCGGCGTGATGCCGTCGGATGCAGCCGATGATCGGCTTTATTTCGAACTGCGCCATGATGGGCATGGCCAGTCTCCAGCGCCCTGGCTGAAAGTGAATTTGCGTTCTGCGGTTGGAAAGGCGAACGGTACATGAAGAAAGTGGCTGTGCTTGGTCTTGGTCTGATGGGCGGCTTTGTGGCGGCCATGTTCGCCCTTCCCGAGGCGAAGGGCGCGGCTGA
>Ga0310811_10009761_pt1 | contig 12405 bp, 9 predicted proteins | sample YCmetagenome_FD_207642 | JGI IMG/M metagenome (GOLD analysis project Ga0310811, IMG submission 207642) | Soil microbial communities from experimental microcosm in Duke University, North Carolina, United States - YC | ecosystem: Engineered > Artificial ecosystem > Soil microcosm > Unclassified ... | reverse complement strand
ATCGTCCGATTGAAGTCCACTGTGTGCAACGATCGGCTTGCCGGCCCGATCGAAGATCACAACAGACAGCGCACTGTTGCCAAGCACAACGCTCACCAGCCGAGTCGCGTGCTGGCGCACAGCGTCACAGGAGTCCAGTTCTTCGGCCAGCCGGCGCAAATGGCGAGCGGCGAGCACGACGTCGAGATCGTCTTGCGTGCGCACTTGCTGATCCAGCGCGAAGTAGACGTAGCTGCCGACCAGCGCAAAGACGGCCAGCGTAGTCGCACCGAATGCGACCGCCAACGTGACAGCGAAAGACCGCTGCATCATCAGTTGGCGCTCCTTGGCTCGAGTAGGTACCCCACGCCGCGCACGGTATGGATCAGCCTGATAGGCTGGCCCTCGTCGATCTTCGCGCGCAGACGCCGGATTGCCACTTCCACCACGTTGCTATCGCTGTCGAAGTTCATGTCCCATACCGATGAGGCGATCTGTGTACGACTCAGCACTTCGGCTTGACGACGCGCAAGCAGGTGCAGCAATGAAAACTCACGCGGCGTAAGATCGATGCGCGTCGTACCGCGCCGCACGCGGCGCCGGATCAGATCGATCTCGAGATCGCCGACGGCGATGAGTTCGCTTTCGCGCGGAGGGCCCCGCCGCGCGAGCGTGCGCACACGCGCCAGCAATTCGACGAACGCGAACGGCTTGGCGAGATAGTCGTCCCCGCCCAGCTCCAATCCGTGGACCCGATCCGCCACATCGTCGCGCGCCGTCAGGAACAGCACGGGCGTCGACTTGGTCTTGCGCAGACGCTGCAGCACGCCGAAGCCGTCCAGCATCGGCAACATCACATCCAGGACGATTACGTCGTAATTGTGTTCCTGCGCAAGCTGCAAACCACGCACCCCGTCGCCTGCGAGGTCGACGTCGTAGCCCGATTCCTCCAGCCCCTTCTTAAGGTAGGCGCTCGTCTTCGGCTCGTCTTCAACTACCAGAATTCGCATCTCAACTCCCGCACCCCGTTTGCCGCTCGGCCGATCAACTCGTATGCCGGGGCCGCGCTTCTCGCCCGAGCGGTACAGCAGCGATGCCTCCGTCATTGGGCATCCCGAGGCTTCCTCCGCCCGCGGCGACCAGCGCGTCGTATTCGGCGCAACTGATGCCTCGTGCGTGGCAAAGAAAGGCCGCCGTCTGCCAGATCATCGTGTCGGACTGCGTTTGCCACCAGCGCCACCGTCCACAGTCACGCGAAAGACGCAGTCCACGCCGCCATGCTAGGCCGTCGGACGTTACCGGATACCTGCTCCGAACGTTACATTTTTGTCACCCGCCGCAGCCGCGCTCAGATGACAAATCCGTAATAGTTCAGTCCGCATGCCGTAATCGCTTGCGCGGTAACCTTACATGCGATGGTCGATAGAGGTGGGATGTCATGAATCAAATCGCCGCGATGCGCATCTTTGTGAAGGTCGCCGAGTACCTTAACTTCACGGCTACCGCCAAGGAGCTTGGCGTCTCCACAGCCGTGGTCACGCGCAACATCGCCGCGCTCGAAGAGCACCTGCACACGCGGCTCATCAATCGCACGACGCGGAGCGTATCGCTTACCGCGCCCGGTAGAACGTATTGGGACGCCTGCACACAGCTGCTCAAGCAACTGGACTTGATCGATGAAGACATCGCATCGGCGACGAATCAAACAACCGGAGCGCTCAAAGTTGCAGTGACGGCTTCGTACGCCGTCACCGAGTTGCCGCGACTCATGGCCGCCTATCATCTCGTGGAACCGAATGTCAGCTTCGAGGTGTCGGCGTTCGAAAGCATGAACTCCGTGACGTTGAGCGACTTTGACGTATGCTTCGTCGCCGAGCGGCGCCTCCGGGACTCGTCACTCGTTTGCCGTTCGCTGGAGCCTTTCCGCGAAGTCGTGGCCGCCGCGCCCGAGTACCTTGCGCGCTCAGGGGTTCCATTGAAGCCTGAGCAACTCGAGCGTCACGACATCGTGCTTACGCCGAATGCCCCGGCGCGCTTCTGGGAGTTTCGCGATCGCACTGACACCCGACGCGTAGCGGTCAAGCCGCTCGTGAGCACCACGACCGTTGCGGCGGCCAAGGCTGCCGTCATTGCCGGACTCGGCATCGCACGGCTGCCGGTTTCACTGATTCGAGATGAGCTCGACTCAGGCCAGATACGTCCGCTCCTCGATCATTTCCCCCTCAATGACGACAACCGAACCGTCTGGATGGTTTATTCCGGCCAACGGCTCATGCCCGCAGCGGTTCGCAGCTTTATCGACTTCGTCGCCTCTCACTACCGGACCTTCACTGCTGAGGCTGCAGCCTGACACTTCAGGGCATGCGAGCCAATTGTCTGAATTAATCACCCGGTGCGTTCATCACACTGGTTCCTTCAATGACCGCATAGCGGCACAATAGGCAAGCTTACAAGCCAGCTACATACCGGCCACCGCCTGCGTAATCAACTCTGCGATGGGCGGACGGCGGGCACACTCCATGCGGCCGAGCGGCCAGGAGAAAAGACATGAAGCCGACATCGTCTTTGGCCGAGGCCCTGCGCGAGGCGAAGATCGTCGAAGCACTTTCCGTCGCCCGTTTTGCACTGGGGACCCACGACCGCTTGCTTCACATCCGCGAAGGGCAACAGATCGAGATGGATTTCAGGTATGAGATCCACAAGATCGATGAAGCGCTCCAGTTGCTCGGGATCGACCCCGCGCGCCCCCCGTCCGCACCGCTGCCTCAGCACGACGACTCAGTGGGTGGCGACTCAGTGGGTGACGACACAAGGAATAGCCGTTCATCAAGTCAATCAATGACCTCACAGCAGCGACAGCGGTAAGGAAGGTACATAAATTCCTTTTCACCTTCTAGCCACTGATCCGCTAGGCGCAGGTAACTATGCTGTTCATCGACCCACACAAACCATGATGCTTTCGGGGTCACCTGCTACTACGCACAGTTGAGGACTCTTGAAATGAAATATTTGACGATAGCTATTGCTTTAGCCGGAACAGTGTCGGCAACGTCGGCCTTTGCACAGTCGTCCGCCCCCGCAGCGGCAAATGAAGCGGCACAGGTTGCGCAAGCCCCCGTCGCTGCACCGGCCCAGCAGTCAGCTACGCCTTATGATCAACCTGTGGTGGGTAAGACCCGCGCACAGGTCTATCAGGAATTGATTGACGCCGAGCAGGACGGGCAGATGGCGAACCTGACCTGGAACGTCTACGCTGGGGGCTAATCCCTCAGGCATGGAATGAAAAAAAGGCACCGCGATGGGTGCCTTTTTCAGATCGACAACCTAGGTGTTTAGAAGCGGGTACGCAGACCGGCGCCAACCATCACTTGGTTCTTCGTTGCCGCATAGCCTCCAACGTAGGACCATGCGCCTTCAAACGGAGCCAGGGACGAGCCACCCTGTGCCGCGCTGATACCGCCGCTCAGGTTGGACCAGTTGGCGAGCATGTACACATCGGTGCGCTTGGACAAGTAGTAGTCCGACAACAGGCTAACCTGATTCCATTTTGGCGAGATCGAGTGCTGGGCGTTGGTGACCTTGCCATCGGTGTAGGTGTAAGCCGCGCCCAAGACCCATGCCGGCGTAACGCGGTAATGCGCGTTCAGTTCATAGTTCGTGTAGTGAACGTAGGCCGAATTCGCGAGCGTCACAGGCGTGGATGTGGCCGTGAAAGCGGTAGCGTTATAGTACTTGCTGTCCGTAATCACAGCGCCAATCGTAGCGGCGCCGAACGTGTAGTTCACGCCACCGCCAAAAATACGCGTCTTCCCTGCAGTAAAGGCCGAATCGGCAGTGGAGCTGTCGGAATCAACCGCGCCGCTGGTGTTGGTGACTTGACCCAGGGCGTTGAGGTTGTTGTTGATTTGCGTGTAACCCAACGTCGCCAGAATCGGGCCGCTGTTGTACATGGCGCCGAAGCTGTATGCGCGGTTGTTCGCGAAGCCGCCGGCCGCGTTGGAGAAGCCATAGAGGCCACCGAACTGCAGGCCGTAGTAATTCGGGCTTTGGTATTTCACCGCGTTGTTGACACGGAACGTACCAATCATGTTGTCGTTATCGCTCACATGCGCGAAGGCATTGCCGCCGGCGCCGAGGCCGTTCTCCATCGCCACACGACTAACCCAGTCGTACATGAATTCGTTCTGGCGACCCAACGTGAGGGTACCGTAATCGTTTTGCGTCACGCCGACATAGGCATTCCGACCGAATTCGCGGCCGCCCTGGGCGAGCTTACCGTTGCTCAGCGTAAAGCCGTTTTCCAACACGAAGATCGCCTTCAAGCCGCCACCCAGATCTTCCGCACCGCGCAGGCCCCAGCGATTGCTTTGCATCATGCCGTCAGTCAGCTTGACGTTGCTATGGCCAACGCCACCACCAACGCTGGTGTTGTTGGTGTAGGAGATGCCTTCGTCCAGCAGACCGTAAAGGGTAACGCTGCTTTGTGCGTGTGCCGCCGTGGTGCCGAGTGCCGCGAGCACCGCGGCAAAAAATGCTGTGTACTTCATCAAGACTCTCCGGTAGCTAATTAGTTTATGTTCTCCGCAAACAGAGCATGTTTGCGTGAAATTGGAGTCTAGCCTTGTCGACATCGGAAGTTCTCAAGAAACGCTCAAAGCGTAGCTTTTATGCAACGAATTGAAATTTTCAATTTCAGGTAACGTTATGCATAGTCTTTCACCAGTCTTTCAATCGTACCGATCTGTATATGACATAAATCCGTCTTCGCGCTACCCAAGCAATATCGGTTTGTCAGGTCGGCAATGAAGGATGCAAGACCGGCGAGCCTTGATTTACTTTAGCGCTGCGCCCTTGAACTCGGGAATCAGCAACAGTGTGGCGACCATGTCGAGCACATAGATGCTCGCAAGCAGTGCGATGGCCAGATTGAATGAGTACGCCGAAGCGAGCACCCCGATCACCACGGGCCCCAGCCCTCCAACGGCGCGCCCGATGTTCCAGAGCACGTTCTGCGCCGTCGCGCGTGCCGATGTCGGATACGCTTCCGACATCAGCGTGCCGTAACCACCGACCATGCCATTGACAAACATGCCCATGAGGGCGCCGGCCCAAAGCATCGTCAAGGCACCGGTCAGCTGCGAATAGACGACCACCATCACGACTGCGCCGAATTGATACAGCAGAAAGGTCGGCTTGCGCCCAATCCTGTCCGCGAGCTCCCCGAAAAGCCAAACGCCAACCATCATCCCGAGCACGGTCACTGCGGTCCATAAACCTGACTTCGTCAATGAAAAGCCCAAGTGCGTGGACAGATACGTTGGCATCCAGATCATGAGCCCGTAGTAGCCGAAATTCTGAACCGCGCAAAGAATGGCAATGCCGAGACTCGTTTTGGCGGTGCGAGCGTTTTCGACTAACAGCCGGAAGCTGTGTGCGAGAGGAGGCGCTTGGCGACGCTCACGGTTGTGTACGAATACCTCCGGTTCATGCAGCTTGCGGCGCAATGCCCAAGCGAGAAGCGCGGGAACGACACCGACTACAAACACGCCCCGCCAGCCTACGATCTGAAGCAACAGCGGCGTCAGCAATGAGGCCAGCAGCACACCGCTCTGCCATCCGAGGGCAACGTACGACGACACGCGAGCACGCTTTGCTGCTGGCCACGCTTCGGCAACCAATGCCATGCCGATACCGAACTCGCCGCCAAGCCCGATACCCGCGATCGTCCGATAGACAACCAAGTCCCGGTAGCCGTGCGCCACCGCACATAGCCCGGTAAAGATGGCGAAGAGCAGAATCGTCCACGTCAGCACGCGGATGCGGCCGAATCGATCGCTCAGCGAGCCGAACACGATGCCCCCGGCAACCGCGCCGATCAGCGTCCAGGTGACCAGCGCACCGCCTTGCTGGGTACTCAGATGCAGTCCCTTTGTTATGGCAGGGAGCATGAAGCCGAGTATCAATAGATCAAAGCCGTCCATTGCATAGCCGAGTGCTGCCCCGGCAAGCGCCCTCCACGCATAGGCGCTCGTTTGCGCTGGCGGCTCCGAATTCGGCAGAACGCCGGCACTTTGAATTTTTGCTTCCATGATGTTCCAACTGTGGCGGGGCCGTTTTGCTGCGGCCTCCGCACAACGACACTGACACTGACTTACTCGGCGAGGTGCCGCTTAATTGCGGCCGTAATGAACTCCGCGTCTTCCACATTGGCGCTCGGAAGACCTGCGCGATGCCCCCAGTCGGAGCGAATCGGCAAGAGCCGTGCATTAGGCATCTGCTCGACTTCCAGACGGTTGTCTTCAACTTGGAAGTAGAGATCGGTATCGCCCGGCATGATCAACGCGCGTGCGGAAATGGCGCGCAGCGCCGCATGGAAATCGCCCTTGTAGAGGTCGTTTGCGGCGATGTTCGCGTGCTGCCAGCTCCACATGTGTGCGAGCAAGTTGTTGGCGTCGCGCTTGAGGAAGTTGGCCTCCCACGAACCGATGAGGAAGTCTTCGAGCGACGTGAACCCCGCGATGCGCCACATCTCGTTCCGATAGAACGTCTGCGACATGGCCATGGCTGCGTAGTTGCGACCCATTGCGCGCAGCCCGCATTCCGGACGCGCGACGAACGTACCGTTTTGATAGGCAGGATCGGTCGTGAGCGTCGCGCGGACACCATCGATGAAGACCTGGTTATGCGGCGAAGTCTTCGCCGCCCCGCACAGCACAACCAGACGCTCCACGTCGGCAGGATAAAGCGCAGCCCAGTGATAGGCCTGGATGCCGCCCATCGACCATCCGCACGCCATCGCCAGTTGCTCGATGCCGAACACCTCGCGCAGCATTCGGCGCTGAATGTGCACGTTGTCCGCAATGGTGAAGTTGGGCCAGCGAGTGCCGTTGAAGGGTTCCACGGCATTGCTCGGCGATGAAGACAATCCGTTGCCGAAGAGGTTCGGGATGACGACGAAGTACTTGTCAGTGTCGAGCGCCTTGCCTGGGCCGACCATCCAATCGATGTCGTAGTGATGGGCGGCAAACGAAGTCATGTAGAGGATGACATTCGATTTTTCCGGATTGAGCTTGCCGTAGGTTTGATATGCGAGCTTTGCATCACGGAAGGTGATGCCCGATTGCAGCAAAACATCGCCGGCGTTGAAAACGGAATAGTCATCCATGGGAAATGCGGTCCTGTGGTTGAGGAACGAATTGGGTCGACGCTTTCGAGTTACGTCGTGCCGAACGCAAAACTTTGGCCTCGCGCAGCGGCTGGCAGCGCATGCATTTTCTTGCAGCGCGCAGCAACGAGGGCATCGTCGATTGGTCCGGCTCGACGATCTCGCCACGGTGCGTCGATGACGTGCCGTGGCTCAGATGTCCTTCTAATGCGCGTGCGGGTCGTGGCTGTTGATATCCGGCGCAACGAACCCGCGGATCGGATATGCAAAGCCAGATCTTTCACGCGGGAATGATGTTTCTCTCTTTGAGCCTGTCAAAAAGCTTGAAGAACGAATCTGGCGTGCTCCGATACTCGAGAAAACCGGCCTTTCTGCTCTTCGTCATATCGGTGAGCACTTCCATCGGGCGGCCCAAATCGGCATCGGTATGCCACCAGGAAACCAGCCGATTGACATCATGTTCAACGAGGTTGAAACGAGCCGCAATGTCGGACCAACGGGATGCCGCATCTTGCATACGCGTTTCGAGCGGTCGGACTACGCCATCGAATGGCGCAGCTTCGACACCAAAATACTCGGCGATACGTGGCCAGAGCCATTTCCAGCGGAACACGTCACCATTGACCACGTTGAAGTCCTCGTTCCGGGCATGCTCGCTTGTCGACGCCCACTCGAGATGGCTGGCGAGCAATTCTGCGTCGGTCACGTCGGTCAAGCTTTCCCATTGAGCAACAGAACCGGGGAACACGAAGGGTTCTCCCGTCGCCTTGCAAAGCGAGGCATAAGTGGCGAGTGTGATGCCCATATTCATCGCGTTGCCGATCGCGTAGCCGATGATCGTATGAGGGCGATGTACGCTCCAGCGGAAGCCATAGCGATCCGCCGCTGCGAAAAGGCGATCTTCCTGCTCGTAGTAAAAATTCTCCACTGGCTGCCGCCCCTGCTCTTCACGGAACGGCGTAATCGGTACCGAGCCAGTCGCGTAGGCCTCGAAGGGCCCGAGATAATGCTTGAGCCCGGTCACGAGCGCCACATGCTGCAATGCGCCGGACGGTCCGAGCGCGTCGAGCACGTTACTCACCATGCCGCCGTTGACGCGAATGTTTTCTTTTTCCGTCGCCTGTCTCGACCAGGCAGTAAAGAAGACGTGAGTGAATTTGCGCCCTGCCAATGCATCGCTAACGGACGACGAGGATGTCAGATCCGCGCTGATCGACTCGACGTTGGTCGGTGGCGCAGAACGACCACGTGAAAGTCCAGCGACTGACCATCCGTTCGAAGTCAGCCGCGATGCCAGGTTGCTGCCGACAATGCCGGTAGCACCGATGATGAGAGCTTGCTTTTGCATAGTTACATCTCAGATGAAGGGGTATTGGTCCGGTGCTGCCTTTTGACCGATTTCTCGGGAAGGACCTCGCTGGACGATTATGTCAGAAGCGGTGATTGGGATCTTTTAGCCTTACACCGAAATCGGGAGGCCTGGCACGTGAACTGCGGCTTGGGAGCGAACGAGCTGGCCTTGCTGACCGGCAGGCTCTGCTGTCGCAGTTACGACCTGCCAGGCGGGCAAAGCAAGGTTTGGATCATGATCGAGGCCGACCTTTGCGGTATCAGTTAGAACGCCCCACAAGTAGCGCGTCCAAAGCACCACGGATAGTCATGGTCGTCGAACACACATCCAAGCCCAGTTGTGCTTGTACTTCGGGGGCGACCAAGGTTGTTCTGCGTCTTACTTCGATGAGGGCAGCAACGCGCTCATATATGAGCTCACGTTCTTCGCTCAAAATTCCATTTGTCGGAACCGAGTTGCTGCCATCCGTCTTGAAGTAATAGTCGCCGATTATCTTCCCTACTGCTTTGAAGTCGGACGGATATGACGCACAAATATTCAAAAGGAGGTCGTAGTCTTCTTCCCACGTGAGGACAGTGTCGAAAGACAGGATGTCTGGCGAAACAATCGACCGATTTATCAAGTACGAATGTATTGGGCAGAAATTAAATCGGAATAGATCTTTCAGATCACCGGCAAATGGCGTATCAACTTGCCTTGTGATGCGAATAAATTGCTGGTGTACATCTGCGTCTACCACGCGTACAGAAGCGAACGCTATTGCAGAGCGGCTAGTCTTCAACCGATCAACAAGCACTGCATATGCCTCCGGATATAGGACATCATCATAGTCAAGAAAGGCGACGTATTGGCCGGTTGCAGACCGTAATCCCATATTCAGCAGCTCCGTCCTCGCATCGGCTGGGGTGGGACTATCCCAGTTCCTGATTATCAGCGTCGGTGTGTTCGGCAGATGTAGCAGCGGCTCGAGGGCAGCATGCGTCGCGGCAATTTCCGTCTCCGAGAAGCGCTGAACTGCAAGAATGATATTCAAGGGACGATGTGTTTGACCAACCAAAGAGAAAACGCAACGGTTCAGCTCATAGAGGCGCTTCGCATTGTGAAAGCGCACGATGCAATCAATTTGATTGTCAATCATGATTTACCAGCGCGGCGGCGCGAAACTAAAGTGGTTGGAGAAATCCGCGTAGATGCGCCACTCATCAGGAACGATCATCGGGGACGAGTGCGGAATCGGAAATCCTCGCGCGGTCAATTCGGTTCGAAGCCGGCGCTCAAAATCGGGTGAACCCCATTTGCGTGCCAATGTGATACCAGACTCAAAAATCATTCTTAGAGTCGTCGGTTTCATTTCCCGGTTTGTGACGGCGTGCAGGAACAGCGCACGCGGACACGTCTTCAGCGCGTACCCATGCGCACGCGCGCGCCATGAGAGATCTACATCTTCGCAATACATGAAGTAGTCTTCGTCGAATCCTCCGAGGTCAGCGAACGCGGACTTCGAGATGGCTAGACAAGTGCCGGAAACCCACGGGGTGTCCAGCGTGTGTTCGTCGTACGGCTTCGGATGCTCAGATGGAAACTGGAGTGCCTCAACTAACGCCTTTCCGTCCGCCGCTTGTACCATCTGGACAAGCGCCCGTACGGCATCAGGATGAAGCGCGCCATCCGGATTGATGGCGATATAGATGTCGAAACCCTCGTCGAACGCGGCTCGCATAAGATAATTGTGGCCGCCTCCAAACCCAATGTTGCCACGACTGGGTAACCGTGTAATGAGATCCCTTGTGTGAATTGACTCGTGGGTGCTTGCACCGTTATCCAACAAGAAAAGGCTTCCCGCCGTGCTCAAATCAGCCGTTTTCAAGGAGAGTTCGGCGGCGCCGACGGCCAGCGCCAGTTCTTCGGCGCTATTGTTGTAGGTAACGAGACCGATCGCGACGCGTGTATCGGACTTGACGTCGATGTGCAATCCAAGGGCACGGTTCTGTACGTAGTCGAACAGGCGCCCCGGAGCCTTTTCGACTGGGTTTGGCCCAACTGTACGTTGACGGACTCCTCGGGGATCGAGCAGGCGGAACACGCAGCGATTGAAGAACGTCACCAAATCTGATTCGCGAGGGACTCCGACGATGCAAGGCGTGTTCTCATACAGAGAGGGGCGAGCGATCTTGATCCAGTCAAAGCCCGCGTGCTCACATGTGTGCAAGAATATGCGCTCGATGGCGTGCGCGAGGGTCGCATCGGTCTGATTGGATTCAGCATCGAAGTCATCGGTCTTCAGCCGTAGGTCAAGCAACGGCTTCAACGCTGCAGTACGAGCCCAGAACATCGAGCCCGACGGGAAATCAAGCGGGTCGCGCTCGTTCAACGAGAACCCCATTCTTCTCGCAAGTTTTTCTGCGTTCGGAAAATTTCCGCCCCAATTCGCCCAATGACGTATTGGCTCAAAGTGCTGAGACGCGATGATGCCGAGCTTGGGATTCTGACCAAACGCGTGCAGCACACTGGCCACGACTTCTGGAGTCCCAAGCAGGTTCTCCAGCAGAAAGTGCCGCCATGGTGACAGTACGTTTGCATACTTGGCATGCTTTGACCGCTTGCCGTGTAAATAGACTACATAGTCATAGCGATCGTAGACATCGCTGAAAGCTACAAATTTGGGCGCGATGTCTCGCCCCCGATTGGGCACTACCCGGACTTCAACGCTGCCCTTTGCCCAGCCCGAAAACGCCTTTTTAATAACCGACGCACGGAAGCTATCGGTGGTAGAAATGTATACGTCGAGATCGACTGGCACATTACTGAGGTACGAGCGGAATTCGCCGGCGAGTTCCTCGTAATGCAGATGAACAATCGCCGCCACGCTCCCTCTATTCAAATTGGGGACCCTGGCAAAGCTGAACGGCACCGAAACACTGTAATCAATTTCGATTGGGCGCGCGGCTTCGGCCGGTGTTAGCGGGCTTACGCTAACTGCGTCATCCAGTGACTCAGGTGCATCGATCACCGGCGCGCTGAGTCGAGCCAGCGCTTGTCGTCTTGCTGCTAATCGCTTCAAGAGCTGGCCGGTCGCTGTCCAGTGAATCGCTTTAATCATGCGGCGGGCGGGCGTGCGCAATATTGGCACGCTGGTCAGTGCGCGGCGCACCGGCATCGTCATCTTCCAGGACGTGCTATTGCGTATGGCGATAAGCTCATCTGAGACGCGCGCGACCCTATCAGATAGCGCTTGAACGTGGCGCCGCTCCTGAATCACCATCTCGGCGAGTAAGGATCTTAGATCCTCGACGGGACGTTTCTTTTCATTGGATTTCGTCAGTTCGACCGCTGAGCGCAACGTTGCAGTCGCCGCTTTTTGCTCTCGTTGAACCTCCAGCGCTTTCGCATTACTTGCTTCGATCTCCGCTCGCAATGATTCGATTGCGTGGCGTATTCCCTGCGTCTGCGCTTCTTCGCTTACCCGAAAAGCTCTGATCTGTGCTACTTCCTCGTTGAGGGCGGCGATACCCGCTTCAAGCCCTGAAGCTCGTGCTTGCGCGGCATGTAGTGCTGCTGGGGCGGTTGCCCGTGCATTGGCCTTATAACGCTCTATCGCCGATCGAATCACCTGTATCTGAGGATCCCAATCCGAAATGCGAGCCAGCGTTTCTGCGGCACTGGGACTGACATCTGCGCCTTCCTTGAGCATTTGCGCAATGGCTTCGGTCTTCGCCATCAACTGTCGACGAGGGACTAGCAGGCCGCCGAGGCTCGAATATACCGAGCGGATCTGGTCGACTTCGAAGCCATCGGCTGCGAACAGCGCAGCCAGCTTTGCCGGGATGGTGCCTAAAGCCAACACTCCCAGACCATTGCCATGGTTGAACTGGAAGGCGGGGTGTTTAGCCGACAGTTCTTCGAAGAATTT
>Ga0310811_10009760_pt1 | contig 12405 bp, 10 predicted proteins | sample YCmetagenome_FD_207642 | JGI IMG/M metagenome (GOLD analysis project Ga0310811, IMG submission 207642) | Soil microbial communities from experimental microcosm in Duke University, North Carolina, United States - YC | ecosystem: Engineered > Artificial ecosystem > Soil microcosm > Unclassified ... | reverse complement strand
CGTGGAGTTCCGTGCGACGAGTTCGGGCTGGAGGACGACTTGGCGATGCTCGTGCGTGCCGTCACCGTCCATCTCGGCAACGAGCAGTTCGGCGGCGGGAGAACCCATTGCCGTGCCGGCTGGCGAACGGACGTCAAGGGAACCGCAGCTGCGGCGGCATAGTCGATGTCGTCGTATCCGACGATTGCCACATCGTCCGGAACGGTGAGCCCGACGGCGTACAGCGACTGGAGTACGCCCAGAGCGATCAGGTCGTTGGCGCAGAATACTGCTGTAGGGCGATTGGACAGTCCGAGTAGCCGTACGCCGGCGTCCATGCCCGCCGCGAAATCGAGTGTGTCGGTGGGCAGTTCGGTCAGGGCTTCCGGGTCGAGGCCTGCATCGGAGAGCGCGGAATGTGCGCCGATTCTGCGATCCCTGATCTGCTGGAGGTGGCCGGGTCCGCTGACGTAGGCGATGTTCAGATGCCCGATCGCGATCAGGTGGCGCACGGCGAGCGCACCGCCGGCGACATCGTCCACCGACACCGAGCAGTTCGCGTCGCCCGTGCCCCCCGGTCGACGAGGACGAACGGGATTCGCTGTTTCTGGAAGGCCTCGACCGTCCTGTCTGTCGCGTCGGCCGGCGTGAGGAGGACTCCGCCCACACGCTGCTCGGCGAAGAGCGCGAGGTAATCCGCCTCTTCCCGCGGGCTCTGGTTGCTGTTGCACACCATGACGCCCAGCCCGGCGCGACGGGCATCACCCCTCCCGCCCGCTGCCCACTCCCGCCGCCTTCGGTCGCTTCGGTCGCGGGAGCGCGGGCCGACGGACGCGCTCCGCGGCGGCGGCATCCTCGGTACAGTCGCCTGACACGCTGCAGCGCAGCCGGCCGCCGCGGGCCGACGGCGGGCTCTGCCGGGCGGGACGCGGTCGACGACGGGAGCAGCAGGTGCACGACACGAGCCAGGGCCCCTCCGCACGCCGGGACAGATCACGGCGGCCGTTGCTACGGGGGTTCTCAGGGCATTGCCGGAGAGATCGGCCACACGCAACTGCCCGGCTTCACCAACCGCTTCCGCTGCGGGAACCAGGGCGGCCTGGAGGCGGTGATCGCGGTGCAGGAGGTGCGTCGGCAGCTGGCTCACACCCACCTGCTCGCTCACGCCGAGACCGACCCGACCCTGGCCGACGCCGCGGCCACGCCCATCGGCTCACGCATCCTTGCCGAGGCGGACCGCACCGTAGGCCGCGTCGTCGCAGACGGCTGCAATTGGCTCAACCCCGCAGCCATCGTCCTCGGCGGAGAACTCGGCGCCTCCGGAAGGCCCTTCCTCGAAGGCTTCCGCGACTCCCTCGACCGCTACGCCCAGCCCGCCACGGCCGCCTCCGTCGACGTCGTCATCGCCCATCTCGGCCTGCGCGCTGAGGTGATGGGCGCAGTGGGCATCGCGATCAGCCACTGCGAGGAAGCCGCCGCCGCGCTGTAGACACCGCGCTGTAGTCGCGGCAGGCGCGGGGAGACGCGGGCGGCGCGAGCGACGCAGGGCCCTTGCCTTCGTGCCGCGGCCCGGCGTAGATTTTCATTGACCGACCGGTCGGTCAATGAACTCGGGAGGGCGGACATGCCGACAGTGCGCATGAGTGCGGGGACGGTGTCGTACGAGGATTTCGGCACCGGAGAGCCGGTCGTGCTGCTGCACGCGAATCTGCACGACCGGCACGACTACGACGCCGTCGTGGCGCTACTGGGCTTGGGACACGAGGGTTACCGGATGATCGCGCTGGACTGGCCGGGGCACGGCGAATCGCCGCGCCCGGCGTCCGGGGAACCGATCACGGCGCAGTTCCTCGCCGAGGTCCTGGCGGAATTCGTCGCAGCACTCGATCTCGAGCAGGCCGTGTACGTCGGCAACTCGGTCGGCGGATTCGCAGCGGCTCGCCTCGCGATCGACCAGCCGGACCGCGTGGCCGGGCTGGTGCTGGTCAACTCCGGCGGCTTGACCGCACGCGGCGTCACGACGCGCATCGGGGCGCGGGTCCTCGGCACGCCGGCGCTGAACCGGCGGATCTACCCCCGCCTCGTGCAGCGCTACATGAGCCCGCGCGGCGCCGAGGACGCGCGTATCGCCGATGAGGTCCGGCAGCGCGCCATGACCGCAGAGGGTGCGAAGACCAGCGCCGAACTGTTCCGCAGCTTCGCAGAGGCCTCATATGACCTGCGCGCCGAGGCCGGCCGCATCGTCGCGCCGACGCTGATCGCCTGGGGGATGCGCGACGTGGTTCTGCCGCCGTCCACGGCGCGACAGACGCGGTCTGCGCTGCCCGGAGCCGTCCTGCACACCTTCGACACCGGACATGTAGTGTTCGCATCCGATCCCGAGGGATTCGTGCGTACCGTGCGGCCGTTCCTCGACGGCGTCTACGAAAGGAGCCGCGCATGACGCAGCCACATTGGCCGGAGAGCGCGTGACGACGCGCGCCGAACGAGCATCTCAGACCCGTGAGCAGCTCGTCGAGGCCGGGCTGCGGCTGGCCGAGAGCACGAGCCTTGGCGCGATGAGCGTGAACCTCCTGGTCGAGGAGGCCGGGGTCGCGAAGGGCACGTTCTTCCATCACTTCGGCGATCGAGGCGCGTTCCTGGTCGCCCTCCACCAGGCGTTCCACGACCGGCTGTTCGAGCAGACCCTCGCCGCCATCGCCGACCTGCCACCCGGCCGCCGACGCCTGCTCGCCGCCGCCCACGCCTACCTGGACGGCTGCCTGCGCCACCGCGGCGTGCGTGCGCTGCTCCTCGAAGCCCGCGCCGAGCCCGCGATCACCGCCGCGATCGCGGAACGCAACGCCCTGGCGGTACAGCTGCAGAGCCCTGATTTCCACGCACTGGGCTGGCCGGATCCGGCGGCGGGCGCCGCCCTGTGGAGCGGCATGGTCGTCGAGGCCGCACTCCTCGAACTGGCGGCAGGTGAGCGCCAGGCTCGGCTGCGCACGGCTCTCGACCGCTTCCTGCCCGGCGAATCCATGAGCTGACGCATCGCTTCACCCGTGAGCTGACGCATCGCTTCAGCGATCCCGCGGGAATACTTCGCGCCCATCGTGTGCCACCGGCGATGGCGACCCCCGCCGCGCTGCATGTCAGGCGCCTCGGGTTGTGGTCGCCGAGCGGTTTCGGCGTGGGTTTCGCGGTCGGACAGAACGCCCGCCACCGTAGCTGCGTTGGTTAAGGGTGGAGCGGCTTCGCCGGGCCGACGAATCGATCGGAGGGATCATGTGCGACGAGCATTAGACGAGGTGGCAGCCGGCGAGTTCCGCGACTTCGTGATCGGTTCACAGGTCAGGCTGATCAGGTTCGCCGAGCTGCTGACCAGGGATCTGGGACATGCCGAAGATCTTGTCCAGCATGCCTACACGAAGGTGTTCGCGTCGTGGCCGAAGCTGCGGAGCGGTCATCCGGAGGCGTATGCGCGGCGCTGCATCGTCAACGGCCACCGGGACCGGTGGCGGCGCGGCGTCTGGAAGGAATCGCCGGTCGAGGAATCCGGCGACTACGCCACCCGCGAGAGCCTGCCGGAGGAGAACGCCGAGCGTGACGCGGTGCTGCGCGCACTCGGACGCCTGACGCAGCGGGAGCGCGCGGCCGTCGGCCTGAAGTACTACTACGACCTGTCCACCGACGAGATCGCGCTCGAACTGGGCGTCGCGGCCGCGACGGTTCGCACGACCGTCTTCCGCGCACTCGCCAAACTCCGTGAAGACCAGCACCTCGCGCCTGAAGGGAAGCGATCGTGAGCAGCGAATCCGAGTTCGACGACCAGCCACTCCCCGTGAATCTCCGCTTCCGGGACGAGCGTGCGCTGACGGTCGACATCGACGCGATCATCTGCAGCGCCCGGCGTATGCGGCGCAACCGGAGAGCTCTGGCCGGGGGCGTCGCGGCGGTGGCGATCGGCGTGCTCGGGGTGTCGGCGGCCTGTCTGGTTCCGACATCCTCGCCGAGTGCACGGGTGGTCGGCGCCGCTCCGCCGACCGGCTCTCCGCACTCGTCCGCCCCACTGGACTACCTTGCGGGCGGAGGCCACGTCACCGTCCTCGGCTCGCGGGTGAACGCCATGGCGGGATTCACGCTGTCCGGAGTCGTGTGGCGCGCCGGCCCGTCGATCTGTTACGGGATCGCCGACCTGGCCGCCGGCGCCTCGAACAGTTCGATCATCTGTGGGGACCGGCCGGCCGGGTTGTCCGCGACCACGCCCACCGCCCTCGCTCCGAATCTGGTCAAGGGCGTCACCGACGACAAGGGAGCGCAGGTGGCGATCGGCTTCGTCAGCGGTGACGTCGCCAAGGTCTCTCTGAAGATCCGGGGACATCTCTATGACGCCGCCGTGGTCGCGTTGCCGGGCTCGCCTTCGACCGGCGCGTACATGGTATGGGTCGACCCGGCGGATTTCGTGACGTCCGCGCGGGAGTTCACACAGATCATCGGCTATGACAGTCGGGGAACCGTCGTCACCGGCTGACCACCCCGAACGCAGATCCGAACGCGGGCGCTCGGCACGCAGGCGGCGCAATCTCCACGGGGCCGGAGCCGTCGGCTCCGGTTCCGGCTCCGTCCGGCTCAGGCTCCTGCTTCGGGCTTCGGCGCGGTGGCGGGGGCGGCTGGAGGTGACGCTGGCGGGGAGGGCTCGGGTGGCGCCGCGAGTGCGGCGCCCGGGCCGGACAGGGCGGCGGCGGTGATGGTGACGAGAGCGCCGAGCAGGAGGGCGGCGGCTTCGCCGGGCTGGAGCGCGTGGACCCGGGTGCCGAGCGTCGCGGCTGCCACCGGGACGCCGAGTTGGCTGGCCGCGAGGGCGCCGAGGGCCAGCGGTTGGCCGCTGAAGCGCATCAGGGCGTGGACGGCGATCGCCGCGGCGCCCAGGGCGAGGCCGAGCAGGATGAATCCGGGGCGGTGGCCGAGCTGCCTCAGGTCGAGCTCGGCGCCGAGCCAGAGGAAGAAGAGCGGGCCGAAGAAGCCCTCGGTCACCGCGAACAGCTGTCTGGCCAGCCTGCGGGGCTCGCCGATGGCGGCGACGGCGAGGCCGAGGGCGAAGCCGGCGAGCATGATCGAGATGTGCGTGGCGACGGCGATCGCCGCGAGGCCGAAGAGCGCGGCGAGGCTGAACCGCAGTTCGAGCGCGAATTTGCGCTGCTCGGAGAGGCGGTGCAGGCGACGTCGCAGGCCACTGCTTCCGATGCGGCGCAGGACCAGGAACAGCACGGCGGCGCTGGCGACGACGGCGAGCGCGCCGAGCGCGGCCCGACCGGCGTGCGCGGGGTCCACGGTGAGCGGAACGGCCACGATGCAGGCTGTGTCGGCGATCGCGACCTGGGGGAGCAGGTCGAGCAGTTCCGGACCGCCGAGGCGCAGCGAGTCGGCGATGGGCAGGACGAGCGCGGCCGAGGACGAGGCGATCAGCACCGTGTACATCGGCGCGTGGCCGGTCCCGAACGCCGCGGACAGTGCGATCGCGGGTGCCACGGCCACCGCCCCGACGGCGAGGGCGCGCACGGACCCGACGCGCAGGCCGGAGACGAGCCTGCGGTCGTTGACCGGGACGTGGGACCCGGCGACGAACATCACCAGTGCGAAGCCGATGTCGGCGAGGAACGCGAACGTGGGGTTGTCGGGGTGCAGGTAGTCGGCGACCGAGGGGCCGAGCAGGACGCCGGCCACCAGTTCGCCGACCACCACGGGCACGTGCCACCGTCGCGGCAGCGCGAGCAGCGGGCCGAGGAGCGCGGCCAACCCGATCACGGCGAGCGTGGCGAAACTCATGGCCTGATTCTGCTGATGCGGAGACGGAACGGGCCGCACGCCGCGCGGTCGACGTGCGTCGACGCGGTGAGCGGCCGCGAATCGCCGCCGACAGGAGCCACGGCCCGCCCCCCGACCAGGCCGCCGACCGGACCCTCTGAAGGCCGCCGACCGGATGCTGTAACACCGGAGGTCGTAGTACGAAGATCGGCCCGGCGAGGCATCGGCACTTGCCGGATCGACCTACGCTCAATGCCCGGTCGCGAGATAGGCGCGCCATCCGCCGCACTCGGTGACGTCAATTCCGTCGACCGGTTGGGGACCGTTCGCGACGAAGCCGAGCACGTCCGTTCCGTCCGCGAGGCGGATGCGCCCGATGCCGAGCGGGGACGGGATCGTCTCGAGCAGGGCGGCGAGGGCCTGCTGCGGGAGTTGCCAGATCTCTGCGAGGATCGCGGCTCCGCCGGTCTCGCCCGCGGCGGGGAACAGGCCGGGGCGCGCGGGCGGGGGGCCGGGGAGGTGGACCAGGCGGTAGTCCGGGGCGGTTCGCGTGCGGCGGGCGAGGGTCGCGCCGAGCTCGCGGAGCTGCCTGTTGAGCGGGAGGCCGGAGAGGTGGGCGCCGACGACGGCGACGCTCGTCCACCCGGGGCGCGGGGACGAGGCGTGGACGGTGGAGGTGGCGGCGGCGGTGGCCGCGCCGGGCTCCGGCTGCGTTTCGCCGGTCCAGACCGCGGCGAGGTCGAGGAGGCGGTCGTCGGCGAAGGCGGGGGCGATCAGCTGGACGCCGAAGGGCAGGCCGTCCGGCCGCTCGTCTGCCGGAACGGCGATGGCGCACAGGTCGAGCAGGTTGACGAAGTTCGTGTAGGTGCCGAGCCGCGTGTTGACGCCGACCGGATCGGCCGCGACCTCGTCGAGCGTCGGGTGGCACGGCGTGACCGGCAGCAGGAGGGCGTCGGCCACGTCCCAGACGGGTTCGGTCATGCGGCGGAGCCGGGCCAGTTCGTCGAAGCCTGCGAAGACGTCGGCTCCGCCGATCGCTGCGGCGCCGGACAGCACGCGGCGCACGGTCGGATCGAGGCCGTCATGGTCGAGACCTGCGTCGCCGAGTTCACGGGCGACGGCGTTCCAGCGTTCGGCGAGCCACGGGCCCTGATACAGCAGGCGTGCGGCGGCGAGGAAGGGCTCGATGTCGACCTCAATGAGGTATTCGGCGACGTGGTCGGCGTGTTCGAGCGCCGCCTGCCAGGCTTTACGGTGCTCCGGGTCGAGGTCGAGCGGGCCGGCCGGGATCGCGATGACGCGCGGGGAGGTGGCGAGGTGCGGCCGGTGCGGGGGCAGCGCACGCGCGTACGGGTCATCGGGGTCGAAGGCTGCGAGCACGCGGAACGCTGTGCGAGCCAGTTCGACCGAGCGAGTGAAAACACTGACACAGTCGAGAGAGCGGCAAGCGGGCAGCACACCGGTCGTGGAGATCAGTCCGCGGGTCGGCTTGAGGCCGACGAGGCCGTTGAAGGCCGCGGGCACGCGGCCCGAACCCGCGGTGTCGGTGCCGAGCGCCAGCTCGACCTGCCCCGATGCGACGGCGACCGCGCTGCCGGAACTGCTGCCGCCCGACACGTACCGCGGGTGTCCGACGGCGTGGCACGCCCCGTAGGGGCTGCGCGTGCCGACGAGACCGGTGGCGAACTGGTCGAGGTTCGTCTTCCCGGCGGGGACGGCGCCGGCTTGGACGAGCCGTCGCACCGCGGTCGCGCTGACGTGTGCGGACTCTGCAGCCTGCGCGGCGCGGGCGGGGAACGCGGCGGAGGACGGCACGCCCGCGACATCGATGTTGTCCTTGGCGGCGAAGGAGATTCCGGCCAGGGCTCCGGCGATCTCCGGCGGCACGGGGGCGGCGGCGAGTTCGCGCGCGACGATCTCGGCCGACTCGTCGGCGGTGAAGCGGCGGATCCACTCGGGGGATTCATTCATCTCAGGCTCCTGTGTGCGTGCTCGCGGCCTCGGCCCAGCGTGCGCGTTCGGCGGCGAACGCGGTCTCCCGGCGCCGGGTGAACGCGACCGTCTCCGCGGGCAGCGGGCTGTCCGGGCCTTGCAGCGTGCCGAGGTCGAGGGTCGCGGCCCGCATCTTCAGGTCGATGCTGCCCTCTGCGATCCCTGCGCGCAGCCGCATCAGCTCGTCGTGGTCGACAGGTTCGAAGCGCAGCAGGTCGAAGGCGCGCAGCAGCCAGGGGTCGGCGCGTGTGGCGAGATCGACGTCGGCGGGCGGCTTGCGCCACACGGGCACCGTGCGGCCGACGAGCTGGTAGCCGCCGGGCCCTTCCATCCCGTAGACGCACAGGTACGCGCCGCCGATTCCGACCGCGTTCTCCGGCGTCCAGGTGCGCGGGGGGTCGTACTTCGTGGTCACGAGGCGGTGCGCGGGATCGAGCGGCACGGCGACCGGCGCGCCGAGGTAGACGTCTCCGAGCCCGATGACCAAATATGTGGCGTTCTGTACGACCTCGAACACGTCGTCACGCTCAGCCAGACCATTGACACGTCGGATGAACTCGACATTGTCCGGGCACCACGGCGCGTCCGGACGTACTCCGCGCTGGTAGCGGCGCATCGCCTCGTGCGCGTCCGGATCGTCGAAGCAGATCGGCATCGTCACCTCGCGCACCGGCAGTTCGACGCCGGACGGGTCGGGTGTCGCGTGCCACGCGTCGCACACCTGGTCGGCGAGCTTGCCCGGATCCACGGATTCGGGGTCGAACCCGAGCAGCAGAGACCGCACGCCCTCGACGTTCTCCGGCACCCCGGCCGCGGCTCCGAGCAGGCCGCGCGCGGTGAGTTCGCGATGCAGCAGGTGGATCCGCGCGCGGACGGTGAGGTCCAACCGCGCCGGACCGGCCTCGATCAAGAGGTGATGATCGCCGCTGAAGCGGATGGAGAGCTCGGGCCGTGTCGTGGCGGCGGGCACGGTCAGCAGCGGGGAGGGACGCTCCCAGGTCGCGGCGGAGACCGGCCGGCCGGCCGGGCGGACGCCGTCGGGCGGAGGGAACAGGCGACTGGCCACGGCGCTTCGGGGATGGGCGAGCAGTCGGCGGCGTTCGGCGCGTGCCGCTTCGGCAGCCTCGGGCGTGACCGGTTCGAGCCGGACCCGGTCGCCCGGCCGCAACTGCCCCAGCATCCACCGATCCGCCTGGATCACCGCCGCCGGGACGACGAAGCCGCCGAGGCTGGGACCGTCCGGACCGACGATGACCGGGGTGTCGCCGGAGACCATGATGCCGCCGACGGGGTACGCCGAGTCGTGGATGTTGCAGGGGTGCAGCCCCGCCTCGCCGCCGTCCGGCCGGGCGAACTCGACGGCCGGGCCCGCGAGCCGGATTCCCGTGCGGTCGCTGCGATGGTCGACCTTCCAATCCGCTGCGAAGAGCGCGGCCAGGGCGTCGCCGGTGAAGTAGTCGGGGGCGCCGTGCGGGCCGGGGATCACCCGCACGGTCCAGTGCGCGCCGAGTTCGGGCAGGATCGCGGCAAGCTCGGCGGGCGCCTGGCAGTTCTCTTCGCGGCCGAGACCGAGTACGTCCCCTGCCGCCAACGCGCGTCCCGGGCCGCCGCCGAAGCCGCCGAGAAGGAACGTCGCCCGGCTGCCGAGCACGCGCGGGACCGCGATGCCGCCGCGTACGGCGAGGTAGGCGCGCAGCCCTGCCGGACCGCAGGCTCCGAATTCGAGCACTGAGCCGTCGGCGGCGGCGAAGGGCTCGCCCGGGCGCACTGCGCGTCCGTCGAGACGAGCGTGCTGGCAGGCGCCGGTAAGAGCTGCCAGGACGTGGCCGCCGCGCTCGCCGACGCGGAAACGAAGGCTCGGTCCGGACAGGACGGCCTCGAGCCCTGCCGCGCCGGGATCGTTGCCGACCGCGAGATTGGCGAGCGCGAAGGAAAGAGAGTCGTAGGCCCCTGACGGCGGCACGCCCACTCCCCACAGGCCCCGTCGTCCGGCGAGGTCCTGCACCGCCGTCTGCACACCGGGAGCCACGACCTCGATGGCGCTGAGCGTCACGGGCGCCGTCCCGTGAGTCGTATGGACGTCGGATCGTAGCCGTTGCAGGGGTTGTTCAGCTGCGGACAGTCGGAGATGAGAATCAGCAGGTCCCGCTCGGCCCGCAGTTCCAGGTGCTTGCCCGGCGCCGAGACGCCGTCCTCGAAGGTCAGCCCCCCGTCGGCGGTGAGCGGCACGTTCATGAAGAAGTTGATGTTGTGGGTGATGTCCCGCTTCTCCAGCCCCCTTCCCCACTGCATCGCCTTTCGGACGAACGTCGAGCGGCACGAGTGCTGGAAACGGGTGTGCATGCCGTAGCGCACGACGTTGCTCTCCTGCGAGCACGCGCCGCCGAGCGTGTCGTGCCGCCCGCAGGTGTCTTCGACGATCGTGGCGAGCGCGTCACCGTTCACCGTCAGCAGCACCGAGCCGGTCGTGAGGTACGCGGCGCCCTGCTCGCGGATCGTGTCCACCGCGCTGTAACGGTTGCTGTAGTCGTGCGCGTCGTAGAAGAGGGTGTCCACAGCCTGATTGCCGTGCAGGTCGGTGATCCGCAGCAGCGTGCCCGCGGGGATCTCGCCGATCCAGCCGTCGCCGGCCTCCACGACGTCGTCGAACTCGAAATCGTCGTTCACGCGTAGCTCCTCTCGGCGAGTTCCAGGGACCGGCCGGTCTCGGCGCGCCAGTTGCGTGCCGCGTCGTCGGGACCGGGCGCGGTGCCTTCGGCCACCTCGAGCCGGACGCCGGCCGGATCCCAGAGGTCTGACGGATTGAGCGGATGCGGTGCTGTCGAAAGGACCACGAGCAGGTCGATCTCGGTGCGCAGCGTGACCCAGTCGCCCTCCTTCGCGTGCCCGGTCGCGTATGCCAGGGTTCCGCGTTCATCTCCGGACGCGGCGACCTTGGCGAAGAAGTTGACATTGGCGTGCAGGTCCCGGACGCCGAGGTCGTGCTTCCACAGTTCGTCGAGCAGCCCTTGGCGCGCACTGCGTCGCCACGCGTTCCGGTCGGCGGCGTACGAGGATTTCCCGAACTTGGCCTCGACCTGTTCCGGCAGGCTGTGACCGGTGATCGCGTCGTGCCAGTCGAGGCTCGAGCCGGTCACGGTCGCCAGCGCGCGCCCCATGTCGCCCATCAGCGTCATCGGCGCCTTGATGCGTGCGGACATCTGGGCCTTGAGCGTGTCCGGCACGTTGAGCCGCTCGGTCGGGTCGTCGAGTGCGTAGATGAGCGTCGCGGCGTTCGCGTCCGGTCCGAGGGCGCGGAACGTGAGGGTCCGGTGCCGGCGCAGGCGCAGCGATTCGGCCGCACCGCCGGGGACGTCGATCGAGTAGCCGATGCCCGTCATGCGGCGGCCTCAGCGAGCTCGATGGCCGCGGTCGACAGCGGGCGGCCGGCCAGCCGGTACGCGACGTATCCGAACACTGCGACGACGGCGAGGAACAGCAGCGCGAAGTACTGCAGATACCAGTGCCCGCCGGCCGGATCGTAGACCGCCTGCCGGGGCCAGGCCATGTTGACCGCCATGAACAGGCCGTAGACGACGGCGAGCGCGTTGACCGGCGTGCCCCACCTGCCGAGCGTGAACTGCCCGGGTCCGGCCGGGGCGAGCCCGCGCCGCCGCCGGATCAGCATCGGCAGTGTGACGAGCAGGTACGCGAGGTAGACGATGACGACGGCGACGCTGGTGATCGCGGTGAACAGCTGCGCCTGGCCGACGTTCACGCCGAGGATCAGGATCGCCGCGACGCCGATGAGCACGGTGGGCAGCACCGGCGTTCCGGTGCGCGGCGAGACCTTCGAGAGCCGTGCCGCGCCCGGCAGCACCCGGTCGCGCGCCATCGAGTACGTCAGGCGGGACGCGGCGGTCTGAATCGCCAGCGTGCACACGCAGATCGCGATCGCCACGTCGATCAGGACCGCGCGGCCGAGGCCTTCGCCGAGACGGCTGGTGACGACGTAGGGCAAGCCCTCGGAGGCGAGATCGCCGTCGGTGAGCGACGGCGCGGCCATCAGTGCAGCCAGCAGCAGAGCGGCGCCACCCGCGCCCGATGTCGCCAAGGCCTTGATAATCGCCCGCGGTGCGGTCTTGCGCGGTGAGCGCGTCTCCTCGCTCAGCTCGCCCGCACTGTCGAAGCCGTACATGACATACGCCGCCATCAGCGCGGATACCAGGAACGGCCAGACGTACGCGCCGCCGCCGGCCGCGCCCGCGGTGTGCAGAACGACGCCCGGGCCGCGCTTGGAGTGCGCGAAGAGCAGCACGACGAGCGCCGCGACGCCGATGAGCTCGCACGTGACACCGACGCTGTTGATCAGGGCCGTGATCCGCACGCCGACCGACGAGACGAGCGTGGTCGACGCGATCAGTATGGCGCCGAGCAGCACCGCGTTGGTCGCGCCGGACCTGCTGGTGAGCTGCGCGTCCCCGCCGAGCAGCTGGAAGCCGGACCACACCGAGGGCAGGACGACCTGAAGCGCGATGGCTGCCGCCGCGACGCTCACGACCTGCCCGATCAGCATCGTCCACCCGGCGAAGTGGCCGACCAGGCCGGTCGACATGCGCCGGGACCACTGGTAGACGCAGCCGGAGAGCGGGTAGCGCGCGGCCAGTT
>Ga0310811_10009759_pt1 | contig 12406 bp, 10 predicted proteins | sample YCmetagenome_FD_207642 | JGI IMG/M metagenome (GOLD analysis project Ga0310811, IMG submission 207642) | Soil microbial communities from experimental microcosm in Duke University, North Carolina, United States - YC | ecosystem: Engineered > Artificial ecosystem > Soil microcosm > Unclassified ... | reverse complement strand
TACTGGCCATTCACCTTATTACATGACTCATGGGGTCGAGCCCTTGCTCCCCTTTGACATCACTGAGGCCACTTTCATGCTCCCGGAAGTTTCTACCCTCCTCTCCACGGACGAACTAATCAAAATCCGCGCGCGGCAACTGATGAAGCGTGACGATGACTTAGCTGAAATCCACACACGCATTCTCAAAGCCCGATTTGCGTCCATTGCAGACTTTGAGCGACGTTTTGCCCATGCCATACGCAACTACAATTTTCAGCCTGGTGCCCTGGTATTGGTTCTCAATAAAAAGATTGAAGCTGCATCCAATGCCAAATGCAAGCCAAGGTACTTCGGACCTATGGTGGTTGTCTCCCGCTCCACTGGTGGCTCTTATCGTCTTGCTGAACTCGACGGCTTGGTCTCACGTCTCAAGTTCGCCGCATTCCGCATCGTCCCTTATCATCCTCGTTCCTCGTCGACACTCGAAGTTACTCAGTTCATTAATCCAGATGACCTCAACAGTACTGTCCCAGAATCCGACTAGTTCACAAGATCAACAGGGACCGTCGATTTTTTTAGTTGGGGGGAGGTGTAAGGAAGGCTTCGCCTTCAGTGCTGGACGCTCACCACAGCACCGTCTTCGACGATTATGTAACAATGTTCGCTTTGACTCGGTACTTCCTTTCTACTCACTAAACTTCCATTATCTACAAAGACCACGCCACATTTCCCTTCATGTTCCTTTCTACGTTTGATCCCTTCCATAGACGCCACTCGCGCCCCAATAGTATGTATACCCCCATGTAATTCTCGTAGAATCAGTGAATCATACTCCCTCACAAGCAAAACGCCGAAAGTCAGTCCGCAGTCGGTGAAAACAGTAGTCACCGAAACCAATATCGTCCATCCTCATCAAACATTCCCCAACAAACTCAGAACGAGCCTTACACAGGTGATGGTAAGGGTGCATCGGCAAGTGAGTAGCCATTGTGAGCTTTTGTCATTGCTTGGTGTCATCAGTCAATACATAATGCAGATCTAGTAGGTAATGACATACCATCTTGGTTGTGAATCAATTGAAGCGCTGATGCGAGCTCGCTCATAGCAAATACTGGCCCATAGTATCCAGTTTCAGATGAGCCGGGGGAGTCATGGACTGTGAATTTCAAGTATGTGAGCTGGCAGGTATCTGTGTGCATAACATACCTTGGTTACGAATTAATTGTAGTGCTGCTGTGAGCTCGCTCGTGGTAAACACTGGCCCAAAGTATCCATTTTGAGGTACATTGTATGAGTTGGCAGTGTCAGGGTCCGTCATTTGGAGCAAGCGGGAGTGAAAATTTCAATCAAGATGATTATAGCATGATTATATGAGTCTAATTTTAGCTCCGATGCATTGTGATTGGACGACTGACTGACCTCGTGTGCATTTGAATTTTAATTTTGGGTTGGTGGGCGCAGACTCTCCAACTTGGGACACGACTGTCAAAAAGACCAAGGTAAGCCATGACAAACATTTCATAAATTAAATTAAAATGACATTGATGCAGTGGGGCAGATGCCGCCTGCAGAATGGACAACACTGGACCAGAAAGCTTTTCTTGAGTCGAATACAACAATTTTTTGAAGGCACAAGTTGGGGTGTCTGTTACACAATTTTGGGGCCCTGTGTTCTCGGAGTAGTTCAGAAGGTTTCTTGAGGAACTTGCAATTTTTGGTGAAGCACCAGAAGTCTTGTCAGAAGAGCAAAAAGAGGTGAAAGGCGCAGCTGTTGAACTCGGGCAAAAGGTGAGTTCGGCATTTCATGAGAATCAATTAGACCCACTTACCATTTCATAAGAAAATCAAGAATTGGTTTAATTACCGTTCTCAGAAAAGCAGCTGCTCTGCTGTAAATGCAATGGGCAAAACAATTCAGCAGATGCTCACCAACAAAGCCAAGGGCACACGAATCCACACAGAGGCTGAAGTATTCTCAAAGATGAGGTATACAGATGATGTTCAGGCACAAGTGAAGGAGAGCATCGCTTCAGGCAGCCTCACCAAGAGTGAAAAGTTGGGAGCTGTGAAAATGATGACACGCACAGCTTATGAGGACGCGAGTGAGGATATTAAGGCCTTGTGTAGGGCAAAGGTTCAGGCAGAACGGGATGCCAAGGCATCAGAAGTCCTCAAGAAGACAGATGAGGCCCCTACCAATGCACAATATGCTAGGTATGAACCATTCTACAACACTCCTGCTTTAAGTTGCTCAATGGGTGATTTTATAGGGCACTTACCAAATGTATGGGTCCGATTTCACAATTCATGCAAGTCATTAAAGACATGACAGGTTGGGAATGGAGTCTGATTGGCGCTGGACCAGACCCACGTTTGGATGGAAATATAAATGCTATGAGGTATGTATGTTGTTGTTGACTTGCGAGCATGGGAATCTCACAGGTACTGCAGTTACCATTCAGGTGTGAATGCAACTGGTCTCAATTGGAAACAAGCGACACCACACTTCAACGAGACACACTTGAAGGCATATGTTGACTTCATTAGCACAGTTTTTCGTAAGTATTTTCCTCATACTAGCGAAGACTCGATGTTCAATATTAATGTTTGCAACTTCAAATATAGCACCGCACATCAGGAAGACACATGCACTTGACTATGATGCTTCAGCATCTAGTAGTACACCATCCGCCCCATCCACTTCCCAGTCACTTGATTCTGGTTGCTCTCAGCCAGACTCACCTACCACAACACCTCGGGCTACAACATCCTTTCAATCACCACCTCTGGTTTTATCTGCACCCCCTGCTTCCACTGAGCGCTACGGCCTCCATGACCCATATGATTCTTTCTTCCCCGATGTCGGTCTGCAGTCATCCAACGGATACAATCTCCAAGATGTCTCATTCACAACAAAGGCCTCATTTGACGCGCCGAATTGGGAAAATCCACTGCCTCTTCTTCGCCCCTTACTCGACAGATCTCCAAGCATGCCCAATGAATCTATAGGCTCTTCCACCTGGAGGATGCCACCTGCACTGCGCTCTTTCCTGTCTTCATCAAACTCTTTCCCCCCTGCACTACAGTTGTCCCCAATCACACCACATTCATTTACTCAATCGGCAGCATCACACTCGCTACCTTCTTTGCCACCTATAGCAACCCCGCAATTCACGTTCCCATCGCTCCCTTCCCCATCACTCCCTTCCCACTCCCTTCCATGTCACTCCCCGGTTCTCCCTGCCCCAGTTCTCCCTGCCCCAGTTCTCCCTACCCCAACTCTTCTTACCCCGGTTCTCCCTGCCCCAATTCTCCCTTCCATACCTCCTGTGCCTCCTGCAGTGGAGACTCCACAAAATGGAGATGTGCAGCATAGCGCACCAGAGAAAACACTCAAGGTAAAATGAAAGCACGTGTCAAAGGTCATCGACACGGTCATGGAGGTTGTCAAGTCTGCTAATCCAAATACTCTGTGAAAGACTGGTCGTATTCGGCAGGAGTCCACCTGTATGGCGCAGGCGAACCAAATTGGCCAAATTAACAAGTGATCGAGAACTCAGAGATAGGACTATTAAAAGTGAGTCCACGCTTGCTCAATGGATTGAATCGTCCACTAACACATTTCTCACACCATTTTCAGTACCTTTTGTTTGATATCATAATGATATCATAATTGTGACTTATTGTGTTCTCGTCCCTCGTTTTTCATATACATGTTGTTGTATAATAGTGGTAGTACATATGTTGAATTTTTCTTGCCCTTGTTCATTAATGACATACTGTTACAGTATGCTTGCCTATTCATTTTCTTTACTTTTCTTTACTCATTGTATTACATCACGACCATTTACTATCGCCGTCGCTAGATGACTGACGTTTCCCTTCTTGGATCGCTTACCTCTTGTTGCGCATACATACTTAATTAGGTGGTTGTCTTCTGTCATCATGCCTGCCCTAAACCTCTCCTAGAATTCCTTATAAATACACACCTTGGTACTATGTAGTTCTTTACTTTAATCTTACTGGGTTTTACCTGATACTTGACCTCTTTCATCTAAGCCCACCAAGCTTAGTCGTCTGAACCAATCTCTGACTAAGAGCACTCCTCTTCGTCAGTCTTAACCTTTGAACCTAACTCCAAGGTGTTACCTTGCTGTTAGCTATTAACTTCGCAAGTAGACTTCATTGTCGTTGCGTCGTTAGACCAGACTCAACCACAAAGGCTCTCTTTTGAGTCTAGGTTGTTAGAACCCATCCCAGTTCGTAACAAAAGATTCAAGTCCTCATTCGACCGTCACCATCTGTGACGCCCCTCACTGATACCAGTCCAAGACGAGCTCTTGGCAGAGAACGTTCTGGTGGGAAAGAGACCCTACCCAGCCAGATCCAGAACCAGAAGAATCGGATACTCCGGAAGAAGAATTTCACGCGGCCCCTGAGTCGGCTATCACCGAACCCCGCCTGATCCCCACCGATATTGAAGATAGTTCGAGTTCTACCTCAACTTCCTCTTCAGACAAGTTCCCAGAAGAAAGACCTCCCCGACAGCTATCGGCTCACCCTAGCCTTAGGATGTCTCACTACTAAGGAAGTTGAACTCCGTGCCAGAGCCCCAGTTGTCTTCGATGGTAACATTAGAAAAGCCTCACACTGGCTGCATTCCGTAAAAGCGTACTTCACTGTTAACGCTGCAGTTTATTCCACCGATGAAAAGAAGGTAGTCACCGCCCTCGCCTATATGATGGAAGGCACAGCCTCATCTTGGTCTGACACCTTCTACCAAGTATGCGAAGGGAGAACGGCCAAGTATGGAACTTGGGCCGACTTTGAGAAAGAATTTTGGGAGATGTTTATCCCTGCCAATGCGAGTATAATCACACTCAACAAGATCCAGAAGCTTAAACAGCTTGGAAGAAGTCTCATGTCCTACGTCGCTGAGTTCCGCTCACTCGTAGCGGTAGCTAACGTCAAAGAATCACACGTCCTTATCCACATGTTCAACTTAGGTCTGAATGACAACCTCGTGCGCGCCGTTCATCTCATGGGAGAAATCCCTACCGATTTCGACAAATATATCACCGCCATCACTAAGATTGATAGTAATATTAATCGTGGTAAAACTACCATTGCCCTCACCAATGCCAACCGATACCAAAACTACCACCCCCAACCTAAGAAGAAGGACGACGACGCGATGGACATAGACCGTCTTGACGAAGAAGAACGCGCCAATTGCATGGCTAAAGGCCTATGCTTCGTGTGTAAGAAGCGAGGCCACTGTGCCAATAGCTGCCCTGAAAAGAAGAAGAAGAAGGTCCCAGTTAGACAAGAGAAGATCGAGGAAGAGGATGATGAAACAGAGAACCGCCGCCTTGCGGAGGATTTTTGATGTGGAAGACTGGTACGACGTCAGTATCTTCCAATGTAACAGTAAGACTTGTACAGGCTATTGGAGAACGAAAGGAACTACATGTTCCAATGACTCTTATTTCCAAATCTCGTCTGAAAACCGTCGAAACCACCGCCGTTGTCGATTCAGGAGTGGCAGGGACCTTTATCTCCGAGGATTTCATTAAACTCCATAAGATCTGAACCCACCGACTTTCTAAACCCTTCAAAGTGACCACCGCCGATGGAAGCCTAACCAAAGGTGGCCTGATTACGCATTATTGCGTACTGACTGTGAAAATAGACGATTGTGCCATGATTGGCAAGTTCAATGTCACGCGCCTCGGAAAGCGTGATCAGATTCTGTTAGGAATCCTGTGGTTACGGGCTATGGACCCCATCATTCGATGGAAGGCAGGGACGCTCTCCCTACCTAGGACTCCCAAGTCCAACTTGATCGAAGAAGACGTCGATAGCAAACGAAAGAAGAATGGATTACCCCTCCTTTTTTAGAAGAAACCAAAGTATGAGCACTCCCAGCTCAAGAAGTCAGTGAAACCTGAATGCGTTGACTCCACGGTCTCGATGAAAGTTGAACCAGTGACACCTGAACATATTGACTCCACGACTTACCACTCTGCATCCATCGAAGAAATCCCTGATGAGGAAATGACAGTCCCAGAAGAGATGGCCCCCGTCTTTGATACTAAAGAAGATATTTGGGGAAACTACGAACCCATGGTAACCGATATCTCCACCTATCAGTTACAGGACGAAGATGTCCTTATCGAATACTCGGAAGATGGAACGGAGATGCGCCTTATTGAGAATGTTTCCCTCAATTCCCCTCTCACTAAAGATGGTACTTCCAAGAACGAGATGAAATTCAGCAATAAAGCTCAGCAGTTCGCCATCGCCAGAGCACATAGCGAGGTAGAACAGAAAAAGAAATCGTTCGAAGAACTAGTACCCAGCTATCTCCATGACTTCCATGATATTTTCGCTAAAGATGGTCTCAATCGGCTCCCTCCTGAATGACCCGGAATCGATCATTGTATCGAGACAAAACCTGGTTTCATCCCAAAGATGTCAAAGATTTACCCTTTATCTGAAAAGGAACGGTCAGCGGTCAAGGCATTTATCGATGAGAATAAGAAGAAAGGTTTTATCTCTGAGTCGAAGTCTCCCCAAGCGAGCGGGTTCTTTTTTGTTGGCAAAAAGAGTGGAGAACTTCGCCCCTGTCAAGACTACTGGTACATCAATGATTGGACAATAAAGAACTCTTATCCGCTTCCTCTCCCTCTCACGCTGATCGCTTGATTACACGACGCCAAGTACTTTACCAAGATGGATGTCCGATCTGGGTATAATAATATCCGGATCCACCCTGACGATCGATGGAAAGTAGCTTTCACCACGGAATTTGGATTATTCGAACCTAATGTCATGTTTTTCGGCCTTTGTAACTCGCCAGCCACATTCCAAGCGTACATGAATCGGACCTTCCAGCAGGAGATTAATGAAGGATGGCTAGTAATCTATATGGACGACATTCTTATCTTCTCGAAGACGCTTGATGAACATCAAAAGCGGACCAGAAGAATATTGGAGATAATCCATTGGGAGCAGTTATTTTTGAAACCAGAGAAATGCACGTTCGATGCCGAAGAGGTGGAATACCTTGGTATGATCATCAAACCAGGTCACATCACTATGGACCCCGCTAAACTTGACGGAATTAAGAACTGGCCCATCCCCACTACGGTGAAAGAAACCCGGTCCTTTTTGGGATTTTGCAACTTCTACCAGAACTTTATCTCACACTACTCCGATCTCGCACGCCCTCTAATAGACCTCACAAAGAAAGATATCCAGTTCCTGTGGACTGATGCGTGTAACGACTCGTTCCTGGCCCTGAAAGACTGCTTCCTTCGTCAACCAGTCCTTCGGAACCCTGACCCCACTCGCCAATTTGCCATTGCGACAGATGCTTCTCTTGTGGCAACCAGAGCTGTGCTCCTTCAGACTGATGATAACGGACAGTATCATCCATGCAGTTACCTGTCCCAGTCCTTGAACCCAGCAGAACGAAACTACCAGATCTTCGATAGGGAACTGCTCGCTGTCATTCGGGCGCTCACTGAATGGTGTCATTACCTTGAAGGAAACCCACACCCGGTCATCGTATTCACTGATCATAAGAACCTGCTCTACTTCCACACTGCACAGAAGTTAACCTGTCGTCAAGCACATTGGCAGCTGATTCTTTCCATGTTTGATATTGAACTCCATCACGTCCCTGGAACTAAATTAGCTGCCCCTGATGCATTATCTCGCAGACTAGATCATCTCCCCTCAGATTCTGATAACACGGACGTCACCCTCCTCCCCGATACCATGTTTGTCCGTCTTCTTGATGACTCACTACGTGATGCCCTCTCTACGGATGACCCCTCCATGGACCCTATCTTCTCCACTGCGTCTGATGCTCTGAACGGCCTTTGTCTTCCCCCTATGAAATCTGCATTGTCTGACTGGAAGATTATTGACGGGATCCTGTATTACAAAGATAGTGCCTATGTCTCCCCTGCCACTCACCATGACCTGCTCCGACGTCTCCATGACCACCCCACAGCAGGCCATCCCAGTCATTTTAAAACCGAGGAACTTGTTAAACATGACTTTTGGTGGCCTGGTCTTGGCGCCTATGTTCGAAAATATGTTGAGGGCTGCTCCCTTTGTCAACAAATGAAAGCTGATACCCACCCGGTGACCCCTCCCCTTGTCCCTATCCCGTCCGATGCAACTGTCCCCTTCACCTCTTTATCAGTCGATCTCATCACCGATCTTCCTCCCTCCGGTGGTTTTGATTCTATTATGGTCGTGGTCGACCACGGCCTTATGAAGGGGGTAATTATTACTCCATGCCTGAAAACAATCACTTCGGAAGGGGTAGCCAAGCTTTTCTTCAAGCACATTTATCGACGATTTGGTCTTTACGACAAGATCATTTCTGATCGGGGCCCTCAGTTTGTCTCTAAATTCTCGAAGGCTCTTGCTAAGCTCCTTGATTACACCATCGCACCCTCTACCGCTTACCATCCGCAGACTGATGGACAGACCGAACGTCTTAATCAAGAACTGGAAACATATTTGTGGATCTATTGCCGAACCAACCCTGAAACATGGGTCGAACACCTTCCCCTTGCAGAATTCGTCCACAACCACAGGAAGCATGATTCCCGCAATGCCTCACCATTCTATCTCATGATGGGATATAACCCAAGATCACTACCCCATACCCTAGCATCATCGTCGGTTGGTTCCAGCAGCTGAGGAACGCGTAAGGCTTCTGCAGAAAGCTCGAGAAGAAGCTGTCGCTTGTCACAACATTGCTATGCAGTGAATGGCAGAACGATCTCACGGAGTAAAGTATACGCCTTGGAAAGTCGGCAATAAGGTTTGGCTATCAGCAAAGAACTTGATCGTCCCAATACCAAAAAAGAAGCTCGGACCGAAGAGATACAGACCCTTCCCGATCAAAGCCGTACTAAGCCCGATCACTTTCACACTCCAGCTCCCAGAACAATGGCGAATCCATCCTACATTCCACGCTTCAGAACTATCATCCTATCGTGAAACTGACATACACAGTCCGAACTTCCAAGAGCCACCACCTGACATCGTCAACGAAGAAGAAGAATACGAAGTCGAGGCTATTCTTGCCCACAAGGGAATGGGTAAACGAAGACGCTATCTCGTATCTTGGATCAGCTACTCATCGGCCAGCAACGAGTGGATCCCAGAAGAGAATCTAGGTAACGCCTCCGAGATAACAAAAGCGTATAAAAAGAAGCACAAACTCGCCTAATCCCTTCCAATGTACTCTGGTGACATTGTTTGGCAACTCCCTGATTATCTTCGCCTTATCAAGTTTATTGCTCTCAAATTCCTCACCCTCACCAATAACTTCATTATGAGCTCTTCCTCCGACATCACCTCCAACCTTGCATCCGCCTTTGTCTCGCTTGACTCCTACCTTGACACCATCACCAAAACCCTTGACTCCACCGACCTCATTAACCAAGAAGTACGTGCTACACAGAGCGCCTCGCCTGTATCCACCACCTCCTCTGACTACTTCGCCATCTTAGAAGAAGTAGAAAACCAGACACTCATTGAGGCAGCTTGCCTAGACATCCAGTATTCCAAAGACATCGACGAACGCCTTGCCCAACATGATGCCACAGCCGTCGGGCTACTCATCAACATCGTCCAAGCTGCCGAGCTCGTTGAACGTACCACCAGAATCCTCCCTAACCCCCACCACACCAGCATCCTCCTTCATTTACAGAGGTGTATTAGGAACCTCGCTATACATCTTATGCCTGATGACGCTAAAACTATTATTCGTGAAGTTGTCCACGAAGTATGCGAACGTATTATTAAGAACCCGGTCTTACGTCCCCACTCCCCTGATACACCTCTTCCTGTACCTCCACCGGTTGAAAGTGTTACTTCCGCTTCACCTGAGGATATTACTCCTGGCCTATGCACTATGTCTCTTTCGACGATGGCTGCATTGCAAGTGTTGCAGGAAACGGCTCCTCCACTTAATGAACCAGCACACCCCCTCCGAAGAACACATCATAGATGCTCTTCTGGAACTACCCGTAGAACAAGAGTCGCACGCGCCTCTGCTCCTTCCCCTCCCGACCTTACCAACTGCAATTGCGAACGCTCTGCGTCCCCGATGCTCCCCACAGCGCCCCACATCACCATCGTAACCACCGACCCCAATAACAACTTTGTCTGTCGTCACTGTCGCGATCCTGGGCACCATCACAAGAACTGCCCAAAGTATCACTGTCGTGTCTGTTGTGCCTATGCACCAGGCCACTTCTCTGTTTTCTGTAAACAGCTTAAGGGTGAAGCTGTCCTTCCTATCGACTGGAAAGACCCGGAATTCTATAGTGCCCTTGCTTGTTGGGAAGCTGACCAAGATGCCGTGGACCTTTGCATCACTGAGGAGCAAGACACTCTTCTTCATTGTGACTATGACTGTGACCATACTCTTTACAATAATACTGATTGATGAAGTCGGTGACTTCATGATAAAAACAGGGTAATGTTACAGTATGCTTGCCTATTCATTTTCTTTACTTTTCTTTACTCATTGTATTACATCACGACCATTTACTATTGCCGTCGCTAGATGACTGACGTTTCCCTTCTTGGATCGCTTACCTCTTGTTGCGCATACATACTTAATTAGGTGGTTGTCTTCTGTCATCATGCCTGCCCTAAACCTCTCCTAGAATTCCTTATAAATACACACCTTGGTACTATGTAGTTCTTTACTTTAATCTTACTGGGTTTTACCTGATACTTGACCTCTTTCATCTAAGCCCACCAAGCTTAGTCGTCTGAACCAATCTCTGACTAAGAGCACTCCTCTTCGTCAGTCTTAACCTTTGAACCTAACTCCAAGGTGTTACCTTGCTGTTAGCTATTAACTTCGCAAGTAGACTTCATTGTCGTTGCGTCGTTAGACCAGACTCAACCACAAAGGCTCTCTTTTGAGTCTAGGTTGTTAGAACCCATCCCAGTTCATAACACATACGAAATTCAATGCCGTACTCGCAAATTGCAAACTGACTTAAGAGATATCTTATTGAGTGAACCAGACTTGAATCATGCAAGTGTACATTCCCTCTCACTACACAGATCAAAGGAAATGAGCTTCAATGGCTTACCATTCAAGTAAGCCATTGAAGCTCATTTCCTTTGATCGACTCGAAAATGACTTAGGGCAATTTTGACCGCAAGACTCACAAATGACTTAGTGAAATTTCGACCGCAAGATCCTGACCCGATGTAGGAACCACCAGAACCACGATCTAGAGGCATAGATCTGCTGGCTACAGGAACAAATCAAAGGAACCCCAAGAATTGGTATTTCATCCTAGATTGGTCAAATATTGCCAAAATGAGGTGTCTGAAGCATTAAGCATCACCATTGGCACTGAAGCCCTAAGAGATGAACTTACAAAACCTGACTGTTTCTCACAAGTGAGTATTATGCTTAATATTAACAGTATAGCCTGAAGCGCTGAAGCATTGGTGGGAGGTGAATGCAGCACTCCAGGACATGTGTGCAGATGGACATTCATATGTTGATCATTAGCATCAGGGAAAACCTCCTTCACGAATTCAAGGTAATTCCAAGAAATTTCAGGAAATTCGAGGGAATTCCACTGAAATAAAGGTAAACGAGATTTTTCAACTGCGTTCTGAATTACTTTGAATTACTTTGAATTTCCCAAAGTTTCTTTGAATATTCCATCGTTTTCCAATGATTATCACGAATTATATTGAATTCAGTCAACCTCTAGATATGCGAACATCAATGACGCTTGTAACTAAACAAAAATACCACCATTGAAAGACATCAAAAAGATCAGCAGACTTGAACAAAGCATGTTGACAACATGTAATTAATCTTCACCCATTGTGTCGAGATCAAGATAGTCGCAAGTGTCTGATGAGCCAGTGGGTGCCGAGCTCTCTACTGTGCTAATGTTGAATTAGTTAGAGCACATGACAGTAACAAATAGTGCGTGAGGAAGACATACCTGACTGCCTTGTAGAGACGTGCCATTAGTGCATGGTACTTCTTTTGACTACTATTAAAGATGCGAGTGAGAATTGCTTGGTGAGCCTTGTAAACACCAATGTGGAAGGAGGAATTGAATGATTTGACTTGTGCGCTCGAGGGTGGGTTGCCGCTACTCCAATCCTTCAATATCGCATAAATCTGTGGCAAACGTTATATAGTGAGCATCCAGGGTCAACATTATCATGACCGGTGCACCTACAAGAGTTGTGATTAAGCACACCATGGCAACAGGTAGCTCAGGTTCGTCATTTCCATCCAAGACAGAAACAAAATCATCGTGGGACTGGACGCCAATTGAGTTCTCACCATCAAAAAATGATAAATGTATGGTGTCAATGATAGACTCGTCACAAAATG
>Ga0310811_10009757_pt1 | contig 12407 bp, 13 predicted proteins | sample YCmetagenome_FD_207642 | JGI IMG/M metagenome (GOLD analysis project Ga0310811, IMG submission 207642) | Soil microbial communities from experimental microcosm in Duke University, North Carolina, United States - YC | ecosystem: Engineered > Artificial ecosystem > Soil microcosm > Unclassified ... | reverse complement strand
GTTCCGGTCACGGCCATCTTATCGAGGTCGACAATGGTGATCGAATTGCCCTTTTCATTGGAAACATAGGCCGTATAGGCCGCCGCCTGGGTCGCGATCAGGCCTGACGACAGGGTCAAAATCAGGCTACAAGCGCGTAAGGTGATCGATTTCATCTGGCACCTGCTCCTTGATGTCATTGGTTCAAATGACAGGATGATTCCGGCTCGTCATAGCCCAGCGTATCCAACGGTGTGCGCTGATGCAGAAATCCCTCTTGCGGCGATACGGAGACCAGCATCAGCGGCGAGGCCAGGACCAAGGGCTGGCGCAATTGCTGGTCCCATTTGCGGAAACTTAGGCCTTGCCCCTTGAAAGCACCGAGGGTGAAATCATCCGACACCAGATATTGGTGCATGTCGGTAGCGTCCGCCTTGCCGGTCCGTGTGACGGCTTCACCGATGGCGCGGACGGCGACCCAGCCGGAATAGTCACGCTCCAGCATCCAGCGGTGATACTGCTGCTCGAAGCGGTGCTGCAATTGCATGCCGCCCCATTGCTCCTGGCTGCGATGCCAGGCAGTCGGCACCAGGCCCTGAGTGCCGACGACAGGCCGTGGATCCCAGAGCCGGTAGGGCAGGTACTCACCGAAGACCTCGCTTTCATCCGACACGACCAGAACATCGTAGTCAGGCAGGCGCTGGGTCAGCTCGATCATCTGCTTATTGACCTGCTGCTGGCCGGTGTCGCTGCGGCGCGACCCGGCATCGTAGGCATAGGCCCGGGTTTCGACGATCTTGCTGCCGAATTTCTTGGCGGCACGCTGCAAGGCAGCGGCGAAGGCCTGATCAGGATCGTATTTTCCAGAGATGAGAACCCAGCGGGTCCATTTCTTCACCGCCAGATATTCCGCCAGGGCATCTGCCTTCATCGCATAGCTGGGAGCGATGTTGAAGATGTTTGGCCGGCAATCCTTGACGCGCAGATTGTCGTCCTCGGCGCGGATATTGAAGATCAGAATGTCCTTGGCTTCCGGCAGGTCCGCCAGTTCCAGCAGACGCTTCGCCGTCAGATCGGTGACGATCAGCTTCGCGCCCTGGCCGACCAGGGCGTCGAGACCCGCCTTGAGGTCGCCGCCGGCGGCAATTGATTGTTCTTTCAGTTCATAACTCTGATTGAGGAAGCGGCCCGTCGTCTGGTTGTCGTCGATGGCAAGCTTGGCACCGGCCAGGCCCTTATCCGTCGCCACCACTTCCACCAGAGACAAAGGAGCCGGCTCGGCAATCGCCTCGCTCAGATAGCCGATACTGACATGGAGCGGCTGATTATCCGCAGCGGCATGCGATGCCGTTGCCGCCATGATGCAGGCAACGAAGAGCGAGAGGAGGAGATATGAAATCGAAGAATGACCCGGAAGACCGGTCGACATCTGCTTCTCCGCGTTGCGCTATTGCGCGCTGCCTGCGGCCTGCTTCAGGAAGGCAATTAGATTGGTGCGGTCTTCCGGCTTTGGCAGGCCGGGAAACAGCATCTTGGTGCCTGGCACCATGGCCCGGGGATTAGTCAGGTATTTGTCCAGTGTCGCCGGGTCCCAGGTGACATTGGCGCTCTTCATTGCCGGCGAGTAGCTGAAGCTATCGATCGAGGCCGAGTGACGGCCGATGAGGCCATGCAACGAGGGACCGACTTTGTTAGTGCCGGCATCAAGCGAATGGCAGGCCTGGCATTTGACAAACACCTTTTGGCCGGCCGCAGGATCGCCATCTTCCGCCATGCTTGCGGTTGCGCTGAGGCTGAGTGCCATCAGGGTCATCGCCAGAACACGGGTCAAACGTCGCGCAAACCGCTGCATAATCCGAGCCTCCCACTTCCGCTTGCTTCTGTCGCGCCTGGCGATGGCTTCATGCCGCACCGTGCGTTGACGCTTTCTTTGGCGTTAACTCTATGAATGAGCGCGCGACCTCACAAGCGGCGATCGGTGAATTGAGACCAAAGTACAGTTTTTGAGATAGTCCGCACGCCGCACTCTCCCAGACCTCAGAAATGCGGAGCCAATCGGATGTTCCTGTGCATCGCATGGCGATGGAGCGTCGCCCTTGGTGCTGTTGCCGTCATGATGTCGCTGCCGCCCGCGGCCCTGTCAGATGACAAGACAGTGGCCACCATGCCTCTGGCCATGCAGCAAATCGCGCCGGGCATCTATGTGCATCAGGGAGTCCATCACGAGGCCGATCCGGATAATCTCGGTGGGATCGCCAATATCGGCTTTGTGGTCGGCACGGCAAGCGTCGCTGTAATCGATACTGGTGGCAGCCATGCCGAGGGGGTAGAGCTGCTGGCGGCAATCCGGCGGATCACATCACTCCCCGTCCGCTATGTCATCAATACCCACTTCCATCCGGATCATATTCTGGGCAACGACGCATTCATATCGCCGGACGGCAGTGAGCCACCCGAATTTATCGCCCATGCCAATTTCACGCGCGACCTGGTAGCGCGTCAGGAGACCTATTTGGCCGCGGCACGGCAAAGCCTTGGCGCGGCTTTTGCCGGCACACATGTCGTCGTACCACGGCATCTGGTTGGCCAGCCTGAGAGAATTGATCTTGGAAACCGAGAGCTTTTGTTGACGTCCTATCCACCGGCCCATAGCGATGCGGACCTGACGGTCCTCGACTTGGAAACGCGGACACTCTTTACCGGTGATCTCCTTTTCGTCGATCGTGTACCGGCGGTGGACGGCTCAATTATCGGCTGGCTTAAGGTGCTGGAAGTGCTGAAGCAGGTTGATGCATCACGCGCCGTGCCGGGCCATGGTCCGGTCTTGGTGCCATGGCCGGCAGCGCTGAAGGGCGAACAGCATTATCTTTCCGAGATCGTCACCGCCACCCGCCAGGCGCTGAAGCAGAACAGGAATCTGCAGCAGGCTGTCGAGGCGGTGGACACGCAGCTCCGGCAGACGGAACAATCCAAATGGCAATTGTTCGACGACTATGATGGGCGCAATATCACGGCAGCCTATACCGAGCTCGAATGGGAATAGGGCTCGCGAGAGGCCGGAGACGGGATAGCCTGTTGTGGAGGGCGTCATGACCAATAGACACGCGGTGAGTGATCCTTGTCAGCGCTTCATGCGAAGCGCAGCGTGCAGCGGCCTATTTCTTTTGATCGTATTTTTCAACCTCGTTGAGCCGGTCGTCGCCACCGCGGATGACGGAGATGCCTGGCCGGATCTGCGAACCGCTCTTTTTGCCGATAAACCGATAAACGACGCATCGGCCTTTCTCCGGCTTGAGGCGCCGCAGCGTGCCTATGACGCCGCGGTGGTCCCGCTGGATATGAAATTCGACAAGCAGAAGATGGGGGACCTGGTGGTGCGGGACATTACCCTCGTGATCGATAAGAATCCGGCGCCCGTCGCGGCGATATTCCATCTTGCACCCGGCATCCCGGATCCCAGTATCGGCACCCGTATTCGGGTCAACGAATACACATATGTGCATGCCGTGGTGCAGATGTCCGACGGCCGGCTCTATATGGCGAAGACGTTTGTCAAGGCGGCGGGTGGCTGTTCAGCGCCGGCTGTCAAAACGCCCGACAACGCGCTGTCGCATCTGGGTGATATGAAAATGAAACTGGCTGACTCTGCTGGGCCGGGGCAACCCAGCCGGGTCCAATTGCTGATCCATCACCCGAATTTCTCCGGCATGCAGATGGATCAGGTGACGCGCTATTATATTCCGGCGAAGTATATCCAGAACGCCACCGTCTCCTATGCCGGGAAGCCGCTGGTTTCGATCGAGGGTAATATCTCGCTCAGCGAAAACCCGTTCTTCGAATTCTCGGTGCCGACCGAAGCGGGCGGAAAGCTGGATGTGAGCGCTGAGGATTCCGACGGCGCAAAGTTCCGTCAGAGCTGGCCGCTGCCACCGGAAAGCTGAGACAGCAGATTTTCAGAAACAGCGAAAATCGGCCTCGATTTGGGCCAAGCGCAATTGATCGACTACCTGCTTCAGCATCGTCATCTCGCGGAACATGGCGGTATTGTCTCCGGCCACCAGTCGCATCTGCATGATCGTATCGGCCTTTTCATAGGTATCGTAGGATATGACGGAGGAAATGGCGTCGATACTGCAAGAGCAGCGTTGCATCATCTCCTGGGTTTCGCCATTGCTCGCCATGCAGCCGATGACGTAATCAGCAATGACCGGGGTTGGATAGTCATTGGCGAGCGACGGTCTGGGGCAAAGGAGAAGGGCAAGAGAGGCTGTAACAAGGCTGACCCTCAGGGAGGTGGCGGCCGCAGAAAACATGATAACCTCTGTTTATCGGGCAGCAGAATGCGCAAGAGCACAGCACAGAAGATCAGCAGGGTCAATTCGCTGAAGGGAGAAGAAGTGGTGTCTCCCCAGCTGATAAGCGCGTCGATTACCCGTGGTGACTCGCGGTATTCATGCCCATGATCTCGCCGCAACTCGTCACCAGTCTGTTGGTCTGGATCGCCCATGCGACCGGCTACGCGATTCCCGGAACGCCGCCAACGATTACCCTCGTGCCTCATGCCGAGCTTGAGAACCGCTTCTGCCACCGCAGTTGCGAAATCCTCGGCTTCACCACGCCTGAAGGGTCGATCTTGCTGGATAACAAGTTGCAGATCGGCAAGGATGAGGCTGCGACCAGCATATTGGTGCATGAGCTGACGCATTTTTTGCAGCGCGCCAATGGCGGCTGGACGACGGCGCCGGTCACCTGTCAGCTCTGGGTGGACCGTGAAGATGAGGCCTATGATATCCAGTATCGCTGGCTGCATGAGACGAGCCCGTCAATCCAACTGCTATCCCGGGCGATGAGCGAGCTGAATACACATCCATTCCTCCTGAAATGCCCGGATGGCAACGCAACGATCAATATTACGCAGCCATGATCGGTTGTTGAACGTACTCGGCTCGCTTCGATTGACTCGATTAATGAAATGCCCGGAGCCAAATTAGCCTAAAGGATGAGGCCCTCGTCGCGATTTTCAACCGCAGCCGCCTTGTTTCCAGGAACCCTGCTGGGTACACTTACATTAGTCGGTAAATCCGACTGATAGAACGCAGTCTGTATCTTGTCTAAACAAGGAGACGGCCATGAAGCGAGCATGGAAGACCCCGCGGATTCGCGAGATCTGCGTCGGCCTCGAAATCAACAGCTACGCCAGCGCGCGGATGTAATCGATCGCATCCGCCGGTCGGCCCATCTCATATCGGATCGCGATCATGTTTATCGTTGTCCTTGGATCGGCGGCCGGCGGAGGCTTTCCGCAGTGGAATTGCAACGCGCCGACCAGCCGGGGTATCCGGGAAGGGCGGATACGTGCCAAGCCCCGCACACAGGCCTCGATCGCGGTCAGCCGCGATGGTGAGAATTGGCTGCTAATCAATGCTTCGCCGGACTTCCGGCAGCAGCAGGCGGCGGCCCGTCAACTATGGCCTCGAGAGCAACCACGTCATTCACCGATCAAGGCCGTGCTGCTGACGAGCGCGGAGATTGACCATGTCGCCGGACTGCTCTCCATGCGGGAAAGCCAGTCCTTCACCCTGTGGGCGACGGGGCGGGTTCATGACATTCTCGCCGAAAACCCGATCTTCGGTGCTTTGGCGCCGGATTATGTGACGCGTCGCAGCTTCGATCTCGGCAAGCCGTGGGATATCAGCGGCAATACAGGATCGCTTGGCCTGACCATTGAGGCCTTCTCCGTTCCCGGCAAGGTCCCGCTTTTCCTGGAGGCGCGCAATCGCGACAACCTGGCTGGCGGTGCCGAAGACACCATCGGGTTGCGTGTTTCTGATGGCAGGAGCTCGTTTTTCTTCATTCCTGGCTGCGCGCGCTTGACCGATGACCTTCGCCAGCGGTTGAAAGAGGCGGCCTTGCTGTTTTTCGATGGCACGCTCTGGACTGATGATGAATTGCAGCGTCAGGGTATCGGTGCCAAGACCGGCCAGCGCATGGGGCATATGAGCATCGATGGCGCGGAAGGGACGATTGCCGCGTTTCACGATCTCAATGTCCAGCGCAAGCTCTTCATCCACATCAACACCACGAATCCGGTTCTGGACGAGGACTCCGCGGCGCATGCCGCCATGCGGCGTGCCGGTTGGGAAATTGCCGAGGACGGCATGGAGATCCGCTTATGACGGAGCTAATGAGTGCCGATCAATTGGAGACGGCCCTACGTCAGATCGGCGCGGAGCGCTATCACAGCCGTCATCCCTTTCATGGGCTTTTGCATAGTGGCAAGCTGGATAAGAGTCAGGTCCAGGCCTGGGCGCTTAATCGCTTCTACTATCAAAGCATCATTCCCATGAAGGATGCGGCGATCGTGGCGCGATCCGAGGATCCGGGTTTCCGCCGCATCTGGCGCCAGCGCATCGTCGACCATGATGGTGCCGAAGGTGAAGATGGCGGGATCGAGCGGTGGCTGAAGCTGACGGATGCGCTGGACCTTGACCGTGACTATGTCCGGTCATGCCAGGGCCTGTTGCCGGCCACGCATTTCGCCGTCGAGGCCTATCTGCATTTTGTCCGCGAGCGGAGCCTGTTGGAAGCGGTCGCATCCTCCCTCACGGAAATGTTTGCCCCGGCGATTATCAGCGACCGGGTAGCCGGTATGCTGGCCAATTACAGCTTCGTCTCCAAGACAGCGCTGGCTTATTTCGACAAGCGGCTGCATCAGGCGCCACGCGACGCTGATTTCGCCCTGGACTACGTGAAGGAGCATGCACGACGTCCTGACCAGCAGCGTGCAGTCATGCAGGCGCTCATCTTCAAGTGCAATGTGCTGTGGGCGCAGCTCGACGGGCTCTATTACGCTTATGTGGAACCCGGCCATGTGCCGCCGGGAGCTTTCACTCCCGGGGAGGCCGGGCGGTGATTTCGGCTACCTCATGTCCACGCCTCTCGCCGGGCGTCAAGCTGCAGTTTGACCGGACGCGGGAGCAGTGGATTCTTCAGGCACCGGAGCGTGTCTTTGTACTGGATGACGTCTCACACGAGATCCTGTCGCGCTGCACCGGCGAGACGAGCCTGCAGACCCTCATCGAGCAACTGGGCTCGGCTTTCGAGGCGGATGTGGCCGAGATCGCGGCCGATGTCGAAAGTCTCCTGACGTCCCTCATCGAAAAGCGCGTGGTGATCGCATGACGGAGAGTACTGATGCCGTGACCGCCCTGGGGGCCGTCCTTCAAAGAGTGCCTGAGGCAGATACCGCGGTTGCGCCGCCGCTTGCCGCGCTCCTGGAGCTGACACATCGCTGCCCGCTTCAATGCCCATATTGTTCGAACCCATTGGAATTGGAGCGCGTCGCGCAGGAGTTGACGACCGACTCATGGCTCGACGTGATCGATCAGCTCAGCGATCTGGGTATCCTGCAAGTGCATCTGTCCGGCGGCGAGCCGACCGTCCGGCGCGATCTCCCGGATATCATCCGAAAGACAACCGAGCGCGGGATCTATAATAACCTGATCACCTCGGGGGTCGCTATCGACCGGGTGCGCTTTTTTGCGCTTGTTGACGCCGGGTTGGATCATGTTCAGCTCAGCTTCCAGGATGCCGAGCCCGCTTCGGCGGCCCATATCAGCCATGTCAGCGGTGTTCAGGAAAAGAAGCTCGCTTTCGCCGGCTGGGTGCAGGAGGCCGGCTTGCCCCTCACCGTCAATGCCGTGATGCACCGGCAGAATATCGACCACATCGATGCCATGATCGAGCTGGCGATCGAGTTGCGGGCGGCCAGGCTCGAAGTCGCCCATGTGCAGTATTACGGCTGGGCACTAGCCAACCGCAATGCGCTCATGCCGAGCCGCGCACAGCTTGAGGCCACAACAGCCGCGGTATCGCAGGCACGCGAAAAATATCGCGGTCGCCTGGTCATCGACTATGTCGTCCCTGATTACTACGCGCAACAACCGAAGGCCTGTATGGGCGGCTGGGCACGGCAGTTCATCAACATCACGCCTTCTGGCAAGGTCTTGCCGTGCCACGCGGCAGAGACGATCACCGATCTCGATTTCGCCCGTGTCACGGAGCAGTCGCTGCACGATATCTGGTATCACTCTGCGGCTTTTCAGCGCTTTCGTGGAACGTCCTGGATGCCGGAGCCATGTCATAGTTGTGATCAGCGCGAGATCGATTGGGGCGGTTGCCGTTGCCAGGCATTGGCGATCGCGGGCTCCGCATCGGCGACAGATCCAGCTTGTGCAAAGTCACTGCGTCACCAGGTGATGCTGTCGATTGCCGCACGAGCGAGCGATGCCCCGCTTGAGTCATTTCGGTATCGACGCTTCTGATTTTCGATGCGGAATCGCGGAGCATTTCCGCCCGCCGGATTGCCGATGAATCGCAAATCGGAATCACTGATCGTGATGGCGTGATGCTGAACTAAAGTCGATGTTCTGCCCGTTGTTAATCACCACGTGCAAACGAATCTGTACCAAAGAACTACGGTTCATTTCGTTTTGCAGATTGACGTTAAATCCCCCCGCAATTCACTCTAGAGCAGACGTCGGAAGACGATGGTCGACCATCTCAGTGAATGCCTCGATGTGACTTCGGAGCGGCGCGAAAGCCGACCGTAATGTCCAACAAAGACCATCGGCGACGATCCCGAGTGTTTATCACCGGACACCGTACGGGCGAGAGTGACGCCCTCTAGGGGAGGAAACAATGGCTCAAATGTGGCTTAAGTCTGGCGTATCCATGGTGCTGTCGGTTGCACTTGCATCATGGGGTACGGGTGCGTTTGCGAATGACGAGCTGATCAAGCTTGAGAAGGATCCGAAGCAGTGGGTGATGCCGGCGGGCGACTATGCCAATACCCGGTACAGCGCGCTCGATCAGATCACGAACAAGAATGTCAAGAATTTGCAGGTCGCCTGGAGCTTCTCTACCGGCGTGCTGCGCGGCCATGAAGGCGGGCCGTTGGTGATCGGCAACATGATGTATGTCCATACGCCGTTCCCCAACACCGTCTATGCGCTCGATCTGGACAAGAATGGCCAGATCGTCTGGAAGTATGAACCGAAGCAGGATTCCAGCGTCATCCCGGTGATGTGCTGCGATACGGTCAATCGTGGCGTTGCCTATGGCGACGGCATGATCTTCCTGCATCAGGCAGATGCGAAGCTTGTCGCCCTCGATGCGCAGACCGGCAAGCTGGCCTGGAGTGCTGCGGATGGCGACGCGTCCAAGGGCGAAACGGGTACCTCGGCACCGTTGGTCGTCAAGCATATGGTGCTGGTCGGCAATAGCGGTGGCGAATTCGGCGTTCGTGGTCACGTCACCGCCTATGACACCAAGACCGGCAAGCAGGTTTGGCGGGGATGGTCGATGGGCCCCGACAGCGATACGCTGATCGATCCGCAGAAGACGACCAGCCTCGGCAAGCCGGTGGGAGCCGATTCCAGCACGTCGACCTGGAAGGGTGACCAGTGGAAGATTGGCGGCGGCACGACCTGGGGTTGGATCTCCTATGATCCGCAGCTCAATCTTATCTATTACGGCACCGGTAATCCCAGTACCTGGAACCCGGCGCAGCGGCCGGGTGACAATAAGTGGTCGATGACGATCTTCGCCCGTGATGCCGATACCGGTTCTGTCAAATGGCTCTACCAGATGACGCCGCATGACGAATGGGACTATGACGGCGTCAATGAAATGGTCCTGGTCGACAAGAAGTTCGAAGGCAAGGACCGCAAACTGCTCGTCCATTTCGATCGGAACGGCTTCGGCTATACGCTCGATCGCGAGACGGGTGAACTGCTGGTGGCCGACAAATACGATCCGGCCGTCAACTGGGCGACCAAGATCGATCTGAAGACGGGTCTGCCGGATCGGGTCAAGCAGTACTCGACCGAGGCCAACGGCGAGGACAACAATACGCAGGGCGTATGCCCGGCGGCGCTCGGCAGCAAGGACCAGCAGCCGGCCTCCTATTCGCCGAAGACTGGCCTGTTCTATACGCCGACCAACCATGTTTGCATGGATTACGAGCCGTTCAAGGTGGCCTATACGGCCGGCCAGCCTTATGTCGGCGCAACCTTGAGCATGTATCCGCCGAAGGGTGAGAGCAATCTCGGCAACTTCATCGCCTGGGATGCCGAGAAGGGGAAGGTCAAGTGGTCGATCCCCGAACAGTTCTCGGTCTGGAGCGGCGCCCTGGCGACTGCCGGCAACGTGGTCTTCTATGGTACTTTGGAAGGCTATCTGAAGGCCGTCGATGCCGAGACCGGCAAGGAGCTCTATCGCTTCAAGACCCCGTCCGGGATCATCGGCAACGTCAACACCTACGTGCACGATGGCAAGCAATATATCGCCGTGCTCTCCGGCCTCGGCGGCTGGGCGGGTATCGGCATGGCCGCGGGACTGACCGGTGATACCGAAGGTCTCGGTGCGGTGGGTGCCTATAAGTCTCTGTCGCAATACACCCAGTTGGGTGGAACCCTGACTGTCTTTGCCCTCCCAGACTAACTAGACGAGGATGGAGAGGTACCGCGCCTCTCCATCCCCGCCCTTCATCGATGGTCAGAGAGGATGCGTAATGATTGGACTTCGCTTATTTGGTACCGCTTTCCTGCTTGCTGCGACGCTTATATTGCCCTTCCAGAACACCGCCTCATCCGCTGCCGATGACCCGCAGCGCTACCATATCGATCCCGATGGCACCGTCGATTGGCGGATTTTCAATGGCTATCGCCGCTATCACGCTATCTGCCATACCTGCCATGGCCCTGACGGCCTGGGCAGCAGTTTCGCGCCCAATCTGACTGAATCGCTGAAGACACTCAGCTATGATGATTTCATGAATGTTGTCGTCAACGGCAAGATCGAGGTCAACACGGCCGCGGATAAGCGCATGCCGGCATTGGGCACGGATCCCAATGTCATGTGTTACATCGATGACATCTATGCCTATTTGAAGGCGCGTTCGGATGGTGTCGTCGGCCGCGGACGACCGCCGAAGCACGAAAACAAACCCAAGGAGGCGGCTGATGCCGAAGCCTCCTGCATGGGGCCTGCAACGGGGAATTGACGTGACAACCATACGGCCGGAATGGAGCTGGCTGAACCGGATCCGGCCATGGAGCAAGGCAGTTTCCATGGTCGGTTTGGTCATGTTTGTCGCCGCTGGCGTGGCGCAGGCGGCTGACACTGTCGAGGCGGTCGATCATACCGCCCTCAGGGTCTGTGCGGATCCCCAGAACCTGCCATTTTCGGATCAGAAAGGTGAGGGCTTCGAGAACAAGATCGCCGAACTCTTCGCCCAAAATCTGCAGGTGCCTTTGCGCTATGTCTGGTATCCCAACACGGTCGGCTTCCTACGCAATACCCTGCGGGCGCGGCAATGCGACCTTGTCATGGGGATCGTGTCAGGGGCGGAGCTGGTGCAATCGACCAATCCCTATTACCGCTCGTCCTATGTCATCGTCACGCGCAAGGCCGACAACCTCGCGGTCGCCGGGATCGATGATCCGAAATTGCGCGACCTGAAGATTGGCCTGACAGCGGGGACGCCACCGTCAGACCTGGCGGTCAGGTCTGGCTTGATCGGCAATGTCCGGCCCTATCCCTTGTTCGTCGACACCCGCTATGACGCACCCGGCAAGCAGATGATCGATGATCTGCTGCAAAAGAAGATCGACGTGGCGCTGCTTTGGGGGCCGATCGCCGGCTATTTCGCCCGCGATCATGCGACGGATCTCACCATCGCGCCGCTTCAGATATCGGGCGGCAATGTGCGGCTCGATTTCTATATCACCATGGGGGTGCGGCCGGGCGAGAACAAATGGAAGAACCAGATCAACGATCTGATCCGCCAGAACCAGACCAAAATCGCGGGAATCCTCCATGATTACGGTATTCCGACCCTGGATGGGCAGGGCAACCCCGTGCCCTGAGAGCAAGCGGCGGGATGGGGGTGGACGGTTGCGCGGCTGTCTGTCCCTGAAGCGGTGGATGCTGCTTCAGGTTCTGCTTGCGACCGTCTTGATCGGCGCTGCGGAATATGGCTGGGCTGCGGATACGGTTCCTGAGCCTGCAGGCTATCGTCTTGATGACTATCGAGGTCCCACGCCGGCATCTCTGAAAGGGGCGAGCGTCCTAGATGCCTCCACCCTGTACCATCTGATGATGACAAAACCTCTTGTGGTGATCGATGTGTTGCCGCAACCGCCGCGGCCAGCGAATTTGCCAAGCACCACCTTGTGGCATCCGCCGACGCGCCTCGATATTCCTGGAAGCATCTGGCTCGCCAATACCGGTTATGGCCAACTATCTCCCGAAATGGACAGCTATTTCCGCAAAGCGCTGGCGGGTCTCACCTTGGGTGACATGGCCCATCCGCTCGCCTTCTATTGCGAAGCGCAATGCTGGATGTCCTGGAATGCCGCCAAGCG
>Ga0310811_10009756_pt1 | contig 12409 bp, 7 predicted proteins | sample YCmetagenome_FD_207642 | JGI IMG/M metagenome (GOLD analysis project Ga0310811, IMG submission 207642) | Soil microbial communities from experimental microcosm in Duke University, North Carolina, United States - YC | ecosystem: Engineered > Artificial ecosystem > Soil microcosm > Unclassified ... | reverse complement strand
ACTTCGCCATGGCGCAGGATGGCCGTCTGACCCGCCGCAGCGAACAGTACGTAGCGCCCTTTGTCTACGCCGGCGCCGCCATCCTGCTGCCGTCACTCTTTGCCCATGCGCCCCAAGGCGAGTTCCCGCTTACCGAAATATTCGAACGCGCCGCTGAAAAAGGTCGCCTGTTCGGGGTGCGGCTGGAAGGCCTGTGGATGCATGTCGGTACGCCCGACGCAATTGCCGCGGCGGAAGGCGCGATCAAGGCGAGCGTCGGTTGATCGGCCATGCGCGTATGCGTGTATGATTCAACCAATGCCGAGTCGACCTAACGTTTTCACCATTCCCGCTTCGGCGCCGTTCCTGCCGACGTTGATAGGCGCGCTGCGCGACGGCACGCTCGTGCCCGGTTTCCCGGCCAGCGGCGATCCGTTGGCATTGGCAAAGGCGACACTCTATCTGCCGACGCGGCGCGCCTGCCGGCTCGCGCGTGACGTCTTCCTCGACCGTCTCGACGGTGACGCTTCCATTTTGCCGCGTATCGTCGCACTCGGCGATCTGGACGAGGACGAGATCATTTTTGCCGAGGCCGCGACCGGCGCGCTTGCTGAAGACGCCCTTGCAGTCGCGCCGGCGGTTGGTCCGCTGGAGCGGCGGCTTATGCTGGCGCAACTTATTGCGGACTGGGCCGATCGTGTTCGCTCCGAGAAGGGTGTACCGCTGATCGCCAACACTCCGGCTGCCCGGCTCGCGCTCGCCGACGATCTCGGACGACTGATCGACGACGTCATCACCCGCAAGATGGATTGGGCGCTGCTCGACGACCTGGTGCCGGATCATTTCGACACGTACTGGCAGTTCACGCTCGAATTTCTCAAAATCGCGCGCAGCTTCTGGCCGCAGCGCCTGAGAGAAATTGGCGAAATTGACGCCGCGGATCGCCGCGATCGCCTCATTGACGCGGAGATGAAGCGTCTCGCCAGCAGCAATGCACCCGTGATCGCCGCAGGCTCGACCGGTTCAATGCCTGCGACGGCGAAGCTGCTTTCGGCAATCGCGCGGCTTCCGCACGGCGCTGTCGTTCTGCCAGGATTGGACACTGACCTCGACGAAGAATCCTGGCGCGAGATCGCGAGCAGTGAGCACGAGAAAAACACGTCGAGCGCCGTGCATCCGCAATTCGCCATGCATGCCTTGCTCGATCGCATCGGCATTAAACGCGACGCAGTCGAACGACTCGCCGATCCCGCTGGGCATGGGCGCGAAATGCTGGTCTCGGAAGCACTGCGGCCGGCGACGACAACCGATCGTTGGCAACGCCGCCTTGGAACCGCCGGTTTCGCCGCCGCTACTGAAAGAGCAATGGCCGGCGTGAGGGTAATCGAAACCGCCAGTGTCGAAGATGAAGCGCTGGCGATCGCTGCGTGTCTGCGCGAGACCGTCGAAAGTCTGGACAAAACCGCTGCGCTGGTCACGCCCGACCGCGCGCTCGCACGCCGCGTCGTGGCGGCTCTCGAGCGCTGGCAAGTCGAATTCGATGATTCCGGCGGCGATGCGCTTGCTGAAACACACGCCGGAATCTTCGCCCGCCTCGTGACGGAAGTCGCGTTACAAGGGCTTGAGCCGGCGGCATTGCTGGCGTTGCTCAAGCATCCCCTGCTCCGGCTCGGCGCCAAGCCCAATGCACACGCCCGTGCGATAGCCGCGCTTGAGTGCGCTGTTTTGCGCGGTCCGCGGCCACGCCGCGGAACGGCCGGCCTCGCGCATGCGCTCGCGACCTTCAAGGCAACGCGGGACGAACTGCATCGCAACGACCCACGCAACTTCGTATCGCCGGCCGATCTCGATGCCGGCGAACAACTGGCTGAGAGGCTTAAACAGGCGCTCGCCTCACTCGAGACCCTCGCCCGCAAGTCGGTCAGCCTGCGTGAACTAGCGCAGGCGCACGGCAAGGCACTCGAAACGCTCGCCAGCCACGACGGCCTGATCGCCGCCTATGCTGGTACCGACGGCCTGCAATTGCAGCGAGTTTTTGAAACAATCGCCGACAGCGAGGCGTCCGGAACGCTCGAGCTTGCCGCGGCCGACTATCCGGATGTGTTCCATCTGCTTTGCTCTGGCCGCGCTGAACGGCGCCCTGAAAGCGGCAATCCGCGTGTGCGTATCCTTGGGCCGCTCGAGGCACGGTTGCAGAACGCGGATCGTATTGTGCTTGGCGGACTCAACGAAGGAACCTGGCCGCCCGATACCCGCAGCGATCCGTGGCTCAGCCGCCCGATGCGGCTCGAACTCGGTCTCAATCTGCCGGAGCTGCGTGTCGGCCTCTCGGCGCACGATTTCGCACAAAGCTTGGGTGCGTCCGAAGTCATTCTCACGCGCGCCGCCAAACAGGCGGGCGCGCCAACCGTGCGCTCTCGCTTTCTCCAGCGGCTCGCGGCGGTCGCCGGCGAGAAGCAGTGGAATAGCGCACTTGAGCGCGGCAGCGCTTACGCAAACCACGCACGTGCCCTTGATCACCCTGCGAAAGTCTCGCCCGCAACGCGACCGCAGCCGGTGCCGCCACCGGAGGCACGGCCATCGCAGCTGAGCGTCACCGACATCGAAAACTGGCTGCGTGATCCCTACACGATCTACGCCAAGCACGTTTTGCGATTGTTCCCGCTAGAGGCCATCGACACGCCGCCAGGCGCCGCCGATCGCGGCACCTTTATCCACGAGGCGGTAAGCGAATTCACAAAGAAATTTGCCGATGCTTTGCCCGCCGACGTCGCACACGAGCTCACTGAGCTCGGCAAAAAGCATTTCGCGCAACTTGAAGATTACGAGGAAGCGCGGGCGTTCTGGTGGACCCGTTTCCTACGTATTGCCGACTGGTTTGGAAGCTGGGAGCGCGAGCGTCGGGCCGCTGCGAAAAAGGTTTTCGCCGAGATTTCTGGCAAACATGCCATTCCGCTTGGAAAAGGCGATTTCCTTCTCACCGCGCGCGCCGATCGTATCGAACAGCGCGCCGACGGCAGCTACGCGATCCTTGACTACAAGACCGGAAAACCGCCGACCGATTTGCAGGTCCGCAGCGGGTTGGCACCGCAACTTACTTTGGAAACGGCGATCCTGCGCAAAGGCGGCTTCTCCGGCGTTGCCGCCGGATCGGTGACCGAGATCGGCTATGTGCGGCTCAAGGGTGGTGATCCGCCGGGCGAGCCGAGAAGCGTCAAGTTCACCGAAGGAACGCCTGGCACTTACGCCGATATTGCCCTTCGGAAGCTCACCGAGATCGCAAACAAGTTCATCGTCGAAGGCGAACCATATCGCTCGCTCGTCCATCCGATGTGGAAAAAACATTACGGCGAGTACGACCATCTTGCGCGCGTCAAGGAGTGGGCAGCCTCGGGTGGTGAAAGCGAAAGTGAGTTCGAGTCATGACCCTCGCCCGCGTCATTCCGGATGCTGCAAGGGAGCGCCAGCGCGCGGCCGCCAATCCCGAACGATCGGTGTTCGTCTCCGCCAATGCCGGATCCGGAAAGACGCATGTGCTGGTGCAACGGGTGATCAACCTGCTGCTGCGCGGTGAAGATCCCGGCAAGATCCTTTGCATCACCTTCACCAAGGCAGCCGCCGCCAACATGGCGACCCGTGTGTTCGACACGCTGGCGGAGTGGACAACGCTAGACGACGCCGCGCTTGACGAGAGGATCAGGCTCGCCACCGGCAAGACACCGGATTCAAGCCAGCGCGCGATTGCCCGGCGGTTGTTTGCCACCGCGCTGGAGACGCCGGGCGGACTGAAAGTGCAGACCATTCACGCGTTCTGCACCCATTTGCTGCACCAGTTCCCATTCGAGGCCGATGTTGCGGCACGTTTCGAAGTGCTCGACGAGGCAGCGACTGCTCAAATACTCAACCGGTTGACGTTGGATGTGCTGCTGGAGGGCGCTACAAAACTCGACAGCGCCCTTGGCAAAGCGCTGGACGTGGCTATAGCGGCCGCCGCCGATGTCACCTTCAAGGACGTGATCGCCGAAACAATCGGCAAGCGTGACCTCATTACCGCGTGGATAGACCGCGCCGGCGGGGTGCAACAGGCGATCGGCGAACTGACCCGCAGTTTCGGGCTTCCCGCCGGCGATACCCTGCAAGCTGTTGAAAGCGAATACTTTTCTCAGTCTTTGATCCCGCGCTCTGAATGGCCGGCGCTGATCGATGTTTTCTCATCTGGCTCAAAGACCGACCAGGAGCGCGCCTCCTCGCTGTCTGACGCGCTTGGGGCTACGGGGCGTGAACGCATCGAAAATTATCTCGACGTGTTCTGCACCGGCGACCGCAAAGGCCGCGCCAGCGTGCTGACCAAAAAACCTGCTGAAGCCAACCCGCAATGGGCCGCGCGCCTCAACGCCGAAAAAGATCGCGTATGCCAGCTGCTTGCCCGTGAATTCGCCTTGCGCGCGCGCGACCGCAGCGCCGCGCTGATCACAGTCGCTGCCGCCGTGATTGATCGCTATCGCGCGGAAAAAGAGCGCCGCGGTCTGCTCGACTACGAAGACCTGATCGACAAAACGCTCACATTGCTCCGCGATGCGTCCACCAGAAGCACGGCAGCCGCTTGGGTGCTCTACAAGCTCGATCTCGGCATCAATCATGTGCTCGTCGACGAAGCGCAGGACACCAGTGACAAGCAGTGGGAGATCATCAAAATTCTCGTTGCGGAATTCCTGCCTGGTGGTGCACGCGGCAACGTACGCCGCACGCTGTTCGCAGTTGGCGATGAAAAGCAATCGATCTTTTCGTTCCAGGGCGCAGTGCCGCACAAGTTCGCCGAAATGCGCGAACACTTCCGCGCATTGCACAAAACGAGCGATGTGGCGTTCACGACCGAGAAGCTCGACTACTCATTCCGCTCCGCAATCGGCGTGCTCGATGCGGTCGATGTGGTGTTCAAGCAGCCAGCGGCATTCCGTGGTTTGACTGCCGATCCGGCCTGGACGGTACACCAACCGTTGCCGGATGCATTGCCTGGCGAAGTGGAGATTTGGGATCTCGTCGGCCCCGACGGAAAAGAAACTGGGAAAGAAGGCTGGGACGCGCCATTCGACACAACCAGTGAGACCAGCCCTTCGGTCAAACTCTCCGCCAAGATTGCACGCACGGTGAAAGACTGGATTGCCCAAGGCACGCGGCCCGGCGAAGTGCTGATATTGGTACGTCAGCGCGGACCGATGTTCGAAGCGGTGATCCGGGCGCTTAAGCGGGCGCAGATCGATGTCGCCGGCGCTGACCGGCTGGTGCTGAGTGAACACATTGCGATCATGGACCTGCTGGTGCTGGGCGATGCCTTGTTGTTACCGGATGACGATCTCGCGCTGGCGACAGCGCTGAAAAGCCCGTTATTCGGGTTCGATGAAGACAGCCTTTTCAAGCTCGCCTATCAGCGCAAGGGTTCGTTGCGATCGGCTCTGCGCACCAGAAGCGGCGAAGATGAAGCGTTCACGGCGGCTGCTTCGGCACTCGAAGACTTGGTGAAAAAAGCGCGCGCATTGTCTCCGTTTGAATTCTACGCGCACGTGCTTGGAGCGTTTAAGGGCCGCGCGAGGATTCTTGCCCGGCTCGGCACTGAAGCGTCCGATCCACTCGACGAATTTCTCAATCTCGCTCTTTCATACGAACAGCGCGAGACGCCGTCGTTGCAAGGCTTTCTCAATTGGATTCGTGCGGCGCAAAGTGAGGTCAAACGTGACATGGAAATGGCGCGCGACGAAGTGCGCGTAATGACCGTGCACGGCGCCAAGGGGCTCGAAGCCAAAAACGTCATTTTGATCGATCACACCACGACGCGGCCGGAAGGCGCGCATCCGCCGCGGCTGCTGACTGTGCCGATTGCCGGCGCGCCACCGGGGGCGACTGCCTTGATCTGGGCTGTAGCCAAGGACAAGGACGCGGGCCCTATGGCACAAGCGCGCGCGCAAGCGATCGAAACCGCGTGCGACGAGTACCGGCGTCTCTTGTACGTGGGTTTGACGCGCGCAGCTGACCGCCTCCTGATCTGCGGCGCCAAAGGCGTCAACAAGGCCCCGGCTGGTTGCTGGCACGATCTTGTGCTCGGCCCGCTGCGATCCTTGTCCGAAGAAGGCAGCGATGCCGACGGCAAGATCTGGCGTTTTCGTAAAAGTGGGTTGCCTGTAAAGGATGACGGCGCGCCTGCGTCTGACAACCCGACGACGTTGCCGGCGTGGCTCACAACAAATGCGCCGCCTTCTCCGCCTGCATCGATGATCCTGCGTCCATCTGAAATGGCCGACGACGAACCGCGCCGGGCAACCGGTGTCGGCCGTGAAGCGGCACGGCTGCGTGGCACGCTGACCCACCGGTTGTTGCAGTCGCTGCCAGATATCCCGGCTCCACGCCGGGAAAAAGTGGCCGGCGAATTCCTGTCTCGAAGAGGCATGAAGATGTCGCCCGATCAGCGCTCCGCATTGGTCGTGGAGGTACTGCGGCTGCTCGAAAACAAGGATTTCGCCGAGCTGTTCACGCCAGCCAGCCAGGCCGAAGTTCCGATCGTGGGAAAGCTCAGCGAACGAGTGCTGGTTTCCGGCCAGGTCGATCGTCTTTCGGTGACCAAAGACCAGGTGCTGATTGCCGATTTCAAGACCAACCGCACTCCCCCACGCCGAATCGAGGAGGTCCCGACGGCGTACGTCGCGCAGCTCGCGGCCTATCGCGCTGTGCTGCAGAAGCTTTATCCCGACAGACCCGTTCGCGCCGCCCTTCTCTGGACCGAAGTTCCTGATCTAATGGAGCTTTCCGAAGAGGCCATGGACAATGCCCTGCGCCGCGTCACCTCCGCGTGAAGCTCCTTGACGCTTGCAGACTGCGTTCATAGGTTCCTGCCCTCACAATCTTCTGGGGGCGATTCCCCCCGCTCAATGACAAGAGGGTACTGCCATGGCCGTCGGCAAAGTGTCGGACGCTAGCTTTGAATCGGATGTGTTGAAGTCTGCCGAACCGGTGGTCGTGGATTTCTGGGCGGAATGGTGCGGCCCCTGCCGCATGATCGCGCCGGCGCTGGAAGAGATCGCCGGCCAGCTCGGTGACAAGGTCAAGATCGTCAAGCTCAACGTCGACGAAAACCCCAACACCGCCGCCAAATACGGCATCATGTCGATCCCGACGCTGATGCTGTTCAAGAACGGCGAGATCGCTTCGCGCCAGGTCGGGGCAGCACCGAAACAGAAGCTGCACCAGTGGATCAGCGGCGCGGTCTGAGCCCAAGCTAAAAATATCCTGAGCGGCCGGCCAAAGCCGGCCGTTTTGCGTTAAAGGAACGATGACTTTCGTGCTGCGCCAACCTTTCGCGCCGATGGAAGCCCTGTCCGTGGACCAGGCTCCGGAAGGCGAGAATTGGCAATACGAGCCGAAATGGGATGGCTTCCGCTGTCTTGTCTTCCGCGATGGCCGAGAAGTGACGCTGCAATCGAAATCCGGCCGGCCGCTTACGCGCTACTTTCCTGAGTTGGTTGCTGCTTTCTTGAATTTGAAAGCCAGGAAGTTCGTGCTTGACGGCGAAATTGTGGTGCCGCGGGAAAGAGCTTTCTCCTTCGATGATCTGCTGCAGCGCATTCATCCTGCCACGACCCGAGTTAAGCGTCTCGCCGCCGAAACTCCAGCCATGCTGATTGCGTTCGATTTGCTGGTAATCGGCGATCAGGACCTTACTGCCTGCCCGCTCAGCGACCGCCGCGCAAAGCTGGAGGAGTTCGCACGTCACTTCCTGTGTGGCGCAAAATCAATTCGTCTGTCGCCGGTTACCGACCGGATCTCGAATGCGCGGAAATGGCTGAAGCAAGTTGGACCCACACTCGACGGCATTATCGCCAAGCGCCGTGATCTGCCGTATCGATCCGGCGATCGCCAAGGGATGCAGAAGATCAAAAACTTTCGCTCTGCTGACTGCGTGGTCGGCGGATTTCGCTACAACGAGGGAAGAAAGACCGTTGGCTCGCTTCTGCTAGGACTCTACGACAAGCGCGGACTGCTTAATCATGTGGGCTTTACTTCATCGCTGAAGACAGAAGAAAAAAAAGCTCTCACGGCCAGGTTGGAAAAATTGATCGCGTCGCCGGGGTTTACGGGGGACAAGCCTGGTGGACCGAGCCGCTGGTCGACCAAGCGTTCGGCACAATGGCAGCCGCTCAAGCCAAAACTCGTGGTGGAGGTTTGTTACGACCATTTCAGCGGTGGGCGCTTCCGTCACGGCACCCGATTGCTTCGATGGCGGCCCGACAAAGCGCCACGACAGTGTACGATGGATCAGTTGCATCAAAAGAAAGCCGACCTGATGAAGCTGCTGAAATAGCTGCAGTCGGCAAAATTACTGGGGCAGCGTTCCGTTCTCGCGCAGCACATCGCCGGCCAGATAGAGAGAACCGGTAATCAAAATTCGCGGCGGGGGGTCGAGATCAAGCCTGCGAGCCGCATCAAGCGCCTCGGCGAGATTGTCACGGCTTGTCGCCGAAATGCCGATAGCACGCGCAATGCCCGCCACCGCTTCCGATGTCATGCCCTTTTCGGCGCCCGGCACCGGCACTGCGATCAACCGGCGTGCAAGGCCGGCAAAATTTTTCAGGAAACCTTCGCAGTCCTTGCTCGCAAGCATTCCAACCACCAGGATCAACGGCCGTGAGACGCGCTCCTCGAGGTCAGCCAGCGTCGCTGCTATGGCGCGGCCGCCGTCAGGGTTGTGCCCACCATCAAGCCACAACTCGCTGCCGGCAGGAGCAAGGTCGACGAGCCTGCCTTGACCCAGACGTTGCAGCCGCGCCGGCCATTCGGCCTTCGTCATGCCGGCTTCGAATGCGGCAGCCGGGATCGCGAATGGCTTCACCATACGCAAAGTAGCGATTGCCAGGCCGGCATTTTCAAACTGATGTCGCCCGTACAGCCTCGGAGCCGGCAGATCGAGCAAGCCCGCTTCGTCCTGGTAGACCAGCCTTCCCCGCTCCTCGGTGGCGGTCCAATCCTCGCCGGCAATTGTAAGCGGCGCGACGAGTTTGCCGGCCTGCCGCTCGATTACGGCAAGAACCTCACGGTGCTGCGAAGCGACTATGGCGGGAACGCCGTGCTTGAGAATTCCGGCCTTTTCGCCAGCAATCTTCTCCAGAGAATCGCCAAGGAAATCGGTGTGATCGACCGAAACGCGCGTGATGATCGATGCTAAAGGCTTGTCGATGACATTCGTTGCGTCGAGCCGCCCCCCAAGACCCACCTCAAGCAGAAGGACGTCCGCCGGATGATGCGCAAAAATCGAAAGGCCGGCGGCGGTCGTTATTTCGAACACCGTTATCGGCGCACCCGCGTTTGCCCGTTCGCATTCCTGCAAGGCCGCAGCAAGTTCGTCATCGGAAACGAGACGTCCCCCGCCGCGCGCACCAATGCGGAAGCGTTCATTGAAGCGGACAAGATGCGGTGACGTGTACGTGTGCACGCGCTTTCCCGCAGCTTCCAGAATTGCGCGCAAAAAGGCGATCGTCGAGCCCTTGCCATTTGTGCCGGCAACGTGAATGACCGGCGGCAGCCTCCGCTCGGGATGGCCTAACGCGCCAAGCAGTCGCTGCACGCGATCGAGTGACAGATCGATGCGCTTGGGGTGAAGCCCCATTATCCGCGACACGATGGAATCGATTTGATTCATGACAACACGTTTATGGTCACCGGGACGCGTGCGGCCGGGTAGCGCCGATATATATGTGGCACAGTCCCACCTTGCTAAGCGAGATGGCTGGGGCGTAGGCGTGTGAAGGCATGCCGTCCTCTCGGCCGGCTATGTCTGGCCATGACAAATAATTGGGCATGACGTCAACGTTCAGGCGTGTGCCGGAACGGGTAGTTGTTCTCGATACTGCTGACCGCCGGGTGCAGGCGTTCTCGTCAGCAGCCGGCACAGTTCGGCAAGCGTGGGGCGCAACTTGTGCCGATGCACGACCATGTCAACCATGCCATGCTCGGCGAGATATTCGGCACGCTGGAAGCCGTCAGGTAATTTTTCGCGGATGGTCTGTTCGATTACGCGCGGACCCGCGAAGCCGATCAACGCGCCGGGCTCGGCGATCTGCACATCGCCAAGCATCGCGTAGGAAGCCGTAACACCGCCAGTGGTCGGATTGGTCAACACGACAAGATAGGGCTTGCGGGCTTCGCGCAGCATCTGCACGCCAACGGTGGTGCGTGGCAACTGCATCAACGACAGGATGCCTTCCTGCATGCGCGCTCCACCTGAAGCCGCAAACATGATGAACGGCGTCTGCCGGCGGACCGCGGTCTCAAGCCCTGTGATCACTGCTTCACCGGCGGCCATGCCAAGCGAGCCGCCCATGAAGTCGAAATCCTGCACGGCGATTGTCACCATCTGCCCTTCAAGGCGGCCAATGCCGACCTTCACTGCATCCTGCAGCCCTGTCTTGGCGCGAGCATCTTTCAGCCGGTCGGCGTAACGGCGCTCGTCACGAAACTTGAGTGGATCGAGGGCCACTTCAGGCAGCGCAACATCTTCAAACTCGCCGCCATCGAACATCGCCTTCAGCCGTTGCGGCGCACTGATGCGCATGTGGTAGTTCGAGCTTGGGATGACGAACTGGTTGGCCTCGACGTCCTTGTAAAAGACCAGCTGCCCGGTCTCCGGGCACTTGATCCAGAGATTTTCAGGCGTCTCGCGACGCAGGAAACTGCGGATCTTTGGCCGTACGAGATTGGAGATCCAATTCATGGGTCGTTTCTATAAATACGATTCGGCAAAATTATAACCGCTTGCGGCGCCGAATGTTCATTCCGCTGCCACGCGGCGGGCGGAGCGCAGGCCCTCCGCCAGTGAGGAAACAAGGTTTGTTACGGCTTTCACGGTGCCTGAACTGGCCTTGTTGTCCTTATCGAGGCTCTGGCGCAGTGCGTCCACGAGGGCCGAGCCTACGACCACGCCGTCGGCCTCAGCAGCGATGGCACGGGCCTGCGCTGCGGTTCTGACCCCAAACCCGACCGCAACCGGAAGTTTGGTGTGGCGCTTGATGCGGGCAACTGCAGCCGTCACTTGGCCGGTATCCGGCGCTGCAGCACCGGTAATTCCGGTGATGGAAACGTAATAGACAAAGCCGGATGTATTGTTGAGCACGGTCGGCAAGCGCTTGTCATCGGTGGTCGGGGTGGCGAGACGGATGAAATTGAGGCCGGCCTTAAGCGCGGGAAGGCAGAGCTCCTCGTCCTCTTCCGGCGGCAAATCCACGACGATGAGCCCATCCACGCCAGCCGAGCGTGCATCGGTGAGGAATTTGTCGACGCCGTAAACATAAATGGGATTGTAGTAACCCATAAGGACGATGGGCGTTTCGTTGTCATTCTTGCGAAATTCACGCACTAATCTGAGCGTATCGCTGACGCGTTGACCTGCTTTAAGAGCCCGCAACCCGGCGGCCTGGATGGCCGGACCATCTGCCATCGGATCGGTGAACGGCATGCCGAGCTCGATGACATCGGCGCCGGCCTTTGGCAGTTCCTTGGCGATCGCAAGCGAGGTCGCGAAGTCGGGGTCGCCCGCCATGGTAAATGTCACCAGCGCGGCGCGGCCTTCCTTTTTCAATGCGGCGAAGCGGCGCTCGATGCGGGTGGTCATCGATTCCTTCTTTCGAGAAAAGCCTCAACGGAGGCGAGATCCTTGTCGCCGCGGCCGGACAAGTTCACAACCATCAGATGATCTTTCGGCTTCTTGGCTGCGATCTCCGGCACTTTCGCAAGGGCATGCGCGGACTCGAGCGCGGGGATGATGCCCTCGAGCTTGCTGCACAGCTGAAAGGCCGCTACCGCCTCGTCGTCCGTCGCGGAAAGAAATTTCACGCGGCCCATGTCGTGCAACCAAGCGTGCTCGGGGCCGATGCCGGGGTAGTCGAGACCCGCCGAAATCGAATGCGCCTCTTCGATCTGGCCATCGTCGTTCATCAGCAAGTAGGTGCGGTTGCCGTGCAGCACCCCGGGTCTGCCGCCGGCGATCGAGGCCGCATGCTTGCTGTTAAGTCCAAGTCCGGCCGCCTCGACGCCGTAGATCTCGACTGACCGGTCATCGAGAAATGGGTGAAACAGACCCATCGCGTTTGAGCCGCCGCCGATGCAGGCGACCAGTGAATCAGGCAACCGGCCTTCCGCAGCCTGCAACTGTTCACGGGTTTCACGGCCGATGATCGATTGGAAATCCCGCACCATCGCCGGATACGGGTGCGGGCCCGCAACGGTCCCAATGCAATAGAACGTGTCGCTGACATTGGTGACCCAGTCGCGCAGCGCTTCGTTCATTGCGTCCTTGAGCGTGCGTGCGCCGGATTCGACCGGACGGACTTCTGCTCCGAGGATATTCATTCTCAGCACGTTCGGCTTCTGCCGCTCGACGTCGACCGCG
>Ga0310811_10009754_pt1 | contig 12411 bp, 19 predicted proteins | sample YCmetagenome_FD_207642 | JGI IMG/M metagenome (GOLD analysis project Ga0310811, IMG submission 207642) | Soil microbial communities from experimental microcosm in Duke University, North Carolina, United States - YC | ecosystem: Engineered > Artificial ecosystem > Soil microcosm > Unclassified ... | reverse complement strand
CCTGAAGGCCTTGACCGGCGGCGATGAGATCGAAGCCCGTTGGATGCGCGCCAACCCGGTGACGTTTCGATCGAACGCCGGGCTCATAATTCTGTCCAACAACCTGCCGTCCTTCGATCGCGCGGAGCCGGCTATCCAACGCCGGTTCCGGCTGATCAAGACGGTGAGGCGCCGGACCAATTCAGAGATCATTCCAGATCTGGAAGAACGCATTTTGAAGCAGGAGTCGCCCTATGTGCTGCGACGCCTGATCAACTACGCCATGGCAGTCGGGCAGGCCGGCGCGTTGCCAATCCTGCCCACGGCGATGAGCATCTACGCCAATGAGACATTGGCCGAACACGACATGATCTTTGGCTGGCTCCAGGCAGAATGCGAGTATGGCACACCGGATACGGCCAACAGCGAGGAAGAGATCCGTGTCCTGAAAGAGCGCTGCGAGTTGTTCATCCGCCGCCGCACACAGGAACAGGGCAGTGGTTTCACCGCTGACAAGTTGAACGATGCAGAGTTCAGTGCCCGGTTGATCGGCGAAGGTATCAGCCTGAGCGACGATAAAATTTTGGACAAGAACGGCAAGCCGCGCCGCCACAGCAAAACCATTCAAACGCCAAGAGGCGCTGAGAAAGTCTATACCGCCCGTGGCGTTCGTCTCAAACTCAAACTGATGAATGCAGTATGACTGTCCATGCCATTGTCGGCGACGTGTGCAATGCGCTCGCTCAGATCCACGACAACACCATCCAATGCGTCGTTACGAGTCCGCCCTATTTTGGTCTGCGCTCGTATCTCGATAAGGACGATCCAGACAAGCAGTTTGAGATCGGCACGGAGAAAACGCCGGCCGAGTATGTCGCCCAGATGGTGACGGTGTTCCGTGAGATCCGGCGCGTGCTTCACCCGGCCGGCGTGGCGTTCCTGAACCTGGGCGACAGCTACGCCAGCAACACCCTGGGCGGCCCGAACAGCAATCTCGCCAAGCTGGCCGATCAATATGACCCGCGATCCGTGCCGCGGGTGTCGAACCGTGACGATGCGGGAGACGTGAATCGTCAATCCCGGAGGATACCTGACGGGTTCAAGCAGAAAGATCTGCTGATGATCCCGGCTCGCGTCGCTATCGCGCTCCAGGATGACGGCTGGTATCTGCGGTCGCAGATCGCCTGGACGAAAAACAAGGTCATGCCCGAGTCGGCCAAAGACCGGCCGACGTCGGCGTGGGAATCTATCTTCGTCCTGACCAAAGAGCCATCCTATTTTTGGGATTATGAAGGCGCGAAAGAGGATAGCACCTACGCCGGTACCGAAGGCGGCACGCGCAATATGCGCAATGTCTGGCAGATAAATCCTGCCTCGTTCCCCGGCAAGCATTTCGCCACATTCCCGCCTGAGCTACCGCGGCGCGCCATCCAGGCCAGCACGTCGGATCATGGCTGCTGCCCCTACTGCCGCACGCCCTACGCTCGAGTCGTGCAGAAAGGTGACCCTGACCTGGAGCGGCAACGTGCCTGCGGCGGCGACGTCACGGGCGCCTATAACGGGAAGGCCTTGAAAGACTATGCAGCCGGCGGTGCGCAAAACGCCTCCGACGTCAAGCGCCGCATCCTGGCGGGCATGGTCAAGAAAACGACGATAGGTTGGGAGCGCATGTGCTCAGGCTGCCCGGACGCGGCACCGATTCCGTGCATCGTGCTTGACCCGTTTGGCGGATCCGGCACCACGTGCATGGTCGCCAACATGATGGGCCGCGATGCGCTGATGATTGACCTGAAGGCCGATTACGTCCGACTGGCGATCGAACGCATCAGCACCGGGCGCTAGGCGTCCTCATCCTCTTTCGGCGGCTTGACGATGGCGATCAGGTGGTGATCGGCGCACCACACGCCGTGGGTTGCCGGGTTGTCGCAGAATATCCAATGGCCTCGGCCGCCTGCCGTATGGATGCAGGTTTTTATCCGCTCGCTGGATTTGGGCGTGCGCATCGACTCCGTTTTCACCAGGGGGATCAATGGGCTCCCCTCTGCCGGTTCCGGCTCCTGCAACGACGGCAGGGGCGCCAGCACAGGCCCTGGCGGAGACAGGTCTACCGGCGGCGCGTTTGACGTGCGGATGGGGCTCGGCCGGGCCGGAAATTCAGCTTTGTGGATCTTGCCGATGATGGACCCTTTTGTGCGGTCCAACGCGGCCATCATCTGCTTGATCGTGGCGCCTTCATCCCACAGTTTTCTGAGGTGCCTTATCTCGTCATCGTTCCATGGTTTCTGGGGATCAATCGGACGATCTGACCGCTGATAGTATCTCGGCATCATGCCACCTGTTTTATTTGAAACAACACTGCGTCTCCCCTGAGTGTGTTCACCTGATGGGTGACAACTTCCATGTGCCAGGGGTTGATACAGCGCCGCACGCGGCATTTGTGGTCTAGGATCATTCCCGATGGAATCGGGCCAACCAGTTCCACGAACGCGGCGCGATGCGCGACAGGGCGCTTGCCGTAGATGCAGACACGGCCGTAGCCGTTTCGATTTATCTCGCCACACCAGCACCAGCATGGAGTCCCTAGTTCTGGATGCGGTGTGTCGCAAATGCGTAGACGGCTTCTCAAACACTTCGGAAGGTGCATTACCTTCGTGATGTCTGAGAAGCCGGTCCACAACGAATCGGTAGCCTGGATGATCACGGCCCTACTTGGCGATAATCAGGCGTGACCTGGGCGAAACGGGGCTGCTTACGGCCGCTGTGCTCCACCGGCTCCGACCACTGCGCCGCCGGCCGTGTGAACACGTGCCCTGTCGTCATGTCCTGGTAGACGACATCCCAGGCCTGGGTGTTCTCGTTCAGGGCGATGTGCAGCACCTGATAGATATGCCCGAACCGGTAGTGCCGGTACGGACCGGGTGCGATAGCCGGCCGATCCGGCGTATGCTTTATTACTTCATTCATGGGGCTTGTCCTGTATCGTGTAGTGTTTGACGTCTGTCCTGTCAGAATACAGAGACAAAAGCCGTTCCACGTGTGGAGTTAGACTTTCAATCAACTCATGATATTCTGACGGGTAGTTGCGATCGTCTATCAGCGTCTTGGTCGCGTCCGCGTCCAATATGATCGCGCAGCAGGCCAGCACATGCGCCAAAGGGTGCAGGCCGGAACCGTGATCTTTATCAGCACCCTCCAGGTATTCCAGGATGTGCCGCAGGGCAGCCGCAATGTAGACAGTCGCCCTGACGTCGGTGGCCCGCCAGTTGGAGCGGCCATACTTCAGCATGCCGTCCAGCAGAGCGAGACAGCCATGCGCCGACGCCGATGGCGGCCAGAGATGCAGCGGCAGCTTCTTGTTGCCGATGCCGTCCTTGGGGTTCACCGCCTTGGGCGGCCCGGACGTCAGCAATGGCGCCGGGATGGGAGCCCGCAGATCCTCGAACCGCGGCACATGCGGGCCAAGCAGTTCCGGCGGAATGGGCTGGGGGTGCCCCGTGCTTGCCATGGCCATCAGTCGTCCACCTGCGTGAAGACTTCGCCTTCCCAGCCTGCCGGCGCCTTGAACCCGGCTGATGGCGCATGGCCGCCGCCCGTTGTGCCTAGCCGGGCCGCGATGCGCTGCGCCGCTTGGCCGACATCATAGACACCTGGACGGGCTCGCAACGAGAAGGTGCGTACGCCGTTGCTGTCGTCAAAATACGTGGCACCGAACAAGCTGGTTTCCGCCAGCTTGCCGGCGCCGTCAGACGCCATGGTGTACGGCATGTTGGCAGCTTCAACGAGTTGCCCGTCAAGCACCATCGGCCGCCGCGTCTCCGCCAGGATCTCGCTGACGTCCTTCATGTGTTTGCGTTCGATCGCTTCACCTTCAAGCACGGCTTGATTGAGCCCGCCCAGGCTGCTGAGTGTTTGATCCAACTTGGTCCAGGTGTCGAAATCGTACGGATGGCTGAACATCCAGGAACTGATCTGTCGGCTGTGTGGCAGTTTGAAACGCCACAGATCCCGATCCTGAGCGTAGCGCACGATTGGCGGCACGAAGCTATTCGGCTTGCCGCAGAAGTAATCCCAGGCAAGCCCGGCGCCGGACCGCTCCATGTCAAACAGAACGCCGACGTTGCGGAACATCATGGCGCTGCGATCGGTGGCGCCGCCGTAGCCGTGCCCTGTCGCCAGCTTGATGTGTTTGTCCCAGGTTGTCGCCGCGAGCGGCAGGCCTGCCATGTCGTCGCGCGCCGTTTTGTGGTGATCCAGGATCAGGATCGATTTGGCGGTTGCGGCGAGCCGCGCCAGGACATGCAGGGGGTAGCTAAAGTCCACCACGACCACGTTCTTGCCGGTGAAGTCCGGCGCGGGCTTGCCGTAAGTCTGAGGCAGGTATGTGATCCCATCTCCCCCAAACTGCTGATGAACGGCCCAAGCGGCGGTGAATCCATCCGCGCATGGGAAGTGGTAGGCGACAATATCAGGTTTCACTGACACCGGTTATATCTCCAACGGATGGTTTGTTCGGGATGCCGTCATAAAGCATGACGGGCTTGGTCAGCCCGCTCCGATCGCGACATATCGTGATCAGCACAGGCAGATTGCGCATGATGTGCGGCGCGAAGACTGGGCTCAGCACCTGCGACACGGGGTAAACGGCGACTTTCTCATCCGTCATTTGCGTCGGTTCGATGAGAGCCGTGGGGAGCACGGCCGAAAACCCGTACACGCGCCAACCCGGTCCCTCCATGACGAAGTCTTCGTACCACGCTGTGATATGCAGATTAGCTTCCTCGCGTACCTCGCGCCGGACGCAATCCAATGGCGACTCGCCGGGTTCGATGAAACCGCCAAGGCCGTTCAGCAGGCCTGCCTGCCACGTCGGCCGCCCCTTGGTGATCAGCAGGATGTGTTCCGCGCCTTTGTTGAAAATGAAACCAAGGGTGTACTGTTTCATGGCGCGACTCCCGGCAGAGGACCGAACTCGGGCTTGGTAGCGCGCTTTGCCCGGATCTTGGCGATGTTCTCCCAGGCCTTGGCCAGAGTGTCGTCACCGCAGGACAGCGCGCTTTGCCCGACCGCGTTGCACAGCGCCATCAGCGTCAACACCGTGCCGCCAATCTCGTCGCGTAGCTCGCCGACAGGCCGGTCATAGACATAATCCACCAGTTGGTGCGCGAACTCACGCGGCAGCCCGGTCACCTGCACCAGTTCAGAGGCTTCCTCAAAAAAGCGACAGTTCCGTTCGTTGATATCGCCGGCCGCCTTCTTGCCGAAAGCAGTCTCAACCCAGTTGCCGGTACGGCGCTGGAGCGTAGCTCCAACGTGTCCGGCCATCGCCTGCACGCCGGGATGGCTGCGGGTATCAACGGGACGCATCATTTTGTTCGTGTCCTTGTGGCTATGATGATTTGAGCGGTCAGAGAAGCGAGGTAGGCAGCGAGTTCTGTTGGTTTTTTGAGAAGCGGGTAAATAGCAATCTGCCGGTCGCGCGGAATCAGTGCCCAGTGCGCCGGGCAGAAAAACTGGTTAGGCGGGATCGCGTTCTGGCAGCTTGGAATACGGCACTTCTTGACGGCCTGGGGCTGACCGGGCATTTGAGTTGGCGGCAGCAACTGCGTTCTCCATCAGTTCGCGTGTGACTTCCAACACCTTGATACCGGCGGCGCGCATCTTACAAACGGAATCCGCGGTGCCGTTACCTCCTGGGAAGGCGACGCCGGCCGCAGGCTTGTAGCGCCGCACCATGACGCCGTTGCGTATGGAACCGGCTGACAGTCCATAGAGCGTCCAGTTCGCCGGTTCCTCCAGGCATTCGATCCCACGACTCTTCGCCCACTGTGCTGCCTGATAATCAGCGCCGATGAAGACCTGACGCCGTTGCACCCAGAACCGTTGGCCGCCCTGGATGATGGACGTGATGCCCATCTCCAGGTGAACCCGGTCCATGATCGCGTCCATGGCAGGCTGGTTGTCGAACCACCGGCCGCCACAGACGAGAACGCGCATCAGGTCAGGATTTTGACAGCGGTGTCCACTGCGGCCTGGAACAGCTTGTCCTTCACGCGTTGGAACTCTGGCAATTGCTCGTACGGCACGATACAGGGATGGGTCTTCTTGTCCAGATCCTTGGACTCGCCGTAGACCCAGCCATCGTGCAGTTTGTCCGACATCCAAGCCGCGTGCTGCTGCTCGGGTGTCGCGTCCTGGTTGTGCAGCCGGAACAGCACACCCTGCACGGTACCTTGCCGCATGTGCGTCGGGAAGTATTCCCATGCCGCGATCGAATCATCGCCCAGCGCCTGACAGTACGCCCGGTTGATGTTATGCGCCATGATCGCGATCTTATCCACCACGACGGCGCCGATGCCGGCCCGACCGCTGACGCCGTTCTCCAGCACCTTGCGTTCGCTGTCCAGGTCGCGATTCAGCGCTGCATCCTCGGTGAATTTGTCCGGAAACCGCTTGACCAGCTTGTCAATGTTCACGGTCCATACCTGTTCCCAGGACACGCCGAGTTCGCGCAGCCACATGGCCAGATACCATGTCATGTCGCCGGACTCTTCCACCGCGTTGACGGTGTCGAATTCCTTCGTTCCAGACATAACGGCCTGAAGGTGCTCCACCATCTCCGCCGTCTCGGTGATCATGCCAAGCAAGGCGTGCACGAAGTTGGCCCGGCCCGGATCGTCCATGCTGAATGACGTGGTGCCGATGCCGCGGGGCTCCGGGTTTGGCTTACCGTAGAACAGAGCGCGCTTGACGCGATCCGCCCAGCCGCCGACCGTCACCATGGCCCGGAACAGCAGGTCCAATTCAGATGGGCTCACCAGTTCCGTGTGATACTGGCCAGATGCCGTGCGGGCGCTGGCCTTCAGATAGTCATCGGGGGTCATGTGAAGTGTCCTTGTTGTAGTCAATCGGGAGCCGGCCAACCGTGATATTCTCCTGGAGCCGGATGTTCTTATTTGAAACGGTCCAGCACTCGCCGGTCGCGTCCACAAAGCACACCCATTGCAGGTCATGATCGTGGCCGTAATCGATCATGAAATGAGCCATAGACTTGGCCCACACGTTCGTCATCGGGCTCCGCGCCCAAAGCGGAATCAAGCACGGCGTGACGGTGCTCATGCCGCAAATCTCCGGATCATATCCTGAACGTATTCCGCCGACTGTTCTATCAGGATCGGCTGAAAGCCTTCACGCAGGGCTGCCGCGCCCGTGGTACCGGTACCGGCGAACGGGTCCAGCACCGTGCCGCCCGGCGGGGTGATCAGGCGGCAGAGATATTGCATCAACGAGACAGGTTTGCAGGTCGGATGCTTGGAGCCGCACCGGTCCTCTTTATTTGCCTTGGCGCAATAAAAGAACGGCGCCGCCTCTCCCAGCGCCTGCATCACCTCGGGCGAGTCGTCATGCAGCAGATTAGCGGGCCAATTATTGGACTCCACCACGCGGCAGGCGTCCACGTTGATCGCGCCCGTGCCCCAACGCGCGATGTTCTCCACCATGACGCGCTCACTCTTGGGTTTCTGCGCCATGACCACGGGCTCCAGCGCCGGCTTGGTGCTCTGCGTGCCGAACCACCAGCCAGGGTGCGCGCGGTCCGGATGTGGCTTGGGCAGGCCCGTGCCATAGATCCAGCCGTGGATGGGATGGATGATGAAGCCGGCCTGCCGCATCGCGAAGGCGCAGCGGTCATAGCTGGTGGATCCGGCGCAGGCCAGAACATAGGCGCCGGGTTTCATTACCCGCATGACTTCCGTCCAGGTCTCAACCTTGAACGCAATGTCATCGTCCCATGCCAGACCGATGAACCGCTCCGCGGCACGCGTGAACGCGCCGTCCAGCCCGTGCTTTGCCGGCGCCGCGCCCTGCTTTCCGAACCGCTTCTGAATGGACTCCAGATTGTACGGCGGGTCGCACACGACAGCGTCAACGCAGTTCTCAGGCAGGGACCGCATCACCTGGATGCAGTCGCCCATGTAGATGATCGGCGTCATTTCGGGATGCGCTGAAGCCCCAGGTGTTGCAGTTCCGCGTCGCTCAGGTGCTCGAGTCCAATGACGTTGTGCTTGATGACCACATGCACGTCTTTGCCGGTCGCCTGTTTCCAAATATTGATGAAGGACTTGCGGGCAGCGTCCATGTATTCCATCGGCGCCGCGTCGGGCATGCTGATGATGAACACGCCGTCCGGATCGTCCAGTTTCCAAATATTGGAACCACCGTCCATTTCAAGCAGTGGCGGTGCTTTCTGTCCGATGCCGCGCCACAAACGATCCCAGCGCTCGCGCATATCATGGAGCGCCTGAGTCGTCGCCGTGGCCATGTCAATTTCAATGGCCCACACTGAGCCGTTGGCGGTGAGCGGCTTCGGGTCCAGCATCGAACTATCGATACGCAGGCCGATGCCGTGCATGTCCAGGTGTTCTTCGCCCTCACCGCGGTCGGTCAGAACCGCGTGGTCATAGCCAGCTTCAAGCAGGGTGGCCCGGACGAACCCATAGAGGCTCGGCGGCACATCCATCAGCGCATAGGTATGCGTCACAGGAAAGTCCTTTAGCGTAGCGCGTGCGCCGGCAGGTCGCGGTTACCGCGCTCATAGATGATCAGGGAGTCGTAGACATGCATGCCGACCGTGGTCCGGGTGAACTCCGACACGGAGGCACGCATACGCTGCATCTCCGCCTGTGTCATGCCGCCAAGGTTCATCAGTTTGGCAAAATTTCCGCGATCACCGGACCATCCCATCAACGCCTCGGCGTGACCTGCGGCGACATCCATGAAGGATTTGGGCGCGTCGGCGAACTCTCCGCCCCAGACTGAGGTGTGCAGATCCTCCACGACGTACAGGCCCGGTGTGGTCACCTGTAGATACAGCATTGCGAAGGATTCAATCTGCTGTCGCCATTTGTGGCCGCCGTCGTCAATGATGATGTTGAACGGGCCGTATTTTTCGATGATCTTCGTCAGGAAAGTCAGGTCGGCCTGATCGCCGATCTCCACCTTGATGTTCGGTTCCTGCGGGTACTGACACGCCGGGTTGATGTCGATACCCAGGATCAGTTCGGCCCGGTGGAAATACTTGTGCCACATCTCCAGGCCGCCGCCGTGCTGGACTCCAATCTCCAGCAGCTTGATTTCCTGATCACGCCATGGCGCAAACCATTGCTCGTAGGCGGTGATGTAGTGGTCCCAGCGGTGCATCGCGAACTGATGCGGCCCGCGGTAAATGTCCTGTAGGCTTCTCATGGCGGCCTCACTGGCATTCGTTAGGGATCAGCTTTCGGTATTGAATGAAACCATTCATGTTGCCGTGCAAAGACGGCCGATGGAACATGACGGAGCCCATCTCGGCATCCGCGGCGATCAGGTCAAACCGGTCTGGCGTAAGCTGATGTTCTGCCGGGCTCGCGTGGATCGGCAGGAACTTCAGCAGCTTGTCGTGCAGTTCGATATCCTCGGCCAGCGTGGACCGCTTGCCGGTGACGTTGGACAGGTAGCTTGTGCGAGCGCAGCGGGCCACGGATACTTTTCGCAAGCACTCATCGAACCACGCTGCATCCATGTACCGTGTGTTTTCGATGAAGATAGTGGCGGCTGGCTGCCAATTTTTCGGTCGCGACGGAAGCAGATCCACATCCACGTCACGATCAATGAACGGCAGATGCCATTCTCCAGGCGCCAGATCCTGGATCGAAGCCGTGTCCGAAGCGGCGCGGACCATTTCAGCCAGCCGCCGGATCTCTGGCATCGCACCTGCGTCTTCCCGGAGCACCAGGAAGTTAGTCAGGTTGGTGGTGGTCATAACCACCGTGATCCAGCCGTGTACTTCGATGAGTCGGTTCGCAAGCTGCTTATGCGCGCCCAGGTGGTGCAGCTTCATGGCCGCGTCGATTGACGCCTTGCGATGATCGCGCCAGATCTGGATGGCCGTCTCACGCTCAAACGGCCCTAACTCTTCCGCCGCCGCCATGCCGCTCTGATTCTTGCCCCAGTACCAGGGCTCGTAGGGCCAATCAACGACGTCTTGCAGTAGCCTCGGCGTCGGTATGGCACGCGAGCTAGACGTGTTGCGCGACAGGTCGCTGTCATACATCAGGCCAAGCGGCAGATCGTATTCCCAGGCCGGCTGAGTGCCATGGATGCGATGCGTCATCATCTCGGCGTGGATGATGCGCGGGTACCGCAGCTTGAAAGTGTACGCGGTCGGCGCTTCTCCCTTACGCAGAAGCGTATCCGCAACCGTCTTGTGCCGGGTGGCCAGCACGACTTCAGCATGATAGCTCATGCCTCTCCCTTTTGCTTCATGATGTCCCGAACGCGATTGACGATCGCGACCATGGAGTCGATATCCTGTTGGTGGTCCTTCAGGATGTCCAACATAGTTGCCAGGAAGTCGCCGTCATCCGGTAGCAAGCGATCACCTTTCGGCAACTTGACCGGAACCGCGATCTGAGCGTTTGCCCATCGGATCATGGTCCGCGAACTGATGTTCAGCCGCGGAGCCATTTCCTTTTGCCAGCCGGAACCAAAGACGACTCGGCCGACGCGCTTCAGCAATTCGAGTCTGGCTTGTTCCGGCGTGATGTCGCCGGACATATCAGACCCCCGCTTTCTTCCGGCCGTTGGCGGCCCGCTTGCGGACCGGGATGCGGGCGGCCTTCTGCGGCGCACCGATAGCAGCCCGTTTGGTCGTTGCGGCCTTCACCGCCGCGGTCGGGCGCTTGGACGGCGCGGCCACCGGCAACCGATAGCCGTGGCGCGTCGCCTTGACGTCGGCGGCCTTTAGCGCGGCCTTGAATAGCGTCACCAGAACGTCACCCAGGAGCATGTCCACAATGCCTATGGATCTGGCATCGTCTCCCTTTTGCGGCTCCATGATCTGGATGCGCTGGCCGACGTCCGTCGTGATGTCCTTGAACTCCAGGCGGTTCGGATGCGCCTTGATGTATTTGACAACCTTGGCCAGAACTTTCGGATCCACAGTGGGTAGCATGGCGGGCTTCATAGATATTCCTTGCGTGAGGAAAGTGTAATGTCAGTTTTGTATGCCACCAATATGACGGGCCGTCAAACGATAGGTGGCACTGTCGCGGTCGGAGGGATCATCAACTCTTGAAGGGCTCGGGTATAGTACATCGTGCGATCGGCAAGCCCATTCAATCCACCATTGATGATCTTGGTTATGGCCTGAATGTCTTTTCTATCCGCCAGATCGTTCAGTTTGTGCTGAGTCCAAAACTCAATCGCAATAGCAACGGCGTTCTCGGGCTCTGCGGCAGACTCCGGGTTGTTCACCAGATCCAAGCCAAGAAGCTTTCCGTATGCAATGTAATTAGCACGGCCGGTTATCTGAATCAGGCCGCGGCCTTTGAACAGCGGCCCGTCGCCTGCCCGGATGTTCCCCAGGTCTTTTCGGCCTTCGTATGCCTCGCCTGACGCCATCTCCGTGAAGGTGGAAAAGCCCATCGTCTCTTCGCAGGTTTGGCCCAGGAACATCGCGGCGCGGAACCCGGTGTTGATGCGGGCCGCGTCCATCTTGACCGTCAGCAGTGGCGCGATGGCGTTGATGTTGCCGTACTGCGCGACGTGCAGTTCGCGATTGGTGATGTATTGCGGCGCCACCTTACGCAGCAGGTCGGGCGTGATGGTGATCATGACTGCTTGACTCCAACCCGGACGGCGCCGGGAAGTTTGCCGCTGCCGGCATGTTTCGTACAGGCCTCGTAGTTGTGACCTTGGCCACCGCAATAGGTGCAGCGTAGCGCGTTCAGTCTACCTTGGCCGCTCCAGGTGCGCGGACAGTGGCTTGTCGGATGGTAGGCAGAACCACAGTACGTGCAATGGCTCATGGCTTTCGTTCCAGACAGAACGGGCCAAGCACGTGAGCTTCAAGATCCGTCATCAGGCAATGGATACATTGAAGATTGCCATGTCCAAGATTCGAGACGCCCCACACGTGCTTGGACCGCAGGGTGCTGGCGTCCAGGGCCTTGCGTTCGCCGGCCTCTTTGAACGCCTCGAAACTGATGATCTCGGCCACTGATCAGTCTCCCTTGTCGGCGTCATCACCGACGATCTTCATCAGGCTGTCCGCGGCCTGCCTGAACGCGGTCGCCGTCTCTAAAATAACAGCCTTACTTAGCCCGCGGCGAGACGCCAGGATCAGCGACAGACGGCCGCACGCGCGGGCCGCCCGGTCGTGGGCCATCTCCAGAGCGAACCGCGTAAGGCCAGGGTCTGCCAATGTCAGGGTGCTCCAGAGCGATCACACGCCGGTACCACGCGAGTCTCTCGTCGCGAGACGCATTGGAAAGATAGCACAGCAGGTCGCCGTGACAATCGAGAGGATGGCAGAAACAGCCAACATCGTTGCCGCGCAGTTCGTCCAGGTTGCCCAGCAGGGCCGGCGTGCGCGCCAGATACCATTCGTACTGGTTC
>Ga0310811_10009753_pt1 | contig 12411 bp, 16 predicted proteins | sample YCmetagenome_FD_207642 | JGI IMG/M metagenome (GOLD analysis project Ga0310811, IMG submission 207642) | Soil microbial communities from experimental microcosm in Duke University, North Carolina, United States - YC | ecosystem: Engineered > Artificial ecosystem > Soil microcosm > Unclassified ... | reverse complement strand
CGTGAAGCGTGACGGCAAGCATCTCTATCGCTTTCGTGCGCGGGACTACCGGATCTATTTCGGCCCGCATCCGCAGGGAATCGAGGTGCATCGTGTCCTCCACAAGAACACGATCCGCGACTTTCTCTTCCGCTCGAATCTACCCATGACGGAGGAAGACGAAGCGCTCGGAGAACACGGGGGATTCTGGGAATTGATCAACGAAGCTCGCGCCCACAAATGATCCCCTTTGCCAGCGAGGAAGAGCGCCTCGCCCAATTCCCCATCGCCGCCGCCCAGATCTTCACCGGCCACGCCGGGGTCACGGCTCTCCCTCGACGCGTGGCCGACGCCATGTGCGGCTATGTCACCCGGTCATGCGAGCAGCACCAGGAATTCGGCACCGTGCTGCAGGACATCGCCTCCGCCCGGGTTAGCTGCGCGGCCCTTGTCGACGCCCAGCCCGATGAAATCGCGCTCCTGGGGCCGACCTCACTCGGACTCAGCATTTTCGCGAACGGCCTTGAATGGAAAGCCGGCGACGAGCTTGTCTGCTATCTCGATGACTATCCGGCCAATGTCTATCCCTGGCTGAACCTTCGCCGGCTCGGGGTCGAGGTGAAGTTTGTGAAGCCCGATCATCTCGGCCGCATCACGCCGGAACTCGTGGAAGCCGCACTCACCTCCCGGACCCGCATGGTCGCGCTCGCGTCCTGCCACTTCCTCACGGGCTGGCGGATCGACATCGACACCATCGGCAAGATGCTCCAGGCGCGGGGCGTACTTTTCTCGCTCGACGCGATCCAGACGATCGGCGCATTCCATACCTCCACGCGCTACGTGGATTTCCTGAGCGCTGACGCTCACAAGTGGATGCTCGGGCCTCTGGCCATTGGCATCGTCTACGTCGCCAAAAGAAACTTCCCAATCTGCCACCCCACCCTGCTTGGGGCATGGAACGTGCATTCGCCTCAGTTCATCTCGCAGGACCGCATCACCTTCCCGGAGACCGCCCAACGTTACGAGCCCGGCGCCCATAATATCGCGGGAATGTATGGCATGCGCGCCGCGGTGGATATGTTCTTGGAAATCGGGATGGAGCAAATTTCCGAGCGCATCCTCGCGGTGCGTGATCACCTCCACGAGCAACTCGAAGCCCTCGGCTTCGAGACCATCTCTCCCGGCCGCAATGAGCCAATGCGTTGCGGCATTCTCACCGTGAGACACCCTGGGAAGGAAACGGCCCGGTTTTTCCGTGCGCTCGAGGAGGCAAAGATCACCGCCTCCCTGCGGAATACGCGCGATGGAGGCTCCTGGCTGCGGTTCAGCCCGCATTTCTACAACACGCGAGCCGAAATGGATCGCATCGTCGAGGTGCTCGGCGATGCGTTGAAAAGCTAGCCCGGCGACCTCCCGGGCCATGAGGATGGTGACGAGGGATCGGAGCCTCCCACCGACGCCCCCTTTGGTCGAATCCAAGGGGGCAAACTTTGTTCGGGTCAGCAATAGGCCAACGGAAAACCGTGGTTCAGCGTCCGGCAAAAACTCCGCCAAGCAGATAGCCGAGCCAGACTCCCACCAGGCAAAAGGCGACGGATCCCAACACGTATATCCCCGCCCATGCCCACGCTCCCGATCGGGCAAGCTCCAGGGTCTGCAGGCTGAAGGATGAAAACGTCGTGTAGCCCCCCAGGATGCCGACCATCAGGAATGCCCGGGCATTTGCCGTATCGAGCGCCGCAACGCCATGCGCACCGAGGCTGGCGAGCAATCCGATCACAAACGAACCGGATACGTTAACCAACAGAGTCAACCAGGGAAACGGATGGGCCAGCCGCTCGGCGAGCACAGAGGCGATCGAAAATCGAGCGACACTGCCCAGCGCGCCACCGAGCGCGACCCATACGTAAATCATCGCGGGCTTAACCGAGCTTCTTTTCCCACGCGGCGATGCGATCCGCCTGCGCGGTGAAAAGATCCTTTGGCGAATCGAGGATTTCGATTTTCGCGATCGTGTCGCCGCCGGCGATCTTGTTCACGACATCCTGCCCCTCGGTGACTTCGCCGAAGACAGTGTGCTTGCCGTCGAGCCAGGGCGTGGGCACGTGGGTGATGAAAAACTGGCTGCCATTCGTCTTCGGGCCGCGGTTGGCCATGGACAGGATGCCGGGCTTATCGTGCTTGAGCGATTTGTCGAACTCGTCCTCGAACGTGTAATTCGGGCCACCAGCTCCGGTGCCGGTGGGATCGCCGCCCTGGACCATGAAATCAGGAATGACCCGGTGAAATTTGATGCCGTCGTAGTACCCGCGCTGGGCGAGGTTCAGAAAATTGGCCACGGTGATGGGCGTTTTCGGAGCGAAAAGGGTGAGGTGGATGTCGCCCTTCGAGGTCTTCAGGAGAATGCGGATGTTTTCCATGGGAGCGCAAAAGCATCCCGCCTGTGCGCGGGGTTGTAAAGGCTCAACGCGAATCGCGCGTGACAGCGCCGCCAGCGTGGTGGAATGGTGGGGCCGATGAAAAATCTCCTCCTTTTTGCTTTCGCAGCTTCCCTGCTTTCCCCGCTGCGCGCCGCTGATGCCGACAAGGCCACCGCGGCCGCAGACAACGTAGCCGTGATCAAGACGACCGATGGCACGATGGTCGCGGAGTTCTGGCCCGACGCAGCTCCGGGCACGGTCGCCAACTTCATCAAGCTCTCGAAGTCCGGCTTCTACGACGGCACGGCCTTCCACCGCATCATGACAGGTTTCATGATCCAGGGCGGCGATCCCCTTTCGAAGGACACGTCCAAGGAAGACATGTGGGGCACGGGCGGTCCCGGCTACTCGATCAAGGCCGAGTTCAACGATCACAAGCATGTGCGCGGCGTGCTCTCGATGGCGCGCTCGTCCGATCCCGATAGCGCTGGCAGCCAGTTTTTCATCATGCTTGGCGACGCTCCGTTCCTCGATCACCAGTACACGGCCTTTGGTCAGCTCATCAAAGGTGACGATGTATTGAAGAAAATCTCCGAGACGCCTGTCACCGCCTCCGCCAGTGGAGAAGCGAGCAAGCCAACGAAGCGCGTCGAGATCAAGAGCATCAAGATCGTACCTCGCTCGAGCGTCAAATAAGTCTGCCCATGAAAGTCAAAATCGGCCTCGTTCAAAGTCGCTGCACCGCTGACGTGCAGGAAAACTTCGCCACCGCGGTCTCCGGCATCCGTGAGGCCGCCGGCCGCGGAGCGCAGATCATCTGCCTGCAGGAGCTCTTCCGCTCGCTCTATTTCTGCCAGGCCGAAGATCACAAATATTTCGAACTCGGCGAAGCGATCCCCGGCGAATCCACGCAGACACTCTCCGCGCTGGCGAAGGAACTGGGAGTCGTGATCATCGCCTCGCTCTTCGAGAAGCGTGCGCCCGGCGTTTATCACAACACGGCCGCGATCATCGACGCGGACGGTACGTTGCTCGGGAAGTATCGCAAGATGCACATCCCGGACGACCCGCTCTTCTACGAGAAATTCTATTTTACGCCGGGGGATCTCGGCTTCCAAGCCTGGGATACCAAATTCGGCCGCATCGGCGTCTGCGTTTGCTGGGACCAATGGTACCCCGAGGCGGCTCGCCTCACCGCGATGCGTGGCGCCCAGATTCTTTTCTATCCCACCGCGATCGGCTGGCATCCCTCGGAAAAGGCGAAATATGGCGAACGCCACCACAGCTCATGGGAGACCATTCAGCGCGGCCATGCCATCGCGAACGGCTGCTACGTGGCCGCGCCAAATCGTGTCGGTCTCGAGACTCCCGAAGGAGGCGACGGGATCGAGTTCTGGGGCCAGAGCTTCATCTGCGATCCCTCCGGCATCATCCTCGACAAGGCACCCGCCGATGCCGAGGCGGTGCTGGTCACCGAGATCGATCTCGACGCGGTGGATACGCAGCGCACGCACTGGCCATTCCTTCGCGATCGGCGCATCGACGCGTACGGCGACATCACGAAACGTCTCATCGATTGAGGATGGGACGCGTCCAGCCCATCCGGCACCAGCGCGCCCATGACTACGGCCATCTCATCCGTCGCTGGCGCAGCGTTGCCCGCCAGCGGGCGCTCCAGCTCGTGCCCTACGCCTCCGCGAGCGGCTATGAGCTTTTCTACGCGATCACCCGACGCCCGGTCGAGGGGCGCCCATGGCTTTATCTCTCCGCGGGAATTCACGGGGACGAACCGGCCGCAACGGAGGCCTGTCTCGAGTGGGCCGCATCCACTTCGCTCCTCCCGAACGATATCAACGTGATGCTTTTTCCCTGCCTGAACCCTTGGGGGCTCGTGAACAATCGCCGCACGGACGCGGACGGGCGCGATCTCAATCGCACCTATCACAACGACTCCGTCCCCCAGACGGCCGCGCATAGAGCTACGCTCCAGGGACGGCGCTTCGGCCTCGCGCTCGCCCTCCACGAGGACTATGACGCAAACGGCGTCTATATCTACGAAGCGCGCGGCGCCCGCCCCTATCTCGCGGAGGATCTCCTCGATGCGGCCTCCCGTCATTTACCCATCGATCTCCGCCGGACGATCGAGGGCCGCAGTGCCCGCGCGGGAGTTGTCAGACGAACCATGCGCCCAGACTCGATGCCGGAACACCCGGAAGCCTTCGTCCTTTTCTTCAATCACACCGATCGCGCCCTCACGATCGAGACCCCATCCGAGGCCCATATCGACGCCCGTGTCGCCGCCCATGTCGCCATTGTCGAGCGGGCCACCCGTCGTTGTTTGCTCGCCCTCCCCGAATAAGCGCGTTTACATTTTCCACCCGCAACCTATTTTCACGGCCCGTGACCCGGATTCTCCCCATTCTTCTCACGCTACCCCTTGGTGTAGCTCTCGCAGATACGATCAAACTCAAGTCAGGCGAAGTGCTGCAGGGCCATGTCCTCAGCTCCGACGCGACGACAGTGACCATGGAGGTGCAGTTCTCTCCGACCATTGTCGACCAGCAGGTCTACAACCGCTCCGATATCGCAGACATTTCAGTCGAATCCGGAGACGAAATCGCGTTCGCGAAGATCCGCAATTTGAAAACGCCGGACACAGCGCTTACCCCGCAGGCCTGCCAGTCGATCATCGACAAAGATCTGACTCCTTTCCTCCACCAGTTTCCGGCCTCCACGAGGAAAGCGGATGTCGAGCGCCAGATCACGACCATCCAGGCCGACCTCGTCAGACTCAAGGCGGGTGACATCAAGGTCTCCGGCATCTGGTACGACAAGGCATCCTTCGAAGCGGAAAAATATCAGATCCAGGCCGCCACGCTTCTCGAGGCCATGAAGCAGCAACTCGCGGCCAAGAATTTCGCAGCCGCGATGAACAGCTACGATCTGATGCAGCGCAATTACGAGAATTCCCTGGCTTACGCGGAAGCCGTGCCCATCGCGCTGAAAGCCCTGACCAGCCTCGAGCAGCAGTTGAACTTCGAGATCGGCAATCTCCCGCAGACGAAGGCCCAGCGCCAGGCAACGATCGATCGCACGCCGATCGAATCCCGCCAGCCGATCCAGCAGGCAATCGACGCCGAGAACGCGCAGGCCGAGGCGACTGCTCAACTCGCCCAGAAAAACAACCAGCGGTTTTTCACGATTTATGCCTTCGACGAAAAGGGCCTGAAATCCATGCAGGATGCGACCAAGCAGATCGAGCCGGAAATCAGAGGCATCGATGCGGAGAAGCTCTCGCGCAATGCTCAGCTCGCCCGCCAGGCGAATAACGAGCTGGAAACCTTCCAGCTCGCCGCCGCCGAGACCTCGATCGAGCAACTCAAAACCGCCTGGCCCGAATATGAGGCGCTTGGCCGCTTGCAACAGCGGCTGACCGCCAGCAAAGCCGCGGACAAAGCCTCGTCGGACAAGCAAAACGCCCCCGCTTCCGCGCCCCACTAGCGCACATCCCCGCACGAAAACACTTGCCGAGCCCCGGTGTCGCGGGGCTCTATGCACCGATGGCACGCGCGGCTACCATTGATCGCAAGACTTCCGAGACCGACATCCAGTCCACCCTGGAGATCGACGGCACAGGAGTGTCCACCATTCAGTCGGGAATCCCGTTTTTCGATCACATGCTCACGCTTTTCTCGAGGCATGGGCTCTTCGACTTGAAGCTGACGGCCAATGGCGATCTCGAGGTGGATCTTCATCACACGGTCGAGGACGCCGGTATCGTGCTGGGACAGGCAACCACCCGCGCCCTTGGCGACAAGAAAGGCATCCGCCGCTACGGCCACGCCTATGTCCCGATGGACGAGACGCTCGTCCGCTGTGTCATCGATCTCAGCGGCCGGCCTTATCTTGATTATCGCGCCCCGGGCGGGGTCGAGCCAATCAACGGCTTTTCCTTCCAGCTCGTGGAGGAGTTCCTGCGCGGTTTCACCATGAACGCCGCTGCGAACGTACACATCGAGATTCTCTACGGCCGCGATGCGCATCACATGGCGGAGGGAGTTTTCAAGGCTCTCGGCCGCGCGCTTGATACCGCGACCCAGGTGGATCCGCGGGTACCAGGCGTGCCGAGCACGAAGGGCGTGCTCTAAGCCGCGCCCTTGCAATTCCGCCCTTCCGATTCATCCTGTCTTCTTGATGAAGAATATTGGCATCGTCGACTACGGCAGCGGCAATCTGCGCAGCGTCAGCAAGGCGCTCGACGCCGTGGGGGCCCGCACCCATCTCGTCTCGACCGCTGCGGCGCTCGATGACTGTGATGCCGTGGTCGTCCCTGGAGTGGGAGCCTTCGGAGACTGCGCACGCAACCTCCGCGACACCGGTCTCTGGGAGCCGCTGCGGGAATGGCTCGCCGCCGACCGGCCCTACCTCGGCATCTGCCTCGGCTACCAATTGCTCTTCGAATCGAGTGAAGAGACTCCCGGCATCGAGGGTCTCGGCGCGCTGCCCGGCGTCGTCCGTCGCTTTCCCGGAGGGACGCTCAAAGTGCCGCACATGGGCTGGAATACGCTCGATATCCGACTGCCGGACGACCGTCTTTATGCCGGCCTGCCGGCCGAACCGAGCGTCTATTTCGTCCACTCGTTTTTCCCGGTCCCTGCGGATTCGTCGATCGTCTCCGCGACCTGCGACTACGCCGGCGATTTTGCCGCGAGCGTCAGCCGCGGCGCGCTGAGCGCCGTGCAATTCCACCCGGAAAAAAGCCAGCGCAACGGCCTCACCATCCTGAAAAATTTCGTAACTTCCATCGATGCTCCTGTTTCCAGCTATTGACCTCATGGGCGGCGAAGTCGTCCGCCTCCGCCGCGGCGAAGCCTCCGCAAAGACCGTCTACTCCAGTGATCCCCCCGCCTTCGCGCGCAAATGGGAAGCCGATGGGGGAGACTGGTTGCACCTCGTCGATCTTGACGCAGCCTTCACCGGCGAATCGCACAATCTCGAGGCCGTACGCGCCATTTGCGCCGCCGTCTCGATCCCCTGCGAGCTTGGCGGCGGCATGCGGTCGGAGTCAGCGATCCGCGCCGCGCTCGATGCCGGAGTCTCCCGGGTGGTGATCGGCACCAAGGCGAGCGAGTCGCTCGATTTCGTTCGTGAAATGTGCGCCACCTTCGGAGGCGAACGCATTGCCGTCGGGATCGATGCCCGTCACGGCAAGGTCGCCGTCAAAGGCTGGACCGAGACCACCGAGCAGGACGCGACCGATCTCGCCCTTTCGGTACAAGCTGCTGGAGCCGGAGCCATCATTTATACGGATATCGCCACGGACGGCATGCTCCAGGGGCCCAATTTCGCCGAGCTCGAGAAGCTTCTCGCCGTGCTCGACTGCCCGCTGGTCGCCAGTGGCGGAGTCTCCTCGCCGGATGATGTGCGACGGCTGGCGGCCATGCCCGGCCTCTACGCCGCGATCCTGGGCAAAGCCCTTTACGACGGCCTGATCACCGGCGATTTGCGGCCGCTCGCGGAAGCGGCCGCATCATAGCAGGGCTCTACTGCGCGGGCGCGGCTGGCGAAGCGGCAATTTCCTTGAGGAGCTTATACCCCTCCTCGGCCGTCGTCTTCGCCGTCACGGTTGGGTTCGCGTCATCCGCCGGAGCTTCGTCACCGAAGATGAGCGCTCGCGCGGAGATCAAATCTCCCGCGACCTGTTTGAAGTCCTCCGGCGCCCCACCGTAAAAGGCAGCCAGGATGCGGGTGAGAGGCCCGACGATTTCGTCCGTGGAAGCTTTGTTCAGCTCCAGGGTGCGCCAGCCGAGTTCCTCACGCGCCATCGCATCGGGGTCAAAGGTGCCTTTGGTCTGCTGTTTGATCCAGGTGTACTTCTCGGTCAAAGCGGACAGCACGCGATTCTCCTCCGCGGGATCAGCGCTCTGGTCCTGGGAGGATTTCAAATGCTCCAGGGCGTCCGCCTGACTCTGCGAGATGCGATAGGCCGAGATCGGTGCGAAATGGTATTGCGTCGTAAAGATCTTGTAGCGCGCGATCACGGCCGAAAATCCCTTGCCGGCCTTTTGCGCCTGCCAGTTCTCCACCTCGAGCTTGGCGAGTGCCGCAGGATCGAATGCCTTCATATCCGGCGTCCTCGGCCAGAGCAGATAGACAACGAACGCAAAAATGATCAGCAGCAGGATCTTCGTAATATTTCGCATGACGGATGGGGAATAGGATTAGCAAAATGACGACATCGAACGCGGGCGACCAGCCATTTTTGCATTGCGCTCGCATTCCTACGCGTTTCACCTTCAGAGGCGATGTCCGCCGTTTCTTCACTTGAAAATCTTGCCGCCATTTCGAGTCGCCTGCGGTCCGAAGGACGGCGTCTCGTCCTGACGAATGGATGCTTCGATATTCTTCACGCGGGGCATGTCGACTACCTCGAGCGCGCTCGCGAACTGGGCGATGCCCTGGTGGTCGCGCTCAATTCCGACCGCTCGGTCAGCGAGCTGAAAGGTCCCTCGCGTCCCGTGAACAGCGAGAGCGATCGCGCCTGCGTCGTCGCCGCCTTGCGGGCCGTGGACTATGTCGTCGTTTTCGATTCCCTCCGCGCCACGGAGGTCATCCGCGCCCTGAAGCCGGCGCTCTACGCCAAAGGCGGCGACTACACCCCCGACTCGTTGAATGCGGAAGAACTGGCCGCGCTGAACGAGGCTGGAACCGACATCCACATTCTGCCCTTGGTGCCGGGGCGCTCGACGACCGCCATCCTGGAGCGAGCGGCAAAGCCCTGACCTCCCGCTCCCACCCGGCGCCCTCCTTATCCGCCGTAGCCGCCGTAGTGGCGGATCCCCCGCCGCCATAGCCATCCGCTCAGCGCGAGCAGCGCAAGCGTCCAGCCCGCCTGCACGGCGAGGCCGCTCCATAGCTCAGACCCCGCTACTTTTCCCATCCAGATCGCGACGGGAAAATAGAGTTCATACGGAAACGGGAGGGCCATCAAAATCGTCCGCAAACCGTGCGGCATGACGTCGATCGGAAAGATTCGCCCGCTCAAAAAATACTCGAACGAGTAGAGGATGAAAACGAGCGTCGAGATCTCCAACACCCAGAAAGCGAGCGTAGCCAGCACGAACGCGATCAGGAATTGGATCGCGGCGGCCATGACGAGCGATACTCCGAAAGCCGCCCAGGTCACTCCGTCCGCCGGCCAGTGCATCTGCCCCGGCAGCCACCAGGCCAGAGCGGCCACGGGCAGCAAAGCCACTCCCGCATAGACCACGCGCGAGCTCACAAACAGGCTCGCCCGGTAGGCGCGATAATCCAGCGGGCGCAGCAGGAATGAATTGATGCGCCCCTCGCGGATGTCGGCGGCGATCTGCCATTCGTCATCGGCGGGGCTCACCAGGCTCTCCACGACGGTGATCGCCACGAAATAGAAAACCATCTCACCGAACGAGTATCCGCTCACCTCGCCACGCGAGGCATAGATCGCACGCCAGATCCAGACGGTCGCGATAAGCGGAATCAGCCCAAAGGCTGCGCGGATAAAAAAGTTCCAGCGATAGACGAAGGAGTTCTGTACCCCAAGTGAAAACACCGTCGAATAAAGCGCGAGCCGCTCAAGCATCGCGCTCATATAAGCGGCCCCCTTCATCCGCCACAAGCTCCCGGACGCGTCCAGACTCCCGGCGAGCCGATGCGCCGGCTTTGACTCCCGCGATTTCGGTCGGGAGAGCGACGATTTTTCACCTCGCGAGGTTCTCATATCGCCTCCCTCAGCTCATTTCTTCACAAATCGCATTTCCGGATTTGCGGATTTCGAAATTCCCATGCATCCTCCAGCCTTCATTCCCTACCCCTGCCGCCATGGCCGAATATCACATTTCTCACGAAGGACCTGTCACCATTCTCGAAATCAATGGCCGCATCGAGCCTGACAACTGGCAGGAGCTAAACGCCGTCTTCAAAAAGATTCTCGAGACGGAGACCACGCGCCATCTTCTCGTCGATCTCGCCGGCCTCGAGTACACGGCGAGCGCAGGCTTCCGGGAACTCTTCATGGTCGGTCGGGCTCTCTCCCGCAAGGGTGGCCACCTCGCAGTTTGCTCGCTCCAGGGCGAAGTCAAACGCGTGTTCGATCTCGCTGGATTTGCCACGGCCTATCCCATCTTCGACGATCGCGTGTCGGCCATTGCTTCTTTCCCGCAGGGTTAACGCCCTGGCGCCCCCGGAGTCCGGCATCGTGCCCTCTGCGCGGCGCCAATACCTCCGCCATCAGGCGGCGGCTCATCGCCCGCCCTTGGGGTGATGTCTCGCGATTGCGTCCGGGCCCTTGCAAATAGTTGAGTTCGGCGCGCGATTGCGGGAGGATTGTTTTTCGTACTCCAATATGAAATCCCCCCGCCCGTCTTTTCGGCTTCCGCGGAAGCCCGGCTTTACCCTGATTGAATTGCTCACGGTGATCGCCGTAATCGCAATTCTCGCCTCGTTGATCCTCGTGATTGCAGGATATGTCCAGGATCAGGCCGCTCGATCGCTGGCCAGAACCCAAATCGCCACGATTTCCAACGCGCTGGAAGCTTACCACGCCGACAATGGCACCTTTCCCAAGCAGATGAATGGTGCGGACCGGCTCTCCACGAAGGTCCTTCTCGAGGCCTTGAGTCCCATCACTCCCAGTCAAAAAGTCTACGACATCCCATTGAAGATGATGGACAGCTTCAAATCCGAGTTGAGCCCATCGGCTATCCGGGCATCTGCCACGTATCTGGTCGATCCGTACGGCAACCCCTACCACTACCAGTTCGACGGATCGCCAAATCGCAGCGGGAAGATATTCTTCGACCTGTGGTCCCAAGGAAAATCGAACTCCAGCGATCAGAACGTCTGGATCAAGAATTGGTGAGTTCTTCATTGATGCTCCGGCTCCAATCACCTCCCGCCCCAAGCCTTGCAGACGCAAGGGAGGGCCTTCCGCCCGTAGAGCTTACGCCCCGCCTAAATCGATGAAGCGGCTGCTACTCATCGGCGTTTCGCTGGTCACCCTCGCGTTCGCCGCCTCAGTCGCCATTCTCGTTTGGGGTGGTCTTCATGATCATATCGGAGATGCAGATGTGGCACTCGTCCTCGGAAACACGGTGAATCCGGATGGCACACCGTCAGACCGACTCAAAGCCAGATTGGATACCGCCATTACTTTTTTTGAAGCTGGCCGTTACAAACTCGTCATCGTCAGTGGCGGCACTGGCCGGGAAGGAGTTCCCGAGGGAACAGCCATGGGAAGATACCTTTCTCAGCATGGGATCCCAGACCAGGCAATCATCGTCGATAACCAAGGCACAGACAGCTACGAGAGCGCCCGAAATACCGCGGCAATTTTAAAACAGAGGCACTTGAAGAGTGTTTTTGTAATTTCTCAATATTTCCATATCCCGCGCTCCAGACTGGCTCTCGAAAAGTTTGGCATTACGCCCATTTACAACGCTCATCCCTCGTATTTTGAAATCCGGGACGTTTACTCGATTCTTCGAGAAGTCCCGGCAAACGCGAAGTATCTGCTCAAACGGCCGGAAATCGAAAAGAGCGCCCCCTCGAGCCTTTGACCGCGATGCGCCATCCATTCTGCCATCCTCAGCCTCTTTTCGTTCATCCGATGCTCGGGCACTTATCGGAGATTGCCCCTCGCTAACCAGGGATGCTCGGATACCTCGATGCCGCATCACTTCCAGAGGTTGCGCTCTTCTTCCTTCTCGCCAACCTCGCCATCTTTGTAGGGTCCGTAGGCCTTTGCTGGATACTCGGGTGGGCATTTCGAGCACGCAGAATCTTTGATCGGTGGGAGCCTCTACGGCCCGTTGAAGTCATCGCCGCGATTGGTTCGATATGCTTCAACGCGGGAATTTCCGTCGTCGGATGGGAACTATGGAAGAGTGGCCTGATCGTCCTAAAAGCGGGCCATATCGCCACCAGCCTTCTCGATTGCCTGATCATGTTACTGTTCATGGACTTGGCATGTACGCAC
>Ga0310811_10009752_pt1 | contig 12412 bp, 9 predicted proteins | sample YCmetagenome_FD_207642 | JGI IMG/M metagenome (GOLD analysis project Ga0310811, IMG submission 207642) | Soil microbial communities from experimental microcosm in Duke University, North Carolina, United States - YC | ecosystem: Engineered > Artificial ecosystem > Soil microcosm > Unclassified ... | reverse complement strand
TGAGGGCGAACAAGCCGGTGATCGTGTGGACGCGTTGCTCGAGATCCTTGCCTCCGATGAACAGCATCGCCGGAATCGCGCGCGTCTCGCGCGGCGTCAGGGCCGTGTAGTAGATGCCGCCCTTGTTGACGATGAACGCCGCGACTTTCTCGGGCTTCCACGCTGCCATTTCATAGTCGAACTGCCCTCCGGCCGACATGCCCCAGAGCAACAGAGGAGCTGACGACAGCTCGGCATGGCCGGAGCGCGACGCGAAATGATCGATCGCGTCGAGCAGTGCCTGGCCACTGCCGTGCGACACGTTCACGTAATCCTCGATGTATCCCTGGTCGTGCGGCTTGTCGGTGAAGCGGCAGGCGACGACGGCGAGATTGTTCTTCGCGGCGAACGCCTGCCAGACCGTGTCCTGAGCCATCGCGCGACCGTCCCCATTCGATCCGGGAACGAGCACGAGCAGACCGCGCAGCTTCGCTTTCGTCGGCGGCGTCCATAGCCGGAACTGCGCTTTGTCGAAATTCGCTCCGGACGGGATGGAATCGTCGAGCGTCTGTGCGCCGGCTTGGCGAGCGGCGATCAGGGCGAACGCCGCGAAGAGAAATCGTCGAGAAGAGAGCATGGCTAAAACATGATAGGCACGTCTCGTGACCGAAAGCCGCCGGCTATGCCGCCGCCGTCCGACGGTCGACGTCCGGAACGATCTCGCGGGCCGTACGCTCGAGGTAGCCGACGATCTCGGGGTTTCGGCGCGGATCCCACTCGGCGGCGAGTCCCTCGAGATGTTGTCGTCGCGCGACGACGAGACGTGTGAGCACCTCGCAGCCCGCGTCGGTGAGGACCAACGTTGGCGCGCTACCGGAGATCAGTGCGCGCCCTCGAAGCTCTTCGACCGCGCTTCGCACGCGATCCTCGGCGATGTCGTGCTTGCGGGCAAGCGCCAGCGGATCGCATGTCGGGTCCCGCTCGAGGCGCACGAGCAACCACGCGGCGAGCGGTGAAAGCGTCTCACCGGCCCGTTCGACGATCTGTCGTATGTGCGCGCGCTGGACGTCGCGATCGGCCAGTCGCGTCAGAGCGGCGTACAGTTGCGCCGCGACGGCGTCGCCGTCCGATGGTCGCGCGAACGCCTCACCCGCCTCTTCGCCGGGATTCGCCGCGGACGAGGCGATCGTCGCGCGCAGTGGACGCTCGGGCATCAGCCACGTGATGAGAAATCCCACGGCGCAGACTACAGCCGCCACCGTGAAGACGCGGTCGGAAGCTCCGGTGATCGCCGCCGCGTAGCGCGCGCGGACGTCGGGAGGCAGTTGCGCCAGCGTCTCGAGGTTCAACCCCTGACCGGCCGCGCGAGTCGATCCGCCGCTACTCGCGAGCAGAGTCCCTAAGCGACTCGCGAACACTGCGCCAAGCACCGCGGTTCCGAGAGAGCCGCCAATGAAACGGAAGAGGGTAGCTCCGGATGTCGCGACACCCAGATCGTGATAGTCCGCGTCGTTCTGCACGGCGATGACGAGCACCTGCATCACCATGCCCAGACCGGCGCCGAGCACCAATACGCGCAACGCCGCCGCGGCCACACTGCTCTCCGTCGTCAGCCTCGCGAGCATGACCAGCCCCAGCGTCATCACGGCGGTGCCGACAATCGGAAAGACGCGAAAGCGTCCGATGCGACTGATCAATTGCCCGGAGAGAATCGACGTCGTCAACATGCCGCCCATCATCGGCAGCATTTGCAGTCCGGACGCGGTGGGGCTCACTCCCTTCACCGCCTGAAGGAAGAGCGGGAAGTAGGTGACGGAACCAAACAGCGCGAAGCCGACGACCAGACCGACGAGCGTCGACACGACGAAGGTTCTTCGCTGAAAGAGCCGTAGCGGAAGCACCGGTTCCGCCGCGCGACGCTCGACAAACACGAAGGCAATCGTGGCGACTATTGCGACGACGATCAAACCGATCACCAAGCTGGAGCCCCAGGGATAAGTCGTTCCGCCGAGATCCGCGAGCAATGTGACGCCGCTCAGCGCCACCGCGAGCAGCGCCGCGCCCGCGTAGTCGATCGCGTGTTTGGTTCGGAGCGTTTGCGACGGCAGAGTCACCGCGAGCACGACGACGGCGATGATCCCGAGCGGAAGGTTGATGAAGAAAATCCACCGCCAGCTGAGATGCGTCGTGAAGTAGCCGCCGAGCAGAGGACCCGCGACGCTCGCCAGGCCGAACACCGCGCCAAAGATTCCCTGGTACCGCCCGCGGTCTCGCGGAGCGACGATGTCCCCGACGACTGCCTGCGTCGTGACGTTCAAGCCTCCGCCGCCCAATCCTTGAATCGCGCGGAAGAGGATGAGCTGGAACATGCTCTGACTCACGCCGCACAACGCCGAGCCGACGAGGAAGATCGCGATCGCGGACTGGAGGACGAGCTTTCTTCCATAGAGATCGCCCAGTTTCCCGTAGACGGGCGTGACGATCGTCTGCGCGAGCAAATAGCCGGTCACGACCCAAGCGAGATGCTCGAGGCCGCCGAGGTCGCCGACGATCGTCGGCAGCGCGGTCGACACGATCGTCGAATCCAAAGCCGCGAGCAGCATGGCCAGGACGAGCCCGCTGAAGACGACCAGGACCTGCCGGTGCGAGAGGCGGCCCGGGAGCGGGGAAGATGTGTCGATTGTTCGCGCGGCAGTCGCGGTCATGTCGGCGAGTCACGAAGCATGGCTCGCCGACGAACGCACGTTGCAGGCCGCGCTATTCGCTTCGAATCGCGATGAGCGGGTCGACGCGGCTGGCGCGTCGCGCCGGCACAAGCGCCGCAACCACCGCGACCGCGGCGAGCGTGATCCCTACCGCGGCGAACGTTGCCGGATCGTTGGGCTGAATCTCGTACAACATCGTCCGGACGAACCGCGTCAGGCCGAGGGCAGCAAGGAGTCCGACGACGACACCACTCGCCACCATCGGCGCGGTCTCGCGCGCCACCAGGCGCACCACGTCGCCGCGCTGTGCACCCAACGCGAGACGAATACCGAGCTCTCGTGTGCGCTGTGCCATCGCGTACGACAGCACACCGAAGATGCCAATGGCGGCGAGGACGAGCGCGAGTCCGGCGAACGCGCCAAGAAGCACCGCGATCAGACGATCGCCCGCCATCGAGCGCTCCATCGCTTCATCCATCGTCACGACGTTGGCCAGCGCGATCGCGCCGTCGATGGCTTTGAGCTCGCGCCGTATCGCGGCCAACGCGCCGGTCGGATTACCGCGCGTCCGCACCGTGAGAATTCCCTGGCCCCAACCGTTGCGCTGGGCGTAGGGCACCCAGACGAGCGCGCGGCTCGAATCCGACGCGCCGAAATACTTCACGTCGCGCACGACGCCGACGATCTCGCGCTCGACCTTCTCGTCGCGTGACGACATCGCGCGCTTTCCGAGCGGGCTCTCGGCGCCGAACATCCGCTTCGCAAATGTCTCATTCACGATCATCACGGAGGGGCTGAGCGTATCATCGCGGCTCGTGAAGTCGCGCCCACGTAGAATCGGGATGCGCAGCGCCGCGAAATAGCCGGGCGTCGTGATGTTCCAGTTGACCGACAGCTCATTCGCTGGAATGACGTCGCGGCCTTCCGCGACCATCGAGCGGCCGAGATAAAAGCCGCCGCCGCCGAGCGGACTCGCACTGGCGATTCCCACGGCCTCAACGCCCGGCAACGCCGCAATGCGGTCGCGGAATTGATAGTGGAACGCCGTCGCTTTCGCGTCGGTGCCGTAACGAATTCCCGGCAGTGATAGCGACGCGGTCAGCACATTGCGGCGGTCGAAACCGGGATCGACCTGTCGCAGGCGTGCGATGCTGCGCAACGCCAGACCGGCGCCGGCGAGCAAAACCACCGACAACGCCAGCTCCACGGTGACCAGCGTTCGTCGCGTACGAGTCGCGGTCCGACTCGTGCCGCCGCGCGCGTCGCCTTCCTGCAACGTTTGGCGGCGGCCCCCGCGCGCCGCGTGCACGGCCGGCGCCAGCCCGAACAGGAACGCCACACCAACCGACACCGCCAACGCGAAGGCGAGCGCCACGAGGTCGATGCGCGCCGTCTCGATTCGTGGGACATCGGTCGGCGCTACAGCCACGATCATCTTCAACATCCAAACGGCGAGCACGGCACCCAACACGCCTCCAGCGATCCCCAGTGCTCCGCTCTCCACCATGCTCTGGCGCACGAGACGGAAGCGGCTCGCGCCGAGCGCCGTTCGCACAGCGAGCTCACGGCGCCGCGCGGCGGCCCTCGCGAGCTGAAGGTTGGCGACGTTCACGCATCCGATCAGCAACAGCAACCCGACGGCGCCGAGGAGAATCCATAGTGCGCGGGGCGTGGTTCGACCGAGCATCGACTGAAGAATCGGCGTGGGAACGGTGGTGATGTCTTTTCGAATGTTCGGCTGCGCGGCAGCGATCCGCTGTGCCAACGTCGCCATCGTCGCGCGGGTGCTTTCGATCGTCGATCCGGGCTTGAGACGGGCGATGCCGCTGTACACGAAATTGTCGCGGCGCTGAAGGTCGGGGTCCTGCTCGGTCGTCAGTCGGAACGGAACCCACAGGTCGGCGTCGATCGGCCAGCGGACACCCGGCGGTAAGACACCGACGATCGAACGCTTGACGGCATTGATCTCGACAGTGAGGCCGGCGATGTCGGGCCGTGACCCGAATTGAGTGCGCCAGAGCCGATCGGAGATCACCACGGCACGCGGCGCATCGACGGGATAGTCCGTCGCTCCGAGCGATCGACCGATCGCCGGCCGTGCGCCGATCGCGCCGAAGAACTGCGGGGTGACCGCGGCCGTCCGAACCCGGACCGGATCGCTCGGCCCGGTGATGTCCATCTGCGTGTCCTGATACAAGGCGACTTGCCCGAACACCTGATTGTCGCGCCAATCCATGAAGTCGGCGTAGGTGATGCTCCATCGATCGCCCGTCGACGTTTTTTGCGACTCCGGAACCACGACGCGATCCGGGTCGGGAAACGGCAACGGCGCGAGGAGCACGGAGTGGACGACCGAGAAGATCGCCGTGGTCGAGCTGATGCCGAGCGCCAGCGTGAAGATCGCGGCCAGACTGAACCCGACGCTGCGGCGCAGCGAGCGAACGGATTGTACGAGCTCCTGCCCGATGATCGACATGCGATCCTCCGCGGAACGCGGGGTGGCGGTGAAATTCTGCGACGCGTTGCGCCGGAGTGAGATGACGCGAGTCCATTCGAGCGCGGCTGTCGCGATCAGATCGACGACCGCTCGCCGCCAGACGCGCCAGTGAGACTCCCCCGATCGCGCGGCCTCGGCGAGGCGCTGCCGCTGGAACGACAGCATCGACTCGCCGTATCGGTCGCGAAATTCCGGCGGGTACAACCGGACGAGAAGCCGGAGGATGAGTGGTGCGCGACTCATGCGCGCGCCGGGCCAATGATCCGTTGCGTCTCGGCCAGTTGGACGAGCTCGCGCAGCCGCAGCATCTCCGCCGTGAGCACGCGGCGCCCGAATGGCGTGAGTCGATAGTAGATTCGACGCTCGTCGTCAGCCGGGTCGTGTCGTTGCGACGAGGCCTCGATCAAACCGGCCGACTCGAGTCGGCGAATATTACGGTATAGGTTCCCTGCCTCGAGCTCGATCTGTCCGCCGCTGTGCTCGAGGACGTCCTGCCGAATTCCATACCCATGGCGCTCGCCGCCGGCGAGCATGGTCATCATGAGCGTCTCGACGGACTTGAGGGGAAGCATCGTTTCCGGCGCCGGCATTTCTTTCTTGAATCGCGGGGTCACGGACATCCTCGAGGACTATAGTCGTTTTGCCTATATGCCTTTCGACAGCGCGAGGCGCAAGAAGGTTGGGTTGTCATGAAGGACAAGACCGACGCGGTGGTCGTGGGAGGCGGGCTGGCCGGCCTCGTCGCGGCCAGTGAGCTCGCCGCCGCCGGCCGCCGGGTCGTGATCCTCGAGCAGGAGCCGGAGGCTTCGCTCGGCGGCCAAGCCTTCTGGTCGCTCGGCGGACTCTTTCTCGTGAACTCCCCTGAGCAACGGCGACTCGGCGTTCGCGATTCATTCGATCTGGCGATGCGGGATTGGATCGGCACGGCCGGCTTCGACCGCACCGAAGATCACTGGCCGCGTCGATGGGCCGAGGCGTATGTCGCTTGGGCCGCGGGGGAGAAGCGGGCCTGGCTACGCTCGCTCGGCATCGGATTCTTTCCGATCGTCGGCTGGGCGGAGCGACGGGCCGCGTCGGTGGAGCATGGCAACTCGGTTCCTCGCTTTCATATCGTCTGGGGAACGGGGCCCGGTGTGCTCGAGCCCTTTGTCGAGCGCGCGCGCGATGCGCAGCGACGGGGCCTGATCACCCTTCGGTTCCGCCATCGCGTAACCGAGATCGTGATGAGCGGCGGCACGGCGACAGGCGTGCGCGGCACTGTGCTCGAGCCAAGCAGCGTGCCGCGCGGACTATCCAGCTTGCGTCGCGCCGTGGGAGAGTTCGCCATCGACGCGCAGGCCGTGATCGTGACCGCGGGGGGAATTGGTGGAAATCACGACCTCGTGCGACGCAGTTGGCCGTCGCGACTCGGCGCTCCCCCCGCGCGGATGTTGTCGGGCGTGCCGGATTACGTCGATGGCCAGATGCTCGGCGCGTGTGAGGCGGCGGGAGCGGCCGTCATCAACCGCGATCGCATGTGGCACTATGTCGAGGGCCTTCGCAACTGGAATCCAATTTGGCCGAATCACGGAATACGGATTCTTCCCGGCCCATCGTCGCTTTGGCTCGACGCGACCGGGAACCGGCTCCCCGCTCCGCTCTTCCCCGGGTTTGATACTCTCGGAACGCTTGCCCACATCGGCGCGAGCGGGTTCGATTACTCCTGGTTCGTGCTCACGCGGAAGATCATCGAGAAAGAGTTCGCGCTCTCGGGGTCGGAACAGAATCCGGATCTGACGAATCGCAGCTGGCGCCAGGTCATGGGCCGCGTGCGGGGCGGCGCACCGGGACCAGTTCGCGCGTTCATGGAACGCGGCGCCGACTTCATTGTCGAGCGAAAGCTCGACGATCTCGTTCGACGGATGAACAAGCTCGCCGGAGAAGAACGATTGGACGCGAGCTCGATCGAGCGAATCGTCGCGTCGCGCGACCGCGAATTGGACAACGAATTCACGACGGACGCGCAGCTGCTGGCGATCGCCGACGCGCGCCGCTTCATCGGCGACCGGCTCATTCGGACGGCGAAGCCGCATCGCATTCTGGACTCTGATGCAGGGCCACTCATCGCGGTGCGGCTTTCGATTCTCACGCGAAAGACGCTCGGCGGGCTCGCAACCGATCTCGGAGCGCGTGTACTGCGCGCAGATGGGTCTACGATTCCGGGACTCTACGCTGCCGGCGAGATCGCGGGCTTCGGCGGCGGCGGCATGCACGGTTATCGCGCGCTCGAGGGCACCTTCCTCGGAGGTTGTCTCTTCTCCGGACGTACCGCCGGGCGGGCCGCGGCGGCGGCTATCCTTTGAGCGCGTGCCAGTCGGCGAGCGCCTTGGCTTCCGTCTCCGGTTGAATTGTGAAGCGCGGCTTGGCGCGGCGCGCCTCGGGAACTGTAGGCCACCAGGCGAGCGTATCGCGCATGGTGTCGCGCAGCGGCCGAAAGGTCAGCCCAGCCGCGATCGCCTTCGAGCTCTTCACGGACATCATTCCATAGTCGTTTCCGCGCAGCAGCGCCCACGGAATGGCCTCGTCGATGCCGTGCGCGGCGAGGAAGTCATAATCGTCGACGTAGGTGTAGTGCACATTCGCGTCGATCGCTTTAGCGGCCAGGTCATAGAAGCGTCGCGCGGTGAGCAAATCGGACGGTCCCGCCACGTTGTAGATGCCCCGCTTTCCCGTCTCGAGCAGACGAACCATGAATTCGGCGAGATCGCGCACGTCGATGACTTGCATCGGATCGTCAGGTCGCCCCGGAGCAAGGACTTCTCCGCCCTTCGCGAGACGAACTGGCCAATACGGAAAGCGATCGGTCGTGTCACCCGGCCCGACGATGTACGTGGGCCGAACGACAATCCCTCGATCGCCAAACGCCTTGAAGACCTGCCGCTCGCACTGCGACTTCGCGACGCCGAACGACTCGGACGGGTCCTTGGCGTTCTGCGCTTCGTAGCGCACCAGGCGCGACTCATCGATCCCGCGCTCGAGGTACGGATAGTACACACCAGTGGACGACGTGAAGAGGTACGCGCCGACCGACGACTGAAGCAGCTCGGTCGACTGGACGACCCACGAAGGATTGGTGGCCGAGTCATCGACGACGACGTCCCACCGCTTGCCTTTCAGTGAGTCCAGCTGACCGTTGCGGTCTCCCTGGAGACGAACGACCTCGTTCGGGAGCTCCGCTTCGTGCCGGCCGCGGGTGAAGATGGTGACGCGGTGTCCGCGGCCGATGGCGTATCGGACGAGGTGCGGTCCAATGAACCCAGTGCCGCCGAGTACGAGGACGTCGAGGGTGGACCGCCCGGCCTGCGCTACGATGGATTGGGCAGCGCGTGCGCACGCGAGAACCTGCCCGGTTGCCGCCGCGGCGCCGACGGTCGCGCCCGCCCTGAGAAAGTCCCTGCGCGAAAAAGGGGTCATGCGACGAATATGTCGCATGACCCCGCTCGATGTTGTATGGATTCAGTTTTCGCCGACGATCCTACTCGCTCCTGCACGGTGTCGTGAAGAGCCAGAACAGCGCGCTGGAGCGCGTCGGTCCGACGTCAGGAACGATCGATACCGTGGCCTCCACATCGACGGGCGTATCTCCGTAACGATTGACCGTCAGGCAGATGTGTCGGCTGTCGTCGCTCGTAACGAGCCTGTTGAGACGCGTTCTGAAATCGGCGCGGGACTTCGGATGGAGCAGCGCGGCAAGCGGCTTTCGCTCCAGATGTCCCGCGTCTCGTCGAAGCAGATGCTCGGCCGCGTGGTTCGACTCGAGGATGGTTGCGACGGTGTCGGTCACCAGCGCGGGCGCCGGTATGTGCATGAACAGCTGGCGGTAGTGATGCGCACGCTGATCACCGGCGGCTCGCAACTCGGTCAGCACGGTATTTTGCTCCCGCAACTCCTCCTCAGCCACTTTCAGCTCTTCCAGTGACGTCATGAGAAGTCCGGTAAGTGCTTGGACGGAATCGCCGTCCGCACGGGCGCCTCGCATTGACGTAGTGGTGAGGACGTCGTTTGTCCGGGTCATTATCACTTGCCGGCAGCGGACGAGTGCGTCCAGCGTGGTGCTGGGTGGCAGTTCAATCACGGGTCACCTCGACGGTCTGGGTTATCGTGCCCGAGTGACCAGTCTATCGGACGTTAGTACCAGGGCAAGTGGACACGATTCATGTAGCGTGCCACACGGTTGACTCCGGTCTGTCGGCTGTCGCACGTCGCGGCGCATCGTGCTCTGCAGTATGCCTAGGCACCGAAATGAGGACGTTGTAGAGCCGACGGTGACGATCTCGCCGCTCATCGCACGCTCCGAAACCATCCATGGCGTGATCCTCTTGATGGGGGATCACGAAGAGCGACAGGAGCGCGCGTCGGGTGACGCCCGGCCGGCCACGACGGCAAGCGCGAGCGCTGATCGATCAAGCGCTGACGACCGGCGGCCGCCGCGTCGCGTGACGCGTCGCCTGCTCGAACGCGTACGCCATCCGCAGCACGCCCCACTCGTCGCGATGGCGTCCGACGAGCTGTAGGCCGACCGGTAAGCCGGTCTCGGTAAACCCGGCCGGTAGAGAGATCGCCGGATTGGCCATGAACGTCACGTACCAACACGAGCGCATCCAATCGATGTACGTCGCCATGGGCGTTCCAGCGATCGATGTCGGATACGGGGTGGTCACGTCGAACGGCGCGACCTGCGTCACCGGGAGAACGAAATAGTCGTAGCGCTGAAAGAAGCGCACGCTGTCGGCGTACATGCGCGACTGCCGTTCCAGCGCGTGCGCGACGTCGGCGGCGCTCTGTCGCTCCGCTTCGGCAATTTCCCATTTGATCGTGTCCTTCATCCACTCCGGCTTCTGCTTCGCGAGCGCCGCGTAGCTCGAGTGATATGAAAGATGGCGGAGCGTGGGAAATGCGTCGTCGACGCCGCTGAAATCCGGCTCGGCCTCCTCGACGATGCACCCGAGCGACTCGAAGACCGCGCGATTCGCGTTCATGACGCGCCGGATCTCCGGCTCGACGGGGACGCCGCCGAGGTTGCGCCACCACGCGACGCGCGCGCCCTTCACATTCGCGTCGAGCGCGGACGCGAAGCGCGACGGGTCGTCGGTCAGTGAGAGCGGGCTCGCCGCGTTCGCCCCCGCGATCACGCTGAGAAAGAGCGCGACGTCGGCGACGCTGCGCGCCATCGGTCCGCTCGTCGAGAGCGGCGACCACGTCGACGAGTCGGACGGCACGCGGCCCGGCGTCGGGCGAAAACCGACGACGTTGCAGAACGCGGCCGGATTGCGGAGCGAGCCGCCCGTGTCGCTCCCCGTGGCGATCGGCGACATGCCACAGGCGAGCGCGACCGCCGCGCCGCCGCTGCTGCCGCCGCACGTCTTACCGAGGTCATACGGATTACGCGTCGCGCCGAATACCGTATTGAACGTCTGCGAGCCCGCGCCGAACTCGGGCGTGTTCGTTTTGCCGAGCGTGACGGCTCCCGCCCGCTTCACGCGCGCGACGATCAGTGCGTCGTTCTTGGGGACGTTGTCTTTGAAGAAGGGCGACCCGTGGGTCGTGCGAATACCGGCCGTGTCGATCAAGTCCTTGTGCAGGACGCTCAGCCCGTGGAGCGGACCAAGCCGCTCGCCGCGCGCCTGTGCCTCGTCGGCCCGCGCGGCGTCGGCGCGCGCCTGCTCCGCGACGAGCGTCACGACCGCGTTGACCTTCGGGTTGACCTGCTCGATGCGGGCCAGGTTCGCCGCCACGAGCTCGCCCGACGAGAGGTCCTTGCGGCGAATTCGCGCCAGGAGCTCGACGGCACTCAGATAGCAGAGGTCATCCGCGGCGGAGGTCGTCGGCGGCATGCCCGGAATGGCCGCGCCGACGGCCGCGGCGCCGACGATCTTCCCGAACGTCCTGCGGTCCATGTCTGACATGGCCGCGAAGATGACGCGCTCCAGACGTCGCGGCTAGAGCGCAGGCCGTGCCCGTTTGACTAGCGCCGGGCGTGCGCGTGCTCGTACGTGCCCACCAGTTCCGCTTTCTCCAGCACATGCCCATTCATCGCGCGCTCGAGATCGGTCTTGGTCGGCTCGCCCAGGTCGCCGAGCTCGGTGTCGAGCGCGTAGAGCTTGAAGAAGTAGCGGTGGCGGCCCTTGGGAGGACATGGACCGGTGTAGCCGCGTTGACCGCGATCGTTGAGCCCTTCTCGAAAGCCCTTTCCGTTGAGACTCGTCTCGGAATGCGGAATCTCATAGACGACCCAGTGAACGAATGTACGCTGAGGCGCCGCCGGATCGGGTGCATCCGGATCATCGGCGATCAGCGCGAAGGCGCGCGTGCTGGGAGGCGCGCCCGTCCACGCGAGCGGCGGCGCCGTTCCGGGGCCGTCGCAGGTGTGGACGACGGGAATCTCGCCGTTCGCCTCGAACGCGGTCGAGCTCAGTTTGAGAGACATCGTTGCCTCCGTAGCAGTGGTGAGTGCTCGCCGCATCTCCAGTGCCGCGTTCGCCGGTCATTCATCGAAAAACGGCATGGGCTGTGCGCGCGAGTTCGGCTATGTGGCCGCGCTTTTCCGATCGTCGCGAGGCCGGTGAGCGTCTTGCCGATCGGCTACGACACTACGCCAATCGGCCCGATGTGATTGTGTTCGCTCTTCCGCGTGGCGGCGTCCCAGTCGGGTTTGAGGTCGCGGACGCGCTTCGCGCTCCGCTGGACGTGTTCGTCGTCCGCAAGCTCGGCGTTCCCGGCCAGGAAGAGTTGGCGATGGGTGCACTGGCGGGTGGCGGTGTCCGTGTGCTCGACGAAGATCTGGTTCGCATGGCCGGCGTCAGCGCGGAAGACATCGAGCACGTCACAGCCGGAGCGAGCGCGGAGCTGTCGCGACAGGAACGCCGTTATCGGGGAGAGCGCGCCTTTCCCGACGTGCGCGACAAGATCGTGATCCTCGTCGACGACGGGCTCGCGACCGGTTCGACGATGCGCGCCGCGGTGCAAGCCGTCCGCGCGCAAAGTCCCCCTCCCGCGGCGATCGTCGTCGGCGTTCCCGTCGGCGCGCCGGAGACATGCGAGGCGTTGCGGGCAATCGCCGATGATGTCGTTTGTCTCGCGACGCCCCAACCGTTTCGCGCCGTCGGTTTGTGGTACGAGGACTTCTCGCAAACCACCGACGACGAAGTGCACGCACTGCTCGATCGCGCGCGGCATGCCGCGCCTGTCTCGT
>Ga0310811_10009751_pt1 | contig 12412 bp, 13 predicted proteins | sample YCmetagenome_FD_207642 | JGI IMG/M metagenome (GOLD analysis project Ga0310811, IMG submission 207642) | Soil microbial communities from experimental microcosm in Duke University, North Carolina, United States - YC | ecosystem: Engineered > Artificial ecosystem > Soil microcosm > Unclassified ... | reverse complement strand
AGGTGAATATGATATGGTGGTGGGCAGGAATGTGCTGGGGAGGAGTGTGGGAAATGTTGGAATCCAGGAGATGACCAGAAATGGCTATGTTTTGGGTGTAGTGACAAAGTTCCCACAGTCAAAAATGTGGTGGTCATGCATGAATTACTGACTAGGATAGCAGTAGAACATACATGAGGTCTAGACTACAGTAACCATAACATCATGCATGAGTACCACAGCATCAGGTGACCAACAGGAGTGCATGCTCATCGGCATGATTATTTCATTCAGGGTCAAAGGCATGTTGTAAATTTACTAATAGGGGCATCTTGACAATAGTTTGTCTTTTCAGATATTCAATTCTTCCAGCTATCTCACTAGATGGTGTCCTACATCTTGATATCCAAGATCATCCATATACTGCAGCAACATTTAATGAATTCATAGAGGGTTTACTCAACAATATGAACTCATTCCCTCAGAAGAACTCCATTCTCATGATGGACAATGCTAGCATACACAAGTCAGTGTATCTTGAAGAAATGATTCGGTGAAGGTATGTTATCCCAATGTCACTGTTTGAGTCATGGCACTGATCTCTCTTCAGGGGGATGCACCTTGTATATCTGCCACCCTATTCTCCTGACTTCAACCCTATTGAAGAAGCCTTTTTGGCCCTCAAAGCTTGTAGAAGGTGGAACTGTAAATATGCTAGAGGTAAATTAACAGGTAAACTAACCTATAATCCTTATAGCCTGTTGTGGGAGGCAGTGTTTGCATCTGTGACAGAGGATAAAGTTTGAGGATGGTTTGCAGACAGTGGATACTTGATGTAATTGATAATATACAGTTACAGCTACTACATGGTCATGATGACAATACAATATTTTGTACAACTGCAAGTACTACTTGACAACTACAAATCAAGATTTCAAATGTTTGAGCTTCATTCAAATTTCAACACTTTGCTCACAGCAGCACTCATCACTATAGTTCTCTTTATCATTGTTATTGATCACCCTTCCTTTGCCCTTCCTGGTATGTTGAATGAGTCAATGAGTAACTTTCAGGAATGACCAAATGACACCCATGGGCATACCAACAACATCAACGAAAAACTTGTCTGATAAGCCAATCACACTATTGACATATGCAACACCATGACTGAGGAGATCATCCTCATACTGGGACATATGCAAAAGTGGCATCATGATATCCATTTCATGAAGAACATTGGTGATAGGAGGGCAGGTGAGACATTCATCATCCTCATCATGGCAAAGGAAAGTCATTGCAAAACCCCAGGAAGTATTGACTCAACAGCAGCCACCAGTATCACCAAGAGCTTCCTTGGTAACAGGTGGGATATGGACATGAATGACCAGAAGAGTAGGAGTTGCACTCATAGCAGATGGGCCATTTGTTGCAGATAGTTGCTGTTTTTTTAGAACATGGTCAAAGGCAGCCATCTCTGGGGGCTTCTCATAGGTAGCCTCTGCCAAGAACTTCAAATACATGTGAGTCAAATGAGTTGCTGTTATGAGTTTCTGTCACTTACTATCTTTTTTGCCCAGAGTGTGAGGTTATAGATATCTTGAGCTTTGTGATCACCACTAATAGGATTGATATAGCAAAATTTCCCATGCTTCTCACAGTCGAGCTTATTCTTGAGCTCTCGCAGCTCAGCAGCAAAGCTCATTGAGGTTGGAGGGTCTTGATTATCATTAATAGCTTTGTCATGATGAGAACGAGCTGCAGAGGCTGCCTAATGAGTTGGCTTCTAATAGTGTACTAGTCAGTAAGCAATAGTCAAACACTAAGTATTCTCTTACCAGGTTATGTATTTCAAGAACTAATCGCTGACTTCGAGCTCATTTAATCAGATCACAGCCCTGCTTAAATGCCTCCTAAAGCTGTTGTTCATTGGAGAGCTGATGAGGGGTATCTCAGGCTCAATCATTGTGAAAATTGTACCCAAGTTTGGCATTTGCTAGCTCAAGGTCCATCTTCACACAAATGTGTGAAAAAAAGTCTTCAAATGAAATATCAACAGGAAGGCAGATTTGGACATGGCTGACACATCCACCTACAACTCCAGTGTTTAATGGTACAGAGATATTGATGTTGGTGATAGCTGGCAATACATGAAGTTAGATGTTATCTAGTTGTGCAACAACACAGTGGATGTACTTTTGAACCACCCTATTTGCACCAGGTTAGTGTGGCTGTTGAGTTGACAGTGCAGCAGTGGCTGAGCCTTGATGGACCATATCATCAGTGTTGTATAGTTGGGTGTTGTGGAGTAAAGATGGGGGCATGCCAACAGGGCCTTGGAATTGAGTCAGTGAGTGCTGGCTTGGAGGACCATGAATGAAAGGATGTGTTGGAAGCATATTGAACCAATAACCAGCACAGGGATAGTGATATTCAAGGATCTTGCATTGGCCCTCATCAATGAAAGGACTCTGGCTTGGAGAACTATGGTTGGAGTCAGACATATTGGAGATGATTGATACAACAACTCACTCTCACTGGGAGGATTATATACCACAGAGCAGCCTGAGTACATGCTTGGATGGATCAATAATACCAGATGATCTGAAAACTATTGTTTTCAACAGTGATGAAGAGACAGCAATCTCGCTAAAATGCTAGGGTTGCAGCAACCAAGTGGAGCCCATTTGATGACGAGCAAAACTTACCTTTGACAACATTGCAGTGTTTGCACACCAAGGGCTTCGTTTTCTTGATAAGGTCACTTGGAGTTGGTAACCACCATGTATGGCTGGCTGGTTGCAGGTCAGTGCATGCGGTACAATTCCAGGGTCTCGTCACTGCCCCGCAAGTCCAAGTTAGGTTAAAATTTTACAAAAGTAGTATACCATGGAGTGCCTCTGTTTGGTGTTGCTCCAACAATAAACAAAAGTGGCTATATGAGTTTTGCAGATTCTGATCTATCAATATGAAAATAGCTGTAAAATCTTGAAAAATTGTATTAAGTTGATCAAGAGGATTAAGAATACAGATTTTCACTCAATGTGGGCTTACTGTTCTTGGGCAGAACAAAGAGGATTTGGAGCTAAGACATAAAAGACATATAACAACTGAAATCTGACAAAGAGCCAACAAATCAAGTTTTAATGTGCTATTTTGAATGATTGATGATCTGTGAATCTATTAACATAGAAATTAGACCATAAGTCTAAAATATTGTGAAGGGTAAGGTTCTTGGGAGCAGGATTGGCATCAAAAATAGGTAGGAGGTGGTATGTGTGAATGATGGTGATGTGCATGGCCCAGCTTCAAGCCATGGGCCAGGCCAAAGTAATGGCCTGACCATGGCTTTGGCTTGGCTTGGATTTATGGAAAGCCTGAGCAATGGCTTTGAGTGTGTTATTTGGCTTTTGTTTTGGAACATTTATGTAAAAATAGAATGTGTTTGACGAGCAATAATTCATTCCTGATGAGTTGCAATGATTGACTTTGATGTATGTATGTTCTGCAATCTCTGAATACATGTCAGTGTTAGATGAATCTTTACATGGCCAGGCTGTGATGACCAAAATACTCTAGAACCCAAGGATGCCATGTATCTACAATGCAGTACTGAGCTGTGTCAGCATGGTTACCTTGTCCTGGCCATTATATAATGGACAATAACTCCCTTAGTGCTGATATTAGGTATGTAATTATGATGCTAGTCTGTGATGCTCAGAGCTACTAAGTTCACAATCCAGGTAATGAGTAACAGCACACTACTATCTCATTCAACTTCAACAAGATTTAATAATTATATGTATCATTAGCTTTTTATTCTATGTCCTGCAATCTCTGAATATATGTCAGTGTCAGATGAATCTTTACATGGCCAGACTGTGATGTACCAAAATACTCTATCCCAAAAAGGTGCTGGGTATCTATAGCACAGTACAAATCTGTGTTGCCATTGCACCATGGATAAGAAGTCCCTTGATACTGACATTAGGTATTTGGTCACAACCTCTCCCCAACATACTGAAGTCAGCTAAGGTCTTCTGATACCAGGTTGTTTAGATTGGGTTTGCCTTGAATCTAGAGGTGCTGAACATAATGTATTCCATTAGCTGGCCACTGGAGTATGGCCACAAAAATACAAGCTGGGATTAGGTTTTAATGTTATTTAATATAAAATCAATTACAAAGAGACTACAGTGTGTGGAGATTGCATCAATGTGAGATGTTTTGTCAGATCTTTGACAATGCACTGTTGGTGGTGATAGTTCACTTGGAAGAAGAAGAAGTGGGAAAGACTTGGCTGGATATGTTGCAATGTATGAGCCTCAGTAACATGATAAAGGGTAATGACTATACTGATTCCACCATACTAGCAGTTCATTGACTTCCTTTGATTTGTTGGTTTCTTCTAGGAGATCAAAGAGACTGTGGTAAAATGTCTCTGAGTCAGTGGCTGTGTCAGTCCTTAAGAACATTAAGGATGAGGTTAGAGCAAATTGGACCTTCAGTAACTGTTAAGATTATCTGCATACAGAATGTGATACTCAACAAACCTGTGTTGCAATATAAGCTATAGAAGCAATAGTGACAAAATTCATGCCATGGTAACAAGCATTTTCAGATTGTGTGGCTTTCAGTTCCTAGTCAACTGAGCTCAGAGATGTGAACATGTGCTTGTAAGCCTGGTAGAATCCAATTTAACACAGTGACTTGATGAAAGATGAAGATTACTCACTGATACAAGCAAGTGGCTCCTAAGGACCCAACACTAAGGATCTTCAGGATCATAAGTCTGGTGAACATACAAAAAGATAGGCCATTGATCTCCACAGACCAACATTTCACTACTTCGAAGGTTTTCTTTCATTCTGTTTACAAAGAAGTATAAAAGAGTTGTTAGGATTGTGGATATCAGCTAAAAGAGAAAAAAACATACTGCAAGTCATTCCAGTTTAATCCAGCAGGGCAAAGAAGAGATTCTGTAAGTTCATGATTAAATCCTTGGTCTATCTTTGAATTTCTATGTAATGGAGGCTGGATTGCTTCTTCTTTTGGACAAATCCAATCAAGTACCACAGACTTCAGAGTTTTTGTGTTTGTTAAGGTCGTACTCAATAAGGTTTGGATCCGAAGGGCTTCGGCCTCAGCTCGTATGCTGTGCCCCTTTCCCAAGTATAGCCCCGTATTTCAGAATACTATACTTATCCGGATGGCGTCCGGATATCAGATGGAAGTATAAAGGCTAGTCTAGACAAGTCTAAGACTAGAAACTGACAGAGTATAGACTATCCGAAGATAGAGGTGGATGCATTAGACTATCGGATACAATCCTTAAGTCTCAGAGGGTGACAAGAGTTGATAAGACTCGAGTCCGGATAACAGAATGAGGACAATCTAAGATGATATTCGAACTGGGGTGCTACAGGACATATACAAGAGTTTATATATGATAGAACTAAGCGAATGGCTATGCACAAAGTATCGCAATGTATAAGCAATGCTTATTAGAAGTCAAACATAGGCCAGAAGTTAATCACAGGTGAATGGATCAGTAAACATAGCTGGAAGTAAGCATAACTGATATACTGGAAGGGAAGATATACTAAATAGAGGAAATAAGCAATGTTTAACATTATATGAATAGGATATGAATGAAGAAGCTTATTGTAACGGATCCGGTACGGATCTGTGGATCAGATCTGATCAGATCTGGTATCCGGAACTTTGGATGAGAAGCGCGAATGTATGGGATATGACAGTATTGTTGCCTTTTGCACCTGCAGCTCCCTTGCCAATCTGTGAACCTTAAGTAAGGACTCCACATGCAGAGAACAACCTACTATGTACCACAATTGTCCATCAAAATCAACCTTGACAAGAGAAGACCCTGCAGATGTGCACTTGCTTTGAGATGCTGGTGTGATGCAGCAACCATCAAGGAGTCTATAATGATAGAAGACTGTATAGTCATGCAGAGGAACAGTTTGTGGAGGAGGGTCATGATCAAGAATGAAGTGAACCTGTGGCTGTGTTGCATTGTAGGCTCTTAGCAACACAAGACAAGCTGGCTCAGAGAGTTTCTCCTGTATGATTGATATGGGTGGTCTACATTGAATGCAGAGGAGGCTTTGTAGTTCTGCAAGCAGGTCACTAGGGTCCATTAAGTGAATTCAATGCAACATGCCATCACCAACAATCTCCCTCTCTATTGCAACATCTCGTACAGTACTAACAGCTTCATCTCACTCTCCAAGGATCTGCTCAAAAATTGTCTTCTCAACTGCAATTTGTGATTTATTGACAACCATATGAGCCTGGCAATGTATTTCTCAGCTAAAGCTTTCATAAACTCCATTTAACATACCAAGGCTTCCATGTGCATCCCATGTGAAAACTCCTGCATCATAGAAATTTCTAATTGACCACCTGACATCCAGTTGTTTGAGTTGAAGCTTTTGAGAAGTTTATTGAGCTGTTCTGAGAAAAACATCCAAAAATTGTATACAGGGCCAAAGTCATGGATTTACTCTTCAAGATGAATTGCCCAGTGAAAATTTGGTTTCATGGCTTTGGCACCATACAGCTATAAAATGCAGTTTATGTCAATGATGGTGTTAGGCATGAAAAAAGAAAAACATCAACATACTTGTCAATATTCAATCAGAAAATCATATAGCAGTGTAGTTGCATGTGGAAGAAGCTCCTCACTTACAGAACTTCTGCAAAAGATCTTCAGCACTGTTGAAAGGTGAAGGAGGTTAATAGGTTCATTAGGGTGCAAGCATAGATGGGGGTCCTTTGGTGGCTTTGGCTCAACATCAACCTTCTGCTTCTTCAAAGTATGCATGGAGCTTGCACCAGCTTTCTCCTGTCAAGCTTTCCACTCATTAAGCTTCTTATCATGCACCTCTTGAGCCTTTGGAAATCATTTCTTGGCATTGTTATAGTCCTCTGTTTCTCCTGCCAGATATGTTTCCCAGACAATTGGAATCTTCCAAAAAGCTATAAGATGTTAGCGTGAAAGTGAATGGAACCCATGACAATTGGCCAGGTATATGTGGTTGCAAGTTTGTACTCATCAGCTGACAGGGAACCACCTGCAGGCTTGCCTACTTGAGAGGGCAGTTTCCCAGCCCAGAGAGGGACCTTGAACTACCTCTGTGATGAGGTCATTGAAATACAGGTTAAGGAAGTATGTACCATTGCCAGGGACCTGTGTGTGATATCTAGCTCTCATGCCCTCTTATCAGTGAGTTTTTGTAGTGCTGATGTCTGAATCCATTGATTGTACCATAGAGTTTTCACAATCCCTAGAAATCCATTTAGATCCATCAGAACAACCCTAAATGACATTAAAAACAAACCAAGAGACAGGTTGTGCATGGGGTTGATGATCATACAGCACAAGGTCAAAGTACAGAAGTCAGGTGAGTTTGGTCCATTGTGTGCCATGCTTCTTGAAGAAATCATCACACTCTTCATCTGTTTCTAAGGAAAAATCATACCATTTTGAAGAGATTCATCCAAAAAAAATTGATGCCTGATCAACATGACATTTGTTGCATGGTGCTTTGTTGTGACTGTGATCTGTAAAGCTGCCCATTTTACACATGGCAGAGTGATCACAAACAACAGCTAGCAAGGCCACACGAACACAGTGACCTAGAAAGATGCTTTAGTGAGACAATGCAGGATGATAGTCACTAACAAAGACTGAGATCATGTTGCTCAGTAGGCTCATACAAAGTAAGTTGTTTATTATTTGACTGTATAGGTAATGATTCTTGTTGAGAGAAACTCAATGACATGGCTGTGGAAGGAGGACACAATGGAAGAGTGACCAATGGGGTAGAGGGAATATAGGAACCTTGAGAGGCAGGTGGGATGTGAGAAGATGTGGCAGTGATAACCAATTCTGCAGGCACAAAGTCAGGCAAATGCAAGTCTGTGCTGGCATCTATGTTCATAGAAAAATCCTCTGTATTATCACTGAGACAATCATCAAATATCACTTACAAATGAAGTTCAGAGCTTACTTGAATGACCAGAGATTTCTGGGGGGGCTGCATGCTCAAGATGGTCCAGCAGTTCCAAGTGCTTGATCAGTAGAAGTGGAAGGCAGCACATGGACCACAGGAGTCAAGACCATGCCCACACTGGAGGATATGTCGGAAATTCCCATAGGTGCCTTGCAAGGCTTCTAAATTGAGATGTCATTTAACTGTATTGCATCCATGATGGAAGACCTTTACAAGGAAGCATGACCTATTGCTAGTGTATTGAAAGCGAAGTGACCTATTTATAGCGTATTGGAAGGAAAGTGACCTTCTTCTGGTAACTTGCCAGGGAAATGACTGGGTCTTGCAAGCGGCTTACACTATCAAGGTCAGATTTCAATCTCTTACCACTTATCTTCCATCCATCGATGATTTCTGCCTGAATGATACCTTTGCTTGTTTCATCTGTCTATACTGTTTCTATTTACCATCAATGGCTTTCCAAAGATCCACAGGAGGGCACAAATATACCTGCTCTTCAGCATCATCTCTCAAGGTTGCTTGTCAGTACTGTAACAAGCTGTACACATCCCGAGGCCTCAAGTCACATGAGCAATGCTGCTTGCAATGGAAGGAAAAGAAGAAAGAGGATAGAGAGTTTTTGTGGGCCACAGCCAGGTCAATTTTGAAGGCAGGAAAACATAGTATGTATCAATGTTGTCTAAATTACCTTCAATCACTGATTATATTCAAAATCATCAACTTCGATTCATCAGAACATCCCAGCAATAAAGGGCGCACTCATGAGGCTGCCCGAGATACCATGCTAGTCATTCAAGAGGCTGGTTTAGCAGCTGATTCTCCATCTGGAGCAGATTCACATTACCATTATGATGACGCAGGCCTTGAAGGCCTCGATGATATGCAGAGTATTGGGGGAGATGTGTGGCTATGTATGTAATATTCTTTCTGTTTTATTTTGACTATATTTAAACATGATCCAGGTTCTGATTCTGACATCAGCATGGATAATAACATTCCTGCTCCAATTTTGGTAGCCACAGCAACTACCTCAGATCGTCTCGATACATTCAAGACTGAATTTCACTCTCACAGTGGTCATGCTCGGATCATTGAGAGCTTTTCTGTTTATGGGACTAATAAGCCAGAGATGATGCGATCACCCATCATCAATGACAAGCCATGGCAGCCTTTCAGCTGTCGTGCAGACTTCGAGTTTGCTGAACTTGCCCACTAAGCTGCCTTAAGCAAAGACCAAACTAATGAACTACTCAAGTTCATCTGAAGAGTTGCGGATGGTTGCACGAACTTTACTTTCAAAACTCACAATGACATGTCAGCTGCATGAACAAGGGTATCCAGCCAACTGACTCCTGTAAGAGCAATAGCATAATGTCACATTTGCATTTATATATTGTAACAGTTTGAAAGACATGTTGTGCCTGTTGAGTATAAGAAGGAAAACATCAAGTATGAAGTATATTCACAACCACTATGGGACTGGGCATTGGACCTCTTGGATAACCCCTTGCTAGCACCGCAGTTTGTTTGGGATGCCCAGCGACTGTACAAATATGACGGAACTGATTTTGAACACTTCTTCCACGAGCCATGGACAGGAGACTGCTGGTCAAACTTACAAGTGAGCTTTTCATTTTTATTATGACGTTGTGACTAATTAAAGTGTACAATCAAGACATTTTTACCCCATAATGGTGTGCCATTCGCATTTATACTATATGCTGACAAAATGCACCTTTCGTCAGCCAGTACTGTCAAGGCATATCCAGTAATTGCACACTGCAGGAATCTGCCTGTTGAAATCAGGAATGTTGATGGTCCTGGAGGAGGACACTTAGTGAGTTGGTTGCCAATAGTGAGTCCTTGCAATACTTGAAGACGTCAATTCACACTTAATCATTTTGCCCTTGTGGCAGGTTCCTGCAGACTCAGATGAGGATGGCAAGCTGTCCTATATGAATTTAAAGAAGGTCATATGGCACAAATCATTCACGATTCTCCTCAAAACCTTCAGTCTCATCTCCAAGACTGGCTTTGCACACCAATGCTATGATGGAATTCTATGCTGGCTATTTCCACTAATACTGATTTTATTGGCCGATTACAAAGAGCAGTACATGATTAGTAGTTTCACATTGTTTCTGTTACTTATGTTATCAGGTGTGTGATGGCCCTGATACAAGGGTTCAACTCTACATATCCCTGCCCTATTTGCCTTGTCCTGAAGGACAAGCTCACTGACCATTCTACAATATACCCTACCCATGTCATTGATGATGCACAAGCTTGTGTCCAATTGTGGAACATGGACTGTACTGCTAGTGAAGCGGCACTAAAAAAGCAGAGTCTAAGGCCTGTCAATGTGAGTGATTCATTCAACTTTCTTGCTCTCAAATCTAAATGGTCTCATAACCTTCAGAACTCTTTATGGATTGTCAAATGGTCCAGCCTGCATGACACACTCTCACAAGATACACTGCACACTTACAACAGTGGTTTGTTTGGCAATCACATGTTTGAGGAAGTCAAGAACCACCTGAAAACACTGGGACATACTGCTGAGAAGACAACTGATGACCAGTGAGTCTTTTTACATCCTTATTTTGTCCTTGTCTTGTATTTTGTTCATTCTATAGGTTCACTGCATTTCCACAATGGTGAAACCTGAACCACTTCAACCATGTTACAAACATCAGTTTTTCCGATGGCAACAAGTACCTGGATATATCTAAGGTACATTTTCGAGCACTATATCAAATTGAAGCTATGACTGACATATTTCTCATGGTTTTGATAGCAAATATTGTATACAACACAGAATGTGCTCATGCGCAAAGATGATGAAGCTGGTTATGCACTTCTAAAGTGCATAGCCAGCTATCTCCATGCCTACATGTATATAACATTCAACATTCACACAGAAAGCACAATTGCAGCTGGGGAGGCCAAGATTCTCATTTCCAGAAGTGCTTAGATGTAAATTCTAGTATCTAGACCAACTTATGTGCTACTTGACACCAATACTTCAAATAGCAATATATCAAAATTCTTGGTGACAAAGCAACAAAAAACTGGAATTTTCCGAAGGTGCACTCAATGAGGCACATATTTTCTGACATTAGGGCAAAAGGAGCTGCACGAAATTTTAGTACATGGCCAAATGAGAAGCATCATGGGCCGATCAAGAGGGCCTATAAACTGCAAACAAATGGCAAAGATATCACAAACCAGGTATTTTGACCACACTTCACATTAATTGACTCATTGACAACCCCTGCTATCTAGATACTAAGGTTTGACCACACAACCTTTGTCTCTGTAGTCCTCTGCAACCATATCAACCATTTCAATGATGAACGACACAAGGCCATACTTTTGGAGAGAGAGCTTGAGACAGAGGACTTAGATGATCAGTCTTTTGGCGGACATATTCACCTTGGCACTCCTCAGTCCACAATAAACTTTGCACAGCTTGAAAACAACAATGTGTCCAACCATGCCTTTGGGCAATTCCGCAAAAAGCTCTCAACCTTCCTTAATCATACTCTACCTGCATACAATATACCATTACCCAATGGCAAAACGTGGCTGATGCTTGCAGCACAAGATACAGTCAGTAGTTCCATATTTCACTCCCATGAGTCACTGTTTTTCACAAACATGTCTCCAGGTTCAAGAATACCAATATCTTAAAGTCAATTACGAGTCTGTTGTGGACTGGAAGCTTACTACCGACCACCTGTGCTGCAACCCAAGATTTCATGGCTGTGAACGATGTGACTGTGCCCTTGTTCGCACCCAGGACAAAGATAGAAATAATAAGAACATTTTGGTTCACATTTTATTCATGTTCAAGCAATCAATTAGCAGTCAAACATTGGATCTCACCCTAGTTCAACCTATGGGTGCTTTGATGGGCCCACAACATGCTGTAGATTGAGATTTGCGACTGAGACGTCTTCGTGCCTGACCACTTGCTTTGACGGAGTTTATCACGCTTCACTCGGTTATTGTTAAGGTCGTACTCAAATGATATCAGATCTGAAGGGCTTCGGCCTCAGCTCATATGCTGTGCCCCTTTCCCAAGTATAGCCCTGTATTTCAGAATACTATAGGTATCGTATCCAAAGATCTGGATGGCTATCGTAGCGTATCCGAAGGTCCAGAAGACTATCGTATGGTATCCGGATGTAGAGACAAGTATCGTATTCCTATCCAAAGATAAGGAATAGTATCGTATTCTTATCTGGATGGCGTCCAGATATCGGACGGAAGTATAAAGGCTAGTCTAGACAAGTCTAAGACTAGAAACTGACAGAGTATAGACTATCCGAAGATAGAGGTGGATGCATTAGACTATCGGATACAATCCTTAAGTCTCAGAGGGTGACAAGAGT
>Ga0310811_10009750_pt1 | contig 12412 bp, 7 predicted proteins | sample YCmetagenome_FD_207642 | JGI IMG/M metagenome (GOLD analysis project Ga0310811, IMG submission 207642) | Soil microbial communities from experimental microcosm in Duke University, North Carolina, United States - YC | ecosystem: Engineered > Artificial ecosystem > Soil microcosm > Unclassified ... | reverse complement strand
AACTGTCGAACCGTAAGCGCCTTCAACTTATCAAGATTCTCAGTCGGGCTAACCGGGCCTGGCGTTCCGTCGATCAACGGGAAAAGAAATCCGAATGCCCGATCAGATAGACGCGAGGTCATCTCGATAGGGAATTGAATCGCCTCCAGCAGCGATTCATCGAGGCGATCCTCGACCCTTTCAATCAACGCTTTTCGTTGGACCAAGGCCGATTCAAGGTCCGGCCAGTGCCAAGGCGCGAATATGCTTCCGTCGCGCTTAGCGCCCCATAGCGTGCCGAGCTCTACTTGGCGGTCGTCAATGTTGAGGTCGGCGAAACTGTGCAAGTGGCCTGTGAGAGATAAATCGAACGCGGCCTCGTTCACAAACTGGTTCATCACGATGACCAAGCCGCAATCGGAGTATAGCCGCGCCGTTCTCGCGAAGCCTTCGCCCGTGTGGCGAGCTTGGTCAGCATCGACCTCCAAAAGATCGTAATCGACGACGAGAACATCAGCTTTGTCGAAGGCGCTTTCGACTTCTCCCTCGATATCTCGACCCTCGCGTGGAATCCTTCTGAGCAGCTTCTTGAACTCACTTCCAGGGTCTTCGATTCGCTCGACGGTAACGTCGTTGCCCGCCTTGGCTCGAATTTCATCCGCCCAGCCTTTAGCGAGCGCTTCCTTGTCATCGCAGACGTAGATGTTCTTGATAGTCACTAAGCGCTCCAGCTGATCTGGAATGTCGTCCTGCCGTCACCTTCGACAAACCTGACGTTGCATTCACGAAGGCTCGCGATCATTCGCACGATTGTTAGGCCGAGACCCATGCCGCCGAGGCCAAGAGCGGCGCGCTCAGACGTGATAACCTGTTTGCGCTTGAAAGGCTCGAAAAGCTGGTCCGCGGCGCCCAAATCGATCGGGACACCGTTGTTAATGATCCGGAGCCAGTTCGACCGACCTGTGCGGCCAAAGGTGAACTCGATCATGGGCCGCGGTGTGTCGAGCATCGCGTTGGCGGCGTTCACTAACACATTCTGGATCAGCGCGTGCCAATCCGCATACGTTGCCGGTGGGAAGTATGCATCAGGCGGGATATCATATTCGAAATCAACCGAAGGCATTAAGGCATTGGTTGCTCTAACGACCTGTCGAACCACCCCAGAAACTTGTAACGCCTCGACGACGTCGCGATCCTCGGCGCTTAGCATTGGCGCAAAGATGTCGCGTGTCGCCTCAAGGCGATCGAGCCATTCTGCGAACTCGCCGGCTATGCTTTCTAGCTCACTGTTGCCTGACTGGTTGGCGACTCGGCGCAGCCTAAGGACAAGCTGCCGACCAAGTCGAATTTCCTTCCGGTTTTCATGTTCCAGCGCAAGTGCAGCCATGCCAGTGGAAGCTAATGAGCCCAATAGACTTCGCTCGCCATTATCCGCACGCTCTTGCCTCGTGATCGTTTGGTCGAGGTCGAGTACTTCAGTCGTAAAACGCCCGATCGTCTCGTCGTTGGGGTATCTACGGCTGACTTCAGCAGCCAACGCCGACAGGCGCCCTACCTTGGATGACGCCGGCTCGGCCGGGCGCTCAATTTCTATCTCTCGATCGCTTCTTATGCGCTGGCGAGTCGCGTAGAAGTCGAGTGAAGACCGCACGGCTCGCGTAAGCTGAAGCATTGCGTCGTTCGACGCGAGCCGATCACGAGTAATAAGAATTTTAAGGTACTCGCCACTATTTCGCTCCGCTGGGGCAGCTCTGTCGAATTCGAAGCCAGTATTCACGCTTACCACGCCCATAATCCGCCCCTGAGAAGGGAGGTCGTTTAGGGCGCGAGTGACTTGAAGCCGCGAAGGAAGCAGAGCTGATGCGGATCTCCGATGGGCATGATCGAATTCGATCCGCAACCAATCGGTGTTGATGCCGTAATGGGGGAGCTTAAAGCCAGCATCGTATATTGACACGCCCCCAAACCTCTCAAGGTACTCGCGCGCTTCGCGGACTGGAACGCCTCCTGGTTGACGGCCCACGAAGTCATATATGTTGATTTGCCAAGAGGCATTGTGGAGCACCCATTTGGCCCAATCATCCTCATCGGCCTTCAGGGATTCAACTGGCCAAGACTGCGCGTATCGATCGCCATCCGAAAACTGCAGATCGACCTCCACGACCTTCCCATCTTGCGTATCGACGAGGGTGCCGCGAACGATCGCGTGCGAACTATCGACGATCGCGCGCATCTGCTGGCCGAACGTGCGGTCGAGACCCAGTCGATCGGATTCGAAGTCGATGCGAAACGTCAGATCATCTATGTCCCCCGAGGAGAGTTGACCCCAATTCTCGAAGGGCGACTGTAGCCCCCAAATCTCCCTTCCGAGATTGCGAACTTCGTCTGGACCCCAATTTTGCTTCAGTCCTTCCATGATCACTGTCGTTCCCACGGTGCTTTCATTTGGGAAGCGAGCGTCGTCGGCGGCTGTGGTCTTGTAGAGGGCTTGGGCGTTGGTGAGGAGACCCGCGTCCACGGCGCTGTCCCAATCGACAAGCGCATGAAGCCGCACGCTGTCGTCACCCTCTGATGTGGTGACCAATTGCATTCGGTGGGCAAGAAATTGCGCCGATAGGCGCCCAACCCCCTTTGAGCCTGTCGTCGGTCGATTGAAACGTCGGCTGCGAATTGTACGCTGCTTGTTGCGCGTACCGATCTTCATCCAGTATTCCTCGAACTCACGAGAGTTCATACCGTGCCCGTTGTCGGACACGGTAATTCTGTCTTCCTCAAGCTTTACTAGGCAAAGGGTCGCATCGGCGTCGTACGAATTCTTAATCAGCTCGGCGAGCGCGATGTAGGGCTGGCCCACCAAACGCTCGCCCAGCTCGCGTATTAGGGCCGAATCTGCGGAGAACTTGATCGGAACGAGAGACGGATCTTTCGCTTCGACCTCGTATTCGCCCACGCTGTCCGCGACTTCTATCATACGACTCGTCGCCCAATCAGCACTGCCAAGCCCCCGGTGCCGGCTTCCTCAGATTAAGTTCGATCGGACCGTACCTTTTCGTGGCCGAACCGAGGCATTATCTTTTATCCGCCCCAGTACGCACTTAATGATTGCGATTCCGTCTAAACTCCCCCGCTTGCATATCGTCTGCCAGAAGCGCTTAGGTCAACCCGCCATTCACGGGCAACGATGTCGCGCTGGACCTGCCCAAACTGCCAAGCGTCGGGCGCCTTGGATGACCAGGATTAGGGCGCAAAGCAACCGTCGATGACGGAAGACAATCTGGCAAATGCAGCCGAAGCGCCCAACAAAAAGCCCTCCCCGCTCACACGGGAAGGGCCTCTCGCATCACTACAACCGTTGAACCGTTACGCCCCAGCCGGCGCCGGATTCCCGAACGGCCCCGACGGGCGCCGCGTCTTCGGGATCGACGTTCCGCTGCTCGGCAGGGTCGAGGTCGTAGCACCGGCGTCGGGCCGGTTGATGTCCTCGCCCGCGGCGATCGCCTTGATCTCGTCGCCGGTCAGCGTCTCGTATTCGAGCAGCGCGCCCGCCACGCGGTGGAGCTGGTCGATATTCTCGCTCAGCACCTGGGTTGCGCGCTTGTGGCCGCCGTCGATCAGCGACTTGATCTCGCTGTCGATCATCAGCGCGGTCTCGTTCGACATATTGTGCCGCTGGGTCTGCGAATAGCCCAGGAACGTCTCGCCCTGCTCTTCCTCATATTCCAGCGGTCCGAGCTTGTCGGACATGCCCCAGCGCATCACCATCGCACGCGCCAGCTTGGTCGCCTGCTTGATGTCGCCGCTCGCGCCCGACGAGACCTTGTCATAACCGAAGATGATCTCCTCGGCCGCGCGCCCGCCCATCACGGTGGCGAGGTCGGCGTACATCTTGTCGCGATGATAGGAGTAATTGTCGCGCTCGGGCATCGACACGACCATGCCCAGGGCGCCGCCGCGCGGGATGATCGTCGCCTTGTGGATCGGGTCCGACGCCGGCTCATGGATGCGGACCAGGGCATGGCCCGCCTCATGATAGGCGGTCATCTTCTTTTCCTCGGGCGTCATGACGAGCGATTTCCACTCGGTGCCCATGATCACGCGATCCTTGGCGAGCTCGAACTGCGCCATCGCGACCAGGCGCTTGCCCAATCGCGCCGCCATCAAAGCGGCTTCGTTGACCAGGTTGGCGAGGTCGGCGCCCGACATGCCCGGCGTGCCGCGCGCGAGCGTGCGCGCATCGACGTCGGGAGCCAGCGGCACCTTCTTCATATGGACCTGGAGGATCTGCACGCGGCCCTCGATATCGGGCAGCGGCACGGTCACGCGGCGGTCGAACCGGCCCGGGCGCAACAGCGCGGGGTCGAGCACGTCCGGCCGGTTGGTCGCGGCGATGATGATGATGCCTTCGTTCGCCTCGAACCCGTCCATCTCGACCAGCAACTGGTTGAGCGTCTGTTCGCGTTCGTCATTGCCATTGCCCAGGCCGGCGCCGCGATGGCGGCCGACCGCGTCGATCTCGTCGATGAAGACGATGCACGGCGCCGATTTCTTGGCCTGTTCGAACATGTCGCGCACGCGGCTGGCGCCGACGCCGACGAACATCTCGACAAAGTCCGAGCCGGAGATGGTGAAGAACGGCACGCCGGCCTCACCCGCGATCGCGCGGGCCAGCAGCGTCTTGCCGGTACCGGGCGAGCCGACCAGCAGCGCGCCCTTAGGGATCTTGCCGCCCAGACGGGCGAACTTGGTCGGGTCCTTCAGGAACTCGACGATCTCCTGCAATTCTTCGCGCGCCTCATCGATGCCGGCGACGTCGTCGAACGTCACCTTGCCCTGTTTTTCGGTCAGCATGCGGGCGCGGCTCTTGCCGAAGCCCATCGCGCCGGATCCGGACGATTTCTGCATCTGGCGGATGACGAAGAAAGCGATCGCCAGCATCAGCACGAACGGCAGCGACTGGACGAGCAGATATTGCCAGATCGAGGGCGTTTCCTCGGGCTTGGCGACGACCTCGACATTGTTGTCGATCAGGCGCTGGACCAATTGCGGATCGGGCACGCCGGCATTGGTGGTGAAGGTCGAATTGTCCTTCATCGTGCCCTTGATCGCGGTGCCGGCGATCTCGACCTTCTTGACCGATCCGTCCTTCACCTTGGCGACGAAGCCCGAATAGGACAATTGCTGGCCCGCCGGGGTCGTCGCGCGGTCGCCGAGCATGGCCACCAGTACCGCCAGGGCAACCGCGATACCCACCCAGAGCAACAGGTTCCGGGCCCAGTTGTTGCCGCCGCCGTCCTGGCCGGGCTGCTTGTCGTTGTCGTTCATCGTCGCGAGATACCTTTCGTGCCCTTAAAGATAAGGCACCAAGCCTTAATGGCAATGGAACAACGTCGATCAGAGCAATCGACGCGGTGGGGCCTTGCGAAAACGCCACGCCGCGGGCGACGGCGCCACCGCCGCCACGTCGCCCAGCATCGCAGTCTCGCCCGATTCCAGCGCCTTGACCATCCGGTACAATGCGGAGCCGCGGATTTCGGCCGCGGGGTCGATTTGGCGGACGCATTGCTCGACCAGCCGGCGGACCAGCTCGAACGGCAAGCCGCTGGGGTCGAGCGTCAGCGAATCACTATCGGCGGCGATACGATCCGTCCCAAGCTGACGCACCATCCAGACGATCGCGTCCTCGGCATCGGCCAAGGCGGCGGCGCTCGCCGCGACTCGCGACGGGTCGATCCAGTCGATGGCGGCGAGTTGCTTGCGCAGCCGCGCGCGGTCGAACCGGTCGCTGACATTGCTCGGATCGTCGACCGCGACGATCCCCGCCGCCGCGACGATCGCGCCCAGCTCGGCGCGGCGCCAGCCGAGCAGCGGCCGGATCACCCGCCCGCTGCGCGCGCGTACCCCCGCCAGCCCGCCGACCCCGGCGCCGCGGTTGAGCCGCATGATCAGCGTTTCGACCTGATCATCGGCATGGTGCGCGGTGGCGATCTGCGTCGCCCCGACCGCATCGGCATGCGCTTGCAGCAATTCGTAGCGCAGCGCCCGCGCCCGCGCCGACAGATTGGCGGTGTGGCCCGCGCGCTCGGGCAGGGGGCCGCGCAGCACGGCATGGTCGATCCCACGCGCCGCGCAGAGGTCGGCGACCCACGCCGCCTCGTCCGCCGCTTCGGGGCGCAATCCATGGTCGACCGTCGCCGCGAGGCAGCGATCCCCGAGCAGGGCGTGCGACAGCAACAGCAGCGCCAGGCTGTCCGGCCCGCCCGATACCGCGACCAGCACGCGGTCGCGCGCCGGGTCGCACAGCGCCGACAGATCGGCCGAGAACCGGTCGAGCGTCGCCGGGTCGATCGCGCGGGTCAGGTCAGGCGGCGCATCGGTTGGCGGCACGGCCCTTGTCCGCATCGGCCTTTTGCGCGGCGGTCAGCTTGGAGCCATAGACGTCGTTCAGCTCGGTATAGACGCGGCAGATGTCGGTCCGCGGCTTCTTGAGCACGGTCAGCGCCTTGGCCAGGTTGAGCAGGCTGTCGGCGGCGCGCTCGCCATCGGGCAGCTTGGAATAATTCTCGTAATAGATTTGCGCGGCCAGATTGGGCTTGTTGTCGTCCATATAGATCGTGCCGAGCAAATTCTGCGCGCGGCTGACCAGGCGGTGGCCGGCATATTTGGTCCCAAAACCCTGCAATTGCGCCTCGGCCTCGGGATAGAATTGCGCCTGCCACAAGCGATAGGCGTAATTATAGGCATACATCGCCTTGTCGACCGCGTCCTTGCCGGCGGGCTTGGGCACGGCGGCGACCGCCTTGGCGCGATCGGGGTCGCTGGCGGCGGTGGCGGGCTTGGGCGCGGGGCCGGCAGCGGGCTTGGTGCTCGACTTGACCGGGCCCGGCGCCGGGCCGTCGGTGACCGCGGCGGGATCGGCATCGCCGGCCGGGGCCGCGCCGCGATCCTCCAGCGCCTTTAGCCGCGCGTCGGTCGCGCGCTTATAGGCGGCGAAATCGGCCTCGAGCTGCTGCATCTTGTGCTCGTCCGTCTCCAGCCGCCCAGTGAAGCTCGACAATTCGGATTCGACCGAGGTCAGGCGCTGTTCGAGATCGGCGAGCGGCGCGCTGGCGGGGGTGCCCGGGGCGGTAACCGGCTGATTGTCGGGGCCGATCTCCGGCTGGATCAGCGGCCCGGATGTGCGCGACACGACGCGCTCGACCGTGTTCATCCGCTTTTCCAGCTGGCCCAGCCGCGCATCGACCGACCGGTCCTGCGCGTGCGCCGGTGCGGCGATCGCCAGGCCGGCCGCCGCCATCATGACCGTCGTCAACAAACTACGCATACTTGTCCCCAGAATGACCCGCTATGGTTAACCTAACGCGGAATATGTGCACGCGCTACTCCGTGCGCGGAGAGTTTCACGCTTCCCCGGCGAAGGCCGGGGCCCAGGATCGATGACTTGGAGAGGGCGTACCGCTGCCGCCAATCCATCGCGACTGGGCCCCGGCCTTCGCCGGGGAGGCGTATTCCTCATTACGCCGGCCTAAGGCGCCGATGTCGGTGCCGCGGCGGGCAAGGACACCGGGTCCGGCGTCGCCACCGGGCGCGGCGTCGCCGACGCGGTGGGCTTGTCGCTCGGCTTGCGGAAGAAGTCGGGCACATCGTTCGTTCCGGGGCGCTTGGCCGGCGTCGCGTTCGGTGTCGGAGCCGCGGCGGGCGGAGTCGGCGCAGCCGCAGGAGCGGCCGCAGCGGCGGCAGTCCCGCGCGCCTGCAGCGCCGCGGCGCTGATCGGCATGTCCTTGATCGGGCGCTTGCCGTCGCCCAGCGCCGGCACCGCCGATCCGTTGATCGTCACCTGCAATTTGTCGGGCCGGCCGATATTGATCATCGGATTGGAGGCGTCGGTCGGCAGCGAATATTGCTCGCCCGGCTGCATCGTCTTCTGGAGCAGCGTCTTGCCGGTCGCGTCATAGACCCGCAGCCACACCGCGTCGGTCGCGGTCAGCACGACCTGGCCGCCGGCAACCGGCGCCGGAGTCGCTTCGGGTGCGGCGGCGATGCTGGGCGACGCCTCGGGCGTGGCGAGCGGCGCGGGCTCCTCGCCGGTGCCGCGCAGCCAGGTCGTTCCGTACCAGATGCCGACGCCGGCCAGCAGCACCAGGGCGATGATCGCGGCGATGCCGGCGATTCCGCTCGACGGCACGCGGCGGGGGTCGGTCGGCTCATATTCCTCGAACCGCGTCGTCGGCGACAGCGGCATTTGCGGACTCTGGCGCAGTTCGGCGGCGATCGCGCGATCGTCGAGCCCGACGGCACGCGCATAGGTCTTGGTGAAGCCGATGGCATAAGCCGGCGACGCCATGCCCTCCATGCGGTTATTCTCGATCGCTTCCAGGTGGCGCATCGGCACGCGCGTCCGGTTGGCGATATCGGCCAGGGTCAGCCCCTGCGCCTCGCGCGCCTCGCGCAGCTTGTCACCTACGGTCTTGGGGAATAGCGACGCCTGATCGGGAGCGCCCGCTGCTTCGTCCTCGTCCATCACCTTCTCCGGCGGGTAGGGGTTTGCGACCTGGGGATGGCCACCCGCCGGGAACGGCTGTCGGCCAAAGCGGGTAAGACTGTCAACGGCGCGTTGGCGCGTTTCGCCCCCGGCTCAGGCCAATTCGACATGGTTTTCGGCCGCCCAGCCGGCCAGCGCGGCGCGCAGGCCGCGCGGCGGCTTGGCCAGCAACTCGTCCATGAAGCGCATCGCCTTGCCGCGATCGAGGCTGCGCACCATCGCCTTGATCGGCCCGACCGCCGCCGGGGTGATCGACAGCCGCTCGATTCCCAGCGCAATCAACGCCATCGCCTCCAATGGCCGCCCGCCCATCTCGCCGCACACGGTCAGCGCGACTCCCGCTTCGTTGCACGGCGCCACCACGCGCCTCAGGAACCGCAGAATCGACGGCGACAGCCAGTCATAACGCTCGGCCAGCTTGGGATTGGCGCGGTCGGCGGCGAACAGGAACTGGGTCAAATCGTTGGTGCCGACCGACAGGAACTGGATATTGGGCAGCAACAGGTCGAGCTGCTCGGCCAAAGCCGGCACTTCGAGCATCGCGCCATAGCGGATCTCGCTCGGAAGGCGCTTGCCGCGCTTGCCCAGCCATTCGCGCTGCGCCTCGAACAAGGCCTTGGCCTCGTCGAGCTCCCAGGCTTCGCTGACCATCGGGAACATGACGTTGAGCGTGCGGCCCCCAGCGGCCTCGATCAGCGCGCGCGCCTGCGCCTTCATCAGCCCGCCGCGTTCGAGCGCGAGCCGAAGCGCGCGCCAGCCCATCGCCGGATTCTCCTCATCCTCGTCGTGATGGTTGAGATAGGGGAGGGCCTTGTCGCCGCCGATATCGACCGTGCGGAACACCACCGGCTTGTCGCCCGCCGCGTCGAGCACGTCCTTGTACAGCCTGAGCTGTCGCTCGCGCTGCGGCAAGGTCGCCGACACCAGGAACTGGAATTCGGTGCGGAACAGCCCGATCCCGTCGGCGCCCGTCACGTCCAACGCAGCGACATCGTCGCGCAGGCCGGCATTGACCATCACCGTCAACCGCTCGCCGTCGAGCGTGACCGGCGCTTCCGACTTCAGTGCCGCGAACGCCGCGCGGCGTTTCTGGCGGACCAGCAATTTGGCGTCGAACGCCTCTTCCATCGCTGCCGACGGCCGCACCAGTACCGACCCGGCCTCGGTCACGTCGAGCAGCAGCAAGTCGCCGTCGGCGATCGTCTGGCGGACGCCGCGCACGCGCCCGAGCACCGGGACGCCCATCGCGCGCGCGACGATCGTCACATGCGCGGTCAGCGAGCCTTCTTCGAGCACGACGCCTTTCAGCCGGCGCCGGTCATATTCGAGCAATTCGGCCGGGCCCAGATTGCGCGCGATCAGGATCGTATCCTGCCTCAGGCCCAATTGCGCCGCGGTGCCCATCTGCCCCGACACGATGCGGAGCAGGCGATTGGACAGATCCTCCAGGTCGTGCATCCGATCCTGGAGCAGGGGGTCGCCGATCTGGCGCATGCGCATCCGCGTGCGTTGCTGGACGCGCTCGATCGCCGCTTCCGCGGTCAGGCCGGAATCGATCGCCTCGTTGATCCGCCGCGACCAGCCCTCGTCATAGGCGAACATCTTGTAGGTCTCGAGCACTTCCTCATGCTCGCCGTCCAGACCGAATTCGGCCTGTTGCGCCATGCGGTCGATCTGCTCGCGCATCTTGTCGAACGCGGCATAGACGCGGTGACGCTCGGCCTCGATATCCTCGGCGACAGTATGTTCGATGGTGATGCGCGGCTGGTGATAGACGGCATGGCCGATCGCCATCCCCTCGACCAGCTTGAGACCCTCCAGCCGCGTCGCCGCGGTCGATTGCGGCCGCGTCGCGGCGTCGCCGCGCTGGTCGATCAGCCCGGCATTGGCGATCAGCTCGCTGAGCACCATCGCGACGGTCTGCAGCGCCTCGATCTCTACATCGTCATATTTGCGCGGTTCGGCATGCTGTACCGCCAGCACGCCGACTGCCTGTTCGCGGCGGATGATCGGTACGCCGGCGAAGCTGTGGAACTCGTCCTCGCCGGTTTCGGGGCGATAGGCGAAATCGGGATGCGACGCCGCTTCGTCAAGGTTCAGCGTCTCGACATTCTTGGCGATCGTGCCGACCAGGCCTTCGCCCAGCGCCAGCTTGGTGACGTGCACCGCCGCCTGGTCCAACCCGCGTGTCGCATAGAGTTCGAGCAGCCCCTCGCGCAGCAGATAGATCGAGCAGACCTCGCTATCCAGCGCCTCGCCGATGATCCGCGCGACCGCGTCGAGCTTCGCCTGCGCGGACGATCGCGCCGCCATCACATCGTGCAGGCGGACCAGGATTTCTCTTGCGGACGCAGCGGCGGTTAGCGGCATGGCGAAAGCGCTAGCAGGTTGGCGGGGGCGGCGCCATGACCCGACATTCGAAGAATTTATACGGCACGGCCAAGTACAAGATCAGTCATGCCTGGCCTCGTCCCCGCCATGTGTGCAGCCGCCATCGCAAGACCTGCCGGCATAGATTGATCATCGCGGCGGAACCGGATGCGCCCGTCAAATGCTGTACCGCTAATATAAGTCAGGGGAACGGCATGGCTCTCAAGAAATTCTTCGAAAAACTGGGTCCCGGTCTGGTCACGGGAGCGGCCGACGACGATCCGAGCGGCATCGCCACCTATTCGCAGGCCGGCGCCGCCTTCGGTCCGGTGTTGTTGTGGACGATGGTGCTCACCTATCCGTTGATGAGCGCGGTGCAATTGATCAGCGCGCGCATCGGCCGGGTGACGGGACGGGGCCTTGCCTGGAATCTGCGCCGGGTCATGCCGCGATGGGTCGTCATGATCCTGGTCGGGCTGTTGTTCGTCGCCAATACGATCAATATCGGCGCCGATCTCGCCGCGATGGGCGACGCGGCCCAATTGGTTGCAGGCGGGGGCGGCCATCTCTTCACGATCGGCTTCGCGATTGTCTCGCTGCTGCTCCAGCTGTTCATTCCCTACCGCAAATATGCGTCCTTCCTGAAATGGCTGACGATGGTGCTGCTTGCTTACGTGGCGCTCATCTTCATCGTGAAGGTCGATTGGGCCGCGGCGCTGCACGGCATGGTCGTCCCGACGATCCCCGGGACCGCGGCGGTGACCATGATCGTCGCGATCTTCGGCACCACGATCAGCCCGTATCTGTTCTTCTGGCAGGCATCGCAGGAAGTCGAGGAGATCGACGTCGTCGAGGAGCGCGAGCCGCTCAAAAGGTCCCCGGAGCAGGCTGCGGACGCCGAGATCCGCATGCGCTACGACACGTTCGCCGGGATGGCGATTTCGAATCTCGTCGCCATCGCCATCATGCTGGGCACCGCCGCCACGCTCCATGCCTCGGGCAAGACCGACATCCAGACCGCAGCCGACGCGGCCAAGGCGTTGGAACCGATCGCCGGCCACTTCGCCTTCGCGCTGTTCAGCCTCGGCATCATTGGCACGGGCATGCTCGCGGTGCCGGTGCTCGCCGGATCGGCCGCTTATGCGATCGGCGAGACCGCCGGCTCGGAAACTGGGCTCGAACTCCAGCCGCACCAGGCCAAGTTATTTTATGCCGTGATCGGCGTCGCCATGGCGCTGGGCGTCGGCATCGACTGGTCGCCGATCAGCCCGATCAAGGCGCTGTTCTGGAGCGCGGTGATCAATGGCGTCGTTGCCGTGCCGATCCTGATCGGAACGATGCTGGTCGTCTCCCGACGGTCGACCATGGGCGACTTTACGGCATCCAGAACGTTGAAGCTGTTCGGCTGGGCGAGCACCGCCGTGATGGCGGCGGCGGTCATCGGAATGGTGGTCCTGCCCAGCTAGACTTGGTTTACGGCGCCGGCCCACTCCCCCACCCGGCCGCCCAAAAGGTATTTCATGG
>Ga0310811_10009749_pt1 | contig 12413 bp, 11 predicted proteins | sample YCmetagenome_FD_207642 | JGI IMG/M metagenome (GOLD analysis project Ga0310811, IMG submission 207642) | Soil microbial communities from experimental microcosm in Duke University, North Carolina, United States - YC | ecosystem: Engineered > Artificial ecosystem > Soil microcosm > Unclassified ... | reverse complement strand
ACGGGGGCCGGCTGGCGCCGACCCCCGCTCGATACGCAATAGGGTCCCGGCGCCTTACTCGGCGGCAGCCGGCAGCGGTGCCACGGAGACATGCACCCGGTCGTCCGAGCGGCGCTTGAACTCCACCTTCCCGTCGATCAGGGCGAAGATCGTGTGGTCCTTGCCGAGGCCGACATTGCGGCCCGGCTTCCACTTGGTGCCGCGCTGGCGGACCAGGATGTTGCCTGCGACCACCGTCTCGCCACCGAACTTCTTGATGCCCAGCCGCCGGCCAGCCGTATCGCGGCCGTTGCGCGAGGAGCCGCCTGCCTTCTTGTGTGCCATGCGTGCTTACTCCTTCCGTTCGGCGTCGGGCGCGGCCAGGTTCTCGGGCGTGTCGCCTTCGACGATGCCCTCACCTTCGGCTGCCTCCAGGCCCGCCGCATTGTCGGGCTCGGTGACGTGCATCGGCGGATGATGCGGATGGTGTTCGGCCGGCGACAGGGGCGTCTCGGCGGCCGGCGCTGTATGATGATGCTCGGGGAGGACAGTCGGCGTCTCGCCGTAGACGACGCCGTCGGATTCCGCCGCCTCGAGCGCCGAACCCGACGTTTCGTGCTCGGCAGCCACCAGGGCATGGCCGTCCTGCGCGAACCCGGCGATGCGCAGCACGGTGACATGCTGACGGTGGCCGTTGCGGCGGCGGCTGTTCTGCCGGCGGCGCTTCTTGAAGATGATGACCTTGTCCAGCCGATCCTGCGCGATCACGGTGGCGCTGACCGAGGCGCCGGCGACGACAGGCGCGCCCAGCGTTAGCCCGGCGTCACTGCCCAGCGCCAACACGTCTGTGAAGGTGACAGTGCTGCCAGGCTCCGCCTCCAGCTTCTCCACCTTCAGCACCGCATTCGGCGTCACCCGGTATTGCTTCCCGCCGGTGCGGATTACAGCGAACATCGCGCGAATTCCCAAACGATCACGGGCCGCCAGGAATCCCGGCCGCCGGAGAGCGGGGTTATAGCGGCGGCGGCGCACGTGTCAACGAGCGGTGGCGATCGGCCTGCCGGCACAGCAGGGGCAAGGCATGGGCGGCTTCATAGTTGGTTAAGCCAATCCTGCCTATGCGGGCGGTCCAGGCGCGATGCGGAGGATCGTCATGGGGCGGCACTCGCGAGCATGTCCCGCGCCGGCCAGGCAATGAGGCGCGGATGACCGGTACCACCATCTCCAGCAGCTACCCGTCTGGCATCACGTTGGCTACCCCGGGCGTCTATAGTCCGGCCACCATATCGGCAGGAGTGACCATCGCTGACGCCGCTGGCTCCGCGCTCTATGCCTATGGCGGCAGTGGCTATGTGTGGACCATCAACAACGCTGGCAAAGTGAGCGGCAAGGGCAGTCAAGGCCAGGGCATCCAGATCGGTGCCGGCGGCACGGACGTGCAGTCTGGAACAGTCATCAATCAGGCCAGCGCCTCGATCTATGGCGCCAGGTATGGCATCGCCATTCACGGACCGGGCATCGTCAGCAACAGTTCCAATGGCACGATCGCGGGGGGCAGCGTGGCCAATAGCCTCGGCGTCCAGATCACCGGCGTCGGGACCGTCGTCAACGCAGGCCTGATCAGCGATGCCACCAGTGTCGCCCTGAGTCTCGCGGACGGCAGCAGCGTCACCAATCTCGCCAACGGCACAATCTCCGCCGCGGACGCTGGCGTCTCCATGGTCGGGTCTGGGTCGATCACCAACGCCGCTATGATAACCGCCAGCAACGGAGCGGGCATCTATCTGGGATCGGTCGGCGCAAAGAGCACGAATAGCTTCGTCACCAACCAATCGGGTGGCTCGATCGCCGGCAAGTCCGTGGGGATAAATATTTACGGTGCCGGTACGGTGGCCAATGCTGCAGGCGCCACAATTTCCGGCACCATCGGTATCGGCATCCAGCAAGGCAATGGCACGGTCATCAATGCCGGCGCGATCAATGGTTCGGGCGGCACTGCAATTCTGTTCGGTTCCAGTACCGGCAACCTGGTCGTTGTGCTGCCAGGCGCCATATTTGGAGGATATGTCGGCGGCGGCGGCGGCGGGATCGATCTGGCCGCCGGCGCGGGCACGCTCACCAGCTTCGGATCTTTGATTTCCAACTTCGGATCGCTGCAGTTCGATAAAGGCGCGCAGTGGACGATCGAGGGCAGCGACAGCGCCAGCAGTCTTGGCACCATTGCCATCCACGGGTTTGCCGTGGGTGACACGATCGACGTGACAGGTGTCGTCGCGAACGGTGGCACATGGACCAGCGGAACGCTGACGCTGACCGAGAATGCCGTGCCGGTCGGCTCGATGAACATCCTCGGTGGTTTCGCCAGCAGTGATTTCCACTTCTCCGACAACGGCGTCGATACGTTCGTCACCACGGACCTTGTGCCGTGCTACCGCGCCGGCACATGCATCCTCACGCCGTCTGGTGAGGTGTTGGTCGAGGACTTCGCCATCGGCGATCTGGTCGTCACGCAGTCGGGCGAGGCCAGGCCCATCAAGTGGATCGGCAGGCGCGGCTACCAGGGTCGCTTCATCGCGGGCAACCGCGACGTCCTGCCGATACGCTTCACCGCCGGCGCGTTGGACGACGGGGTTCCCAATCGCGACCTGGATGTCTCACCGAAGCATGCGATGTTCGTCGACAACGTGCTGGTTCCGGCCGAACTGCTGATCAACGGCACCAGCGTCCGTCAGCTCGAAGATGCGGACAGCGTCGAGTATGTCCACATCGAGCTGGCATCGCACGACATCATCATTGCCAACGGTGCGGCTTCGGAAACGTTCGTCGATTGCGACAGCCGTGGCATGTTCCACAATGCCGCCGACTACCGCGATCGTTATCCGGATGATCCAGGCCCGATCTGGAAGTTCTGCGCGCCACGCGTTGAGGCGGCATCAGAGCTTTTGGTCGCAATCCGCGCCAGGCTTGCTGCGCGTGCAGGTGTATCCGAGGGCCACGGTCCGCCGAACGCTCTGCAAGGCAACATTGAATGCTGTGACCGGTTCCGGGCCAGCGGCTGGGTGTTCGACCCGACCTATCCGACGCAGCGTGTGCGCCTGGAAATATGTTACGATGGAGCGGTCATTGGTCATGCCATGGCCGATCGTTACCGGCATGACCTGGAGGCCGTTGGCTACCTGGGCGACGGATGTTGCTCGTTCAGTTTCGTGCACCCTGTTCCCCTGCGACTGCTGTCCGCTCGCACGATTGAGATCAGGCGAGCAGCCGACGGTGCGCCGATGCCTGGTTCACCGGTGATGCTGCCGGCTGTGACACGGTTCGACGGAGAGTGCCGCGCCGTGGTCACGCAACTGCTCCAGGATGTGGCACAGACGGCGGTGCAACCGTCCGATCTGGACGATGTCATTGGCTATCTGATGCAGGAGACGGAGCAATTGCTTGCAGCGCGGGCACGACTCGACGGCGGCGCGCGTGCGAATGTGACGAACATTCACCAACGCTGGGGCAGTCTGCTGCCTATACCGTCCGTGGGGCGGGCCGCGCCTGACCTGCGTCCTCATGCGCTGTTTGTCGATGAGCTATTGCCGGCGAGGGGCATGAGCGGCGGCTACAGTGCGGCAATCGACCACATGTGTTCGATGATGCGGCTCGGTTTCGATGTCAGCTTCATGGCGTCTCGGGACATTGGGGACAGCGGCAATCGAGCGACCATGTTGGCCGAGTTGGGGATCAGCGTGTTGGTGGCTCCGTGGTACGCGTCGATCGAGGAGGCACTGCGCCGGCAGAGCGGGCGTATTGACGTGGTTTATCTGCACAGGGCTGGAAACGCGGCGGCCTATGGCAGGCTTGTGCGGCAATGCTGCCCGCAGGCACTGCTGGTCTACGGTGTCGCCGATCTGCATCACGTGCGCATGAGGCGGCAGGGTTCGGTGGAAGATCGTCCCGAAGTCACGCGTCGTGCCGAACACATGCGCTTCGAGGAGATGGTGGCGGCCCGTACGGCGGACGTCGTGATAACGCATTCCCCGGCCGAAGCGGCATTGTTGCGAGCGCAACTTCCGGGCCTCTCGGTCGCTGTGGTGCCGTGGTCTGTGCCGGTACGCGCTTCAGGCAACACGTTCCTGCAACGTGATGGCGTGGTGTTCGTCGGCAACTATGGCCACGAGCCCAACCTCGATGCGGTACAGTGGCTGGCGCAGGAGATCGTGCCGCTGGTCAGTAATCAGGAACCGGCGATCGGGTTCCGCATCGTTGGCCACGGCTTGCCGCAAGCCTTGCGCCGGCTGGCACAGCCTGGATTGGAAATGGTCGGACCGACCGACGCGTTGGAGGCTCTGCTCGATACGGCACGGTTGACGATTGCGCCGTTGCGCTATGGTGCGGGACTGAAAGCCAAGGTGCTGGAGAGTTTCGCTGCCGGCGTTCCATGTGTCGGCACGTCGATCGCATTCGAGGGGATGGCGCTGCCTGCGGTGTTGCGAGGCTGCATTGCCGATACGCCGGATACACTTGCCGCGGCTGTCGTCCGACTGTACCGCGACGAAGCCATGCACGCGGCCGCGGCGGAAGCCGGTCGGCGCTATGTCCAGGTGAATTGCTGCGAGAGCAGCGTGGACGCGGCGATGCAAAGCGCGCTGGCACCGGCACTGCGACGCTGGGCGGGGATCGCGGGTGACTTCGTGGCGTGTGCTCCGGAGATCAGGCAGGTGGGCTGACGCGGTGATTGCGCGAGCGAACGCGGTGCGCTGGCCCGTCCGGCGCTGTGTCATAATCAGTTAGACCGGCGTCGGCCAATTGCGTCGGGTGTCAAGGCGTCGGACGTTGCGAGCCTGCGTCGCCGCGAGCGGAGGTTCGCTGGGCTTGACGTTGCAGCCACCTTCGCCGGCACACTCCGCTTTCGCTCCAACCCCAAGGCTCCCGCAGATGCAGCAACACCCGTTCGGTAAGCTTTCTCGCGTTTCATCGCTGACCTTGGGCGGTGGCGGTCTCGGCATGCTGTGGGGGCAGACCACGTTCGACGAGTGCGTCGCGACCGTCCACGCGGCGGTTGCGGCTGGTATCAACCTGCTCGACCTGGCACCGCGCTACGGCGACGGCAAGGCGGAGGAGGTGGTGGGTGCGGCGTTTGGTGGCACACTGCCGCCGGGCGTCCGGGTCACCAGCAAATGCAACCTGGGCAATCCGCCACTGGGCGAGATTGAGGCGATCCTGCGACGCTCGATCGAGGCAAGCCTGCAACGCCTGCGCCTGCCGCGTCTGGACCTGTTCTTCCTGCATTCGAACGTGGTGCCGGACGAGGCGTTCATGGCTGACTGGGGCGACGCCTCCAGCCGGATGACGCCCTATGCGGTGTTCGTCGCCCACGTCCGTCCGGTGTTCGAGCGGCTGGTGGCGGAGGGCGTAATCGGCGCCTGGGGGCTGACCGGCATCGGCCATCCCGATACGATCATCCGGTTGCTGGGCGAGCGTCCCGCGCCGGCCGCCGTGCAATGCATCGCCAATCTGCTGGACTCGCCGGGCGGGCTGAAGTTCTTCCGCGGCGCTGCGAAGCCCCGTGCCATCATGGCGGCGGCGCGCTCGAACGACGTTGGCGTGATGGGCATTCGCGCGGTGCAGGCCGGCGCGCTCACTGCGGCAATCGATCGGCCACTGCCGGACGATCATCCGGAAGTGCTGGATTACCGGCGGGCCGCGGGCTTTCGCGCTCTGTGCGGGGACCTGGGCGAGAACCCGGCAGTGATCGCGCATCGCTACGCCTTGGCGCTCGACATCGACACGCTGGTGCTGGGCGTGAAGAACCGCCAGGAGTTGTCCGAGTGTGTCGCCGGGGCCGCGGCCGGTCCTCTGCCGGCCGAACTGATGGCTCGCATCGATGCGACGGTGAGTGGTGTCGGCGCGACCTGACCGCTGGCCTCAGCGCGCTCCGATGATGGCGAAGCCGCGGGCGCGAAGTCCGCGGCGGTCGTCGTTCAGCGAGCGCAGCAGGCGGTCGCGTGTGTCGCGGACATGTTCGGCGGCCTCGCGCGACGCCTCCAGCGGCCGCTTGGCCCGGATACCGGCGAGGATGCGGCGGTGCTCCGCCCAGGCCTGCTCGCGTGAGGCCTCGGTCCAGACCTCCAGCCAGCGCGGTCGCGACAGGCGGGTCATGACCCCTTCGATGGCTTTCACCAGGAACGGATTGCCGGAGAGCCGCGCGATCTCGACGTGAAAGTCTGTGCCGACCTTGTGCCACTCCTCGCGTGGCACGCCGGTACGGCAGGCGTTCAACATCTCGTCGATCGCATCGAGGTCGGCTTCGGCTGCCCGGGTGCAGGCGAGGCGTACCGCGGTGATCTCTAGGGGTTCGCGGAATTCCGCAAGCGCCTCGATTTCGCCGAGGTCGATCGGCGCGACGATCCAGCTGCGGCCGTCCCGCTGCACCAGGCCTTCGGCCTCCAGCCGGACCAGTGAGGCGCGGACCGGGGTTCGGGATCCCTCGAAGCGGGATTCCAGCCAGCGCTCGGTCAGCCGCTCACCGGGCCCGATGTCCAGCGACAGGATCATGTCCCGCAGCTGGCCGTGGATCTGCAGCATCTGTGACATGGCGCCTGTCTACACCACCGCATCCCGAATGGGTATTGCTATATATATCCCGTATTGGTATCCCAACATCGTGAAGATTGGGATACCATAAGGAGAGCCCAAATGGGGCAAACGCTGTACGAGAAGGTGTTCGATCGCCATGTGGTCCGCGAGATCACGCCCGGGCAGTACCAGCTGCTGGCCTCCCTCCACCTGCTCAACGAGGTCTCCAGTCCACAGGCGTTCGAGGCGCTGCGTGAGCGCGGCCTGAAGGTGCGGCATCCCGGGCTGACCTTCGGCAGTTCCGATCATTCGATCTCCACCGGCGGCAGGCACGACGATTTCGCCGACGCGATGGCCGAGGTTCAGGTGCAGGCGATGGGCCGCAACATGGCGGAGTTCGGTGCGACCTACTTCGACCCTGACCGGGGCGAGCACGGCATCATCCATGTCGTGGCCCCCGAGCGCGGGCTGACCCAGCCTGGGGCGGTGATTGTCTGCGGCGACAGCCACACCTCGACGCACGGTGCATTCGGCGCCATCGCATTCGGGATCGGTACGTCGCAGGTGCGCGATGTCCTGGCCAGCCAGACGCTGCTGATGGAGAAGCTGAAGGTCCGGCGCATCGACATCACCGGACGGTTGGCGCCGGGCGTGTATGCGAAGGATGTCGCGCTGCACGTGATCCATATGCTGGGCGCCAAGGGCGGTATCGGCTTCGCCTACGAATTCGGTGGTGACGTGGTTGACGGATTCTCGATGGAGGAGCGCATGACGCTTTGCAACCTCGCCATCGAGGCGGGCGCGCGGTGCGGCTACGTCAATCCGGACCAGACCACCTACGACTACCTGCGCGACCGCGACCACGCGCCGCGCGGATCCCGCTGGGACCGTGCGGTGGCGGAATGGCAACGTGTTCGCTCCGATGATGACGCGGTCTACGACGATCGGGTTGTGCTGGAGGGCGAGGCGATCGAGCCGATGGTGACCTGGGGCGTGTCGCCCGATCAGTCGGTTCCCGTCGGCGGCGCCGTGCCGGAGCAGGACAATGCGTGGACCGCCGAAGTACGGGACTTCATGGGATTCGCTCCCGGCCAGCCGATCATCGGCACCCAGATCGATGTTGCGTTTTTTGGCTCCTGCACCAATGGGCGGCTGTCGGATTTTGAAGCGGTGGCCGCGAAGCTGCGCGACCGTGGTCTGCGCGTCGCATCGCACGTCCGGGCGCTGGTCGTCCCAGGCTCGCAGCGCGTGCGCGATGCATTGGTGGAGCGCGGGCTTGATCGGGTGTTCATCGATGCCGGCTTTCAGTTCCGCGATGCGGGATGTTCGCTGTGCTGCGGCATGAACGCGGATCGGCTGCGGGGGCGCGAGGTCTGCGCGTCGTCGTCAAACCGCAACTTCCGCGGACGCCAGGGCTCACCCAACGGACGCACGCTGCTGATGTCACCCGTGATGGTGGCGGCCGCGGCGATCGCCGGCGAGGTCACAGACGCACGCACATTCTTCGGAGCAGTACTATGAACCGTAATGACACACGTATCCACCGCATCGCCGGCCGTGGCATCACCATTCGCGGCGATGACATCGACACTGACCAGATACTCCCGGCGCGGTATCTGACGGCGATCACCTTCGCCGGTATGGAGGCGCATGCGTTCAACGACGCTCGCGCCGCCGCGAAGGCGCAGGGCGAGACGCATCCGCTGGATCAGCCGCGCTTCACCGGCGGCTCGTTGTTGTTCGTCAACCGCAACTTCGGCTGCGGTTCCTCGCGCGAACATGCGCCACAAAGCCTGCACCGCCGCGGCATTGCGGCGGTGATCGGGGAGTCGTTCGGAGAGATCTTTGCCGGCAATTGCGTGTCGATCGGGATGCCGTGCGTGCAGGCCGATGCCGAAACGATCGCCGCGCTGCAGCGGATCAATGAGACCGCGCCGCAGACGCAATTCGTGCTCGATCTGGCTGGGCAGACGATCTCTGCCGGCGGCAGCGTGTTCCCGATCATGCTGATGGAAGGGCGCCGGCGGCAGTTCCTGGAGGGCACGTGGGATCCCACTGCAGTGCTACTCGCCGCTGGGCCGCTGATCGAGCAGACATTGGCGGAAGCCGTGCACCAGGGTTAGCGTCCCGCGGCTCACGCGGATCGCCGTGCCCGAATCGCTACTCGTCGCTGGACGGGCTGTCCGAGAGCTGCGAGGCACGGCCGGAATTCAACGCCGCCTGTACCGCAGATTACGCCGTGCCGCGCAGCGGGTGATCTAAGCTTTCCGTGGCGACCAGCCGTAGGCCTTGGCACAGGCGCCGCCCATCAGCATGGCCCGCTCGGTGTTGCTCAGACGGTCCGTTTTCAGAAACGGCTCGACGGCCTGCTCGTAGTTGACGACGGCGAACGCGCGCGTCCAGTCGGTTCCCCACAGGCAGCGCTCGAGACCCCAGGCGTCGAACACGCGCGCCAGCGGATCCCAGATGTCCGGGAACGGATAGGGCTGGTGTGACAGCGTGCAGGCGCCGCTGACCTTGATCACCGCATTCGGACGCTTGGCGAGTTCCAGCACCTTCGGCAAGTCGGCCCAGGGCTGTGGCGGCGCGGGCGGCACGCGCGGCTGCATGATGCCCAGATGGTCGATGATGAAGCGCGTGTCGGGATGCCTGTCGATCAGGGCTGTGCCAACGTCGAGGTTGCCCCAGAACAGGATGTTGACCGGGAGATCGGAGCGAACAGCCGCGCGCAGGATCCGGTCGAGGCCGGGATCGTCCGCCGCTCGGCCCGCTTCCTTGGGCAGCATGATGCGGATGCCCACCGCGCCCGGCGTCTTCTTCCACTCGGCGATGACATCGGCCACCGCCGGATCGTCCGGGTTGACCGGCTTCACGATGGCGAACCGGTCGGGATGCGCCTGCTGCACTTCCACCGCGTAGCTGGCGTCGAACTGGTACAGGCCAAACGCGGAAATGAAGATCGCGCCGTCGACGCCAACCTTGTCCATCGCCGCGACCATCTCGTCACCGGTGACGTGGTCGGGCCAGTTCGGCACGCTGTGCCACGGGCGCTTCGGCGTGTTCGCCTCATAGGCGTGGACCTGGCAATCGATGATTGTCATCGGGGCGCTCCTCCTGTGTCGCGCGAGCTTGGCGAGGACAGCGGGTGTGTGTCCAGGGGGCGGGGCGCGGTTCTGTCGCTTGGTGGGCCGCGTCGGCAAGTGCGGCGATTCGGATGCTGTCTGCGGGGGTGACTGCGTTTGTGGATACAGAGTGGCGGCTGCGAGCTGGCAGCCGCCGCACGGGTGGATTTTTACCAGTCCGCTTCCCGGTCGGGAGGGCTGAAGTCGGACATTCGGCTCGCAGTGCTGATGCCCAGGAACGCTCGTTGGAGCGCACCTTGAGGATCTTAGCCGAGGCGCTCCTTGAGAAACTCACGCACCGCATCCCGAGCCTGTCGCATCGGGTTGTCCGGCGGATCACTGTTGTACTCGCCCGTCAGCACAGAATGGGCGTTCTGCTTCAAACCATACGGATTGTCCCGCGATGAATCGATCCCCTTGGTCGAATGGCGCAGGAATGGCCGGAAAGCGGTGCCAAAGGTCGTCCGGAGAGCATCGAAACGCTCCGCCGGGCTGATGCGATCGTTCGAGAACCGCAAGCACATCAGCGGCACGCCCTGCGCGGCGCGCTGCTTCGCGGCGGCCAGCTGCTCGGGCGTCAAGCCGAGCGCGGCGCGCGCACCCGGCATGACCGCGCGTAGCACCGGCACGGCAGCCGTTATCGGTAGAGCCGGCTGGCTGGCGACCGGCGCGAGGACTGTCTCATCCGCCATCAGGGCGATGGCGAAGTTGCCGGTGAGGCACATCCCAATGGCCCCGATGCCAGGGCCACCGCAGTCTTGCAGCGCCTTTCGTCCGAGCGCACGCAGCCAGCCGACCAGCGTACCGCCGCCACCGTTCGACAGCGCCGCGAATTCCTTGCTGATGCAGATGTGTGGCAGGAATTTTACGTCATTGTTGTCGTAGGGCTTGCCGAACAGCAGCGGCATGTAGACGGCAAACATCTGCGCGAGTTCGTGGGCGTACTCTATGCAGGCCGGGGTCATACCCGGCAGTTCGTGCATCAACAGCACCGCACGGCCGGTGCCTCGCCGATAAACCGTGTGGGTAATGTCGCCGTCGGTGAACTCGAAGCCAATGAAGCCGGGAATGTCAGGCTCCACGGCAGTACTCACAACAGGTAATGCGAAAGCCGGGACGGACCGGGCTCGACCGGCTGGTTGGCCATCAGCTTTCCGATGTCGGTGCGAACGGTCTTTGACCGGCGGTAATACTGATGCGTCGCGTCTATCGGCAGGAAGCTGGGAAAGTCATACACATCCGTGCAGTCGACCGAGCGGAACGTCGCCGGTTCATAGATCTGCGCATCGATTTTGTTCTCGGGACCATCAAACCCCAGACGCTGGTTGTGATTGATGCATCGAGCGAGATCCATCGCGATGTCGCGCCGGCTGGAATAGACGGAAATCCGCTTCGCCAGATCGCGCAGGCCGTACATGCCGGTGCCGGGCGTTTCCAGGGTGGTAAAGACCTCATCGCCGGCAGCCAGGATTGCCTCGTCGTATTGATTGGCTCCCGGCACCATGCCGTTGGCGATCGCCGCCGCCAGAGCATGGTTGCCCATGCTGTGCGCCAGCAGGAACGAGCGCCTGCCGGCGTCACGCGTCTGCACGACCAGTTGCAGCACGTTGTGCAGGAACGCCGCGATGGAGGCGCCTGACGCCCAGGCCATCGCCATATCCTGCAGGTAAGCCGCGTCCGGCGGATGCGGTAGACTGCCAATCAGGTTGCCGCTCGAGGGCCAGGTAAAGGCAACGACAGTCGTGTCGGTTCCCGCGATTCCAGAGTCAGCGAACCACGCCCGATTGAAAGCGGAGCGCTTTATCGCGTCCAGGAAGCTGTTGTCGAAGCCGTGGATGAACACCAGCAGGTTCTTGCCGGTGTTTTCCAGCTCGGCCTGTACGGTGCTGGCAAAGCCGCCATCGGACACCGCGGTGATTGTGCCGAGCTGCCCACTGCTGGCATCGCCCAGGTCCGTGCCGGTTACGGGAACGACAGCGTAGGTGATCTGAGTGGGGTCAGCGACTACGTCAGCGCCAAATCCGCCGGGGACATGAGTATCCGGCCTGCGGTTGGTGGCGAAGTATACGGTTGTATCGGGCATTCCCTCCTCCCTCCCCAGGGCAGGACAAAATGATACCGCAACCATACCGAATAGTCACCAACTATTGTGTATCGGGGTTCAATCCAAGGTCCCTGTTACCTCGGTGGTGACTTTTTCCAACAGCGGAATTTTGTCGCCCGGATCGCCGCGCTCGCCGATGACCACGCCACCTATGAGCATCCCATCGGCCGGGCATGGCTTGAGGATCCACGATGTCGGCAAAGCCGGACGGGAGGTGTGAGCCGGGCGAGAGGATCTATGCCGAGCGACGGCCCAACAACAAGCCAATCAGCACGCCGGTTACACCGACAATCGCCGCTGCGGCGAGTGGCTGTTGCCGCGCAAAATCACACGCTTCGCTGGTCATCCGGTTGAGGGTGTCGCTTATCGAACATGACGGCGATCCGGGCTTTGGCGCGGTAGCTTCCGAAGCGGCGGTCGGACCAGGCGCGGAACCATCCTTGCTGTGAGCAGCAAGCGCCGGTCCGGCACCCCCGATATTTTCTTCCATCCTGATCTCCCACTTTCAAGTCGAGGAACGCGAACGCGGTAGCCGCGTGGCTAAGCTTGCGTTGTCTGCCTTTGTGGCGACGCGGGTGTGGGTTTCCCAGACCCGAACAAGACAAGTTCATCGGAGCCGCCGGTGCGCTGGGTCAATGTCTCGT
>Ga0310811_10009746_pt1 | contig 12414 bp, 12 predicted proteins | sample YCmetagenome_FD_207642 | JGI IMG/M metagenome (GOLD analysis project Ga0310811, IMG submission 207642) | Soil microbial communities from experimental microcosm in Duke University, North Carolina, United States - YC | ecosystem: Engineered > Artificial ecosystem > Soil microcosm > Unclassified ... | reverse complement strand
GCATCGACCGCGTTCAAAGCGCTGCCCTGAAACAGATGCTCTAGCGCCACGCCAAACCACTCCCCTTCGCAGCGCGCGAGCCAGCGTTCGCGAAAACGCGCTCCAAGTGCGCTCTCGCGTCAGCTTCGAATCGATGCGGTTAGCCCCCGCCCTGCAGCCTTTGTTGGTAACCCAACGACGTGCGGGATACAATGGGTTTTCGTGGGAATTAATGGGAATTCATGGGCAACCGCGGAATTCCGCCACTTTTCGATGCCTCATCGCGGTCCTGTTCACGGCCCGTTCTACGTCGCAAAGGCTGTGGATAAGTCTGTGACTCGCGAATCATCGCTCGAGTCTCGCAAGCTCCCCGAGAACTCCGTCGAGATTGTGTCTGGCTTCATCGCCAAGAGCATCGGCGTTGAGAAAATCGGCGTCAGCTACAATCGTAGCCTTGCCTCTTCCGATGCTGCAGCGGGCGACAAGAGCATCTGAGGTGATCGAACATGCGCCAGCCAGAGAGCCGGGCGAGACGGTGATGACATCGAAGCCGCCGAGCTTGCGCTTGGCAGGACCGCGCGCGTCGGGCCCGTTGAGCGTCAATCCCCAATGCGCGAGCAAGCCGGTATCCATGAACATCGGCGGCGGCCGTAGCGGATCGCCGAGCGGTCGCTTGCTCGGCCACTCCAGCATCGGATCGGCCAGGAGCAGGACACGCCCGCCTCGCCTCAGCCACTCATCGAGCGCGACCAGGTCTTCGGGTGGTTGTGCGAGCGGGTGTGCCATGAGGATCAGCCTGCCCTGGGCGAGCTCCTTCGGATCGGTGACGCTGATCGGAACCAGCTTGTAGCGTTCATCGAGCCGCTTCACTGCTGGCGAACCGCCGGCCAGCGAAAATTGCTCGCTGAACAGAAGCGGCAGGCTGGTGAGCAGGAGAAGCGGTGGACGTTTCGCTACGGGCCGGGCCGGAAGTGAGGCCGGCGCTGGCGACAAGAGCTCGATTGCAAGCAAGGCGGCAGCCGCGAACAAGATGATGGCGACAAGGAGCACGCGCCTCCGCGCGACGTTCATTTAGCTACAGTGCTTGTGTTGTTCTCTGTGCCATTGCTGGTCGATGCGCCCGGCGCGACGCCCATCTCGGCGAGCGGCTCGCTCGGTTCGTTCGTTACAACCTGGTCGGCAGCGTTGTTGCCGGCGTCGCGGCTCGATCGGCTGATCACGGAGCCCAGGAGCACCAGCAGAAATGCGATTGCGAGACCGGTCAGCCCGATGCGGATGCGCTGCGCGCTGCTGCCGACCTGGTAAGGCATGCTCTCGACGAAGCTATGTCCCACTTCGACAATATGCAAGAACGTGCCCTTGACGGAGCGGGCCTAGGTAGCGAAGGGGCCGATATGACTCGCGCTCCCCTTCTCATCACGCTTGCTACAGCCGCAGCGCTAGCCGGCTGTCACGCGACAACCATCGACCTCAACAAGGACAATAGTAGCGACGACACCAACGTCGCGACGAATGCGCCGGTGGCGCTTCCGCCGTCGATTAGCGCGAGCAAGATCTACCGCTGCGCCGACAACAAGGTGGTCTATGTCGACTGGATGTCCGACGGGAAGACCGCCAACGTGCGCACCGACAAGGGTGGCAACCCGACAGTGGTGACCGCGGCGGAAGCTGGCAAGCCGATGACGGCTGCGGGCGGCTATTCAGTCGAAGGAACAGCTAGCGCGTCGACTGCCAAGATTGGCGTGCCCGGCCATCCCGCTCAAAGCTGCAAGGCCTGACACGACTTCTCCCTCTGCGCCTGTCGATCGGACGTAGAGGGAACCGCCTTCATGGAACTTAGCAGGCGCAGCTTCACCGGCGGAGCCTTGTCGCTTGCGGCGGCGAGTTCGCTCACGGGTCGGGCGGCTGCCCAGGCGAATCGGCGCGTCGCACAGGCAATTGCGGCCATTCGCGCGTATGGCGAAGCCCACCTAGGGTATTTCAACCTGCCGGGAATGACTGTGGGCCTGGTCACACCCGATGGGTCGCGGACCGTCTTGAATTTCGGATACGCGAACCGGGATGCGAAGGCAGCGATAACTGCCGATACGCTTTTCCAGGTCGGTTCGATCAGCAAACTGATGGTCGCGGCTGTCGTCCACCAGTTCGTCGCCGAGGGGCGACTTCGGCTGAGTGATCGCATCACGAGCCTCTTGCCCGAAGCGCCGCTTACTGCGGGCAACGCGATCGAGGTCCAGCATCTGCTCGATCACGTGGCGGGCCTGCCGTCGGACACGCCAATGATTGCGTCCGGAGGACTGTGGACCGCCTATGCGCCAGGCGCCCATTGGCATTATTCGAACACCGGCTACGAAATCCTCGGCAAGCTCGTCGAGCAGATTGCCCGGCAACCGCTCGCGAGCGTGCTCCACGAACGGATCTTCACCCCTCTCGGCATGAACCGATCGCGTGGCGCAATCACAGGGGCGGACCGTCTGCTCTACGCCCAGGGTTATGAAGCGGCGGATCCAGTCGCGGCTTATGCGCGTGGCGTTCCCCTTGCACCGGCGCCTTGGGTTGATGTGACCGCAGGCGCAGGCTGCGTCGCCTCGACTGCCGACGACATGCTCCCGCTGTTGCTCAGCCTTGCAAGCGCCGCGCAGGGCCGCGGCGGTCTCGGCCTCTCTTCACAAGCAGCGCGCTCCTACGCGACGCATTTGGTCCCCAGCGACATGCCCGGGATGAGCTACGGTAATGGGCTGATGCACGTCGGCGAAAGCGGGAGGGCTTATCTGCATCATACCGGAGGGATGATCTCTTTTTCCTCATCCTTCCATGTCGATGTCGCAAGCGGAGTCGGCGCCTTTGCAAGCTCGACGATGGGCGCCTTCGCCGAATATCGACCGAGGCTTCTCACCCGCTTCGCCGTCGATGCTTTGACGAATGCGCTCAGTGGCAGGGCGTTGCCAGCGCCTCCGTCGCTCCAGGCGCAGCTCGGCAATGCTGCCGCTTATCTGGGCCGCTACTCGGGTCCCGCCGGAACGTTCGAGATCGCGCTCGGCGCACCGCTAACGATCGTTGCGAGGGGACACTCCGCGTCGCTCGAACCAATTGCCGATGAAATCTTTCGTACGACGCATCCCTCGTTCCGCAACTTCAGCCTGATGTTCGAGCGCACAGGCGGCGTCGTCGCCCGCGCCTTCTTCGGATCCGACACATACTTGCGCGCGGGGGCCGCCGGGACAATTCCGGCCTCGGACCCGGTGCTTGCCAGACTCGCTGGCCGGTACATCAGCGACAATCCGTGGTTCGTCGCTGCGCCGGTGGTGGAGCGTGGCGGAAAGCTGTGGATCGGGACCGAGACGCCGATGACTTCAATCGGCGACAACCTCTGGCGCGTTGGAAAGCAGTCCTGGTCCCCCGAACGGGGATCGTTCGCGAACATGATGGACGGGCGTCCCCAGACGTTCGTGTTCTCCGGTGTAAGATACGCTCGACACGACATCTAGGCTGGCGCTCTAGAGGCGGCTAGGAGCGCGCCAATGGATGTCCTCGAAGCTCCCCGCATCACGCCCGAGATCGTCGCCGAGCACGGCCTCGCTCCCGAAGAATATGATCGCATCGTCAAGGCGCTCGGGCGCGAGCCGAACCTGCTTGAGCTCGGCATCTTCTCGGTCATGTGGTCCGAGCATTGCTCGTACAAATCCTCGCGCGTGCACCTGAAGAAACTGCCGACAGAAGCGCCGTGGGTGATCTGCGGCCCGGGTGAAAATGCCGGCGTCATCGATATCGGCGACGGCGACGCGGCGATCTTCAAGATGGAGAGCCATAACCACCCGTCCTACATCGAGCCTTATCAGGGCGCGGCGACGGGCGTCGGCGGGATCCTGCGCGACGTCTTCACCATGGGTGCGCGGCCGGTCGCGAACCTGAACGCGCTGCGCTTCGGGCGGCCGGATCACCCGAAGACGCGGCACCTGGTCGCGGGAGTCGTCGCGGGGATCGGTGGCTATGGCAATTGCGTCGGAGTTCCTACGGTCGGCGGCGAGGTGAATTTCGACGCGGCCTACGATGGCAACATCCTCGTAAACGCGATGACCGTCGGCATCGCGAAGACCGACAAGATCTTCTACTCGGCCGCGACCGGCATCGGGAACCCGATCGTCTATGTCGGGTCGAAGACCGGCCGCGACGGCATCCACGGCGCGACCATGGCCAGCGCGGACTTCGGTGAGGATAGCGAAGAGAAGCGTCCGACCGTCCAGGTCGGCGACCCCTTCACCGAGAAGCTCCTCATCGAGGCCTGCCTCGAATTGATGGCGACCGACGCGATCGTCGCGGTCCAGGACATGGGCGCTGCCGGTCTCACCAGCTCGTCGGTCGAGATGGCGAGCAAGGGCGGCGCGGGCATCCGCCTCGACATGAACAAGGTGCCGTGCCGCGAAACCGGCATGACGCCGTACGAAATGATGCTCTCCGAGAGCCAGGAGCGCATGCTGATGGTGCTGAAGCCCGGCCGCGAGCCCGAGGCTGAAGCCATCTTCCGCAAATGGGAGCTCGACTTCGCGGTCATCGGCGAGGTGACCGACACCGGGCACATGGTGCTCGAGTTCAACGGCGAGATCGTATGCGACATTCCGCTTGACCCGCTCGCCGACGAGGCGCCGCTCTACGACCGGCCGCATATGAGCCTGGACGAGTACAAAGCCTGGGCACAGGTCAAGCCGCTCGACGATATTCCAGAGAGCACGGACATCGCCGCGGACCTTCTCAAGCTGATGGGTTCGCCGAACATCGCGAGCCGCCGCTGGATCTACCAGCAATATGATCAGTCGGTCGGAGCAGACACAGTGCAGCGCCCCGGCGGCGATGCCGCGGTCGTACGTGTGCACGGGTCGAAAAAGGCGCTGGCAATCACCACCGACTGCACGCCGCGCTACGTTTATGCCGACCCAGTCGAAGGCGGAAAGCAAGCGATCGCCGAAGCCTATCGCAACCTTTGCGCGGTCGGGGCGAAGCCGCTGGCGGTCACCAACTGCCTCAACTTCGGCAACCCGCAGCGGCCCGAGATCATGGCCCAGTTCGTCGGCGCGCTAGAGGGCATGGGCGAAGCTTGCCGGGCGCTCGACTTCCCCATCGTGAGCGGCAACGTCTCGCTCTACAACGAGACCAAGAACGAGGACGCGAGCAGCCTCGCGATCCTACCCACGCCCGCGATCGGCGGCGTTGGGCTGCTTGAGGATTGGGAGAAATCAGCGACCATCGGATTCAAAGCGGAAGGCGAGCCCCTTTGGCTGATCGGAGGAAGCAAGACTGAAGCACACGTCGGCCAGTCTCTTTGGCTGCGTGAAGTGCACGGGTACGCGGACGGTTCTCCGCCATCCGTCGATTTGGCCAAGGAGCGGAACGCAGGCAACATAATCCGCGAGGCCATCGCCAATGGATGGGTCACCTCCGTGCACGACGTTTCGGATGGAGGTCTGCTCGTCGCTATCGTTGAGATGGCGCTCGCCGGAGGACTCGGGGCCGTTGTCGATCCCAATTGGGTCGGCGACTTCAAAGGTAGCACCTTTGCAACAGACACGGATCGAATGAAGCGGACAGTTGCCGCTGAGCTATTTGGAGAGGATCAAGGCCGCTATATCGTGTCGGTGGCCGATCCGGAGGACTATCGCGTCATCGAACGGGCCAAAGAAGCGGGACTAGCGAGCGCGTGGCTTGGCGTTTGCGGCGGCCAGAGCATATTCATTGGGGACGGCCCAGGCGCGTTTAACGTGGCTGAGATTTCCCTCGCTGAGCTTCGCGCTGCGCATGAGGGCTTCTTTGCCAAATTGATGGGCAGCGAGCTGACGCCGGAGTTCTGATGACGTCCGGCTATTCCGGAACGACTCTCGCCAAGAAGCTGTCGATCAAGGACGGCATGCGCGTGTGGTTCGACGGAATGCCGGACAGCGTGCGCGATGAGATCGCGTCATCGGGAATCGTACTGTCGGAAGAGGTCGTCCCGACACCCGGCATCCATTCCGCCCATGCCTTCGTCACCGAACGCGCCGGCCTGGAAAAGAAGCTTAGGCTGCTCGAGAAGTTGATCGACCGAGCCGGAATGATCTGGCTGAGCTGGCCCAAGAAGACTTCGAAAGTCCCGACGGACATCACCGAGGACGTCATCCGCGACGTCGCGCTGCCGATGCACCTCGTCGACGTGAAGGTCTGTTCGGTCGACGACATCTGGTCAGGGCTGAAGCTGGTGATACGGAGAGAATATCGCTGATCCGGGGGAACAAGTGCAGCGCTCGATCTGGAAGCCGATCATCTTCGCGACGCTGCTATGCGGCACACTCGACATCCTGTTTGCCATGATCCTGACGCTCTGGCGCGGAAAGCAGATCGACGGGATGCTCCGCTTCGTCGCATCCGGCCCCTTTCCAAGCGCCACCGGCATGGGCGCCGCCGGCTCCGCGCTCGGCTTGGCCGTTCACTTCACGCTGATGGCGATCATGGTCACGGTCTTTGTCATCAGCGCGCGGGCATTGCCGTGGCTGCTCGATAGGCCGTGGCTGTCGGGCCTAATCTACGGCCTCGTCACTTATGCCATTCTCGACCTGGTCGTCGTGCCGATGCGCTTTCCTGCTGCATGGCCGCCATCGACCCTGTCGATCACGACCCAATTGTTCGCGCACATCGTTCTTGTAGGATTGCCGACGGCCTACATTGCGCGGCGCTATCTCGCGCCGGCACGGGCTTAGATCCGCCCGAAGCCCTGGTTGTTGACCTTGCGGCCGAAACCGGTGGGCGCGGTCCGCTGCACCAGCGGGTTGGTCGCCTTCTCGAACAGTTCGACCGTCTGATTGAACAGGGTGCGAAGCTGCACCACCTCGGGCACCAGCTCGTCGGGAAACCGGTGGGTCTCGACGCAGAGGCGCGCCGTGCTCTCGATAAGCTCGGCGATCTTCGCCAGCGGCTCGGCGCCGAGCTGGCGCGATTCGCCCTTCAACGTGTGCGCCGGAAGCACGAGCGCAGTCGCGTTCTGATCGTGCATCGCCTGTTCGATCTGAGCGATCGACTTGACGCCATCCTCCTTGAAATAGCTCAAGATGCGGATGAAACCGGGACCAAGCTCGGTCCGGCTCTTCTCGAAATGCGTCCAGTCGACGATGTCCCGAGCCTCGTCGCTCACCCCAAGCTCCTCAAGCAGCGGTCTACGCAACAGCCGCGATTGCACGAAGCTTGGGAATAGGTACGAAAGGGTAAAATTTGCCTTAGCGGCGGCCTTTGTCGAACGGATTGGTACGTCCCCGGAAGTCGAGCCGAAGGGGGACCGGGCCGAGATCCAGCTCTCGCCGGAGTGCGTTCAGCAGGTACCGACGATAGCTTTCCGGCAGCTCGTCGGTGCGGTTGCCGAAGACGACGAAGCTCGGCGGCCTGGCCTTCACCTGCGTGATGTAGCGGAGCTTGATTCGCTGGCCCTTGGGTGCGGGTGGCGGGTTCGCATCGACGGCGCTTTCGAACCAGCGGTTGAGCTCGCCCGTTGAAACTCGCCTGCTCCATGCTTCGCGCAGGTCGAACGCAACCTTCAGGATCGTGTCGATGCCCTTGCCGGTCTTGGCCGAGACCGTGAGGAGCGGCACGTCGCGCAGCTGGGCCAAGCCTTCAGCAAGCGCTGCCTTGACCCCGTTGAACAGCGAGGAGGCATTCTCCGCCACATCCCATTTGTTGAGGGCGATGATCAGCGCGCGGCCTTCCTCCAGGACCTGCGCAGCGATCTTCAAATCCTGCGATTCCAGGCCTCGCGTGGCGTCGAGCAGAAGCACGACGACCTCGGCATAGTCGATCGCGCGGCGCGTATCGGCAGCGGATAGCCGCTCAAGCTTGTCGTCGATCTTGGCTCGTTTCCTCAATCCCGCGGTGTCGACCAGCTTAACTGGATGCCCCTCCCATTGCCAGGTGATGCTGATGGAATCGCGCGTGATCCCGGCTTCGGGACCGGTGATCATCCGTTCCTCGCCGATCATCTGGTTGACCAGTGTCGACTTGCCGGCATTTGGCCGGCCCACGACCGCGAGCTTGAGCGGGTGCTCCCGCTCATCATCCGCGTCGGAGTCAAAATGCTCGTGGTCGACGTGAGGCAGAAGCGCCTGGAAAAGGTCCGCGATGCCTTCGCCATGTTCGGCGCTGACCGGCAATGGTTCGCCTAATCCAAGCCTATAACCGTCGAGAACTCCGGCTTCGCCGGAATTCCCTTCTGCTTTGTTCGCGACGACGATCACCGGCGTGGACTCAACCCTGAGCCACCGGCCAATCTCTTCGTCGAGCGGAGTTACCCCCTCGCGCGCATCGATAAGGAAGAGAGCGGCGTCAGCCTCGCGAACGGCCGCTTCGGTCTGCTGGCGCATACGCCCGGGAAGCGTTTCGGGATCTCGGTCCTCGAAGCCGGCGGTGTCGATCACTCGAAAATCGAGGCCGAGGAGCTTGGCTTCGCCTTCGCGCCGATCGCGCGTCACACCCGGCCGGTCGTCGACCAGCGCCACGCGCTTGCCGACCAGCCTGTTGAACAGGGTCGATTTGCCGACGTTCGGTCGGCCGACGATGGCGACTGTCGGGAGGGGCATCTTTGAGCCGATAGCAGCGCGGCAGGGACGCCGCGAGGTCTTACCTGAACGCGGTCAGGCGTCCCCGATCGTCGAGGATGTAGAGCGTCGAATTCGCGACCACTGGTGAAAGGCTAACCGGCGCCCCGATGCTCGTCTGGCCGAGGAATCGCCCAGTCGTGGGATCGACGAAGATGAGCGCGCCGTTCGAGCCAGTGACGACCAGGCGGCCGCCCGCGAGCACCGGGCCCGAATAATCGATCTCGCCCTTCTTCGATTTGGCTTTCACGAACTGGGGCAGCTTGGTGATCCAGCGGATGTGACCGTTCTGCCGATAGACACATAGTAGCTTCGCATCATCGGTGACGACAAAGACCCAATCTCCGACGACCCAGGGTGTCGAAATTCCTGCGATGTTGATTTCCCACTGCCGCTGGCCCGTGATCAGGTCGAGCGCGACCATTCGCCCGCCCGCGCCGACGGCGACGACTTGCCCGTTGTCGATCACCGGATCGGCGTCGACGTCATTAAGGGTCGAAACACTGGTGGTGACACTCGTCCGCTGAAGCGCATCGCCCCATACCTGGCGGCCATTCTCGTAGCGGTAAGCGTTGAGCTCGCCCGATGAGAATCCGGCAACGACGGTGCCTTGGCCGATGGCGGGCGAAGCGGAACCGAAGACGCCGGCGATTTCAAGCGAGGCGGGCTGGGTCCAGTTAGTCGAGCCGTCCTGTTCCTTGAGCGAGTAGATCTGGTTGTCCTGGCTGATCACATAGACCGAGCCGCTTCCGACCGATGGGGCACCGCGCAACGGACCACCCGGCCGCACCTTCCAGACGATTCCGCCGTTTCGCTCATCGAGCGCGGAGACGAAACCGAGCCCGTTGGTCGCGTAGATCCGCCCCTGATCGTAAGCGAGGCCGCCGCCGTAGAGCTCGCCCTGATTGCCTTTTTCGGTGGGAGTCTGGCTTGCCCAGACCTGAGCGCCGCTGCGAGCATCAAAGGCACGGACCGTGCCGAGCGTGTCGATTACATAAATATGGCCATTGGCGACGATCGGCGCGGACGCGAGGCGCTCCGTCAGTGAGCTGCCGTGGCCGGCTTGAACGGTGAAGGCTCGAGCAAGGCTGGTCCCCAGCGCGACCTGCCCCATCGATTTGTTCGCGTTTCCTCCAGATTGCGTCCAGTCGCTGTTCGCGACAGGGTCCGGAAGAGTCATCGGAAGCGCGGTGGTCGCTGGGTCGACCATCACGTCGCCCTCTCCGGTCAGGACCGGAACACGCTGGCCGAGGACGGGCGTGGTCGTACCCTTGCCCTTCTTGAATACACCGCAGCTGCTCGCTGCGAGCGCGCCGGCGAAAAGGAAAGCAAGTCGGAAATATTGGGATCTAGACATTCCTGGTCCTACTGGGCCTGGGGTTGAGCAGTCGCGCCGACGTCAACGCCGAGTGAGCCGGCGACCTGCGCCGAACGGGCACGGATCGGCTCCGGCACCCCGCCATCTCGAGCGATGGCGGCGAACAATTGTCCTGCGTCCTGCTTCTTGCCCTGCTTGAGCATCGCAAGCGCAGTCAGCTCGCCGGCCGATCCAAACCAAGGCTCACCGGCTTTGGTCAGAGGCTGTAGGCGACTGATCACGTCCTGCGGCTGGAGCTGATCGAATTCGACAGCCGTCTGACGGATCAGGGCCGCGTCTCGGTAAGCTTGGGGAAAATCACTGTCATTGGCGATCGAGCGATAGATGCCGACTGCCGACTTTGTATCATTAGCTTGCAAGGCGAGCGCGGCGCGAGCGAACAAGGCCGACGCGCGGACGCCGGTACTGCCGCTCTTTGCCAATTGATCCAACTGCGCCGACGCCTTGGAGGTGTCGCCCTCGCCGACGTCCTTGTAGACTTGCGCGAGTTGTTCCACCTGCCCTTCGGATCGTTTGACCTGGTGTTGCTGCCACCAGATGAACCCGCCGGACGCTGCGAGGAAGATGAGGACCCCGGCGATCATCCAATTGCCATAGGCTTTGAAAAAATCGCGCAACTGGTCGCGACGCAGATTCTCGTCGACTTCGCGGACGAAAGTTTCACTTAACTCCGGGGGCTGCGCCAAAGACGTTCCTCAGTCGGCTCGTTGGGGGTCAAAAATGCGACAGCCTCCTTCCCCACCCTTGATGAATGGATGCTGGCGGCGCTTCGTCTAGCGGCTGTAACGCCAAAGGCAAAGGGGAGGTTAGCGGCGATGTTTGTCGAGATAGAGATAGGCGTCGTCGAACTCGGCAATGTCTTCCAGTGCGGGGAGGTCGAGAATTCTCAATTGCCGGCCCGCGAGCTCGACAATGCCGCGACGGCGAAGCTCCTGGAGCGTCCGGTTGACGTGCACCGATGTCAATCCAAGGCATTCGCCGACTTCGACCTGCGTCAATGGAAAATCAAAGCGATCATCCTTCGCGAGACCGACGATCCCCAGCCGCACACGAAGTTCACAAAACAGCTGCGCCAGTCTCGAAAGCGCCGTTCTGCGGCCAAGCGAAAGCGTCCATTCACGCTGGATCGCGGCGTCGAGATTGGTCATGAACCAGTAGAGCCTCGTCAAGTGCGGAAAACGCTCCGTCAGGGCCGTCAGGCGGTCATGCGGCACCACTGCAATCCGGCATGGTGAGAGCGTGATCAGGTCATGATCGAGTCGCTTCAGTACGAAGCCATGCAGGTCAACGAAGTCGCCGGCCACCTGGAGCTCAGCGAGCTGCCGCTGGCCGCTCTGGAGGTCCTTTGCCCGGGCCATCCATCCTTCGAGCAGCATGGTAGATTCACTGATCTCGCGACCGGCGCGGATGAATATCCGGTCCGCCGGGATCTCGACGGTATGGGAAATCAGGCCACGGATGGCCTGCTCTTCTTGCGGCCCTACGTCGTCGCGCGCGCGAAGTTTCAAGAGATGTTTTTCAATCAACGCACACATCCCGCGCAACAGTCTAGATGGAGATCGCGCTACACGAACGATCGCCAACGGCACACTGATTTAAGTTAGCGTTCGACCTCAGCTCTTTGGTCGATAAGTCTGGTCAGTGGTCGGAAAGCTCCGTGCGCGAACTTCTTCGGCAAAGCTGCGAGCGGCGTCGCCGATCCGCGCGGCAAGGTCATCGTAGCGCTTCACGAAACGGGGCGTTCGCTCGAACATGCCCAGCATGTCCTCCGTGACCAGCACTTGTCCATCGCACTTCGCCGAAGCTCCAATCCCGATCACCGGCGCAGAAACCTCGGCAGCGATCCTCTCGGCGATCTCCTCCATCACCCCTTCGACAACGATGCAGAAGGCACCCGCTTCGTCGACCGCCTTTGCATCGGCGACGATCTTCTCTGCCTCGCGATGTTCGCGGCCGCGAGCGCCATAGCCTCCCAGAATGTTGACCGCCTGCGGCGTCAGCCCGACATGGCCGATGACGGGGATTCCGCGATGCGAAAGAAACTCGACCGTCGGCGCCATGGCTTCGCCTCCCTCGAGCTTCACCGCCGCACAACCGGTTTCCTTCATGATCCGGGAAGCGGATTCGAATGCTGTTGCAGGCGACGCTTCGTAGCTGCCAAACGGCATGTCGACGGCGACGAGCGCGTGCCAGCTGCCGCGCACGACCGCGGCGCCATGGGCGCACATCATCTCCATCGTCACCGGGATGGTGGACGGGAGGCCGTAAATGACCTGGCCAAGGCTGTCGCCGACCAGCAACATGTCGCAGTGCGGATCAAGCAACTGCGCCATTCGCATCGTATAGGCAGTCAGCATCACGATCGGCTGCTCGGTTTGCCGGTCGATCTTGCGGCTCCGGATCGACGGTGCGGTCATCCGCTTCCCGGGAACCGGGGACGGCGTCGCGCGG
>Ga0310811_10009744_pt1 | contig 12414 bp, 10 predicted proteins | sample YCmetagenome_FD_207642 | JGI IMG/M metagenome (GOLD analysis project Ga0310811, IMG submission 207642) | Soil microbial communities from experimental microcosm in Duke University, North Carolina, United States - YC | ecosystem: Engineered > Artificial ecosystem > Soil microcosm > Unclassified ... | reverse complement strand
GAAACTTCAAATAAAATGTTTGTCCAGCTGGAATAATATTAGGCGGTTTGGGAGGTGGAGGAAAGCTAAGAATGTTATTGAGCGTATAATTGCGGCAACATCTTTCCCATACCACATAATAACCTTCGGGGTCATCAAATCTGCTCGGCGGCAATGTGATGATAGTTGTATAAAATTGTCGTGTTGTTTTTATACCACCATAAGAACAAGCAGGTTGTGTATAGCTAACGGGAGTTTCTTCGGAGAATGGTATCGGCACATTATCCATCATCAATTCGTTATCAACCACTCTGAAGATGCGTACATAGATGATGGCATCCTGAGCTTTATTACCTTGATCTCCATGATCTTCATCAAAGTAATAGATCAGATTAAGATGATATCGATAACGCTCAATCCCATCCAGATCAGCTATGTGAATCAATTCAAACTCTCCCCCCACAATGTGCGAAGCCGTTGCCTGAAGCGAAAATAGTATTAGAACAATGAATAATAACCTCTTCATCCCCAACATAAGAATCTTAAATATAGCAAATGACAAACTTGAAAAATATCATATTTCTGTAATTTGCGACCAATATGAAAAAGGGAGACATCATTGAGAATATCGTGGTAGAAACGATAGCTGCGGAAGGAAAGTGCATAGGCAAAGTAGATGGGAAGGTTATTTTTTTAGAAGGTGGTGCTCCCGGCGATGTTATTGACGCTCAGCTCTATAAAATAAAAAGCAGCTTTCTGGAGGGCAAGGTTGTTGCCATTAAAAAGTTTTCGCCCGACAGAGCACAGCCCTTTTGTTCCCATTTTGGTCTCTGCGGTGGCTGCTCCTGGCAACACATTCAATACAAAGATCAACTCTTTTATAAACAAAAACAGGTGGTTGATAACCTGGAACGCATCGGCGGATTGACCCTGCCAGCGGTTGATGCCATTGTGCCTTCTGCTAAAATCAAAAATTATCGTAACCGATTAGACTTCACATTTTCAGCTCAACGATGGCTTACCAAAGAGGAAATAGAAACCCGGGGAGTTTTTACAGAGCCAGCACTAGGATTTCACATGCCGAAGAAGTTCGACAAGATTTTTGATGTTGAAACGTGTCACCTGCAAGATGATCCATCAAACCCGATACGTCTTGCCGTAAAAGATGAAGCCCTTAAGAATAACATTCCCTTCTTTAACTTACGAGATCAGGTAGGTTTTCTGCGGACATTAACAATACGAACTACCAGCACTGGTGAGGTTATGGTAATCCTACAAGTCTTCTCTGATAACATGGAGTGGATTGAAATTATTCTGAGTCGCCTGGAACAAGATTTCAAACAGATCAAATCGTTTTGCTATGTTATCAATGGCAAGAAGAACGATACCTTCAGCGACTTGAACGTTGTATGCTGGAAAGGCACTCCCTACATCACTGAATCTATGCCAACACCTGATGGCAAATCATCATTACAATTTCGCATCGGTCCTAAATCTTTTTATCAGACTAACTCAGAGCAAGCTTATGAATTATATAAAGTTGCCTGGCGATTAGCTGATCTTCAAGGTAACGAGTTGGTATATGATCTTTATACCGGCACGGGCACCATCGCCAATTTTGTTGCGCGTTATGCTAAAAAGGTCATAGGTATTGAATATGTAGCGCCAGCTATTGAAGATGCCAAAATCAACGCTCAGATTAATGGCGTGACAAATACCGAGTTTTATGCAGGCGATATTAAAGATTTGCTTAATGAAACGTTTCTTTCAAAGCACGGAAGGCCTGATGTTGTCATAACAGATCCGCCGCGGGCCGGCATGCATGAAGATGTATGCAGTATGTTACTTCAAGCTGAACCCGAACGCATTGTTTATGTAAGTTGCAATGCTGCCACGCAAGCACGCGACTTACAATTGCTCTCTGAAAAATATACCATAACCGCTGTTCAACCCGTAGACATGTTTCCTCATACCATGCACGTAGAAAATGTTGTACGCCTTGACCGAAAGAAGTAATATTAAAGCACATGAGGACAATTTTTTATTTTGCACTTGCAGCATATCTTATCATCGTACTTTTTGGATTATATGATTTAGTTACCAAAAGCCGTCGGCCGAATAAAGTATTATGGATGTTTATTATCATGATACCCGTAGCGGGAATTTATATTTACCTAAGCACCAGGAAGAGAAGTAATAAAAGTCTTTTTTAATGTCTACGCCTTTTTACTTTTGTATTAATTCCTTTTGCGCAACATATGCTTAAAAATTCTATCGCACAACAGCTGGTACTACAGGCAAACTTTCATTGCCTGTATCATTTACACTCTGCACAGCAAAGAAATAATTATCTTTTGAATACGGGAGTTTCATCTCCACATCACTTGTAAAGAATTTCTTTTGCCAGACGGCGCTGGTAGTTTCGCGCATCAGAACATAGTATCCTTTGGGCTTACCTGCTTTAGGTGCTTTCCATAACAGGTATGTAAAATTGCCAAGTTTCTTTACATCGATCTGTACGTCCTCAGGCATCGCTGGTGCTTTTGCAAGATTTGCCAACGTGCTGAGGTTGATAGCTGTATTCTTTCGCAGATATTCAAAATCCATAAACTCTGGGAGATCACCATACTGAATACCATTTTCTTTCCGCACATCCTGATGCTGATGATAGTAGTTTTCATTCATCTCGGTAATGCGCACAGCAGTAAAACCATTTTCTACATAAGGAGTGTGATCGCCACCTCTGAGAAAACGATCATTACGATACACCATCACGACATCGATATTTTCAACATATCGTTCTCCTGTTTCTTTAACGTAACGTGCCAGTTGTCTTGATCGGCCATCGTTCTCTAATCCAAATTGTCTTATTTGCTTTGCATTCTTTTCAATTTCAAATGCAGGAAGGCCTTCACTGAAAACCCGGATGCGCGTGTTATCAATAATATTTGTTTCGCTGCTGTTATTGCTACCCATAATATCGTTGTTAAGAACAGCTTCAATATTCCAGTTTCCCATTTTCGCTTTCGCGGCCATATACGCTGCACCTAAGAGTCCTTGCTCTTCACCACTTACCGTAACAAAAATTATCGTTGCTGAGAAACGATGCTTGCTCATAATGCGTGCACATTCTATAACAGCGGCCGAGCCACTTCCATCATCATTGGCACCAGGAGCTTCGAGTGTACTATCCATCACGTTTGTTCGCATGTTATCAAGATGACCACTGATGAGAAATATGCGATTATCATTTACGTCAGTTCCTTTTAATGTAGCGACAACGTTTCCCAGGGTAATATCTCTGTTCACTCGCTTGCCATCTGCTTTGTATGGTGCATCATCTATAAAAGCTGTAAGTCTGCCTCCGGTTTGTTTAGCAAACTCATTGAATTTTTTCAACACCCAGCGCTTGGCCGCGCCTATACCTTTTGTTTTATCTTTCTGCGTACTCAATGTATTTCGCGTACTGAACGATACCAATGTTTTGATATACGATTGAAGAGAGTCTGCCTGAACTTCTTTCACCATCTGCTCTATCTCTTTGTCACGCACAATAGTTGTTTGAGCAAAAGATTTTGAATTTAGAATGGAGCTAATCAGGATTAAGAATAGAATAAACTTTTTCATAAATCATTCATTGGTTTTTTATCGACCATTTTTAAGGTAAGCATTTTTATAATCCTATTGCAAGAACTTTCCTCTACTGGCAAAATCTTAATCTGAATCATTTCTGTCAGCATTTACATGAGCGTAATAACCTTTACAGGTGAATACTACTACCCTCTTCAGGGTACATAAAAATGACACTTAAAGGCGATTGACGAGACTTGGCTCTGACCATACTTTTGTTGCAACTAATTTAAAGCAATCAGTGAAAACAAAAATATTATTCTCCATAGTCATCAGCATGTTGTTGTTTATCGGATCTCTCCATGCACAACAACGCATTGTTACCGCTGGCAGCTCTTCAACAGAAATAGTTTGTGAGCTTGGCTTTTGTGATAACATTGTTGGCACGGACCGCACCAGTCTTTATCCGGAGAAAGTACAATCACTTCCATCCATAGGCTATCGCACAGGCATTGGAGCAGAGGGCGTTATTTCTCTTAAACCCGATCTTGTCATTTTTGAAAAAGAGTATGTTAAAGAAGAAGTGATCAGTCAACTACAGACAACAGGTATTAAAACTCTGGTTGTAGAGCACACTCAAAATATTGAAAGTACTAAAACACGCATACGTGCTATCGCCACAGCGTTAAAGAAAACAGCTGAAGGAGAAGCACTCATTAAAAAAATAGAAGTCAATCTTAAAGCAGCACAGCAAAAAGTCAGCACTAGCAGCGCACACCCTACGGTGCTCTGCGTTTATGCACGCGGAACAGGCAGCATGATGGTAGCTGGTAAAAATACTTCGTTTGGTTTGTTGCCTTATGCAGGTACTGTAAATGCAGCCGGAGAACTTGATGGCTATAAACCATTAAATACTGAAGCGCTTATTCTCGCTAACCCCGATTACATTCTCTTCTTCACGACAGGTCTTGAAAGCATTGGCGGTCTTGAAGGTGCGTTGCAAATTGCTGGCGTTAATCAAACTACAGCAGGAAAGAAAAAACAAATCATCGCAATGGATGGCGTGTTACTCACCAACTGGGGTCCGCGAGTAGCATTGGCTGTTGAAGAACTTTTTTATCTCACCCATCCTGAAGCTAAAAAATAATGGAGGCTGTCTTCATTACAAAGTCGCGTTCTCACACAGCTGTGATCTTAACAGGTCTGGTGATCTTTCTGATTTTACTTTTCCTGATCTCACTTTCCATTGGCGCAGTATCTGTTAGTGTACGTGAAATTATTCAGATACTAGTAGCGAAGGTTGGCATCGGCACACATGCGCAAGATGTACAAAGCATGGTGTTGTTGAATATTCGCTTACCACGTTTGGTATTTACTGTTTTGATTGGTGCAGCCCTTGGCATCTCTGGTGGTGCATTACAAGGTCTCTTCAGAAATCCATTGGTAGAACCTGGTACCATTGGCGTATCAAGCGGTGCAGCGTTGGGCGCTATACTGGTTATACTCGGAGGTAAATTAATCAGTCCTGTTTTAGCAGAAGCATTAGGAAACTGGCTCTCGCCTTTATTCGCTTTTCTGGGTGGCATTGCTGCCACACTTGTTACGCTGAGACTTGGCAGCTATGAAGGCAGAACACAAATTACCATTCTCATATTGGCAGGTGTTGCCATTTCTGCAATAGCAAGTGCAGCTATTGGTCTTTCCATATTTTATGCAGATGAACAACAACTACGAACCTTTAGCTTCTGGACGCTTGGCGATTTGAGTGTAGCCACCTGGCAAAAGATAGCCATGCTTACTCCTATCATCTCGATAAGCGTTGTTGGCTTAGTTGCTATGGCAAAACCATTAAATGCATTAGCACTTGGCGAAGCCGAAGCTTTTCACAGTGGCGTTCATGTTGAACGACTAAAAATTTCCATCATATTACTTTGCGCTATGGCTATCGGAACTTCTGTAGCCTTTGCAGGCATCATAAGTTTTGTAGGGCTTGTTGTGCCGCATGTTATACGCATGCTCTTTTCACCTGATCATGAATTGGTATTACCTGCATCTGCCATTACCGGGGCATGCCTGCTGATCCTGGCCGATATTTTTGCACGTACTATTGTTGCACCCGCTGAACTCCCTATTGGTATTGTAACAGCCATCGTAGGCACGCCATTTTTTCTATACCTGCTTATCTCCACTAAAAGAAAAAAAATGCTCTGATGCTGCTCGCTCAAAACATATCGTACAAGGTTGGAAAAAAGTCTATCGTAAGTGATTGTTCTCTTGTTATTCAGCCAGGAGAGTTCACCGCTATTGTAGGACCTAATGGTGCTGGTAAAACATCATTGCTTCGAGTGCTTTCACACGAATCAACACGATACAAAGGCAACGTCACATTTAATGGAAAAAATATAACCAAAATAAAAAGTCGTGAGCTGTCTGCGTTGCGGGCTGTATTGCCACAACATACAACCGTAAATTTCCCTTTCGCTATTGAACAAATTATTGAGATCGGAAGGTATCCTCATCAGACCACGCGTATCGAAAATGAGCGGATCATCTGTGAAGTTCTTGAACTCACAGGATTAAGTTCATTCAGAGGCCGAGCCTATCAAACCCTCTCGGGTGGAGAGCAGCAGCGTGTGCAGTTAGCGCGCGTCATTACACAGATCTGGGATCAGGCTGATTTTCCAAAATATCTATTGTTGGATGAACCTACTTCAAGTATGGATATGGCTCATCAGCATACACTGCTTGAGCTTGCCAAGAATTTATGTAATCGTAACATTGGTGTACTTGCTATTCTGCATGATCTGAACCTGGCAGCTCAATATGCTGACAATGTGCTCTTCTTAAAAGCGGGTGCAACAGTAGCACAAGGTTCTGTGCGTGATGTGATGACAGAAGAGATCATTGAAAAAACATTCGCACATCCTGTCAAGGTCTCTTATGATGAGTGGACCAACAAGCCTGTCATCTATTCACTTCCTAAAAACAGATTCGCTATAACTGAAAAACAGATCGTCAATAAAAATAAATATGTATATGAATAATTTAATTCTTGATACACCTGCAAAGGCAGCAAGCCTGGCAAGTGCGTGGGCCGGAATACAAAAAGCGAAGCCGGGCATCCGTATTCGTGAAGCAGCTAAAGAACTGGGAGCAAGTGAAGCACAATTGCTGGCCACAAAAGTAGGTGAACATGTAATTCGTCTGAAAGGACCGTGGGGTGATTTATTGAAAAGACTTCCTGAACTGGGTCGAGTGATGTCGCTCACACGAAATGACTCATGCATACTGGAACACAAAGGACCTTTCGAACAAGTGAGTGTGTTTGGTGAAGGCACACGTTCTATGGCTACCGTTATCGGGCCTATTGAAACGCGGGTATTTTTTAATGCATGGCATGTAGTTTTTGCAGCAACTGAAGAAAAGTCTGACCGCGTATTGAAGAGCATTCAGGTATTTGATAAAAGTGGTGAAGCCATCACGAAGATCTATTTGCAAGATAAGGGCTTGAAGGAAGCAAGTAATGAAGAAGCTTTCTATAAAATCATTGATGATTTTCGTTCGGATGACCAAAGCCCTGAGCAAGAAGTACAACCTTATACCAAAGAACAATTTGCTGATGATGTTGACACCGTTACGTTATTAGCAGAGTGGTCTGCACTAAAAGACACGCACGATTTCTTCGGTATGTTGAAGCGTCATAAAGTAGATCGTTATGATGCATTGAAAGTTGCTACCGGAAGATTTACACACCATGTAAATGCAAAAACAGCAGCAAAACAAATTCTGGATGAAGCTTCTCTTTTGAAATTACCCATCATGATTTTTGCGGGTAACCGTGGCAATCTTCAAATCCATCAGGATAAAGTAAGAACCATACGCGTACTTGATCATGGTCATACTGGTGCAGAAAGCTGGCTCAACGTTCTTGACCCTGACTTCAACATGCACCTGAAGCAAAATGATATTCACACGGCATGGGTAGTGAAGAAACCAACCAATGACGGTGTTGTAACTTCTGTAGAACTCTTTGATAAGAATAAAAATCTTGTCATTCAGTTTTTTGGTTTACGCAAGCCGGGCATTCAGGAGAATGAAACATGGACACGTCTCGTGGAAAAATTACTGGCCGAATAAAATGAAACGGTTCCTCGTCGTTGTATTTCTTTTTGTAACGGGTTATGTGCAAGCCCAGGATTCATTGAAGTCGCACGCACTGGACGAAGTAATTGTTACTGGTCAATACGAACCACAGTCTGTTACAAAATCTGTTTATCAAGTTCGTACAATATCCGGAGAGCGAATACTTGCCAAAGGTGCAACGAACCTTCAGGATGTATTGAACACCGAATTGAACTTTCGCTTTTCGCAAGACCTGTCTCTCGGCACATCAGCTGTAACGCTCAATGGCTTGTCAGGTCAATATGTAAAAGTGTTGATTGATGGTGTTCCTGTCATTGGTAAACAAGGAACTGAAAACGAGATCAACCTCAACCAGATCAATGTCAATACCATTGAGCGTATTGAAATTGTTGAAGGCCCAATGTCGGTAGCCTATGGCGCTGATGCTATGGCTGGTGTGATTAACATCATCACAAAAAAAGCACATGAACAAAAACTTCTGCTTTCGGCAAAAGTTCAGGAGGAAACTGTAAGCAAAGAGTATGGAACGAAACAAGGTATCCACAATCAAAATATAGCCGCAGGTTATTCATGGAAAAACATCTATACCAATGTTGAAGCAGGACGCAATTACTTTGGTGGCTGGATTGGAAATGCAACTGGTCGCACGAAACAGTGGTATCCGAAAACACAATGGCTAGGCTCCGGAACAATCGGCTTAAAGAAAGAAAATTTCAATCTCTATTACAGATTGGATGCTCTCAATGAGACAATCAGCAATCCCGGTGCATTTCAAGGTGGGCAGGCGCTTGATCAGAAATATATCACGAATCGTTTCATGCACCAGGTTCAAAGCGAATTGAAACTGAGCACCAGGCTCAGTTACAACGGCGCCGTTGCTTTCACTGACTATTCACGCAAAACTCAAAGTGTTAATGTTGATGAAAAGACTGGCAAAGAAACATTGTCACTAGGTGATGGTCAACAAGACGTAACAATTTTTACAGGACTTACGGCTCGCGGAACGTTTCAATACAAAGTATCAGATAAACTTTCCATTCAACCTGGCTACGATATAAATGTAGAAAGTGGAAAAGGTGGAAGACTAAAAGAAGGCAATCATGTTATTCGCGATTATGCCGGATTTGTATCATTGGAGTATCTGCCTGTAAAATTCATCAGCATCAGGCCGGGTGTGCGTGTTGTAAAAAATTCGCAATACAATGCACCTCCGTTTATACCATCGCTGAATACAAAAATCAAAATAACAGAGAAACTTGATCTGCGTGCTTCTTACGGACGTGGCTTCCGGGCGCCTTCATTACGAGAATTGTACTTTAACTTTTTTGATGCCAGTCATTCTATCGAAGGAAATCCAGATCTGAAAGCAGAGCTATCGCACAGTTTCAATACTTCATTAACCTGGCAGATGTTGAAAACTGATAATGTAAATCTTCAACACGCTGTAAGTGGATTTTATAATAGCATTACCAATATGATCAATACAGGTTTTCGTCCAGGAAATACTACAGTAACTACTTACATCAACATAGATCATTTTAAAAGCAAAGGCATAGTACTTAATAGCAAGCTGAAGTATAAGCAACTCAATGCTACAGCAGGTTTTTCGTATACAGGTCGTTATAACGAATTTAATAATGATGACAATTCACTACCTGCATTTGAATGGTCGCCAGAAGTTAATGCCACAACGTCGTACAGTTTTAAGAAAACAGGAATAACCACCAGTCTGTATTTTAAATATACTGGCAAGCTACCTTATTATGAAGTAGCAACAGTGGATCAGAAAGATGTTATCAGGCTTGCACAAATTGGTTCATTTCAATGGATGGATTTCACCGCGCAAAAGAGTCTTCTAAAATATCTCAGCCTGACACTTGGTGTTCACAATTTATTCAATGTAGTGAATGTGTCTAACACTTCTATGAATACCAGCGGAGCACACAGCACCGGTGGCCCTCGCCCGGTTGGCTATGGAAGATCATACTTCTTGGCTCTTAATTTTCAACTCACTAAATAACTAACACAAATTTTTACAAAACTATAATTCAATGAAATCAATAAGCAATAATTTTAAACTGGCATCGCTGATTTTCAGCATTACACTATGGGGCTTTATCAGTTCGTGCAGCGACGACAATCCGCCACTACCTGATAATCTTTCTACGTTTGCTTCAGCACAACTCGGCCTGGCTGATGATGAAACAGAACTTGATGTAAAAATTCAATTAACACGTGCTGCTACAATGGACATACCTTTAACAGTATCTCTGGTCACCAATGGCGTTACGTATGGAACTGAGTTTACAACGGAGCCAGCTGTTACTTCAGGTTCATTATCACTTACACTTACAAAAGGAAGTAGCGAAGTATCTTTCAAAGTAAAGAAAGCTGATGGCATTTTATTAGATGGAGATGAAAACATTACATTCACAATTGCATCTGCAGGCAGTCCGGTACTAGTTGGTGAGCAAAATCAACTTGTGCTTTCATTTGCTGAGATTCTTTCCACTGGTGCTACCATGACTATAGCAGGCGGTGGTGCTACATATCCAAATCAGGTATTTATAGATCTTAGCGCTAACAGACAGGTTAGTGTATTGCGCACTTCGTGGGATCTTGGTTTCTATATGGGCGATGATTTCAAAGTAGTTGTAAATTCAACAACAGCCATGATGGCCCGCGCCATTGACAAGAATGATCTGACAACAGTTACAGCTGACGATACAGTTGGTTTTGCGAAAGAAGAATCCATTTCAGCATTCAATCCAGATGCAATGGCCTGGATAGATGATCCTGCCGGTGATCTTTCAAAAACAGCAATTGCTTCCATCTCTTTAACAGACGCTGAGAACAAAGTTTATATTATTAATCGTGGCAGTGGTATAGGTAATCCGGCACCATCAAGAGGTTGGAAGAAAGTTCGAATCATCAGAAATGGTTCAGGTTATACATTACAACATGCCGACATAGCTTCTACTACATTCTCCGAAATACAAATCACAAAAGATGATACGTATCTATTCAAGCATGTAAGCTTCGAGAATGGTGCTGTTGAAGTAGAACCCGCAAAAGATAAATGGGATATTTCATGGAGCTATTTCACCAACACAACAGTGTCAGGAAGTTCAACAATTCCGTATGCTTTCCAGGATCTGATTTTACAAAACCGTTACGAGATACAAACTGCTAAAGTACTTACCAGCGCTGTTACCTATGCAAACTTTGCAGAAAGTGATCTTGCATCGCTTACATTTTCATCAAGCCAGATTGGTATAGGTGCTGACTGGAGACGTACATCTCCTTCGCCAGCTATTGTATATGACGATCGTTTCTATGTGATTAACGATGCTGATGGAAATTACTTCAAGTTGAAATTCAACTCTATTTTAACAGATGGTGTACGAGGCACGCCGCAGTTTGAATATGCACTTGTAAAGAAAGGAAGCTAACTCTAATCAAAATAAATTACCTGTAACAAATAGTAAGACCCTGCCTGTCAGTTGTGTTTGGCTGATGGCAGGGTTCTTATAAATTATTATTCAAGATTCTTAACTCATCGTATGAATTGCACCGATAACACCTATCATCAAAATAATTTTGGCTTTGCCAGAAAGTGCACATGTCAAAACGCTGTGCACGTAAATTTTGGTAATGTCTCAATCTTGTTAAGCAGAGAACAAATTCATGATTTTTCACAATACGTTACTGATGCAATACTCTCATCGTGCAGCGTGACTAATCATGATGAACGAAGCATTTATTTACCAACACGAGATTACTGCCTCATGTTTGCACTCACATACAATGAGCTTAACGCACTCGCCGAAATTCTCGATCAAACCTTGCTGATGATTGAAGTTGAAGATGTGTTGTTATAGTTTCAAACAGTAGTCCATCTAAAACAGGAATCACATTTTAAAAATCCCGAAAATGACATGATGGTAACCCGGAGTGTTAACTCCGGGCAGATAAGAAAATGATGGCAACGTATCGACTATAAATTATCCATGAAAAAAGAATGTTCGTGACACGGAATTATGTAATCTCCAACAACAAAATAATTTCAATTGCTACCCTTCTGTCCAAGCGAGAACCAGTTTCCTGAATCATCAGCAAACAAAGCTTCATATCCATAAAACTCTTTGGTAGGTGGTTTCTTAAAGACAACTCCCTTCGATTTTAATTCTTCATAAGTAGCCTGCAAATCATTGCACTCAAAAACACCAAAGCCAAACGTTCCTTTGCTTACAAGATCTCTCATTTGTTTTGCAGAGTCTCCTTTAAACATCATACCTTCTTCAATAGGCATCAACACAATTTGAAGATCTGGTTGCTCGGGAGGACATACGGTGAGCCAACGCATACCCGGACCCATAGGAGCATCGGTATGTACTTTAAAGCCGAGCTTGGTAACGTAAAATTCATGCGCGCTTTCTTGATTGAGAACAAACACGCTGACATGGTTCAATTTTGTAATCATAACTTTGGAATTGATTTATAGCAAAGATCTGCCAAAACTAAATCAACTCACTTCTTCAAAATTGCTATTCTTCGTCCAGCCTTTTTGTTCAGCAAAACAATTAGGTATGAATTTTAACGGAGTGTTTTTTATTTGCTCCTGACGAAGCTGATATTCCAACTGATATGTGGAAGGTGTTACTTTAACGTAGCGTTTAAATAAACCTGCAAATGAACTTACACTTTCAAAACCTATATTTG
>Ga0310811_10009743_pt1 | contig 12414 bp, 10 predicted proteins | sample YCmetagenome_FD_207642 | JGI IMG/M metagenome (GOLD analysis project Ga0310811, IMG submission 207642) | Soil microbial communities from experimental microcosm in Duke University, North Carolina, United States - YC | ecosystem: Engineered > Artificial ecosystem > Soil microcosm > Unclassified ... | reverse complement strand
CCGGCCTCGGGGCCAGCATCCAGGACCTCGGGCGCATCGGCTGGAAGCGTTTTGGCGTGCCGCCCAGCGGGGTGATGGATCCGCACGCCGCGGTCTGGGCCAACCGGCTCGTGGGCAACTCCGACGGCCTTCCGGTGTTGGAACTCCTGATGCAGGGAGCAGAGTTGCGGGTTCTCACCGAGCGCCGGTTCGCCGTGACCGGTGCCGAGGCGGGCGCGGCGGTCCCGGCCTGGCGCGCCCGCACCATGGCACCCGGGACCGCGCTGTCCTTTCCCCACGGAGCGCACGGCCTCTGGACCTACGTGGCCGTGCACGGCGGATTCGACGTCGACGAGATCATGGACAGCAGCAGCGCGTACCCGCGCGGGGGGATCGGGCATGCTTTGCGCGCCGGGGACCGGCTCAGTGCCGGGAGCGATACCGAGGCCGCCCATGTCGGCGAGAGCTGGACCTCGTGGAACGAGCAGCGCGACTATGGATCGCCACCCTTGATGAAGGTCTGGCGCGGGCCGCAGTGGACGTGGTTCGACGCGGCGGAGCGCCGCTGCTTCCTCGATGCGGAGTGGGAGGTCTCCTCACGCAGCGATCGCGTCGGCTACCGGCTGGAGGGCGCACGGTTGAATGCGCCGGCGGAGGAGATGCGCAGCGAGCCGGTGCTGGTGGGCTCGATCCAGGTGCCGCCGAACGGCCAGCCCATCGTCACCATGCGCGATGGGCCCACGGTGGGCGGGTATCCGAAGATCGGCATCGTGGATCCGGAGTCTCTTTCCTGGCTGGTGCAATGCCGTCCCGGCGTGCGCTTCCGCTGGGTCCCTGCCGAATGAAACTCAACGCCGATCTCGGAGAACACGAGCCGCCCGAACGGACGGCGGCGCTCATGGCGTTGATCGATCTCGCGAATGTCGCCTGTGGCGGCCATGCGGGCACGCCGGACTCGATGAAGCGAGCGGTGGAACTCTCGCTGCAGCACGGCGTCCGGATCGGAGCGCACCCGGGGCTCGCCACGGACTTCGGGCGGGGGAAAGCCGCGATGACCATGGGTGATCTGCAGACGCTCGTGGCCAGGCAGATCGATACCCTGGCGACGATTGCCGCGGAGCAAAGGGTGGCGTTGCATCACATCAAGCTGCACGGCGCGCTCTATCATGCCGTGGAGAGCTCCGGGGAACTGGCGCGCGGGTTCGTGGGCATTGTCCACATGACTCGTCCCGAATTGAAAATCGTCTCGCTCGCCGGCGGCCGGGTCGCCGATTTCTGCCGCGAGCTGGGCGTCGAGTCCTGGCCGGAGGCCTTTGCGGAGCGGGGCTATCGCGAGGACGGCTCGCTCGTGCCCCGGGGAGAGCCCGGCGACTTGATCGTCGATCCGGGCGAAGTGGCCGGGCGGGTGCGGACTCTGGTGAGGGACGGCGTGATGGCCACCGCTTCCGGCGGCCACATCCGGGTCGAGGCCCGGACGGTGTGCGTGCATTCCGACACGCCGAATGCGGTCGAGATTGCGCGGGCCGTCCGGGAGGTGCTGGGGCCGCGGGACTAGTTGCGGCGTCCCATCAGGAACGACAGCACGTAGAAGAACATCGTCGCGACGGACGCGAAGAGCCCGAGGGATGCGGCGACGTACTGATTGGTCGAGTACTGGTAGAAGATCGCGGAGGTCTGGTAGAGGATCACCGCGCCCACGAAGGCCACCATCACGGCGGCAAACAAGGTGCCGAGCGAGAAGCCGAAGACGATGCTGGCCACGATGAAGCCCAGCGCCACGAAGCCGCCGACCTTCAGGATGCCGCCGAGGAAAGTGAAGTCCTTCTTGGTCGTAACCACGATCGCGGTCAGGCCAAGGAAGAGGCCTGCGGTGATCATGCCGGCCATGGCGATGAGGTTCGGCTCATTGAGCTGATGCATCGCAATGGTGAGGATCGGCAGAAGCACGATCGCTTCAGCGACGACATACAGGCCCAAACCTGCGTACTGAACCGTCATGCTCGTTCCGGACATCGCCCATTTCTGCGCCAGCCAGGAAGCCCCCATAAAAAGAGCGAGGACAGCAAGCCAGGAATATTGGGCACCAAGCATGAGCTGGGTGGCAGGGATCGCGATCGAAGGCGTAAGAAGGATCGCTTCAAGACCGACCAGGGCCACCAAAGCACCTGCGAGGTGCATGTAGGTGCGGCGCAGGAACTGGCTGCGCTCCACGATGCTGGATTCGGCGGCGACGACGTAGGGATTTTGATAAGCGTTGCTCATGGGTGCGAGTTGCCCGCAACTTGCGGCGGGAGGTGGTGCGAGTCAAGCACCGCTTCGGGTGAATAACCTGCCTCCCGGAGCGCCCGGAGGCTCAGCGCCGCGTCGCGCTTGGCCAGCCGCCGGCCGGTCGCGTCTCGAACGAGCGGACCGTGATGGAAGAGCGGAGCCTCGGCTCCCAGCGCGCGGTAGAGGAGCAACTGGCGGGCGGTCGAAACGAGCAGGTCCTCGCCGCGTACGACCTCGGTGATGCCCATCGCGATATCGTCGGCGACCACGGCCAGCTCGTAGGCGGGCACATCGTCCCGGCGCCAGACGACGAAATCCCCGAAATCGCGGCCGGCCACGAACTCCACCGCGCCCAGCCGGCCATCCTGAAAAGCGACCGTTTCCCCATCGGGGACGCGAAAGCGCCAGTTCACCCCGGCCGGCGCGGCCCAATTCAGGCCTTCCGAGGGTAGCTGGCGCCACTCCATCGGGAAGATCGGCTCCTCCTCGTGCGGGGCCTGCGCCGCCAGCTCCACGTCGCGGCGGGAATGGGGCGAGGGGTAGATGAAGCCGCCCTCGCGTAGCCGTTGCCAGACCTCGAGGAAGGCCTCCCGCCGGGTGCTTTGGCGGATCGGGCCCTCGTCCCAGGTAATCCCGATCCAGGCGAGATCTTCCAGGCAGGCGTCGGTGAACTCCGGCTTGCAGCGCTGGGGGTCGATATCCTCGATGCGCAGGATCACTCTGCCTCCCGCCGCCCGGGCACGGTCGTGCGCCAGCCGGAAGGTGGCGGCATGCCCGGCATGCAGGAGGCCGGTCGGGGTCGGGGCGACGCGGCCAATGTACTCTCGGGACGTCATCTCGCCGCATCCTTGCACGACGCAAATATTTGCACAGTGCGTAATGAGGGGGCATCCTCGCGGGTCTCCATGTCGTCGTTCACGTCATCCGTTCGCCGTTTTTTTCTTCGTCACCCTCTTCTGCGTGACGCCATTCTCTGGGCGATCCCGGCGCTGATCGTGGGTGCGATCCTGCGGCTGCTGCTCTTGAGCTACTCGCCCTATGTCTTCTGGGGGAGCGATTCGCGTTCGTACTTCGGCTTCACGAGCGGAGTGCTGAACGACTTTTATTTCAGCCTCAACGAGAAGCGGCGCTATCTCTACCCGATCTTCCTCCTGCCGGTGTCGCTCCTGCCGGGCTCCACGCTGCGTGCGCTGGCGTGGATCCAGCCGATGCTCGGCCTGGCCGCCATCCTTCCCTTCGCGTACCTCATCCGGAAGATCTTCGTCGGCTGGAAGCTGTGGATCCTCCCGCTCACCATTATTTATGCCGGACTGCCGGTCTATATCTGGTTCGAGCACGAGCTCATTGCGGATACGATCCTCTTCAGCGGGATGCCATGGGTCTTCGCCGGCTGGGCCGCCTGGGCCGGCCAGGCCCGGATCGAGCGCGCGCGGGCGCTGTGGTGGTGGTTTTTCGTGCCGCTGGCCATCATCGCGCTCACGAAGCCGTCGGTGAAGTTCTTCTGGCCGGGCATCGTGTTCGCGCTCCTCGTGGTCGGTGCGTGGAAGATCCTGACCTGGAAGCAATGGTCCGCGCTGGCGGCGGTTTTCCTGATCGGGTTCTCGATGGGCGACGACGAGCAGGGCTCCTGGCTCCTTTACAACACGGCCTTCCCCTTCACCCGGCTCGAGACGCCGCTGCATGCGGACTACAAGGCGGAGATCAAGGACTGGGTGCTCGCGAAGCGCGCCCGCATCGATTCTTATGCGGAGGAGGACTACGAGGTGCAGAAATTCCTCCGCGGGCCGGACAGCGACAAGACCCGGCCACTCTGGAAAAAGCTGGGCAAGGACAAGAGCGTGATGGCGAAGGTCTACCGTGAGCTTGCACTCGAGGCGATCAAGGCGCACCCGGACTTGTTCCTGCGCACCGGCCTGCACCGGTTGCTGGGATCGTGCAATCCCGCCGATCTCGCGGACGATCGTTTTGAGGCCGACTACTTCGCACGCCGGCTTCAGGACGATCTCGAGGGTAATCGCTCTCCGGAGAAAATGCTGCGGATCGCCTTTGGCATTCCGAAAAGTGCACCCTTCCCTCCCAAGGAGGAGTTCTGGAAAAGGACCTGCCCTCATCCAGACTCCGCCGCGGCGCGCTGGCTCTTCTCCTACGTGGAGACTTTTCAACGCCTCGGGGCGCTCGTCTCGCGCCCGACGGGCGAGCAGCACACTTTCGACCAATACCATCCCACCTTCCTCGGCTGGTGGCTGCTTCTGGGGATGATCCTGGCCCTCATCCCGCCCTTTCTGCGCACGGTCGGCGTATGGGTGCTCGGCATGACGGCGGCCCTCGGGGCGACCTTCCTCGTGGGCATCGAGCACGTCCGATATTTCGCGCCGATGTGGCCGCTCGTGTTGATCACCATGGCCGTTGCGCTGGACTGGCCGTTGCGCCTGCTGTTGCGTTCGAGGAGGTAGTTTCCCGATGTCCCTCAAAGTCATCTCCCTGTCGCTGCTCGCGGGACTGTTGCTCCCGACCTCCGCGCGCGCGGTCGAGGCGGGGAGTGATATCCTGGGCGGGCCCTACGACACCGAGACCGGCGCCTTCGATACGACCTCGGTCATCAATTTCGTGGTCGGCGCGGATACGTTCTACAACGCCGGTTATTTTGGCCAGCGGACGAATGTCGCGAATGTCGAGGGCGGCTTCATCTGGATGGGGCACGATGTCTTCGATCGCAGCACCGTGACCGGTGCTCCGCCCGCTCCGGCGATTTCCGAGATCTCCGGCGCCGACTCCAGCGGTGAGCTCGATTACCACGCGACCATGGTCGGCAACGTGCTGGCGGGGACGGGCGCCAATGCCGATGGGGACATGACGACGCTCGGCGCGGGCATGGCGCCGCTGGCCACGCTCTGGTCGGGTGCCATCGCGACCAGCTTCTCGACCGACCCGGACCACATCGGATCTTTCGAGACCAGCAAGGCGGCCTTCCTCGTGCCCTACCGCGCCTTCTTCGAGGGGACGACCGTGGTGAAGGACGGCGTGACGCAGGTCGTCCCGCAGGCGGATGTGATCAATAGCAGCTGGGGCTACGACGATCCCGCCGGCACCGAGGAGTTCACGACCATTCTCGACGGCCTGGCGAAGGCCAATCCCACCGTCACGCTCGTGAAGTCCGCCGGCAACAGCGGCCCCACCGCCGCGCCGGGCGGTCCAGGCTCCGGCTACAACGGCATCACGGTCGGAGCGCTGGGTGGGAGCGCGGATGCGGATCCCTACATGACGCCTGCGTCCTACACTTCATCGGCTCCCGGCGATTTCTACAACCCGGTGACCGGGGTGACGGTCACGGGAGTTCGCGCCGCCGTGGACATCGCCGCGCCCGGAGACGACTTCGCGCTCGCCTACTACGGCGGGAAGACCGGCTCCCTGGCGGCGGTCACCGATGAGCCCAATCCGGCAACGGACCTGTTCCTCGTCAACCAGTCCGGCACGAGCTTCGCCTCGCCCGTGGTGGCTGGGGGCGTCGCGCTTCTGAAGGATGTCGCGCACAGCGGACTTTACTTCGACTCCATCACCGAGGTCGCGGCCCGTGACACCCGCGTTATCAAGTCCGTGCTGATGGCCTCCGCCACCCCGACCACGGGCTGGGACAACGGGCAGCATGTCGTCAACGGCGTGGTCACGACCAGTCAGGCGCTCGACTATGCGGTCGGGGCCGGGCGGCTGAATCTCGATCAGGCGGCCCTTGTCTATGTCGGCGGCACCGAGGACGTGCCCGGCACGGGAGGAGGCATCGTGAACTCGGTCGGATGGGACATCGGGACGGTCAATCGCGGCGGGGCGAACGACTACTATTTCAATCTCGCCTTCGACAGCGGCAAGGAACTCGACGTCTCGCTCAACTGGTTCGTGGATACGAATTTCGACGATGCCACGGAGACCGCCGCGTCGATGAGCTTCGCGAATCTCGATCTGCAGATCTGGAGCATCGACAATGGGACCTTCGCCTCGCTCGTGGCCGAGTCCGATACGCTCTACAACAACACGGAGTTCCTGCGCTTCATCCTGCCTCAGTCCGGCAGCTATGGCCTGCGCGTGCTCTTCAACGGCGTCGCCTACGAGCAAACCACGATCACGAGCGAGACCTACGGGCTCGCCTGGAAGCTGGGAGATCCCTTCACCGCAGTGCCGGAGCCGGGGACCTGGAGCGTGATCATTGGCATCGGTCTGGTTGCGATTGTCGTGCGGCGGCGGCGGAATCGGGCCTGCGAAGCTCGCTGATCGGCTGTCCGGCCGGCCGGCATTTCCACGGCGCCGTTCTTCCCACGTTATAGGGATATTTCCGCCGGCGGGGAGCCGGTAGAGACCATCACGTCGATCGGAATTCCGATTCGGCACTTCACCCCCTGACTCCCCAAATTATGAACAACTCCTTCTCATGGAAGGGCCCATGCGGCGCCCTTTTCCTCGCTTTCTGTTTTTTCACCCCGGCCTTCGGAGCCAGTCCCGTTGGCGATGTCGTCGGCAAGGTCGTCGCCGGCTACCAGGGCTGGTTCTACTGCGGCGGTGACGGTGGCCCCCACGGAGCCGATGCGGTCTGGATGCACTGGAGCAGCCCGGATCGATCCATCCCGCCCTCGCTCACGAACTCGCAGGGGATTCATTCCTGGCCGGACGTGCGGGAATACCTGACGACCTACGCGACCAATTACCCGAATCTCGGGAACGGTACGCAGGCGCGGCTGTTCTCCTCCAATAACCAGCAAACGGTCGACACCCAGTGCCGCTGGATGCAGGAGAACGGCATCACCACCGTCGCGCTCGGCCGCTTCAATCCCAACGCGGACGGCGGGCCGAATGCCTCGCTAGCGCTCCTCCAGCCGTCGGCCGAGAAATACGGGCGGAAGTTCTACGTCGCCTACGACCTCTCCGGGTGGACCAACATGCAGACGGAGATCAAGGCGGACTGGACGAACCGGATCGCCGCGATCGCAGCCTCGTCGCCGGCCTATGCGAAGCAGAACGGAAAGCCGGTCATCCAGATGTGGGGCCTGGGGATGAACGACTCCGACCGCCCGTGGTCACCGGCCGTCTGCCTCGACGTCATCAACTGGTTCAAGAGCCAGGGCTGCTACGTGATCGGCGGCGTGACCCGCGACTGGCGGACGAAGGACCCCAACTACCTGCCGGTATACAATGCGATGAACATGATCGAGCCCTGGATGATCGGCGTGATCGGGAACGATGCCGACTCGGATGCCTTCTACACCTCGACGAATGTCCCCGATCAGGCGTACTGCAACTCCCACGGGATCGACTACCAGCCCTGCATCCTCACCGGAGACCTGCAGGCCGGGCAGCGCCACCATGGCGATTTCATGTGGCATCAGTTCTACAACATGGTCCGCCTCGGGGCGCAGAGCATCTTCCTCTCGATGTTCGACGAGTACAACGAGGGTAACCAGATCGCCAAGACGGCGGAGAGCTCGGCCTGGGTGCCCGCCGGGTCCGGAATCAAGGGCCTCGACGAGGACGGCACCGCCTGCTCGTCGGACTACTATCTCCGCCTGACCAACGACGGTGGCAAAATGCTCGCGGGGCAGATCGCGCTGACCGCCACCCGGCCGACTCCACCCATGGGAGCGGCGAAAAAGCTCGTCCCGGGCACGACGGTCTCCCTCCTGTCCTACGCGAACAGCCAATACGTTTGCGCGGACAATGCCGGGGCATCCGCGCTGATCGCGAACCGCGCCACGGCCGGCGTGTGGGAGCGTTATCTGGTCGTCGATGCTGGAGGAGGTCGGATCGCCCTGCGGGCCACGGCAAACAACCAGTATGTCTGTGCGGACAACACCGGGGCCTCTCCCTTGATCGCCAATCGCACGACCTACGGTTTCTGGGAGACCTTCACCGAGACCGACGCCGGCAACGGACGGTCCGCCCTCCGGGCCCTGGTGAATGACAAATATGTGTGCGCCGACAACGGCGGCACCTCGCCGCTGATCGCGAATCGGACCACCTTCGGGGCGTGGGAGTCGTTCACGGCGGCTCCCTGAGCATCACTCGCGGGAGGGAAAACTCCGTCGATGCCTCAACCGCATCGGCGGAGTCTCCGCGCACGGGGCGCGCCCTGGTTCAGGAACTCTCTCGCAAAATGAATCGTCGGGACGGCCTCGTTGGGATAGAAGCGCGGCATGTGGTTCGTCTATGCGCTGTCCGCCGCGATCATCTGGGGCATCAGTTACGCGGCCAGTGGCCGGGCGATCGAGCGGGGCGTTTCGCCGCTCGTTTTTTTCACGCTCTACGCCTCCGTTGGAGCGGTCATGGGACTTTGTGCCCTCGCCGCCACCGGGAAGCTGGAAACGTTTCCGAATGAGATCCGTGCCGTCGGCAAGGACTGGACGTGGCTCGCGGTCGCGGTCGTCACCTCTGGAGTCGGGGCGCTCCTCATCTACATGGCGATCGGCGAGAAGAACGCGACCCTCGCCTCGCTGATCGAGATTTCCTACCCGCTGTTTGTGGCGTTCTTCGCGTGGCTGTTCTTTCGCGAGACGCAGTTCAATGGCGCGACCATCGTGGGTGCCGCCCTGATCATGTCCGGTGTTGGCGTCGTCTTCCTGGGAAACCGCCACTGATGCGCGCGCTCGGCTTTTTCTTCTGCTGGTTGGTCGCGACCGGGGGAGCGTTCGCCGCCTTCGTGCCGGACCCCGCGCGCCGCAATGTCGATCTCCCGCCGGATCGTCAGGGGCCCGTGCCCGTGAAGGTGGATTTCTTCCTGCTCGATATCGCCTCGGTCAATGGCGCCTCGGAGAGCTTCCGCGCGTCGCTGTATTTCGATCTGAAATGGAAGGACTCGCGGATGGCGTTCGACGCCGCGGCCTTCGGTGGCGACCGGGTTCTCTATACCGGGGCCACGGTGGACGAGCAGATCGCGCAGATGTGGTTCCCCGGCATCGACGTGGCGAATCTCACCGGAGACCCCGAGGTGATCGACAAGACCCTCACGATCAAGTCCGACGGCTCGCTGGAATACGAGGTGCGTCTGTCGGGAGAATTCACCTCTCCGATGGAATTGAGCCGGTTTCCCTTTGATCAGCAGCGACTCAGTGTGCAACTGGAGAGCTTCGTCTGGACGTCGAAGGAAATGCAGATGCAGATCGAGGCCGTTCGAAATCCCAAGCATGTGAACGAGAATCTGCTCATTCATGATTGGAGCCTTCTTTCCGTTGGCACGAGCGTGGACGAACACGAGTATGTCACCGGCGACAAGTATTCGCGCTTCACTTCCACCATCGAGGTGCAGCGGAATCCCTGGTTCTACGTCTGGAGCGTTCTCTTTCCGCTCGTCCTGGTGACGTTCTTCGCCTTTCTGTGCTTCTTCTGGGATCAGGAGACGCTCACCGAGCGCGTGGCCCAGGTGCTCACCTGCCTGCTCACCGTGACCGCGCAGAGTCTCGCGGTGAACGACGACCTGCCGAAGATCTCGTACTTCACGCGCATCGACTACGCGTTCCTTCTCACTTACATCGTGCTGCTCGTCGTGGCCATGGAGAGCATTTACGCCAAGTTCCTCAACGAGCGAAACCACGCCCTGGCCGACCAGATCGACTATCGCGCGGCGTGGGTCGTGAGCCTCTCGTACATGGCAGGCATGGCGGCAATTTTCTTCATCCCGTAGGGCATTTTTAGGTTCGCCAAGGCACATGGAAAACGGGCGCCAGTCCGCCGAGGAGTGCCGACCCTGCCAGTTTTAGGGGAACGCTTTGCGGCGGACGGAGTCTTACGCGTCCTGCACGGCCGGATGGCTGGCGAGCAGCCTCAACGCCTCCCCGAGCAAGCCCTTGCCCGGCTCCATGCGGTGCCAGGTCGAGGCGCCCGACGGGTGGGGGAGCGGCAGGAGGTCGCACTTGTGACCGGCATATTCGATCTCGTGCATATGGCCGACCACTTCGGACAGGAGTGCGAAGGGATGGAACTGCGAGATGGCGAGCTTGCCGACCGCAAGGACGAGCGAAGGCCGAAGAATGTCGAATTCCCTTCGCATCCACCGCGAGCAGTTCGCGATTTCATCCGGGGCCGGCACGCGATCGCCGCCCTTGGGATTCTTGCCGGGGAAGCAGCGGCAGACGGCGGCGAAGTACATGCGATCGCGGGCTTGCTCCTCGGGCCAGCCGGTCGCGGACTCGATCCATTTGAAGAGCGTCTTCCCCGCCGTCCAGGCAAAGGGGCGGCCCAGGACCGGCTCCTTCACCCCGGGAGCCTGGCCCACAAGTAGGATCCGGCTCGTCACCGGCCGTCCCACGACCGCGGGACGGTGCATGGCCGGGCAGGTCGTGCAGGCGCGCACCACGGCGAGGTGGGCGTCGATGGCCGATCGGCTCGGCGAGACAGAGATGCTGGCGGTGGACATGGGAGCGGACTTTCGCCGCTTCCGCGATGCCGCTCCAGCATTTTGCATCCTGCGGGTACTGCGTCCCAAATGTGACCGTGATGATTGGGGTCACCTCTACTCGTGTTTTTCGGAATGTGCAATTGGGTGGCGAGATAGATAGGATGGATTCTGCTTCGAACTACACCGAAAAACTTGAAAGATAGCGTTGTATGAAGAAATGGATCGGCCTTCTCGCATGCTTCGTACTGTTCCATGTGTGTGCGGCTGATCCTCCCGGCAAAGACTCGTCGTCCCAAGCTGACCAGAAGTCGAAGATACTTGCTTTGCTGAAGCAGTCGCCGTTCTTTGCAAATTCAGCCTTGGAGTCTCATTATACGGCCGCCTTTTCGGAGGGATCCGGGCCGGTATCGTACGATTCGGTAGAGTACTTCGCCGATTACTTGCACGGTCGGGAGTTGAAGACTTCCAATGTGCTGGCCTCCAAAGGAAGTAAGGAGGTCACGACGGTAAATAGGCAGTTTTTAGAAGATGGCATCATGCAATCGCTTGCACTCTCGCCTTGGGAAAAGGGGCGGATCACGGTGGACTCCATGGGCAAGCCGACGCTCCAAGGCGACGTTTTCAAAAGTGGCATGAGAAGGAGTTTTCCGGGGAACTTGCTGGATCCTCTCTGGTACCTTCGGTTCGATCCAACTGGACACTTGTTGACGGACTCATTGAAAGCCTCGGTCAACGATTGGAAGGTCATGAAGATGCTCGACCACGACGGAAGACCGGAATGCAAAATCTCCAGTCCGACGTTTAAGTATAGAATAGATCTGCTCTCTGGGTTGTTGCTGTCAGCGGAGCGGTTTCCGCGAGACGATCCAGATGCGGTCTATCAAAAAATCACCGTCTCGGGAAATATCGTCAACGGGACGTGGAAACTGAACCACATGCTAATGCTAAGTCGGCCAAGTGCCCAATCTGTGTGGAATACATGGGACATTGAGTTTTCGAGCGTGAAGTTCGTGGCCCCGGAACAGGTGAGCGCGTCCTTTTCCTTCGACTTCCCAGTCGGCACCCAGGTCCAGGACATGGTGGTTGGAAGAAATTATACCGTAACTGGATTCTAGAAATTTGGGAATCCGGGCCTCCAAACGGATGTGGTGGCTGAACTAAAAATGCACCGCAGTTTGCTGGTGCCGCGATGGCGATCTCAGTCGCCGAAAAAAGAAGGTGTGCGGGGTCAAATTCATTGATCGGGTTAACGATAGATTCTACTCTTCGGCGTCGCTTGGTGCGGTCGCCGGGCGGTCACTCAGTCCTCCCTTCCATCAATGACGACGCGCCTTTTGTTTCTTCTGTCCGCTCTTATGGCGGGGGCGTGTGGCTTTGGGCTTGGGCGTTTTCACTCCAGCGCGCCACGAACCGATTCCACGTCGCCGGCCTCGGGCTCGACTATGTCCGTTTCCGCTTCCTCTACGGCACCCGAGTCGCATGCGTCATCTGCGGACTGGCGCGATACCGAGGGAAGGCTGCTCACGGCGGTGCGAATGGGTACGAAGGACGAGCTCATGCTCGTGCTGAGGGAAATCACGACCTGATCGCGGCCGGCGCGATTCGCGCGGTTGCGGAAAAGGACGCCGCCAAGGCGGAGCGATTGCTGGCTGCGATGCCTGCGGGTGCGAGTCGGCAGAGCGCAATCCTGGCACTCATGGAAACTCTGGCCACGCGCTCTCCCAAGCAGGGGGTGGCGTTACTGATCGCAGACAAATCCATGCGAAAAGTGGATCAACAGTTTTTCGCAGAAT
>Ga0310811_10009742_pt1 | contig 12415 bp, 9 predicted proteins | sample YCmetagenome_FD_207642 | JGI IMG/M metagenome (GOLD analysis project Ga0310811, IMG submission 207642) | Soil microbial communities from experimental microcosm in Duke University, North Carolina, United States - YC | ecosystem: Engineered > Artificial ecosystem > Soil microcosm > Unclassified ... | reverse complement strand
ATAGGCGTGTGCGGGTCTGGAATATTGTTCCAGATCACGTCAATATCGGGAACGTCCATATGCGAGGGTATGTGGTACTCGGACAAGCTTGGGTTCATAATACGCCCGTTCCGCCCGTCAAACTGCGTCTCCTCCATCAGAGCAAGTCCGAGACCCATGATGATGCCACCACGGAACTGGCTCGCCGCTGTTTTGGCATTCAGGATGTATCCACAATCAAAGGATCCGAGGAAACGGTTGACCCGCGTTTCGCCCGTGATGGGATTGACGCGAACCTCGCAGAACATCGCGCCATAGGAGTGCATAGACCAATTCTGCAATTCGGTCGGCGGCGGTGCATTCGCCTCCACGATCACCTGCTCGCGTCCGGCGCGAGATAGTATGGAAGCGTAACTTTCGTAACGTGTCGGGTTGGCAAGCTCGGCGAGGCCGCCATTAAGACCGCCGACTTCGTTCGGTTTGAGCCCGGCGAGCGGAGATGAATTGCCGGCGAGGACGAGAAGCTCAGTCACCAGCGCGTGCTGGGCCGCAACGATGGCCGCGCCGATGGAGGCCGTCTGCTGCGACCCGCCAGCCAGCACCGCGCCGGGCATTTTCGAATCCCCGTAGCCGAAACTCACCTGGTCCAAAGTGAGGCCCAGCCGGTCGGCTGTGACCTGTACATGGGCCGTGGCGGTACCCATGCCCATCTCATGCGCTGCGATCTCCACCCGAACGTGGCCATCTTTCGTCAGCGTCATCCGAGCCGCGCCGCCGGGCATCCGATAGTAGGGGTAGGTCGCCGTGGCACAGCCCATGCCGACAAGCCATTCGCCGTCCCGGACGGCCCCGGGCTTGGGGCTGCGTTTCGCCCAACCAAACCGCCCGGCGCCAGTCCTCCACGCCTCGACGATATGTCGAGAGGAGAAGGGCTTGCCCTCAGTCGGATGCTTGGCCGGCTCGTTCAGGATTCGAAGTTCAACCGGGTCGATGCCAAGCTTGTCGGCAAGTTCATCTACCGCACATTCCAGCCCGAAAGTGCCGACGGCCTCGCCCGGGGCGCGCATGAAGGTATTGGCGAGCATATCGAGATAAGCCACTTCAACATCCAGCTTGAACGCATCGGCTTGATACGCTCCCCGTGTCGCGAGGATGAATGGTTCGGGCAGCGCGTTTTGCCGGGACATGGCCACAACCCCGGTATGGATGATCGCATTGAATCGCCCATCCCTATCCGCACCGATGGCCACGCGCTGTTCGGTAGGCGCCCGGCCGCCGATCATCCGATAGACGCCTTCCCGCGACAAAGTGATACGAACAGGTCGGCCTGCGAGCTTCGATGCGGCGGCGCCAAGTACCTGGTGCTGCCAAAGAGTTTTTGAGCCAAAGCCACCGCCGACATAAGGAGAGGTGACATGGACCTTGCTTTCGTCGATGCCGAAGACCGAGCCGATGGACCAGGCAGTATGCACGACGGCCTGGGATGCGTCGTGGACGACGAGAGTGTCCCCTTCCCACGCAACCGTGGCAGCATGCGGCTCGATGGCATTATGGTTGTGACGCGGCGTACTGTACCGGGCGTCAATCCAGACCGCAGCCTGTTTTAGCGCGGTTTCTGCATCACCAATTTCAAGCTTGAGCGGTTCGCCCATGAACTCGCCGGGCTTGGTTCCTTTTCGCTTCGCCTCTTCGAAATCAGTGTCTGAGGGTTCAGTCTGATAGGTTACGTCAAGGAGTGTCGCGGCGAAGTCTGCCTGTTCCTGGGTCTCGGCCAAGACAAGAGCGATCGGTTGACCATTCCAATGGATTTTGTCGTCCTGCATGATCGGCAAATTATCGCCACCTGCAGCCTTTTCCGCCGTCATGAACAGAGGCATAGGCTTCATGCGAGGAGCGTTTTTATAGGTCATGACCAGCACGACGCCGGGCGCGGCCTCCGCTGCAGCGGTATCCAGGGTCGCCATACGTCCCTTCGCGACAGCGCTGAAGGCAAGGGCCGCATAGGTCAGGTGCTCCATCACGAATTCGGCGGCGAAGGTGGCCCTCCCCTGCACCTTGAGCGGCCCGTCGATGCGCGACACTGGCGCCCCGACCGAACCATGCTGGTGGCGGATCAGGGGGTCAGGGCCATCACCCTGCCCCCAGCTATTGGCGGCTAGGCCAACCGCTGGTCCACCGCCGCCGGCATTGTTGATCGCGCTCATGACGCCTCTCCCGCCAAGCTTGTGAGAACCGCAGTCATCGTGCGGATGGCAAGTTCCACCTTAAATCCGTTGTCACGAAGGGGAGCGGCGTCCGAGAGTTCCGCTTCGGCCGCCTTACGGAACGCAGCCTCGGCAGCTGGCGCTCCAAGCAAGCTGTTTTCTGCCTTGCGAGCCCGCCATGGCTTCGGGGCAACTCCTCCCAACGCCAACCGAACGTCCGTGACTATTCCGTCCTCAAGTGCCAGGACCGCTGCCACTGACACGAGAGCAAAGGCATAGCTCGCCCGGTCCCTTACTTTTCTATAGGTTGATCGCGTTCCCAGAAGAGGAGCAGGCAACTCTATGGCGGTGACCAACTCGCCCATGTGAAGCACGGTCTCGGTCTGCGGGTCTTCTCCTGGCAAACGGTGAAGATCGGTCAGCGGTATCACTCGTGCACCTGCTGGCCCCTGCAGGTGCACCATCGCGTCGAGGGCGGCGAGTGCCACGCACATGTCTGAAGGGTGAGTCGCGACACAGGACGATGACGCACCAAGAATGGCATGATTGCGATTGAAGCCATCGATGGCGTCGCAGCCCTGACCCTGAACCCGCTTGTTGCAGCGTGATCCGTCGACGTCATAAAAATACGAACAGCGCGTACGCTGCAGAACATTCCCGCCGACAGTCGCCATATTCCGAATTTGCGCAGACGCACCCGCAAGGATTGATCGCGATATCAGCGGGTATTGCGTGCGGACCGCACGGTGTTCAGCGACGGCTGTGTTCTTTGCTGCAGCACCAATCAATAACCCACCGGCATCCGTCTGCGTAATGGCGGCAGAGAGGCCGGTAACGTCTATCACAGCAGAGGGTTGTTCGATCGTTTCCCGCAGAAGATCAACGAGGTTTGTACCACCGCCGAGATACTTAGCTTGCGCCACAGCGCCGAGTTGGATCGCCCCAGCAGCATCGCTGGCACGGGAATAGCTGAAGGGAGTCATGCCATAGCCTCCTTGTCGTCTGTCTGACCTTGGCGTCGTGCCTGCACCTCGGCAATAGCGGCAATGATGCCGTTATGCGCACCACAGCGGCATAGATTTCCGCTCATACGCTCGCGGATTTCCTCAAGGCTCAGGGTAGCGCCCTCATCAGAGAAATCGGCGGTGACGACACTCGGGACGCCCCGCTCCAGCTCGGCGGCCATGCCTAGTGCCGAGCAGATATGCCCGGGCGTACAAAAGCCGCATTGGAAACCATCGTGTTCAATGAAGGCTTTTTGTAATTCGTGCAGACCGTGTTCTCCAGCCAAGCCCTCAATAGTCGTGACATCCCGGCCTTCGCATTGGACGGCGAGCGTGAGGCAGGAGAGAACGCGTTGCCCGTCAACAAGCACGGTGCAAGCACCGCACGCGCCCTGGTTACATCCCTTTTTTGCGCCAAAGAGGTGGAGCCCTTCGCGCAGCAAATCCAGGAGTGACACGCGTGGATCAAGCGGCGCGTCGGCTTCGGTTCCATTGATCCTGATCGGCATTTCCTCACCTTTCAGACTGTTCGAATATGGTATTGCTGCTCTAGATGAGCCGCCGCGCCCTGACGCCGGAGAGGCTAACCTGCCCTCGCAAATGAACCCCTGGAGACCGTTTCATCAGGGCAGGTAAGGAGGCGGGCGGTGTCTTTTTGGCATCATTACCCGGTATGCAGATGACCGCCTAGCCGTCCACCCCAATTCGGCATGCTCACTACGTTCTGATCTATTGATCGTCAAAGAACAAGGGAGGTCACGCGGTATCGTCTTCGGAGAAGGCTGGGAAACCTGAACGCCGTGTTATCAAAGACTTCCTGGTCGACAGTCCGAGGAAATGCTGCGGCAAAGCGGCCGCAATATCCTGGTTTCATGATGCCAGATCCAGCAGATCGACCCGTTCAGGGGGAGCGGTCATGGAGTAGACGATCGAGGTAGGGAAGCACGCCGACTGACGCCGAAGGCGAATGGGCCTCTTGCCTGGACGGTTTTGGTGCGCACGAAAACGTCGGTTGCGCGAGCGCGAGGGGACCCGCACCCTCTTCTGCCTATGCCAACTCTGCGCCGCCTTTGGCGTACGCAGCCATCGGGAGCTCTGAGCCATGAGCGGACCTTCCCCTTCCGGCCAGCCGGACCACGCGCCGGTACGGAAGCCCGAACTCGATCAGCCCTATGCAGACACCGTCGCCTACGGCAATGGCCCGCAGGACAACGTGACGGACAGCAGCGAGATGGCGGCCGTCACGCAGCACCAGATTGTTCTTGGGGGCAAGACGGTCGATTACACGGCCCGTGCCGGGCATCTTGTGACAGTCGATGCCAGCAGTTCGCAGCCTGCCGCCAAGATGTTCTATGTCGCCTTCTCAGCCGATGAAGCGAAGCCGGATGCCAGGCCCGTCACCTTCTTCTACAACGGCGGCCCGGGATCATCCTCCGTCTACGTGCTGCTGGGGTCTTTCGCGCCCATGCGGCTGCGCACGTCGCTCCCGGATTTTACCCCGCCCGCCCCTTACACGATCGAGGCGAATCCCGACAGTCTGCTTGATGTGAGCGATCTCGTCTTCATCAATCCGGTCGGCACGGGCTACTCGGCAGCCATCGCGCCGAAGGTGAACAAGGATTTCTGGGGCACTGACCAGGATGCGCGGTCGCTCGCGCAATTCATCAAGCGGTACCTCACGGTTTATGACCGCTGGAACGCCCCCAAATTCCTCTACGGCGAATCGTACGGCACCGCGCGGACCGCCGTGCTCAGCTACATGCTCCATGAGGACGGGGTCGATCTCAACGGCCTGACTATCCAGTCCTCGATCCTTGATTATGCAAAAGCGGGCGACCCTATCGGACTCCTGCCCACCTGCGCCGCCAACGCCTGGTACCACAAGCGCCTGGGCGTCACGCCCCCGCCCCCCGAACTTCCGCCTTTCGCCGACCAGGCCATGCGGTTCTCCGGCTCGGACTATGCGAAGGCGCTCCAGGCCATGCCGCATCCGGATGATTCAACTGTCCGCCAGTTGAGCGCTCTTGTCGGCATCGATACCGCGACCTTACGAAGCTGGAACCTGAACGTCGCTGCCACCAACGATCTCGGAACCCTGCTTTTTCTCGTTACGCTTCTGAAAGACAAGGGGCTCGCCCTGGGGTCCTATGACGGACGCGCGACCGGCATCGACACAGGCATCGCTGGACAGGTCGATCCGATGTCCGGCGGGAACGACCCGACGATGACCGCCGTCAACGGCGCCTATACGGCCATGTGGAACAGCTATCTGAACGACCAGCTGCGCTACACTTCTACTTCCTCCTTCACCGATCTCAACGACCAAGCCTTTGCCAACTGGGATTTCCACCATACCGACCCGACGGGCGCTGAAAAGGGCATCGACAGCAAGGGCAATATTGTTCTGTACACGGCAGGCGATCTGGCCGCGACGATGAGCCTGAACGTCGATCTCAAAGTTCTATCGGCCAATGGATATTATGATTCTGTAACGCCCTATTATCAGACCACGCTCGACCTCGCGCATATGCCGATTGAAAACGGAGCTGTGCGCCGCAACCTCACCGTTCGCTATTATCCATCCGGGCATATGATCTATCTCGACGGCGGATCACGGACCGCGCTGAAAGCAGATCTTCTCACGCTGTATCACGATGCGACCAGCGATCCCCATGCGCTGGCGCGCATCCGTAGCTTGCAGCAGCGCACACTGAAAAGCCATTCGAAACATTCAGGCAATTCCGCATGATCCGACATCACCTGCAGACCCTGCCCAGTAGTTTTCTTATGGAGCCCACGCTATCGCCGATCGGCGATGCGATGGGTAGTGAACCCATCCGCCTGACCATCATCCTCAAGCCGCGGCACGCCATGAACCCCGCCGCCCCGCGCCTGTCCCGGGCGGACTTTGCCCACAATCACGCGACGGATCAGGTCGTGATCGATCGGCTCGTCGCCTACGCCCAGTCCCACGGCCTGACGGTCCGGCTTGCGCGCGCGGCGGAACACCGCGTCTGCCTTAGCGGCACCTACGCCCAGGCGCGCAGCGCCTTCGAGCCTGACAAGCTCGGCCGCTATCGCTCCGCTGCCGGCGAGCATATCTGCCGTTCCGGGCACCTTCATGTGCCGCCGGACTTGGCCGAGCATGTCGTTGCCATCATGGGCTTCGATGAACGGCCGGTCGCGCGCCCGCATTTTCGTCTGCGGCCGCTGCGCGCCGCCGCTGAGACGAGCTACGACCCGCCTGCGATTGCCGCACGCTATGACTTCCCGACCGGGACCAATGGCGCCAAACAGACCATCGCCCTTATCGAACTCGGCGGTGGCTATGATGCGGCTCAGATGTCGCAGTATTTCGCAGGGCTCCAGATCCATCGCACCGGCACACTGGAAGCCGTGCCGGTCGATGACGTCTCCGTCGCTCCCTCCGGCGCGACGGACGGCCCGGATGGCGAGGTGCAGCTCGATATCGAAGTGGCCGGGTCCGTAGCGCCGGCCGCCAATCTAGCCGTTTATTTTGGCGGCAATTCCAGCCGCGCCTTTCTCGATACCATTGCCGCCGCCGTGCATGACAGCCGGCGGAACCCCAGCGTCATCGCCATCAGCTGGGGAGGACCGGAGACCAATTGGTCGGCCCAGGACCTGGACGCCATGGACCAGCTTTTCCAGACGGCAGGCAGCCTTGGCATTACCGTCTGCGCGGCATCGGGTGATAGCGGAGCGAGCGACGGCAGCGCGGACGGCACACTGACGGTTGATTTTCCCGCATCAAGTCCGCATGTCCTGGGCTGCGGTGGCACCCGCCTGCCCAGCAATGGCGCCGAGAGCGCGTGGAACGACGGGCCGGAGGGCGGCGCCAGTGGCGGTGGCTACAGCAGCCACTTCGCCCGCCCCCCCTGGCAGAGCGACACCGGGCCGAGCGGACGCGGCGTGCCGGACGTCGCTGGCGATGCCGATCCCGCGACCGGCTACCGGGTGACGCTCGATGGGCAAGCGAGGGTGGTGGGCGGTACCAGCGCGGTCGCCCCGCTGTGGGCCGCGCTTATCGCACGCATCAATCAGGGACTGGGCAGCAGCGTGGGTTTCATCAACCCCGCGCTGTATGCCGCGCCCGCGGCTTTCACTGACATAACCTCCGGCAACAACAACGGCTACACCTGCGGCCCCGGCTGGGATCCGGTGACGGGCCTGGGAACGCCTATCGGCTCAGCGATCTACAGCGCCCTCAAGCGGCACTGAAGCCGGAACACTAAGGGCTACTGCCGTTTGGCATATTCACCGAGCGCCCATGCGGAGCCGCGCAATCGCCCTCGGCAGCGACACACGCCGTTGTTCGCTTGGCCAATCCGGGTTCAGGTTTCTGCCCGTGAGCGACGGAGCCATTCGTCTAAGCCGATGCGGCCGAGGCGCGCCTCGGCCAATGGTACGAGCGAGTATTGTTCAAGCCGGCCTCCCCAGTATCGGGCCTCGGGATCACCCACCACCTCACGCGGGTCGCCGACAGCCTTCAGATAGCGGGCGACGATTTGATTAAGCGGCGCTCGCTCCGGGCCGGCGATCTCGACGATGCCGTTTCGGGGCGCCGCGAGCGCCAGTTCAGCGACAATGGCAGCAACGTCGTCCGCCGCGATGGGCTGAAACAGGCAGGGTGGAAGCCTGACGACAGTTCCATCTGTACTTGAATCGGCGATTCCGCCGAGGAATTCCAGGAATTGGGTTGCGCGGATGATGGTGTACGGATTGCCGGAGGCTACGATCAGTCTCTCTTGGGCAAGCTTGGCGCGGAAATAGCCATTGTCCGTCCGTTCTGTTGCAACGATGGAAAGCGCGACGTGATGCCGGACACCCGCTGCGGCCTCCGCCGCGAGAAGGTTGCGACCGGAGGTCTCGAAGAATTCCAGCACGGCCTTGTCTTCAAATGAAGGCGAGTTCCCGAGATCGATCACCACCTCCGCGCCGGTCATGACCTCTTTGAGCCCCTCGCCGGAGATGGTGTTCACACCGCTTTTGGGCGAGGCGGGGACGACCTCGTGGCCTCCCTGGCGCAGAATGGCGACGCTCTTCGAGCCGATCAGGCCGGTGCCGCCGATGACGACGATTTTCATGATTCGACCTCCCCTGTCGATGACCGGAGGCTCCAAATTGGTTCGATAGGCCTCCTCGGACGTGCGGAGCGGGGCACAACCCGCTCGGCTGCCCTATTGATAGCTGGCCCCGGGCGGTAGTGCGGTAAATTCTCCATGGGCGGCGCTCGTGCGCCACGGCCAAGCGGCGCAACAACGCTATCGATATCGGTTACAGCGGCTTTCGCGCGGAAAAGAAGCGGAACAGGTCTAGCTCGCTGGCACATCGCGCCGATTCGAAGCCGCAATGCTGCATCATGTGAAGGACGGCCTCGACCGGCGCAAAGGCGGCGATCGTCTGCCAATGGTAGGACATCAGACTGCGTGCCTGCCGGTCCCGCGCGAGCACGAGAGAAACGACGGGCAAAATCCCGCCGACGAAGATGGCGGCAGAGACCTTGGCCAGCTGATTGGCTGGCGGACTGATCTCGAGCAGCACGAGCCGCCCACCCGGACGCAAGACACGCCATGCCTCCTGCAAGGTCTGCTCGATGTTGGAGACATGACGCAGCGCATAGCCGATCGTCACGAAATCCGCCGTACCCCCGGCAAAAGGCAAGGCTTCGGCTGTGCCCTGCACGAGGGGAATGCCCAGGTTCTTCTGCGCCACCGCTAGCATCGATTCACTGAGGTCGACGCCGATCAGCGTGCCGCGCCCCTGCATTAGACGACGCGCCTCGCGAGCCAGCAGGCCGGTGCCGACAGCAACGTCCACGACCGTCATTCCTGGCGCGATCCCCGCCTTGCGCAGGCAGCTGCGCCGATACCAGGCGCCGGAGCCGAGCGAAAAGATCTGGTTTATCAGATTGTAATGGCGCGCCGTCCGATTGAAGAGGACGCGAACCGGGCCGGGCTGGCGAGCCGGGTTGGCGTAATAAGCGTCGATGGCCTTAGCTGACGCCTCTGGCCGATCTTGCGTGTTGGACAAACGGCACACCTATGGCCTAACTCAATACAGGCAAGTGTCGACGGGTATGGTGGCAGGGTCAACACCCCGCGGCGCTACCCGCCATGGGGAAGACGGGCGTGACTGAGCTTCAGCAGACTGCGATGCCGGTGTCCACGGCGGATTGCGACGTATTCGTCGTAGGCGGCGGCCCTGCGGGCTCAACCATCGCGGCCCTTCTCGCGGAACGCGGTCACCATGTCATCCTGGCCGAGAAGGATCGGCATCCACGCTTCCATATCGGCGAATCGCTCCTGCCCCATAACCTGCCCCTGTTCGACCGGCTGGGGGTGCGGGACAAGATCGAAGCCAGCGCCATGCATAAATATGGCATCGAATTCGTCTCGCCCTATCACGGCAAGAGCGTGAAATACGATTTCGGCCGCGCCTACGACAAGCGCTTCCCCTACTCGTTTCAGGTCCGCCGTTCGAGCTTCGACCATATGCTGCTGCAGAACGCGGCCGCCAAGGGTGCGACGGTCATCGAGGAATGTCGTGTGTCTGCCGTCGTCTTTCCCGAAGGCGAGCCGGCGCTCGTCACCGCGCGCGGCCCAAATGGCGAGGACAGGAAATGGCGCACCCGCTTCGTGGTCGATGCGTCAGGCCGGGATACGCTGCTGGCCGGCCAAATGGGCTTGAAGGAGCGCAATCCGCGCAATAACAGCGCTGCGATCTTCGGTCATTTCACGGGCGCACGGCGGCTGCCCGGCAAGGACGAGGGAAATATCACCATCGTCTGGTTCGACAACGGATGGTTCTGGTTCATTCCGCTCTCAGACGGCACGACAAGTGTCGGCGCCGTTTGCCCGGCGGACTTCTTCAAGACCCGTGGCACGGATCTGCAGAGCTTCTTCCGACAGGCCATCGCCTCCAGCCCCGAGATCGCCGACCGGCTGCGCGATGCTGAACTCGTCGGCGATGTCACGGCCACCGGCAACTATTCCTACCTGTCCAAGCGGACCAGCGGTGACCGCTTCCTCATGGTGGGCGACGCCTGCGCCTTCATCGACCCGGTTTTCTCCACTGGCGTCTATCTCGCGATGGTCAGCGCGTTTTCGGCAGCCGACGCGGTGGACGGCGCCCTGCGCAGCCCACGCAAGGCCGCCCGCCTGCTACGCCGCTATGATGCGCAGACGCAACGCGCGCTCGGCTCCTTCACTTGGTTCATCTACCGAATTCGCGAACCCGCGATGCGCAACCTCTTCATGTCACCGCGCAACATGTTCCGCGTGGAGGAGGCTGTCCTCTCCATTCTGGCCGGCGCGATCTTCGACGGTTGGCCGGTGCGAGTACGGCTTTATCTGTTTCGCATGATCTACTACGTCACCAAACTCTCCCACCTCCGCTTCCGGCTGACCCGCGACCCGCGTCGGATCTATGGCGGCAAGCGCGGGGCGCTGGAAAGCTGAGCCTTGCCATGGATGAGGCGGGCACCCGGCTTGTTCTGATCCCGAGCTACAATACCGGTACCAAATTGGCAGAGACCGTTCGGGGCGCGATCGGCCAGTGGCAGCCGGTCTTTCTTGTCATCGACGGTAGCACCGATGGCTCGGCGGATCATGTGACGCCACACCCCGGTCTCCGCGTGCTCCGGCGCTCAGCCAATGGCGGCAAGGGGGCGGCCGTGCTCGACGGGCTGCGCGCCGCCGCGACCCAGGGTTTCACCCATGCGCTCGTCATGGATGCGGACGGCCAGCATCCGGCGGAGGCGATTCCGCAATTCATGGCGCTCTCCGCCGCTTACCCGGAGGCGATGATCCTCGGTGTCCCGCTGTTCGACGCCGCCGCCCCCCGTGCGCGGGTGCTGGGGCGGCGGATTTCCAATGTCATCGTGCGGTGGCTGACGGGTGCCAAAATCGGCGATGCGCTGTTCGGTTTTCGCGTCTACCCGCTGGCCCCGCTCCGCGCGATCATGGAGGCAAGCCCGCATATGCGGCGCTATGATTTCGATGCGGAGGCGGTGGTGCGCCTGTCCTGGTGCGGCGTACCCGCCTTCAACCAGCCGGTATCGGTACGCTATTTTCGCGCTGATGAAGGCGGAATCTCGCATTTCCGCTATGGGCGGGACAATTTTCTGCTCGCTCGCATGTATGCACGGCTGGCCGTCGCCCGAGTAGCCCGTTGCTTCAGGCCATCCCGCCATTGATGGAGATGACCTGGCCGGAGATATAGGCGGCGCGCTTGGAGGCGAGGAAGGCCACCAGATCCGCGACCTCCTCCGGCTGTCCCGCGCGCTGCATCGGCACCATGCGGGCAATCGCCTCCTTCGGAAACAGCGTCTCTGTCGCGGGCGACGCAATGATGCCCGGCGCCACGGTGTTGACAGTGATGCCGCGGCTCGCGAGTTCCAGCGACAGCGCACGTGCCGCGCCGTGCAGGCCCGCCTTGGCGGCCGCATAATTCGCCTGGCCGCGATTACCCATGATGGCCGAGACGGAGGAGATATTCACGATGCGCCCCCAGCGCGTGCGGATCATCGGCAGGAGCAGCGGTTGGGTGACGTTGAAGAAGCCGTTGAGCGAGACGTCGATAACGCGGGACCATTGATCGGGCCTCATGCCCGGCATCACCGCGTCATCATGAATGCCGGCATTGTTGACGAGAATCTGAATAGGCCCAGCGGCCAGGATTGCCGCGAGCGCCGCCGCCGTTTCGTCCGGCTTGGTGATGTCGAAGCGCAGGGCCTCCGCGCTCCCGCCAAGAGCCATGATCTCGGCGGCGAGGATCTCGGCCCGCCGCAAATGCCCATTGGCATGAAGATACACGTGATGCCCGGCGGCCGCGAGGGTCGCGGCGATGGCGGCGCCGATGCTGCCGCTCGCCCCGGTGACGAGGGCGCGCTTCACAGCGGGGCCTCAAACAGAACCGTCGCCCGGCCGCTCAGCCATTCGTCCTCCCGGGCCGTGACCGTGAAACTGTAGCTCGCCCCGCGCGTGTCGCCGAGAAGCCGCTGGGCGACGATCGTCAGCGGCCCCGCATCCGGCGCAAAGCGCGATGCCCGCAGCCGCACATCGCGAAGGCTGACCAGAAAACCCGGATGCGGCTGGCCCTCGGCCGGCGCAGACAGACGGCCATGCAGTGCCATGGCCTGTGACGCAATCTCGATACCGCATACGCTTCCGAGACTGCCGTCAACACGCCGCATCGGGTTGTCCGCCG
>Ga0310811_10009741_pt1 | contig 12415 bp, 13 predicted proteins | sample YCmetagenome_FD_207642 | JGI IMG/M metagenome (GOLD analysis project Ga0310811, IMG submission 207642) | Soil microbial communities from experimental microcosm in Duke University, North Carolina, United States - YC | ecosystem: Engineered > Artificial ecosystem > Soil microcosm > Unclassified ... | reverse complement strand
GCTCCTTGATCTTGCGGCCCTGATTCTGGCGTGGACCAGCGCCAATATGCTCCTGCACGATACACGCCTGGGTGACATTTTGAACAACTATAACTGGACCTCGATAGCAGTTCCCGCGTTTGCCATCGGCGTTGTGCTCTGTGCAGACCTGTTATTCCGCTTCCGTAATCATCGCCTTGCCCACGCCACCCAATCCCACACCCATACACATTGAATTATCAATTAAAGGATGCATCTATAAATGATAGTGCAATAACGCACAAAAAGCTTCTTAACTAGAAAAAACGAAGGTGATCATGGAGTATCTGAAATGACAGCATGATGTCCCCATCGCTATAATGCAAACGGGGCATCATTTCACTAGCACTATAGGCTGTACTGCTGACGGACAAGATCGCCAATGCCAATGGTGTCAAGGAGTTTCAGCGGGACGAGCATAGTCAGTTGCACGACACCGGGCAAGCGACCAATTTCGACAGAGCCAGTAATGGTGCAGCGATTGCGCACTTCCGCTGCTGAGATGTGTAACACACTGGCAGCACGCTCAATGGCATTATCAGTGGCATCATTCAGGTTCGCACCAGTGCCAATAAATTGTACCGGACCAACGTTGCTCTGCAATGGGACGTTGTATTGCTGCGCTAGCTTCTCACCTGCCGCGACCTCTGCCGGCGAGAATGGTCGAGCAACGTATGGAACATCTTCAGGAACAGGTAGGAGAATGGGACCATCCAACTTCAGGTTCTTGATAACATCAACACGAACTGTTGCTTCCCCTGTGATGTCGGTTGTGTGCAATGCCAGTTCCCCATCACCCTGGTTCGCATGACAATCTCCGATGTACACCCCACCACCGTCAATCTTGACCGGACAGATCAAGATCGCGCCCGCTCGCACTTCGTTCGTGTCCAGATGCGCATCGGTCTTGGCCTCGTTCAAAGCATCAAGCGACATCCCGTACTTATGATTGGCACCAATCAAAGAACTACCAAAATCGCCCGCGTTATGTGAATCAGGTAGATCAGCACTCGGTGTTGTACCAATGTTGCCAATAAATGGACGCAGACGAGCAAGCGTACCGGGTATGGTATATGGCTCGTAGAGGAGGATCGGGTACTGTTGCGCATTGGGTGGCAATTGTGCTACTTCGGCAGCGCGAAGCGCGAAATCATGCGCCGTGGACTCATCAACGGTCAGACCAACCTGATGTTCGTGATCAAACGCAATCGTGTAACCTTCTTCAAAGCTAAAAGTATTGATAACGGCCCCGCAATTAGCACAGTGAATACTATCGGCTCCAGTACCTTCAACACGACTCTCAGGCCAGGGCGTACCACAACTCGGACACTTTTTATCAACGAAGGGGTCCGAACCAAAACCTGCCGGGTTGGTCGCCATCGTACCCGATGAGGTTGCCAGCGAGACGACGCGCATCGATTCGATGGTAATGGCGATAGCATCACCCACTCGCGCCCCCTCAACAGCTACCGGACGCGTCACCTCATGTCCGCCACGAAAATCAGGAGTAATCATCGGCCCCCAACAACCAGGAGGAACAATACAACGAATACGCCCACCGTCTTTGACGGTACCCGCAAAGCCCAGGCTCGGTCCAACCAACCCGCCTGTATATTCATCTACAAAAAGTTCATCGTGAACTTCACTACCTGTCGTTTGCATGTGAGAAGCCTCCTTCTCCTGCCTCACGGCATTTAGAAGAGATGTTATCGAAATACTCATGCAGAAAGCATATATCCACACATCGATAGTGTGGAATATTCTCCAAAAGATGTCAAGGTAGCATCACATATAGAAGTAACCTGTATAGAATAAATGCACACAGGTTACTTCTGTAAAAAAGATGAGCTTTACATTTTTGTGGAACGGTTGTTAACAGATGCGAGGCAGAGGATCGCCAACCAGCATATCGAGGACGCGCATGCCACCAATGTCGGTGCGCAAGAAGACCATACCCGCTGGCTCTTCCTGTACCGTTCCGATCAGCGCGGCTGCGCGTCCTAAGGGATGACTGCGCAGCGTCTTCAGAGCAAGCTCGGCCTGTTCTGGTGCTACAATCGCCAGCATTTTCCCTTCGTTGGCAATCGTCAGCGGATCAAGGCCCAGGATTTCACAGGCTCCGCGCACCTCTGGATCAACCGGGATCGCATGCTCATCGAGCGCGATAGATACCTCCGAGCTGAGCGCCATCTCGTTGAGTGTCGTCGCAATCCCACCTCGTGTGGGATCTTTCAGACAATGAACAGCCGGGCCAACGGCGTCTAACAGAGCTTTCGTCAGCATATGCAGCGGCGCGGTATCACTTTCGACATCGGTTTCAATATCGAGCGCTTCACGAACCATCATGACCGCGATCCCATGATTGCCTACCGGACCACTCAACAACACTTTGTCGCCCGGCTGCAACTGCGTCTGTCCGATTGTCCAATCAGGCTGCACAATACCAACACCGGTCGTATTAATGAAGATACCGTCAGCTTTATTATGCTGCACAACCTTCGTATCGCCAGCCACAATGGCAACGCCCGCATCACGCGCCGCCTGCGCCATTGACGACACAATACGACGCAGATCCGCGATAGGTAATCCCTCTTCAAGAATGAAACCAGCCGAGATGTAGAGCGGCTGCGCACCAGCCATCGCCAGATCGTTGATCGTGCCATGAACCGCTAACGCACCAATATCCCCACCAGGAAAGAAAAGCGGATTCACCACATAGGAATCAGTACTAAAGGCCATGCGTGGAGCGCTCCCATTGAGGGAAAACACAGCGGCATCATCCATCGCGTCCAACAACGGATTCGAAAAGGCGGGCGCGAACACACCCTCAATCAGATTATGAGTCGCCTTCCCCCCACTGCCATGACTGAGATTAATCTTTTCGTCACGCAGATAGAATTTATGCCGCCGCGCCTGTCGCGTGCGCTCGATTTTTTGTAGAACATTGTCGAAGGATGTGTTCATCGCTCCTCCAGAACTGCTAGCGGACAGTGATAGCTTAAACTGATGGCTGAATATGGAGCCGCGAACGCTCGGAAGCCATTGAAAAGCGACCATAATTAAAGTACGCCGCGCATGCCCCCTCCGGGGAAACCATACAGGTACCAATTGGCGTCTCCGGCGTACAGGCAGTGCCAAAAACCTTACACTCCCAGGGCTTGATAACGCCTTTCAGCACTTCTCCACACTGACAGGCTTTCGGATCTGCGACCCGCAATCCGGGCACGGAATAACGCAGTTCGGCATCCCAATCAGCAAATTCCGGGCGCAACTTCAGGGCGCTATGGGTGATAAAACCAAGACCGCGCCACTCAAAAAACGGACGCAGTTCCATCGTCCGCGCCATCGCTTCCAGCGCCTTCAGATTCCCTTCAGGACGCACCACACGCGCATACTGATTCTCTATCTCCGCTCGCCCCTCACTAATCTGCTTCACAATCATATAGACCGACTGAATGATATCAAGTGGCTCAAAACCAGCGATCACGACAGGTTTATGATGCTGACGAGCGATAAATTGATAGGGGCGCATCCCAATAACCATGCTGACATGTCCCGGTCCCACAAATCCATCCAGACGCAAATCGGGTGAATCCAGAATCGCTTTGATCGCAGGAATAATAGTCACGTGATTACAAAAAATCGAAAGATTGGTCAGCTTCTCCGCCTTCGCTCGTAGCAACGTCACAGCGGTCGAGGGCGCGGTCGTCTCAAAACCAATCGCGAAAAAGACCACCTGCCGATCTGGATGCTGTTTCGCAATCTTGTAGGCGTCGAGCGGTGAATAAACGAAACGCACATCGGCCCCCTCAGCCTTGATATCCAGCAAGCTACCATTTGAGCCGGGCACGCGCATCATATCCCCAAACGTGGTAAAGATCACACCATCCTGACGAGCTATCGACAGGGCATCATCAATACGGCCCATCGGCAGGACACAGACAGGGCATCCGGGGCCATGCACAAGATCAATATTCTGCGGCAACACATCCTCGATCCCATGCTTGTAGATGGTATGGGTATGACCACCACAGACCTCCATCAGCTTGAGTTGTTGTCCGGCACTCAGTTGATCTATCTCTTCCGCGATACTTTTCGCTAGCTCAGGATCACGATATTCGTCAACGTATTTCATTCCCATATTCTGCTCCTGCTCGCTGCTCTCATTCACAATCGGTTTATGTATGTATTTCATACAGTGTGGCGTGAATAACTTCAAGGAAGGCATGATAGACCGTCGCCTGCGCCTCCTGAATGCGCGGGATATGATCGCTGTGCGCATTCACACAATGGTCAATCACGGACGAACGCATCATTTTACCGCCTTCATAGCCAGTCAGCCCGATAGTCAGCATGCCCTGTTTTTTAGCCTGTTCCATTGCCACGAGAATGTTCGCCGAATTACCACTGGTCGATATCCCCAGCGCGATATCACCCTTATGCCCATAGGCGATGATCTGGCGCAAAAAGACATTTTCATAGCCAACATCATTGCCCACAGCGGTAATCACAGCGATATCGTTGGTCAGAGAAATCGCGGGCAGCGCGGGCCACGCCGTGAAAGGTGGATGGAGCAATTCAGCCACAAGATCCTGCGCATCGGTCGCACTGCCACCATTGCCAAAAGCAAACAGGGTCGCCCCCTGCGCGAATGCTCTGCCTATCGCCTGACCAGCCGCGACGATACGCTCCTCATAGCGCTCAAGCGTCGTCCGACGCAAGGCCACGACCTCATGACACTTCTCTCTCGTTGAATGCTCAACCTGCGCCAGCACATCTTCCAGATTGGCTTTGCCACCCTCAAATAGATAAGGGTAAAACAATCGATTGTACTCAGACTCTTCCGTTTCACTCATGGGGTTATCCTCCTCCTGCCTGACGCGAAATGGCGACCCCACCATGCACCAGCAATTCATCACCCGGCGTCACCTGCTCGATCAGCGTGATATCAACCTCTTCTGGCTCCATTACCTCTGGTGTCTGGACAAGCGCCGTTCCAGACCTCGCATCAACCTCAAGTACAGTTACAAGGACCGCCTGATCTGAACATGTCATACAATGCCCTTCCGCATCATGCGTACACACCCAGTCCTCTCCTTGCAACGGCGGTAATATGTTCTTCTGCTGCTGTCGCTCCTCGTTCATGTAAGCAACCCTTCATGTTCAAAAAAGATATGGACCAGTTCCCAGAGAATGTGATAAGTTGTCTCGTGTGTCTCCTGAATCACCAGTGGATCATCACTCGGAACTGTGAAGCAATAATCCAATCGTGCCTGCCGCATTTGTCCACCGTCAGCCCCCGCCATGCCTATCGTGAGCAGACCCATCTGTTGCGCCTCCACCAGACCAGCAAGGACATTCACACTCTGACCATCGGCTGAGAAACCCATCGCGATATCATATGGACGCGCCAGGATCTTGAGCAAACGCGGAAAAGGCATATCCGCGTTGCCACCAGCCATTAAACCACTCATCGTCGCGCTATCGTTGGTCAGAGCCAGCGCTGGCAAGGCTCGCTTGCCAACGATCACCGGATGGACAAACTCAACCGCGACATGTTGCGCATCCGTCGCGCCTGCTCCATTCCCAAAAGCGAGCAAACGCCCACCTTTATGGAAGCGTTGCGCCATGCGCCAGCACACCTGCGCGATTCGCTTATCCTCCACCGCAAAGAAGCGCTCAGGGATCGTCATACTCTGATTGAAACGTGCGCGAACCAGCGAGCGCAGATCCGCGTACTCCCGTGCTCTATCAATCGTCTCCATCTTGCACCTGTCTCTCCAGTGCATCATTCAACCTGACTGGAATTGAACATCTTTAACTCGTCGGTATAGACCTCGCCCATCGTATGCAGCGCCTTAAGCGTCTCATAGGCCTCATTTTCATCAATCTTGCTCATCGCAAAACCAACATGAATGAGCACCCAGTCGCCAGGAGCAATCCCTTCAGGGCGCACCAGACCAACATTCACATTACGCTTTACCCCCGAAACATTCACCTTCGCAATCGAATTTTCATCGTCAACGATATCAAGCACCTGACCTGGAATACCAAGACACATAGCCTGCTCCTCTCCCACGATTATGAACGCGTACGAGCCGCCGCAATGCCCAACTGGCCCAGACTCAAACCGCCATCATTGGGTGGCACACGTCGGTTAACATAGACCTTGAAACCCTCATCTTGCAGCAAGGTAACCGTTTGTTCGGTCAACAGATAGTTCTGGAAGACACCTCCACTCAACGCGACCGTGTTCAACCCACTTTGCACCCGCGCCAGCACACAGGCCGAAGTAATTAATTCAGCAATAGTGCGATGGAAACGACTGGCAATGTGAGCAACTGGAACGTTGTGCAACATGTCATGAACTATGGCTCGAATCATCTCGCTGACATCCAGCAAACGCGGTGATCCATCCCCAATCGTAAACGGATAGCCCTGCCGACAATGCCAGGGATCATTGTCATAAGCCAGCATCTCCAACTCGATAGCAGCCTGACCCTCATAGAGCGTGTCGTAGCGCAGACCGAGCAAGGCCGCAACCGCGTCAAACAGCCGACCAAGACTGGATGTGTGCGGGCTATTCAAACCACGCTCAATCATCATCGAGAGCGTCAACCATTTCCCTTTATTGAGATGACGCACAAATGGCAGATCCAGCGCCAGAAAATCAGGGCCGAACACCTGCGCCAGATAGACCGCCGCCATGCGCCACGGCTGCTTGATTGCCTGCTCCCCACCGGGCAATGGCGCGTAACGCAGATGTGCTACACGCTCAAAATCCAGTAGATCAGCAATCATAATTTCACAACCCCAGATCGCCCCATCCAGACCATAGCCCGTGCCATCGGTCGCCACGCCAATCACTGGTCCTTCCAGATTATGCTCGACAAGCACACTCGCGATATGCCCATGATGATGCTGTACACCAATCTTCGTGGGCACCTTCAACGCCAGTGCATGCTTGCTTGCCAGATATTCCGGATGCAAATCATAGGCGATCACCTGCGGAGTAATATCGAAGAGGCGCTGAAAGTGCTCAATGCCCTCGCGGAATGAGGTCAGCGTTTCCAGATTTTCCAGATCGCCAATATGATGACTCATAAATGCCTGCTCCCCTTTGGCAAGGCAGAACGTATTTTTAAGATGTCCGCCACAGGCCAGAATGGGCTGGCTGAGGCTGAATGGTAGCTGAATTGGCGCTGGCACGTAGCTCCGTGAGCGACGGAAGAACTGTTGACCGCCCGCCGTCACGCGCAGAATCGAATCATCACAACGCATATGAATAGGCCGATTATGCGTCAACATGCCATCAGCAATCGTATCCAGCCGCTTCCGCGCATCATCATCGCGATAGACAATCGGCTCTTCGCTCAGATTGGCACTCGTCATGACCAGCACGGCTGGTTGCTGTGGATCATGAGCAGCCTGATACGCGGTCAGCAAGATATGATGCAGCGGCGTATAGGGCAACATCACACCCAGCGTCACATAACCGGGTGCTACCTCTGAAGCCACCGCAGAGTCTGGACGTTTGCGTAACAACACAATCGGGCGCTGCCGACTCTGCAACAGTTCAGCCTCCGCAGCACTCACCTCACAGAGCAAGCGCACGGTTGCCAGATCAGGCACCATCAACGCGAAAGGTTTGGCCTCACGATGCTTGTGCTGACGCAAACGGCGCACAGCCTGCTCATTGAGCGCATCACAGGCCAGATGATAGCCACCAAGCCCCTTGAGCGCCAGAATCGTGCCCCGCGCAAGATGCTGCGCGGCAGCGGTAATGGGGTCCGTATCAAGCGGAGGAAGATGAAACCAGGGCACCAGTTGCGGCTGTGGGCCACAGGTCGGACAGGCATTTGGCTGCGCGTGGAAGCGTCGATTGCCCGGATCGTCATATTCCGCCTGACAGGTGGGACACATCGTAAATGTGCGCATCGTTGTCTGCGCACGATCATAGGGCACATCCTGAATAATCGTAAAACGTGGTCCACAATTGGTGCAGTTAGTAAAGGCATAATGAAAACGGCGATCCTGTGGATCATACAATTCATGGAGACAATCATCACAGGTGGCAGTATCAGGCGTAATGAGCGCCGTCCGTTCACTACTCTCCTGACTCTGCGCAATGCTAAAAGTCTGCTCGGCACACAAAGGAATGACTTCAACCGTGATCGTATCAATACGAGCAAGTGGAGGCGTCTCTTTACTGAGCGCTTGTTGGAAATGGTCAAGTCGCTCCGGCGGCCCTTCTACCTCAATCATCACACCGCTACCAGTATTTAACACAAAACCAACCAACTGCCAGCGCTGCGCCTGAGTGTAGACAAATGGTCGAAAGCCCACACCCTGAACGATACCCTGCACATGCAATCGTCTTCGCTGCAATGCTGAACCACTTACCGTTGTCATCGCTATCGCCTCCGAACCAGAAGAAAAAACATGCCGTATCGAGTCTTAATCCACCGGAACATACCCCCGCTTATGTAACTGGACGTAATCATGCAGCCAGATACACCAATCGTCTAGCCCCTCACCAGTACGGCAACTGAGTTCAAAGATTTTAAGCTGCGGATTGACAGCCAGCGCCAATCTTTTCGCCTTATGTACGTTGTAATCAATGTAGGGGAGCAGATCAGTCTTATTAATCACCAGCACCTGCGCAGCCGCGAACATCTCAGGATACTTCACGGGCTTGTCATCCCCCTCCGGTGTACTTGTCACCACCACGCGCATATCTTCGCCAAGCTGCCAACCAGACGGACAGACCAGATTACCAACATTCTCAATGAACAGCAATTCAACCTGTTTCAGGTCCATCATTGCCAGCGCGTCACGAACCATGTGCGCCTCCAGATGACAGGCCCCACGAGTATTAATCTGAACCGTCTCAGCTCCCGTCTGCTCAATCCGTTCAGCATCGGCAGTCGTCTCAATATCACCCTCAATCACACCCACCGCGATCTTTGCCGCGAGCCGTTCGATGGTCTGTTCCAGCAGGGTCGTTTTCCCCGCGCCCGGCGAACTCATCAGATTGAGGATGCGGATGTGACGTGGTACCAGAATATCTCGTATCTCAGCGGCAACAGTATCGTTCGCCGCCAGTATGTTTTGCGCAATTGTCACTTTTGTCACGGTTGTCACTCCTTCACTCATTCTCCTGTCTGAGAATAACGCGCTGAACAGGACCACCAAACACATGCATGACACGCTCCCATTACCTGGGAACACTCACGACAGGGGAAAGATCTTACGACGCTGTTTCGATCTCAATATCCTGAAGCTGCAATTCTGTGCCAGCAATGACCTGCGTATCCCAGCCCTCGCACAACGGACATTGCACGATGAAATCATAAACCACAAATTCACTATCACAGGCCCGACACCAGGCCCGATGAGGGATAACATCGATTTGCAGTTGCGCATGTTTGAGCAGCGGATCATTATCAGACAACAGTCCGAAACAGAACGATAACGACTCGATCAAAACACCGCTCGCTTCACCAACGCGTAAGTGTACTGTTTTGACACAGGTCGCATGATGCTGCTCAGCCTTTGCATCAACTGCTTCCGCGATACTTTGTGCGATTGATAATTCATGCATACGCCTATCACTCTTTTTCGCGCTTCCTGCTACATATCACGTATATGCATATAGCGTTGCAGCTCCGGGTATTCCTGCTTGATCAGGTAGCCAAGCAACAATACTATCAGGAGTAAGGTAACGCCTACCACCGCCCCCGCTCCACTACCACGATGTTCCACCATTTCCGGCTGCCTCTCACGCTCACGATAGGAGGCTGATCGCCGTGAGGTGCGCCAGATGGATGGCGAAGGTTCAGGTTCAGGCTCTGGCTCTGAACGGAAACGGTAATTTTTAAGCCAGCCAATACCAGCCTGTGAGACTTGATTGGCTGGTTCGTCGATCCTGCGATATCTACTTTTCATTGCTCTGTTGCTCCTTATTCGTGCGTGAAATCGTTACACTCATACCAGACAGGCTACTTAATTTTTTCGCCATTGATCTCCGTTTCAAGAACCTGAGTGAGCAGCTTTATCGTCTCGTCAATAGCCCGCAAGACAGGGGGACTCAGGCCCATGCATATTTCCTCCTCAGCGCTGCGGACCGCCGTCGGGGTCGGTTCACAGCCAAGCAGCAAGGCTCGCAAAGGCTTCTTACGATAGGTGTTGACGAAGGCCAACATTTTTGCCGGGTCCATACTATGCGCATTGAACGCGACCTGTGGCTCTTCTTTGCTCGCTTCCTCTGGTGCTATATCGAGTAGATAAAGCGTACCCGGTGCTCCGCCTCGCGAGACAATATCGATCAGAATAAGCGTGTCGTAATCGTCAAACAGTGTATAGGCCAGATCCAGCCCACGAATCCCAAAATCTTCAATATCGATAGTGGTGGCGGGATAATCCTGACGGGATATTTGCGTCAGGTGCTGAGCCACTTCAACCCCAAAGCCATCGTCCCCCAGAAAGATGTTACCAACGCAGGCTACAAGAATACGCTTATTGCTTTGCGGCTGTCGTTGTCGCTGCTTCACGGCACATCCTCCACTGGTTCAACCTCTTCTATCCCATCTATTGGCTCAACTTCTTCAGGGAAGAAGAAGAAACGATGTCCGGGCATCACGCGCTCATCCCATTGCTCACGACCAGGATCATCATCCAGGGTCACAACAAGATAGAGGCGATTCTCAAAATCCTGTTGGATAACTTCAACGCGACCAATCCTGCCAGCCAGCAAGAAGTCGAAGGCATCCGCACGAGCTTTCGGATGCAAGCGGACACGATCACCAGCCCTGACCAGCCGCTTGCCGATGCGTACCGTGGACGGTGGCGGATAATCTTCACCCGGATGCGTGTTCGGGTGCTGATACAGCTTTTGCTCTTTATCGGCGGCGGATGGATCTAAACGCTGCACATCACGTATGGTGCCATGCAATTGCATTAATTGATCAGGCGTAAGCGACTCGCAGCGCTCAAGCAGCTCTCGACCACGTTTATCCCCCCGACGAATTTCCTCCTTCTCCTCATCCGAGAGTGTCAGAATGCGCAGCGTGAGCAACTCATCAATCTCGGTGCCATCAAACAGGCTGCCAGGGCTTTCAGGCGCGATCTGTGGATAATCATAGAGAATAATCGGCGATGAGAGCATGGTGGTATAATCACCCGTTTCACCCACGAGCACAGGCCAGGTGCGGATATTCTGACAACGGCGTGCCTGCTCACGCAGTTCGACAGGTGGATCGAACAACGAGACAAATGCACCATGCCGCACCTGCAGGATAGTATGGGTCGAGACAAAGGTTTGCGGCAATATATCGTAGTAACGGCGCGTGCTGGCGTCCTCAATGGGGGTCGTGTTTTCAATCTGTACTTTGATCGCGCAAAGATCAGGAGCAACCACTCTGGCGGTAATCACAATGCTGCCCCGCAACGGTTGCACTTCCCGTCGTGTTTCAGCAGCCTTGAGCGCTTGCTCTGTGAGTGACTCGCCAGCGATGGTAATCTCCATGCGGCATGGCTCACAGAGCAGATCGGCAAGCAACAGATCAGGCATTTCAAATTCGCGCTCAATCCCTTCCTCCCACACTTCACTCTTCGCTCCTGAACTATTCTTTTTTGCTCCATCAGAAACGGAAGCGTGATGCAGCAACAGGTGCAGAAAACGCACGGTGATTGCTATTCTGGACTCGGAGGTGCCTGTCAACAAACATTCGGTCTGCATCAGCCACGGCTCGATGCCACCCTGCGCCTCGCTGTAGTCACGAGGATAGACCACGCCAAACGTCCAGCGCTGACGATTCTTAATCGCTGATCTTCGATATGGATAGAGCAGATAGCCCTCGTACAATACAGCGTTGGCAATTTCCTTCACGCGCTTATTACTCATGGGTGTACCTCTTTCTTGCTCGCTTCCAGCAAGTGTGAGATTGTATCATCCCACGTCGGCAGACAATGTTTCGCCTTATAGTGATATAATTCGTCAAAAATGTCTTTATGCAAACGTAGCCATGCACTATTTGGATAATAGTGCGCCATCATGTCGTGCCAGAGCGCGACTGGCAGGCGATATGTGGCTTCCTGCGACCAGGGAATCTGCGCGATCTGCAAACGATCATGCGCTCCCAGATAGAAAATAGTGCCACTAAACAGGAAAATCAGCGGTATTTCACCCTGCTCAAGCGCGGCGAAATACTTTGTACTGACAACATCAAAATCGTAGGTACAGGCAACAGGTAAAGCTACAGTTGTCCGTGCAACAAACGATGGTACAACGGTGCTGACATGGAGCCATAAGAGATTGCGCAGGGTTTCACCCCAGCGCTGAGGCTCGCCGAAGAGTTCCAGCAAACGAACCTGCTCACTTGCATCATAGCGCCGC
>Ga0310811_10009740_pt1 | contig 12416 bp, 2 predicted proteins | sample YCmetagenome_FD_207642 | JGI IMG/M metagenome (GOLD analysis project Ga0310811, IMG submission 207642) | Soil microbial communities from experimental microcosm in Duke University, North Carolina, United States - YC | ecosystem: Engineered > Artificial ecosystem > Soil microcosm > Unclassified ... | reverse complement strand
AGGACCACCCGGCGCTGGCAGGTTTGTTTGGGGTCGGCGCATCCTATTGCGAATGCCGCGACTGTCATTCCTTTCTCTCGCTGGCGGCCTATTTGACCGATCTGCTCGACTTCCTCTACCAGCGCAAGCTGCCGGGTGGAACGCCCAACAATGCACGGGCGGTCCTGCTGGCGAACAACTATGTTTCCCACGGCCATCACTGGCGGCGCCGACCAGACCTCGGGGATATCGATCTCACCTGCCATAATACGAATACGGAGCTGCCCTATATCGATATCGTGAACGAATTGCTCGAAGACTATATCGTTCCACCCATCGCTGCGATCCGGCTAAAGCTGAATGGGAACGATCCAAAAGCAAACTATCATCAATTCATCACCTGGGTCCTGGTCGTGCTCAAGGCCGGGAAGATCACGCCATTGTTGTATCAGCTGCTGATGAAGATCGGCCAGGACCCGAAGACCCCTGTCTGCAACATCTCGCTGTTGACACCGGATGCGGAAGTTTCAAGGGTCTTCTATAGCGACAACGAGAACTTCCCTTCCTGGATCTTCGAGCAATGGATTCCGCAATGGGTCATCCGGGATCGCTATATTACTTTAAAGATAGCACTGGCTGTCAGCCCCAGGACGCTCGATCTCCTACCCTCCATCTTCGGGAGCGAGCTGGTCGTGCAGGACGTCGATCCCGGGCCGGGCAACCCGGATGGCGGCCCGGGCATCCTCGGCAATGTCTACAATGAAGACACCTTTGCATCACGCGACGGGGGCATGGCCACCGGCTTTGCCCTCATCGTACAGGAGATCCATGAAACGCATCTCAGCAATGCAGTGATCACGACAAACCCGGAGTATACAAATACGAACGTGTATGCGTCGATAAGCGATCCGTTCAATACGGCCGGGCAGAACAAATGGGGCCTGTATCCTGACCGGATCGCGATCGATCTGCCGTACGACGGGTATTTCAGCGAGGCCAATACCTATCTCGAAAAAATGGGGAAGAAGCGACATGAGCTGCTGGCGACCTTCCGGAAACCGGCGGACCATCTGGCCTTTGCCTACATGGGCATCCCGATGGGCGATGCGGCGATCATTTTTACAGCCATGCCCGGGCAGCAGGGGAAATTTTGGGGACAGGCGATCGCCTCGTCCGGCCAGCCCGAGGTGGACCTGTTCCTCACGGCCAGCGGTCTCGGCTTTGTACAGCTGGAAACACTCCTTACGTTGACGTTCATCAACCCCACGGGCGACAGCTATATCGCAACCACGGATAATTCCTGCGACACGGCGAAGATGGTCGTCACGGCGATGACATCCGATAAGCTCGATAGGATCAACCGGTTCCTGCGGTTATGGAACAAGGTCAGATCGCTGACCGCCTTCACGATGAAGGAGCTGGATGAGGGTATCATGAGCCCGGCGCTCGGTGATGGAAAGCTGGACACGGCGATGGCGGTCAGCCTGCATCGTTTCCTCCGCGTCATGGATAGCCTGGGAGCGACTGCCACAAAGACGCTGGTGCTCTACCAGGATATGGAGACGACGGGCAATAACAGCCTGTATCAGCAGCTGTTCCAGAACCGGCAGATCAGCAATCCGCTGGTCCCTGCCTTCCATCTGCCGCTGCCATCCGGGCCACAGGTCACGAAGATCACCGATACGATCCCTAATCCTGGGGCGATCCCGGTGATCCTCACCGCCTGCGGGCTCACACAGGACGACCTGACGGTGATCCTCGATCGCGATAACGGCGCCTATACCGATCTGTCGGTCACGGATCTTTCGTTTATCTATGCCTGCGGCCTCCTCTGTAGGGCGCTAGGATCCACCGTCGATCAACTGTTCACCCTAACAGCCCTGCTCGGCGTCAACCCGCTGCGCACCCTACTGGGCGCCAAGCCGGCGGCCAAACCCGATACGACCCTCCATTTTATCACCGCCTACCAGGAGATGCAAAATGCCGGACTCGCGGTAGACGATCTGAACTACCTGCTGACGGGTCAGTCGGCAGCGGTGCCATCCCTGATCCCCGATCCGGCCACGGTAGTCTCAGGGCTCGACGACCTGCGTTCCGCGGTGCAGGCGGCGGTGACGGCAACGACACCGGTTCCCGATCCCAAAGGGGTATTGTTGAAGAAATGGCTGGCCGATCCGGTGTTGGGCTGGGACAAGGGCATAGCGACAAAATTGTTGGCCATCCTTGGGTCGGTCACCAGGGACGATTATCCGACCCAGGTGCAGGAAAACCTTCGATTCCTGCAGCTGCTGCAAACGCGATACCCGGTGTCTTCGGCGACAGCCTTCCTGGACCGGCTGCCGACGATCAGCTTCCCGGACAATTCCATCGCCGGCATCCAGTTCGATACCACCCAATATTATCTTTTCTATAGCGGCAAGATGAGCGACGACTTCCGCCAATTCCTGGCGGGGCTGGCTCCCGATGCAACCTCCCAGGCGGCGGTGGTCAGTCTCTACACGCGGTCGCAGCAATGCCCGATCGCAGCGGTGCTGTTGCCGGGCGCAATCCCCGGATCGCCGCCCGCCTGGGTGACCCAGGGGCAGCAGGACATTCCGGCGTTCTCAGGCGGTACCGGGGTCCTGGGCTTTACCGGACCCATGTCTGCGGCGGGGTATGCCGCGCTGCTCGGTCAGAGTAATGATCCCGGGTATGGAGCGGCGTTGGGGCAGCTCTTCCTGTCGACGCAGAGCTCCGCCTCGACCGTCTTTGTCCGGCTTGCAGCCCTGCCCCCGATCGCGCTGCCCGACATGAACGCGGAGAGCCTGGCCTATGATCCAACGGCACTCACGCTCTCGTTCAGCGGGATGATGAGTCTGGCAGATCTGCGGGTCCTGCTGGACCTGTCTGCAGATGTAAATTATCAGTCGGCTATCGGGCAACTATACGTGCAAAGCCAGGGTGCGCAGGTTTCTTCGGTCCCGCTGAATGCCTTGCCGGCAGGATGGTCGCAGCTGCCGGATCTTCCACCCGCGCCGCTAGTGCCACCCCCCATCGCATTGCCCCTACCGGATTCCGCTCTTTCGACGCTCAGCTTCACCCCCGGGGCGATCGTCTTTACCGGCACACCCAATGCGAAGTGCATGGATGAGTTCAATCTCGGCCTGCTGAACACCGATGAAGCCTATGTCGATGCCATCGCATTCATCTACAGCGGGGTCAGCCCGGCCGGCACGCTCGGGATCGTCCTGGACGGGTTGCCGCCGGTCAGTCTGCCGTCAGCGATCGATATCGCCTGGGCCAATGGCAAGCTGACTTTTACAGGACCCATGTCTGCGGCCGATCTTACAACGCTACAAGCTCTGAGTCCCGACGCCGCTTACCAGGCGGCGATCAGCCGGTTATCGGCCAATTCGAAACCCGATACGGTATGCACAGCTGACCTGGCCGCGCTGCCGCCGGTAACCATACCTTCCGGTTTGAATATTGCCTTCGATACAAAGACCGACGTTCTCTATTACAATAGCGTATTGCCGATCCCGGCCGCATCGATCACGACCCTTCGGCAGCTAAGCACGGCGGTGGATTACCAGGCGGCGCTGGACGTGCTGGCAGCGATCGGATCGAACGCTGGTTCCTACATGATCTATGCGCCCGCACCGCTGACGCCTTTCTCCAATGTCAAGCTCGCAGCCGGGAGCATCGAATACCAGGGCGGGCTGCTGAATATCGTCAAGCCGATGGCATTCGAGGATTGTGTGGCGCTGCTGTCGCTGAGCAACGATCCGGCCTGGCAGCAGGCAGTAATGGATCTCTATATCGGAACGGTACCCGCCAGGCAGATCGGGTTGCCGCCGATAACCATTCCGGCGATGTATGCCGCCCAGCTATCCTGGAACCCGGCAAAAAGCGAGCTGACATTGGCCGGTGTCATCGAGGATGCCGACCGGGCGGCCTTGGCATCCCTTGGCAAGAGTTATGCGTGGCAGCAGGCCATCGATGCCCTCTTCGCAGCCATACAAGGAACCGCGACTCCATTCACAGGAATTAATGAGGAAATGATGGCCGCTACCGATGCCGCCGGTCTGTATGGCTGGTTCCTGTCGGCGATCAGCCCGGTATACCAGCCATTGGTCGAGGGCGAGATGCTCGCAGCGAAGATCGCGGGTAATTTCGGGATCAGCCCGGCCGTCGCCACGGCCCTCGTCGGGCAGTTGCCTGCCCTGTTTACCACGCTCACCGATCCGCTCTTTGCCGCCAACAACAAACCGATCAATCCCGATCCGGTACAGTCCGTACAAGCCTTATGGTATAGGAAGCTGGCAAGAATGAGCTTCCTGATCGAGATCTATACGCTCTCCGCGGCAGATGTCAGCTGGTTGTTGACAAATGCTTCCGCATTCAACGCGTTGCCGCTGGATGCGTATCCGTCAGCCACGGCTCCCCTGCCCTTCAGCGAATGGCAGGTGTTCAACGCGATGCGCCTGTTCCAACAACAGCATATGCCGGTGGCTGGGATCTCCGTGTATTCGATCCTGGCAGCGGCGCAGACGGTCGCCAACGATTTGGCCCATGTGCCGCTGATCCCACCTAATCCCGTGCAGCTGCTGGACGATCTGGTCCGGCTCACGGGCTGGGACAGGGCCGAATTGACCGGCCTGCTGCCGGATGTCACCGGTCTGGCGGACATCGCCAATCTTCGCTGGCTGTCGGAGGTCTTTACGGCGTCCGATCAGCTCAAGGTCGCACCTTCGCGTTGCGAGACCTGGACAACCGATCCGGTCACGAACACGATCGCGGTCGACATCAAACAGGCATTAAAAGCCCTGTATCCGGATGAAAAAAGCTGGAGCGCGGCGATCGTACCCCTGATGAACAGCTTGCGGATGGAACGCCGGGATGCGGTGCTGGCCTACTTATTATCGAATTCGATCAGCAATCCCTTCTCTTATGGGCTCCCCGGGAACAAGTTCAATGTCTTCCCGGATGAATTCGCGGTCTACGGGAATTTCCTCATCGATGCGGAGATGGCGGCTTGTCAGCCGACGACAAGGGTCATACAAGGATACTGTTCGATCCAGCTCTTCGTCCAGCGGGTGTTGATGAACAATGAAGCGCCGCTGATCACAGTCGATACCGATCCCTTTACGGGTGACCCCGATTGGCAGCAATGGGAGTGGATGGGGACCGCGGAGAGCTGGTACGAGGCCCGTTACACCTTCCTCTTCCCCGAGAACCTGATCCTGCCACAGACGCTGCCGGGACAGTCGTCTTTCTTCCACGATCTTCAGAACGACCTCACGCAGGGCCCGGTTACGCTCGATGTGGTGACAACAGCATTCAGCAACTATCTCGAAAGCCTGGACGAAGTAGCGCGGCTGCAGATCAAGGGGACATGGTATGACGAACCGGCCGGCATCTTATATGTATTTGCCCGGACCTACGGCGGCACGGCGTCGAGCTATTTCTTCCGGACGCTGGGCGCGGGTGGCCGGTGGAGCGCCTGGGAAGAGGTGACGGCAGATATTTCGGGCGATACGATCATCCCCGTAGTGCAGAACGGCCGGCTGTATCTGTACTGGCCGGTCTTTACCTCGGCGACGGATGAGGACAAAAAAACCCAGAGCCAGAAGGCACAGGGCAACTCAAAAGGGGATATCTCGGCCACGACGCCCCCGCCCGGTAAATACTGGCAAATTCAGCTGGCATTCAGCGAATACCGGAACGGGAAATGGTCGGGAAAGAATCTCTCGACGGATTTCCTGACCTGTCAGCAGGTGATCACCTCAGGGGCGCACAATCCCCCATATCCCGACACAAAGGACTTTGTCTTTTTGGCGCTGGATATCCCGGCGGCGGATGCCAATGTTTATGAAGGGACGGTAGCCGCCACCCGGATCAACAATACGATGGCGATCGCCTGCTTCCTTAACAGCGAGCTGACGATGAGGATCAGGATCACTTTTCAGCCCGTCATCGGGCTTCCGACAACACATGTCTTTTCCATAACGGCAGACCTGCAGAATTTCACCTTCTCCAACAAAGAACTCCTCCAGCAGGTCACCCAATTCCTTCCCACCATCAACCTGCCCATTCCCCCACTGGGATTCACCGTCATCACGCTCGATCTGTTATCCCGTGATCTGGCCACTACGATCCAGGATAACCTGACGGAGGGGATCGCCGCTTTCTTTTATTCGGTGAAGGTGAACGCGATCGGTTTCTCGGCTGTTGGGTCGGACAGGCTGGATACGCTGGCTCCGGGCAGCGACAACGCATTTCTGCTCGACGCCGCACGGGGTTATCCGACAGCGATCGACCTCAGCAATGTCGCGGCCTATGATACCGAGATCGGCGATCTCTGGTTTGCCGGGAGCAATTTCGACAGCATGCTGCTGACCGGACGCGATCCCCTCATGGACAATAAAAACCACCCGATCCTGTCGACACCCGCCGGAGCGGTCTATCACAATCTCGTGTCGCTGCAAATGGGCATCTGGGCAAAATACGCGTATCTGAACGCGCAAAAGGTACGCTGGAAATACCTCGGCAACGGGATGCCCTTCTTTTACCAGGACAAAACGCGGACCTTCTTTGTCAACCAGGCGATGACCCTCTCGGGCGAGAGGCTGGATTATCCGGCAGCCCTGGCGAAGTTCAAAGGAACAAACGGCAATGCGGCGCAGCTGGCGCAGTTCTTCAATGCCTCATCGTCCCTAAGCCCCGACAGCGGCCCGGCGTATCAGTTCATCAATTTCTACCACCCGTTTGCGGCTTATTTCTTCAAGATCCTCGCGCAGCATGACCTGACAGCCATCCTGTCCCGACCTATCCAGCTGACCGGCGACGACAAGTATAAGGGAATGGCAGAAGTGAAGCAGAACGCCATCCATGCCGCCGGATACAAGAACTTTTCCTTCAAAGACAGATATTCACCGGCGCCGTCGGTAAAAGACCTCGATCACTCCGGCATCGAAAACGGCTATCCGCTGGAACAAATGGATTTCGATCTCCGATCGGGTTATGGGCAATACAACTGGGAATTCTTCTTCCATGCGCCGTTGTTGGCGTGCATCCAGCTCACGCAAAACCAGCAGTTCGAGGCGGCGGATAACTTCATGAAGACGATCCTCAACCTGACGGACGGCTCGAACCACAAGGCCCCTCAGAAGTTCTGGGTCACGAAACCATTCTTCGAGCATACGGACACGCCCCTTTCGCTGGACCAGCAGGTGTTGTTGTATGAGCTGGATCCGGCAAGCCAGCAGAAGTTCTGGGATTCTGTGGTGGCATGGCGCAATGACCCGTATGATCCACACCGCCTGGCCCAGCTACGGATCACACCGTATATGTACACCACCTTTATGCGCTGGATGGACAACCGTATCGCCTGGGCGGATCACAACTATACACAGTATACGATGGAGAGCGTGAACATCGCCATCCAGCTTTATATGAGCGTGCTGGAAGCGCTGGGACCCAAACCCCAGGCGATCCCGCCGATCACGAAGATTCCGGTATGCAACTATTACCAGGTGGAGCTGAACCTCGAAGTACAGATGAATGCGCAGGGACCAAATGGGTACCTGAGCGATCCGATCGTGCTGGCGGAAAATCTGCTGCCACCCGCGCCGGGTGGTGGGTCGGGCGGTTCCGGCGGCGGCAAAAAGATGCCAATGGTGCCGGGGTTGTATTTCTGCATCCCGCCGAACGAGTTACTGTTATCGTATTGGGATAAGGTGGAGACGCAGCTCAACAAGATCCGGAATTGTATGAACATCAAGGGGCAGTTCCAGCCATTGTCGCCATTCCCCAATATTCCGGGGCTTTTCGGCGCCGACGGGTCCGGGGCCGGGGACTTTGGCGGGGTATTGCCGCCAAGGCGTTTTACCGTGCTCCTGCAAAAGGCCGTCGAGCTTTGCAACGAGGTAAAAGCGCTGGGAGCCGCGCTGATGGCGGCACTGGAAAAGCAGGATGCGGAGGGACTGTCGCTGCTGCATTCCACACAGGATGTAGCGATGCAAAAGTCGATCGACAAGGTCAAACAGCTGCAGATAACAGATGCGGAGCTGGGTTTGCAGAATCTGCAAGACTACAAGACAGTCCTGCAGGACAAGATATCTTACTATGGCGGACTGGTGCAGAACGGCGGCCTGATCGCGTTGGAGCAGCAGGAGCTGTCGCTGTCGCAATTGTCGCTCGCCATGCAGGGTCCCATACAGGCAGGCACACAGATCGCCATGGGGCTCAAGAATATTCCCAATACGACCATCGGGATCAATGGGACCTTCGGGTCGCCATCCTGCACCGTCACCATCGGCGGGGTCACGCTGGGTGCGGCGGCGGATTCTGCCGTATCGCTGTTGTCCTTCATATCGATGTTTGCCTCCAAAAAGGGGGAGCTGGCGAGGACCAACGCGGGCTACACGCGACGGCTCGCAGAATGGAACTTCCAGCTGCAGCTGGCCAACGACGAGCTGACACAGACCGACACCCAGATCCAGGCGGCTCAGAACAAGATCGCCATCGCCAATCAGGAAGAGGCCAATCAGCAGCAGATGATTGCCAATGCGGAGAATGTGGATAGCTTCCTGCGAAACAAGTACACCAACCGGCAATTGTACTCCTGGACGGTCTCCCGGTTGTCGGGCATCTATTTCCAGAGCTATCAAATGGCCTACGCGATGGCCAGGCAGGCGGAGGTCTGCTTTGGGTACGAGCTGGGGATCACCGGCACCTCGTACATCAATTACGGTTATTGGGACAGCCTGCATAAGGGACTGCTGAGCGGGGAGGGGCTGATGGCCGATCTCCGGCAGATGGAAACGGATTACCTGACCCTTGATGTGCGGGAGTATGAGCTGACGCGGTCGATCTCGCTGGCCCAGCTTGATCCCGTGGCGCTGATGCAGCTCAAGACAAGAAAAAGCTGTTATATCAATATTCCCGAAGAGCTGTTCGATCTCGATTATCCGGGACATTATTTCCGGCGCGTCAGGCATATCAGCGTGACGCTGCCCGCGGTGGTGGGAGCCTATACCCCGGTCTGTCTGAAGATGACCCTGCTGAACAATTCGGTCCGGATCGATCCGGCGGCGGGTACGGCCAATAATTATCCGCGGAACCGGAATGCCTCGGGTGCGCCGACGACCGACAAGCGGTTCCTCGATAATGTCGCGGCCATCCAGTATATCGCGACCAGCACGGGGGTGAACGACAACGGGCTGTTCGAGCTCAACCTCCACGACGAGCGCTATCTGCCCTTCGAGCGGGCAGGGGCGATCAGCACCTGGCAGCTGGAGCTGCCCAGCGTTTATTCGCAATTCGACCCCGAAAGCATCACCGACCTGATCCTCCATTTCAGCTATACTGCCCGGGACGGCGGGCCGGCTTTGCAGGCCGCCGCTGCGGACAGCCTCAGGAAACGGCTGGCGGGGGCGATGTCGGCGCCGGACCTTGTATTGATGCGAAGCTTCAGCGCGCGACGGGATTTCCCGACCCAATGGTACAAGTTCCTGCACCCGGCAAATGCCGCCGATCCGCAGGAGCTGGATATGGATATAACACGGCGGCTGCCCTTTTTTACCGAAGGTCAAACGGTAAAGATCACCGGGGTTGCGGTGATGGCGGATGTCCCGGCTTCGGCGGGAGGCAGCCTGGCACCGCTGTATCTGACGGGGACCAAGATGAAAAACCAACCGGTCCCGCTGGGGCCGGATCCAAGCTTCGGAACGATGTTGCATGGGTCGCTGGCGTGCCGGGACGCCGCAGGACTTTGGAAGGTTGCAACGGCGCCCGGGGGACAGGCGATCACGGACGCGGACCTCGAGGACCTGACCCTGGTGTTTTATTACAGTATGACATAAGGGCTCCCACGTCATTTCACCTTCTCACACACGATAAAATCGTTCGCCAGGTTTTCTTTCAGGAATTTCGACGGGCTTATTCCAAACATCTGCACCATCATTTTATGGTAGTGGCTGCTGTCTGCAAATCCTGCTTCCATCGCCGCATCGTTCACTGTATCTCCTGCCATGATACGGTTGGTGGCAAATCTTATCTTGTTCCAAAGAATATAGCGATACAAGGGAATTCCCGTGGCATCCCGGAACAAGGCCCTCAGACGGCTCTCGGAAAGACAGACTTCGGCAGCAAGCGACCGCATCGTTATCTCGGTCGGCGGCTTCGCTGCGATCATCTGCTCGACCCGCAGGACTCGCTCATCCTGCTTCACAACGCCGGTCTTCCGGGTTAAATAGATCAGTATCCGGTGCATCAGGGTTTCTACCAGCGCCGCATCCGCCTCCAACAGTGCCCGCTGTAGCTGATCAGGATCGGCAAAATGAAAAATATTCACCTCGGGAACGTAAATATCGCCGTTACCCAGGTATTCCGACCGCAACGCCTCCGCCGTCTCCGTTCCCGTTTGCAGGTAGATCATCAGCTGCACACTATTGTTGGTATCCAGCTGGTGAACCACTTTCTCCCGGACGAGAAGACTCCGGTACGTACCCCAGCCCCCGTCTCTTGTCCGAAACCGGAAGCTTTGCTGCGTATCCAGGATCAGCTGCAGCGCATTGTGCTGGTGGAAAGGGGTAAGACACGAGGAATAGAACACAGCCGAGGCACCCTCCCAGGTATAAAAGGTTGAAGTATACGGACTTCTGCTGTGTCGCATTCTGATCTCTTTTGCGAAAAGGTAGTCAATATTTACAACTTTTGTCCGCCGCCCGTAAAGTCAGCTATATCTTACAAGATTTGTTCAAAGGGCCGGGATAATTTTAGGAACAAAATCACCTGGTTTATGAAACGCCTTTCCATCGTTCTCGCCCTCGTCAGTTACAGCCTCTTATCCAACGGGCAAATGACTGTTGCTTCCTCTTATTCCCGGCCACTCACACCGGCACGCGGTCACTATAAAACACTTGCTTCCCTGAGTTCGAAGCCCGGTTTCTCCAGCAGGGACCTGGACACCGTGAGGTATCCACTCGACAAAAAATTGGCCGATGAGGTCCTCAGCGATAAGCCTGTATACCTTCGCAACCTCATCCTGGATGATTTTCAACTGCCTGCGCCACCGGCCAACAGTTCGGAACAGACCCGTGCAGAGTTGAACTACCTGCTGGACCTGCAAAAGACGCGCACCCCGGAAGATATCCGGTCCAGTCTCTATATGTCCAATGTCCATGAGACTCCGAGTGATGTCGGGCGTTCGATCGGTTGCTGGCCCGCCCCCCAACGCCTGCCGTTGCTGGACTCCCTCCTGTCCCGCCTTTCTCATGATGGGGACTATTTTCTTTGGTTGATCAAGTTCAAATTCTGCCGTCCCCGCCCCTATATGCTCGACTCGCGTATCCGGGACCTGGAACAATCGAGAGCAGCCTCCTACCCCAGCGGCCATGTCGTCTATGCCTATATCTACGCCTATATCTACCAGGAGCTGGCGCCGGATTTCACCGATGTTTTTATCGGCAAAGCCGATGCCATGGCGCATGCCCGCCAGATCATCGGTGTCCACTATCCCAGCGACTGCGAAGTTTCCCGGATATTTGCACGGCAGTTCGTAACCAAACTTTTTCAAAATGAGCAATTTCTCCGCGATTTCGCGGAGGTGAAAAAGGAGTGGGATGCACATTCCCGGCAGGCCTTGTGAGGCCCTGTCCGTTATAAGAATGTGAAGTCACGATTTAACCAAAGTGAAGTAAAGGAAAGTAAAGTGCAACCCGATCCAACTGACAACCTTATCCTCACAATCCAGTTCAATATTACCCATCAAACTAAATCCGGCCTCTTCCGCTTCCTCAACCGCTTTGAGAATATCTTGCCTGCAAAATATTTTCACAGGCACTTCAAAATCGCTCTTGGTCAAATTATCAACGATCGCATATTTCATACTGGACGTATCGACTCTTTCATTCCAGTAATCCGTAGATGTGATCAAAAATCCTCCAGGCTTCAGGATCCTGTGCATTTCATAAAAATATCGTTGAAGATCGACTCCGTGCTCCACCACACTCAGGCAAACTATCACATCGAAAAAGTCATCATCGAAAACTGTCTTTGTTATGTCACCATTCTCGTACACGATGTTTCCAAAACTCTCTTTGCCCGGAAAAGAAAGGTTAATGCAATTAAGTTTGTCGAATCCACATGCCTCCAGATTGCTCAAAATTGAAGAGTAAGATTCGCCTCCGGCATCAAGTATTCGTTTTCCTGCCCTGTCATTGCCGAATTTCCGAAGAATAATATCCAAGGCAGCATAGGAATCCCAGTTCTTTGGGGGGTCGAAATGAAGCGGAAGGTTCAACTCCCTCAGTATTCTTACCTTTTCCTCGTACTCATTACTGCGTTTCAGCACTCCGTTGTATCCAACATGCTTTGGCAATTCAATATTACCCGGCTTACGCGGAAGCCTGAATCTATAATATTGCAGTTGGTCCGCTACATCGAATCCGACC